>VOFI01001121.1_pt1 | contig 106000 bp, 118 predicted proteins | sample 5384131 | NCBI WGS metagenome assembly VOFI01 (sample SAMN12384728, study PRJNA508395) | human gut metagenome | isolation source: healthy gut H | host: Homo sapiens | reverse complement strand
GCGGGCCGTTTCCAGAATGGCCGCTGCGCCGGAAGCCCCGTCATTGGCCCCGGTGAAGCCGGCAATGCCCTGCTTGGTGTCGATATGGCAGGTCAGCAGTCCTGGACGTTTCCTGTTCAAAGGATTGCTCCTGGCAGGTCCAGCCGTGTTTGGCCAGTTCCTTCTTCAGGTAGTCCAGTTGCTGGCGGTAGCCTGGTGCCGGAACCCCCGGTCCCCATCTCCGTCATCCGGGCAGCGTGGAACATGGCGTTTCCTCCGTTGAAGTGGGTTGTTTCCTGGAGCCGGGCGGGAATGGTTTCCGCACCCGGAAGGGGCGTTTCCACGGGATTTCCGCACTGCATCAGGGCCGTGAGCAGGATGAGTCCGATGCGGGGCGTCATGGGAAAAGACGGAGGTGGAAGGTTTACTTGGAAGCGGACCATTCATCCTGGCCCAGAAGTTCAAGAATGCGGACGAATTCGGCCTTGCTGGAAAAGGTGATCTCAATGGAGCCCCGGCTTCCCTGTCCGGAAATATTTACCGGCGTGCCGAATTGTTTGGCGAGCACGCTGGAAATCTTCTTGTACTGCGGGGAGGAGGGCTTTCTGGCGGGAGCCGCCGGTTCCGGAGGATTGAGAAGCTTCTGGATGGCTTTCTCCGTCTGGCGCACGGTGTAGCCCTTGTTGACGATGTCGCGCCCGAGCTGGATTTGCTGGTCCTGGTTCTTGAGGGACAGGAGGCATGCCCCCACGCTGATGAAGGCGTTGCCCAGCATGTCCTGGACCGCCTGGGGAAAGATCCAGAAGCCGCATGCTGTTGGCTACGGCGGCGCGGGATTTGCCTACCCGCTTGGCGATGTCCCCCTGCTTCATGCGGAATTCCGTTTTCAGGCGCATGTAGCCGGAGGCCTCTTCCAGCGGGCTGAGGTTTTCACGCTGGAGGTTTTCAATCAGCGCCAGCTCCAGCACGTCCTTGTCGGAAGCCTTCCGGATGATGGCGGGCACGGTGGACAGGCCCAGGATGCCGGAAGCGCGCCAGCGCCTTTCCCCGGCAATGAGCTCATACTTGCCGCTTTCCGTTTTCCGGACGATCAGCGGCTGGATGATGCCGTGCTCCTTGATGGAGTCCACCAGCTCCGCCAGTTGTTCCGGGGTAAAGATGGCGCGCGGCTGGAGGGAGCTGGGAATAATGGAGGCATGGGATAATTGATGCACAACGTCTCCCGCCTGGGGAGCCGCCAAGGATTCACGAGACAGATTTTGATTGATAAGGGCGTCAAAGCCTTTCCCCAGAGCCGGTTTTGCCATAGCAGGGAAGAAACTAGCATGAACCGGTTCCGTTTTCAACAGGGTATTTGTTATCCGCAGCGGAAATTCCCGCGTGTGCGGCCGGTTTCATCCTCCATGTTCCCGGACGTGTCAGGCGTGTTGCGCCCCACCCGCGGGCAGGTCAAAGATGGCGGTGCCTTGAACGGCCCGCTGCCGCCGCGCTGGTTTCCGGCAGGCTGCGGATATCCTGTCCCGTGCAGGGCAGGGGGCGTTTCAAGGCCATGAACCAACAAATGAACGAGATGAACAGCAACGAACAATCCTGCCATGGCGCGGGCTTTCCCTGCGGAACCGCTGCGGCGCAGCGCGCACCTGAATTCCCTTGAACCCCTTGCCCCCCGCCCGCCGATGAAGCTCAATCTGACGGAAGAACAAAAAGAAAGCCGCTCTGGAAGCGGGAAAGCAGGGCATGAAAAACGCCTATGAGAAAAGCAAGTACCGGCCCGGATTGACGTGGTGGGAACGCCTCCTGTGGGTGGTTCTGGCGGGAGCGGCCTATGCGGCGTCCTCCCTCCTTTCCGGCTGCGGGCATACCATAGACGTGACTGCGGAGCGGACGGAGATATGCAGGGACGGCGCGTGCCTGGTGCTGGAACCGGGGCGCCTGTCCTATTCCCAGGCCCAGCCGGAGACGGAGGTACAGCCTGTGATCCAGAGAATCCGGAAAGGCAAATGATTCCGTGCCGTCCGGTCCGCAACCTGCCGGGACAAGCGGTTCTGCATGAGCCGTCCCGGCGGGAATTGCGGAAGTGAATGGCCTGTGGCGAAAGGGGGGATGGCATGAACGCTTTATCAGCCGCCGCCGCCTATTATCTGGCTGCGGGCAGGAGGGAAGAAGAGCTGGATGAGGATGGGCGCTGCCAGGATGTCTATGTCCGTACCCCGGAGCTTGTCCTGATGGCGCGCGGGTGGATTCCTCCGCTCCTTTCGGCAGGATTATCGATGTCCGCTGCCGGTTTGAACCGGAACGGTGCGACGCCTGGCATCTCCATTTTCTGGCGGGAGAGGTGCGGGAACTGTTGACTTATGAACGGGAAATTCTTTCCCTGCCATGGATTCTGACCCAGCATGGCAAGCGCGGGGACAGGCGGCTGATGAAGTTGTCTTCTTCCCGGTTCTGCCGCCTGCTGGCGGCGTCTGCGGTTGCCGGACCGCTCTCCTGACCCTGTTGAAGAAACGGAAGCATCCATGCGGAAAACCGCATGGATGCTTTTGTTGCATGCTGGAGGACGCCCTGATGAAAGCATTCTAGGCATTCAAAGGCGCCGGCCGTTTCCCGGTTCGCGGCATTTCTGGTGAAAGTCCTGCTAGGCCAGGGCGGCGGCGAACTCGTAGGCATTTTTACAACGCGTCGCTCGTAAAGGCTGTCAAGGAGTTTGCGTTCTCCGGATTCTGCAAGAACGGTTTGCAGCGTTTGCCGGGTTTGTTTTCCGGGAATGCCGTCCACGGCAATTCCGGCGCCGTGGTCGTTCAAGGCTCGCTGCAATATCTTCCCGGTGTTCTTGCTGCCGGAATTGAAATAATGGTCCCGCAGGAAGAACTCAATGCCCGGATGGGCGTCAGAACCAATCCAGGAACGGACGGCGGCGGTATTGTCCAGAATATATTGAAGACAGCCTTCCCAGGCTTCTTCCTGTTTTCCGGCGTCAAGCAAGGCTTTGAGGCGGTTGAATACGGCGGGTTCAAAGCCGTCGCAGATGCCGCAGATTTCCCACTTGCCGCCCTTGTCAGCGGCAGGAAGGCGGAAACGCGCAGGGAGGCCGGCCCGGTGACGCGATCGTCTTCAAAGCGGAGAATGGCCGCAGCCATCTTTTTTTTTGTAGTATTCATAGGTTCCAATAATGGTGACCTGCAATGAATGCGTCTTCAAGGGGAAAAATGGCTTTTGACCTGCCGTTTTCCATCAATGAACGGTCCGCCGCTTGAGCTGCATGCACGGCTGCCGGGGATAAATGAGGCGTCTCCGGAGCGGTTTGATGCGTCCCTGTATGGGGTGCCGTTCTTTCCCCGGCGGCGCTGGGCCCTTTATTCCTAGGCTATTCATGAACCATTGAAAACAAAAAGCATAACGCCTGAAATTCACAAAACCCGGTGAGGGATAGTGATTCCTTCCATTTCCGGAGATTGGCGGCATTAAAGACGCCGTGGAATCGTTTCCGGATATTCCCCGGACTCTGGGAGCCATTCAGGAAAGTGGCGCTCCTCTCCGAAGCATGGCACAGGGGTTTTCCGCGACTGCTTCGGTGCACCCGAATTTATTATGCGCAAAAAGGATGATTAAGTCTTGCGTCCCGTTGGGAATGGTGCCACAGTCAAAGGACTTTACGTTAGGATACTTTCGCCCCTGGCCTCCGTGCCAGGGGGCTTTTTTATGAATGCGGCCCGTCGTGTTCCGGATACTGCGGGCGGTATGAACTCCTGCCTCCGTTTCCGGTTCAGGATGGGCGTAATCGGAAACGGCATGCCGCGCATTCCCGTTTCAGGACAAATCCGGAGGGAACGGCCTTTTCCGTTTTGACGTGCGGCCTGACGTGGGACTGGGTTCTCCCTGGCAAGAAAAAACCCTCAAGCGGTGAACTTGAGGGGTTTATAATGGAGCCGCTTGTCAGATTTGAACTGACGACCGTCCGCTTACAAGGCGGGTGCTCTACCACTGAGCTAAAGCGGCGTGGTGAATGAGGTGGCTCCATATCCGGAACGGACGTGTTTTCCGCCTGTTCCGTGGCAGCGGAAGGGGAGGCGTTTCTTCCTCCGTTTCCTCGTCTCCGGTTTTCGCCGGGGGCATGATGCAGGAGACGCGCTCCCACGGGATGTTTGGTAATGATGTTGCCTTGGACCCCGCGGTTTTTTAATCCTCAGGTCCGCGAAGTGGAAGGGCCTGACCAGGTTGCGGAGTTTCAGCACGGCCTTCAGATAGACGTTCACGCTGATCTGGGAGCTGTTTTCCTCCGTTTCATGCACGGAGAAGTGGAAGATGCGCGTTCCCTTCGCGCCGCGGGTGAGCGGGTATTCCTTGTCCCTGGTGAAGCCGCCTATGCGGAAGCGCTTGGCGTACACGGGGCCGTCCCTTCCGTCCCGGTAGATCAGGTTGAACACGGGGTCATCATCCTTCTTGATGACGGAAATATAAAGGGGGTTCTTACCGGCGAAGAATTTGTCCTGAATCCGCACGATCTTGAGCACGCCCGCGCTGTCGATGACCAGCACGTCGTCCAGCGTGGAGCATTTGCAGACGGGGTTTCCCTTCTTTGACGCCGTACCCGGCGAAGCCTTCTTCGTCAATATACAGCGTTTCATTGGCCACGGCCACCTGGGCGCAGTCCACGGAGCCGAAGGGAGGAGATTTCCGTTTTCCTGGGATAGGCCGCGCCGTACTTTTGCGCAGGGCTTCAAACCAGCGGATGGTGAATGGTGAGCTGGCTGAGGTTCTTCTGCGTCTGTTCAATGTCCGCTTCAAGCTGCCGGATGTGCTGGTCCGCCTTGAACGCGTCAAAGTTGGAAATGCGCTTGATTTTAATTTCCGTCAGCCGCACCAGGTCGTCCCTGGTGATGGGCGCGCAGCTGGGCGGCAAACGGCTGCAATTCCCGGTCAATGGTGCCGAGCACTTCCTCCCACGTCTCGGAATCTTCAATGGAGAGGTAAAATGCGGTTTTCAATGAAAATCTTTTCCAGGCTTGCCTGGTGCCATGCCTCGTTCAGTTCCTTGAGGCGTATTTCCTGTTCCTGGCGCAGGATTTCCCTGGTGGAGTCCGTGTTGTAGCGCAGGATGTCGCTCACGCACATGAACCGGGGCTTTTCCTCCACGATGACGCAGGCGTTCGGGGAGATGCTGACCTCGCAGGCGGAGAAGGCGAACAGGGCTTTCCTGGTCTGCTCCGGGTCCGCTCCGGCCGGGAGATGCACCAGGATGTCCACGTGCTGGGCCGTATTGTCCTCGATGCGGGCTATTTTGATCTTCCCCTTTTCCGCGGCGGAGACGATGGTATCAATCAGGATTTCCGTGGTGACTCCAGAACGGAATTTCCGTGATGCGGAGAAGCTTCTTCGATTCCGTGAGGATGCGCGCCCGGATGCGGACGCGCCCTGTGCCGCGTTCCCCGTCCCGGTAGTTGGTGGCGTCCATCACGCCTCCGGTCGGGAAGTCCGGCAGAAGCTGGAAGGGCTGGCCGCGCAAGTGCGCGATGGAGGCTTCAATCAGTTCGTTGAAATTGTGGGGAAGAATTTTGCTGGAAAGGCCTACGGCAATGCCTTCCCGCTCCTGGGCGAGGAGCAGGGGGAATGGAGCCGGCTGACCGCCCTTGTTCCTGCTGCCGTCATAGGAAAGCTGCCATTCCGTGACCTTCGGGCTGAAGACGACCTCACGGGCGAAGGAGGTGAAGCGTGCTTCAATGTAGCGGGAGGCCGCCGCGGATCCCCTGGTCAGGATCCCCAGGCCTGTTTGGCCCAGTCCGCAAGGAGCTCTGTTTTTCGTCCCCTTACGATTCCTCCGCTTCGGCGCGCAGGGTGTCGAGCTGCACGGGCTTGGTTGTCTTGGGCTTCCAGGATCGGCGATTTCTTCCTTCCAGGACTGCCAGGCGGCGCAGGTCCGCGGGTTCTGGATCTCCGCCGCAGCGAGAGGCTGAGCTTTGGGAGCGGCTGTATTTTTTGGTGCCGGGCTTGCGGCCGCGCTCCGCGGGCTGGGCCTTTTAGTGGCCTTCATCCAGCTTGAAATGGTTACCGTGCTGATGCCGAAGCGTTCAGCGGCTTCCTTCTGGGCGCCTCTTTTTTGAACGGATTGTTTTTCTTCAGGCGTATAGCGCCTCTTGTTTTTGGTGCTGTCGTTGGAGTTCATGATATTGACGAGTGGCTATTTGTTTAATCAAAGGTCCGTAGGGTAGCAAGCAAAAAAGAGCAAGTATTTTGACATAATTTAAAAAGACTGTTTAAATATAGGGGGCATATTGTTGACGTTCAGAGGTAATATGCTTATTTTATTCATGATTTTTATTATTTAAAATTTGAATTGTTTAACATTCCGTGCAAGGGCGTTTGCGGGATGTTTAAACGCTTTTTCATTTTCTGCGCCGCATGAAGTCTTTTTCCCTGAATTCCTTGTTGAATCAGGAGTTCCGGAGAATTTCGCGTCCCTTCGTCAGTCCGGATTTTGAGATTGCAGGAGCCGGAGGGATCGTGTAAAATCGCCCCAATCTTCCAGCCATTTTATCATCATGACCGACCAGCCAGAAACCCCGTCTTCCAGAGGCTCCCAAATTACGCCGCCTGGTAACGGCAGCCCCTGCGGCAGCGCCCAAAGTAAAGTTTGCTTCCCCGCCGCGGAAGGCGTGGAAGTTGCCAAACCGCGTTTCCTCACTCCTGAATTGCAGGCCAAGCTGGCCCAGGAACAGGAGGAAGCCGCGCGCCGTGCCGCAGAACAGGCGGAGGCGGACAGGATTGCGGCGGAAAAGGCGGCAGCCGAGCAGGAGGCCGCCCGCATCGCTGCGGAAAAAGAGGCGGCCAGAATAGCCGCCGAGGAGGAAGCCGCCAGAATCAGGGCGGAGCAGGAGGCCGCGGAAGCCGCTCGCATTGCCGCGGAGAAGGAAGCGGCCCGTGTGGCGGCGGAAGAGGAAAGGGCCCGTCTTGCGGCGGAACAGGAGGAAAAGGAAGCCGCTTCCCAACCATTGCCCGGTCCGGCGGTGGATGCCCAGATTCAGGATGCCCTTGCCAAGGTGGCGGAGGCCCAGAAAGCCCTGGCGGACGCGCAGGCCGCTGCCCTGGCGCAGGCCGCCGGCGTGGCTCCCGCTGCCGTTCAGGCGCCTGAACCGGCTGCTCCGGCGTCTGCCGCGGCTTCCACAGGCTCCATTCCCAAATTGAAAGTTTTAAAGACTTCCCCGGCTCCTGCCCTGGCGGAGGAAGCCCCTGCCGCCGCCCCGGCTGAAAGCGCCGTGCCCCGGTTGAAGGTGCTGAAATCCCCTGTGGGGACCGCGCCCGTTCCTTCCGTGGCGTCTGCCGCGGCTTCCCAGCCCGTGGCTGCCGCATCCGTTTCTCCAACGCGCGCCTGAATGCACTGGTGGTGGAAGGCGGCAAACCGAAGCCGCAGCCGCCTGTTTGATTCCAAAATCTCAGCCGCGTTCCGACGTGAAGGTGGTGCCCAATGCGGAGGACGCCGCCCTGCTCCCAGCCAATGTGAGGGGAGCCAAGGGAAACCGGGAAAACCGGGCCCGGCGCCGCCCACCTGGTTTCCATCATGGCCCAGATGGATGACAACATCGCACGCCAGGTGGTGGAAGACATGAAGAAAAAACGTCGGCAGGTACAGCAAGGAGAAATACTCCATGATGGTGACGCCGCTGGCCAAATCTTCCAGCCCCGCCATGCGCGACATGCTGAAAGACCTGTACGCCTCCATCAGTGATAGCAAGAACAAGAAAATCCAGGACAAGCAGGCCGTGGTGCTCAAGGCATGCGCTTTTGCCATGAAGCTGGACGACCTGGACGACGTCATGAAGATTCTCCAGCAGAAGGATGCTTCCCAGATCTGGTTTCTCCTGCCTTCCGCACGGCCCGCTACCTGATTGACGAAGCCCCCCCGGCCAAGCGCATGGCACTCTCTTCCAAGCTGCTCCAGTACCAGAAGAACATGCCGGAGGAAAACGTCAAGGTCCTCTACAAGCTGCTGGCCCGCACCGGCGATCCCAAGGTGCTGGACATGATGGAAAAGAGCTACAAGGAAGACCCCAAGAAGGCGCTCGCCATCATCACCGCCTGGGGGGACTGGAACACGGATGACGCCGTTCCGTACCTGTTCAAGGCGTGGAAGGATGAATCCCTGCATGAACGCGTGCGTTCCCAGGCCCATGATTCCATTCTCCGCGTGCTCTCCGTGGACCGTGACCGGGATGACAACGCCACGCTCAAGCTGTTCGAGCCCCTGATAGCGGACGCCAAGACGAGCGAACGCCGCCAGTTCCTGGTTTCTGCCTTCAAGAGGCTCAGCAACCGCCCCTATGTGATCCGCCTGCTGGGCCGCATCAAGCAGACGGCGGAAGACCACAGGAATGTGGTGGAACCCAAGTTCCAGGCCGCAGAGGAAGCCCTGTTCAAGGCGGAGGACAAATTCAAGGCCAACCCGAACGATGCCGCCGCCAAGGCTGATTATGAAGCCAAGGAAAAATCTATAATGAGCTGGCCAGCCAGAAAACCGGGAAGACAAGGTAATTACGGCGGTGGACAAGGCCCTGAAAAGGTCAGGAAGACGCCTGTGCCCAATTAGGAAGGCCGCTTCCTCCGATGACAGGGAGGACGACGAATCTTCCGTCATCAAGACGATTTAAACGGCTTCATTAGCCGTGATCCGGAACCGGAGGGAGGGGCATCCTCCGGTTTTTGTATGTAAGGGAATCCCCCTTCTGCTGCCGGAAACGAGGATTCCTTGTTCCCGGTACACGGGCTCCTCCCTGGGAACAAGTGGCTCCTGCCCTTGCCAGCGGGTGGCAAAAAACGGAAGAAGGAAAGCTCTTCCGTTGACTGTGGAGCCAGACCGAACTGAAGGCCGGATGGCCTTCGCCCCCAGGAGGGGGGGCCAGTAGCGCTGCCGGAAGGGACGAACTTTCCAGGGAGTATGGCATTTCCCGCCATTCCGGCCTGCCGGAAATATTTCCTGCCGCCGTTTTTCCGCATCCGGCTCTTACAGTAACAGTCCTGTTTGGCACACCAGCGTAGCTGTCAGAAACCCCAGCAGGGTCAATCCACCGAATTGCGCCAGAGCAAACCACCAGGTGCCAGCTTCCCTTTGGCGACGGTGACGGTGCCGATGCAGGGGGAGGGCGATCAGGCAGAACATCATGATGCTGGATGCCCTGAGGGGTGTAGCTGGCTTTAAGGGGGCGTTCAGGGGTCTGCTGGGCTGCCGGGCCGGAGTCCCCGTCCTGCACCGCATAGAGAATGCCCATCTGCGATTTAAGATTTCCCTTGGCCGCAAAAAGCGCCCAGAAGAGCGGAATTGATCTTCCAGTCAAATCCGGCCACTTGCGTGACGGGTTCCATCCAGTGGCCTATTTGTCCGGCGTAGGAATGTTCCATGGCCGCTGCCGCATTCGGCGCGGTTCCTTCCTCCGGCCTGGGGTAGGTGTTCAGGGAACCACAGGATGATGGAGGCCCCCAGAATGAAGGTTCCTGCCTTCCGGACGTACATGAAGGCCCGCGACTGAAGACATCAGGGCGCCCACCTTCCGCAGGGGAGGGGAGGCGCAGGCGCTTCATGTGGTGGAGAGTCCCCTCTGGGGCGGTCTTGAAGAGCGTGTTTTCGGAGCCGGGGCGCAGCACAGGGTTGAAGGGACCGCCGCTGGCGTAAATCCTGAATACGGTGGCCTGCAGGCGGGAGGGAAACAGGGCGGAGACGAACATCATGTAAATCGGCAGGCGACCCGCGCAGCTCTCATCATGGGCGCGGTCGTTGCGCGCTTCAATCCTCCGGGTGGACAGGATGGCGGGAACCGGAGCAGCCGAAGCCCAGCAGGAGGGGGGGCAAAGCTGCCGCCGTTCAGGCCCATGATTTTCATGATGCGGCTCGCGAGGCGGAGACCCGCATCATATATATCCGCTGTTTTCCAGCAGGGTGATGGCTCCGAAGAGCAGCACCACGTTGGGAAGAAAGGCCAGCACGCCGCCTACGCCGCCCACCACGCCTTCCCCAGCAGGGATTGCAGGCGGGGCCACGGTTCCAGCATGCGGCAGGCCCAGATGCTGAACATCTGCGTGCCTGTCTGGATGAGCCTGACCAGAGGGTCGCCGATGGCGAAGCTCAGGAAGAAAATGATAAACGATGCACAGGAAGATAAGGGAAACCCCATATCCTGTGTGCATCAGACGGCGTCCAGCCTGGTTCCTCCACCTGTTGTCCTTGCGCCTCTGCCTCCCGTTCCATAAATTACCGGGGGAGTAACTTAGAACCTGTGAATTTGACAGGCAAGCTTTAAAAAAAGCCATGACCAGTGCAATCAGGGCCAGGCCCCATGCCAGCCAGGACACGGCGGGGACGGCAGTGCCGGAGCCAGCGGCAGTGAGCCGGGAGCGGCTTGCTTCCCTGGGGTCGCGCCCATCCGCGTCCCGTCCGGAAGAAGCCGGCTGCTTTTTCTTGACGGGGGGCAGGGATGCCGGTGTTTTTACGGCGTTTTCCGGTTTCTGCCCGGAGGAAGGGGGCTTCCCCAAAGGGAAGCCCTGTTTTAACGTGAATCAGGACGCCGCACGCCGTGCAGTGCATGCCGGCTTTTTTCATACAGCCCGGCCGGGTAGGTATACCCGTGCCCGCACAGGGAGCATGTGGCGGATTCTCTCATGATTCAGGCTGAATGGGTGTTAGTCGTCCAGCGGAAGGAGGTCCGCCCGGTCGGCCTTGGTTTCCGGCCTTTGGCGGATTTCCTGGAGCTTGGCTTTCATCTGCTCGCAGATGTCCGGATGCTGGGCTGCTACGTTGTTGAGTTCCTTCGGGTCCTTTTCCAGGTCGAACAGGCTGCCGCCTTCCGGGGACTTGGTCATTTTCGCTCCCAGTCCGTTGATCCCGTCGCGGATGGCTACGCCGGCGGGAATGAACTTCCACTTGCCGTGGCGGATGGCCAGAGCCTTGCCGGTGCTGTTGATGACGTGGTAGTCGCGTCCCTTGGCGGATTTGCCCAGGAGGGCGGGGATCACGTTTTCAGAGTCGCGGAAGGAATTGGCCTTGCCGGGTTCCAGAAGCTGTTCCAGGGAGGCGGCCAGGTCCATTTGGTTGAACAGGGCCTTGCTCGTCGCTCCGGGTTTGACTACTCCGGGCCATTTGACGATGAACGGAATGCGGGAGCCACCTTCCAGAATGCTGTATTTGCCGGCGCGGAAGGGGCCTGCCGGGGAGTGGGTGGCGTTGTCCCGGACGGCAAAATCCTTGTAGCCGTCGTCCAGCACGGGGGCCGTTGTCGCTGGAGAAGATCACCAGGGTGTCCTTTTCCAGTCCGGCTTTTTCAGGGCTTCCGTGATGCGGCGGACGCAGTCGTCCAGTTCCACGGTAACGTCCCCCCCGCACGCCATGCTGGCTCTTGCCCACAAAGCGTTTTTCCGGGCAGCGCGGCACGTGGATGTCATGCGTGGCGAACATCAGGAAGAACGGTTCCTTGGCCTTGGCGCTCTTCTGGATGTATTCAATGGCCTTGTTCGTGATCACATCCGCGTTTTCCTCATCCTTCCACAGGGCGCTCTTGCCGCCCTTCATGAAGCCGATGCGGCCGATGCCGTTGATGATGGCCTGGTTGTGCCCGTGGCTCCACATGAGTTTGAGCTGGTCCTTGTTGTCCTTCCCGTTCGGAAGACCGGGGAAGTTGTGCTGGTAGGACACTTCAATGGGGTCGTTCGGGTCCAGGTTGCGGACGTTGCCGTTTTCCAGAATCACGCAGGGAACGCGGTCGCCCGTGGCGGCGAAGATGAAGCTTTCATCAAAGCCGATTTCGTTAGGGCTGGGGGCGATGTGCTTGTTCCAGTCAATCTTCTTTCCCTTTTCCCCCAGGCCCAGGTGCCACTTGCCCACCATGTAGGTTTTATAGCCGTGGGATTGGAGCATCTTGGGCAGCGTGGGCTTCTTGGTGTCAATAATCAGGGCGGCGTCCCCGGCAGAATGCCCGTGCCTTCCCTTGCGCCAGGGATATTCCCCGGTGAACAGGGCATAGCGGGAGGGAGTGCAGACGGAGGTGGTGGAATAGGCGTCCGTAAAGCGGACGCCCTGCTTGGCAAGCTTGTCAATGGAAGGGGTGGGAATCCCCTTGGCTCCATAACAGCCTACGTCTCCATAGCCGAGGTCGTCAGCGTAAATCATGACGATGGCTTGGGCGGCTTGACCTGGGGCGTGGTGGCGGCCGGGCAGGCCGTTGCCGCCGCCAGGGCAAGCATCAGGTGTAATGCGGGTTTGTTCATGTTGTCAGGTGTGTGGTGTTGCGGTTGATCAAAAGATGGTTGGAAAAAAGCCGGGATTCTGCCGGGGAAGGGCCGCGCGGTCTTGGCTGGCGCTTTTAATGAGGCTCCTCCGGCGGCGGCAGGGGCTCCGTCATGGGGCGCATGCTGGCATTCTGCCAGATGTAACGCTTGTAGAGAACCTTGATGGCGGCCGTCAGAGGGACGGCCAGCAGCGCGCCGATCAGGCCGCCCAGGATAAGTGTCCAGATCAGCACGGAGAACATGACCGTGAGCGGATGAAGCTCCACGGAATCCCCCACGATTTTCGGCTGGATGACCCATCCGTCAAACTGGTTGACGGCCAGGAAGATGCCGGAAACGATCAGCACGTGCTGGAAGTCCCCCCACGTAAACCAGGCCAGCAGGACCGCGGGAATGAAGGCAGTGATGATGCCCAGGTAGGGCACGATGCCCAGCACGCAGACCGCCGCGCCGATGGTGACGGCGTACGGCAGGCCGAGCAGTTTCAGGCAGATGGCGATCAGGATGCCTTCAATGATGCTCACCAGCATCTGGCCGCGGAAGAAGGAAATCAGGTATCCGTTGATTTCCTCCATGGTGTCCACCACGTCCTTTCTGAATTTGGAGGCCTTCAGCGGCAGGATGCTGGGCCATTTCTCCCTGATCTTATCCGCTTCCAGCAGAAAATAAAAGGCGAAAATGGGCGTGATCAGGATGCTCACCATGATGCCTATGGTGCTGTAAAGGGCCCTTCCGCCGGAAGTGAGCCAGCTCATCAGCTTGTCCTGGTAAAAGGAGGAATTGATGGTCATGTACGCCCCCAGTTTTCCCGGGCGGTCCGGGCGTTTCTCAGGTCGTGGACCTCCGCGTCCGTATAATGGCCGGTATTCAGTTCCCGCAGGCTGGTGCTGTAAACGCTGTCAATGGTGCGGGAGATGAAGGGAATTTCAATGGTGGAGTCAATCAGCTCGGAGGTCTTGTCCCAGAGCTCCATCCGGTTGTCAATCAGCTCATCCGTCTGCCGGATCAGGGGAGGGAGGATAGTGGCGCCGAAGCCCACCAGGACGGCCAGAGCCGCGAACATGACCGTGACCACGGCCCAGGGGCGGGAGAATCTGAAGTGCACCAGCCAGGAGACGATGGGTTCCAGCAGGTAGGCCACCACGGCGGCAATCAGGATGGGCAGGAGCACCGGTTCCAGAAAGCCCAGGAGTTTCACCACTTCAAAGATGACGAAGGCCGCGATGCACAGCATCACCAGGATGGCGACGCCCGTCAGGGCGTACCAGCAGGTCTTTTTCTGGAAGGGTGAGGGAATGCGGCAGTCGCCGGCGGCTTCCTGTGAATCCTGTTGCTGTGCGTCGTTCATGCCGGTGGTAGAGAGATGGCTGGATAGGGGCTGGCTCAGGCCGCGGGGGTCTTGTCCGTTTTCCCGTCAGGCGCGGGGGCGGCCTCCTCCGGAGTTTCCGTCGCGGCGGGCGCGGGCTGCTGGTCTCCCGCGGCATCCTGGGGCTGTTCCTTTTCCTCCTGCTGCTTGACGTGGTTTTCAAACTCCTGCTCCGTAATGGCCTGGGGCGTGGGGTAATAATCCCCGGCAGGGGGCGCGGCCGGAACTTCCCAGTGAATGCGCACCAGTCTGTTCCTGCGCTGGACCACAACGCTTGCCTGTGCCCCCCGCTGGGTGGTGACATATTCTACGAGGTCCGGATACGGATTCTTTCTCCCATTGATGGAAACGAGCACGTCCCCCGTTCTGAGGCCGGCGTCCCACGCGGGCGACCATTCGGCCACGTAAGCCTTCATGGGGCCGTTCCCGCTGCGGTCCTGGATGAAGGTGCCCCCATCAGGTTGAAGGAGGAGGGCGCGGGCATCCGGTGGCTGGTGGAGCTGAAATAAAGGGCGTTCCCCGGGCCGTCCAGCCAGAACTGGCGCGCGGCCAGCGCGCCGTAGCCCAGGATGATGTCGATGTCGTCGGGAATGCCCATCACTTCCGGATTGGCGAAGCTTTCACAGAGCAGGATGTTCTTCAATTCCAGGGGCCGAGCTGGAAGGAGCTCACGTGCATGCATTCATGGGCGTAAAAGCCGCCCGCGGCGGGGGGCTGTAGCCGGAATAAACGCTGACGAACGCGTCCGGGTAGGCCTGCTTGATGGCGTTCCAGCGTTTCTTGGAGATGTAGACGGCATGGGGCGCGCCCGTATCCAGAATGATGCGCCGGCCGTGCTTGTCCGCAATCTGCGGGTAGTCGGAACCGGGAATCAGGGAAAGCTTGTGCCAGCTCCGTATTTTGGAGGGCAGTTTGTTGAAAAAGCGGTGGGAGCGTTTGGGATAATTGATGTTCCACACGTACTTCCGGATGCACTCCCAGCCCAGCAGTCCGTCATACGGCGCCTGGTCCACCATCACCACGTCCTGCTTCCGGGAAATGGGTTCTCCGTCATCCTTCAGGGAAACGGGCACATTCGCCGTGCGCATGGCGCCCCCGCCGCGCAGGCGGGCGCCGATGGATTCCACCGCGGGGGAGAAAAGCAGGGACGTCTGGACCGCTCCCGTGTCCACCCCCATCGTCAATTGCGTTCCGGAGCTCCACGCCAGGGCCACGGGGGTGCCGTCCAGCGGGTTGGCCGCGTCAATGGGCGGAGAACTGCTGTCCTGGATAGGCCGGTGCGATACGCAGGAAACGCACAGCATGGTTGCCAGAAGCATGATGGAGGAACGAAACATAAAGCATTCCATTCATAACAAACGGACCAGAGGCTGGCAAGGTTTCCTTCCTGCTTATGGAGCTTTTTGGCGGCATCAGTCCGTAAAACTTGCCACGATGTATCTATCTGATAAGGTAGAAGCATGATATTCAGGACTTTGGCATATGTGTTTCTTCTGGGCTCCGTGTCATGGGCGGATATTCCGCCTGCTCCGTCTCCCGGTGTTTCCGCTCCTCCGGAGCTGCGCCTGTTCCGGGCATGCAGGAGAAAAGCGGCGGCAGTGTCATGATTTCCCCTTTTTCCCTGTATGAAGTTCTCCGTTACATGCTTCCGGGAGCGGCGGGGGAAACGGAGAAGCAGATGGCGGCCGTATTGCCCGGAGACGGAAAAACCAGGAGGGACTGGACTTTTCTGTCTGGTGATTTTTCGCGCTCGCTGCGCTGTTATTCCGCCAACCGCATTTTTGCAGACCGGTCCGTGGAGTTGAAAGACGCCTATAAAAAGGCCGTGGGGCCGGATGCCGTGGCTCAGGCGCCCTTCCGGGAAAACATGGCGGAAGCCGTGCAGCAGGTGAACGCCTGGGCGGCAACGAATACGGGAAACCGCATCAGGAATCTTCTGAATCCGCAGCGGATGAGTGACCAGACGGTGCTTGTACTGGTGAACGCCATGTATTTGAGGGCGTTCTGGGACAGTAAATTTGAAGGGCGGGACACCGCGCTGCGGACCTTTGTCCGGGAGGACGGCGCTGCCTGCCAGGTGCCCATGATGAAGCAGCAGGTATTCACGGAGGGAAGGTCATGGCCCCGGCAGGGAGGAATGTATTATGAAAAGGACGGCGTGCGGGGGGGGCAAGCCTGTTTTTTACGGGAGGGAAGGGCGCGCCCGTTTTCATGGCCGTTCTTCCTCCGGAGGGGAGAAGATGAAGCAATTCATTGACGGGATGACCGCAGAGGACTGGAACGGCATCCGGTCCTCCCTGTCCGCCCGGGATGCCGCGGAAGAAACGCGGAAGCCCGGCGGAAAGCCCCTGGAGCAATATTCCAGATACCATCTGCGGCTGCCGCGTTTCTCCCAGTCTTCCCCCACGCTTTCCCTGAAAAAGGCCCTGGAGGCGCTGGGAATGGAGGACGCGTTTACCGGCCGCGCCGATTTTTCACGGATGGGGAGCTGCGCGCCGGAGCCGTTGAAAATCCATGGCGTGTACCAGAAATGCGCGGTCAGAGTGCGGGAGGAAGGGCTGGATGCGTCCGCTTCCACTGCCGGAGAGATGGATCCATTTGCCGGCGCTCCTCCCCGCGGCAGGGGCCGGAGATCAGAATTCAACCGTCCTTTCCTGTGGCTCATTTACAGCCCGGAGGACCGGGCCGTGCTGTTCATGGGAACTTATGAAGGGCCGGAATGCGGGAAAAAAGGAAGGAAAGCCGTGAAGTTTGCGCGCTCCCAAAAATCTTGATTTTCACAGGGGCCCGTATAGGGTAGGGGTGAGCCGTTATGACCACCCCTACGTTTGAAGATGCCGTGAGCCGCATTGTGCGGAAGGATCCCCGTTTTGCGGAACGGGCGTATTCCTTTCTGAAAGATGCGCTGGATTTCACCATGCAGCGCATTGAAGAGCAGGAAAACGGCTCCCAGCGGCATGTCAGCGGGCAGGAATTGCTGGAAGGCTTCCGGGATTACGCCCTCGCCCAGTTCGGCCCCATGGCCTCCACCGTATTAAAGGAATGGGGGCTGAGAAACGGGAAAAATGTGGGAGAGATGGTTTTCCTGCTGATTGAGGAGGATGTGTTTTCCAAGCAGCCGGAGGATTCCCTGGACGATTTCAAAGGGGTTCATGAGTTTCCGCAAGGCCTTTGAAGAGCCTTACGAATTCCAGGAGCAGCCCAGTTGACCCCCCGTACCGCCATGAGCAAGGAACCCGATGTACGCTGGCCCGCTGAATGGGAACCGCAGGACGCCGTCTGGCTCTCCTGGCCCCACCGCAGGGGATTTGTGGCAGGGCGGCCTGGATGAATTGCAGCAGACCTACGGGCGCGTAGCCGCCGCCATTGCCCCGCATGCCCGCGTGTGCGTGAATGCCGCGGAACCCCTTCATCCGGGCATCAGGCAGGCGATGCAGGCCGCCGGGGTGCGGGAGGACCAGTACCGCCTGTTCAATCATCCGGCCAACGATGTCTGGTGCCGGGACCACGGCCCCGTCTTCGTGCAGGACGTGGAGGACGGCTCCCTGATGCTGGCGGACTGGCAATTTAACGCCTGGGGCGGCAAATTTGCTCCGTGGGACCTGGACAACGGCATTCCCTCCCTGATCGGCGCTTCCCTGGGGCTTCCCGTGCGCAGCTCCTCCATGGTTCTGGAAGGGGGCGCGATTGAAGGCAACGGGGACGGCCTGCTGGTGACGACGGAATCCGTGCTGCTGAATCCCAACCGCAACCCGGAATGGAGCCGTGCCATGATTGAGGAGGAATTGCGGCGCATGCTGGGCGCCAGGTCCATTTTCTGGCTCGGTTCCGGCATTGAGGGGGATGATACGGACGGGCACATTGACGACATGGTGCGCTTTGTGTGCCGGGATGCCGTGGTCTCCATCGTGGAGACGGACCCATCCTCCCCCATTACCGCGCCCTGGCGGAAAATAATGAACGCCTGCAGGATTTGAGGGGCGTGGACGGTTCCGGCGTGGAGGTGATTCCCCTCCCGATGCCGGACCCCCTCCATGCGGAGGACTGGCGGCTGGACCAGCTCCCGGCCAGTTATGCCAATTTCCTCATCGTGAATGAAGCCGTCATCGTTCCCGTGTTCAACCAGCCCCGGAATGACGACCGCGCCCTGGGCATTCTGCGGGAATGCTTCAGCGGAAAACAGGTAGTCGGCGTGGACGCCCGCAAGCTGGTGCTGGAAGGCGGAGCCATCCACTGCATCACGCAGCAGCAGCCTGGGCCGAGGAAGGAGGCCCCATGAACGGAGAGGAAGGCGTAACGGTGGATGTGATTCTGCCGATGGAGAAGGCCGGCGACGACCGCGCGCGCCGCGCCGCCGTGGCGGAAAAGCTGGGCATTTCCCCCTCCCGCATCAGGGAATTGCGGCTGGTGAAGGAATCCATTGACTCCCGGCAGAAAAACATTTTGTTCCAGCTCCGTCTGCTGGCGGGGGTGGACGGCCCTCTGCCTCCGGAAGAACCTCTTTCCCGGGACTATCCTCCCGTCAGGCCCGGCGCCCCGGTGGCGCTGATTGTGGGATTCGGACCTGCCGGAATGTTCGCCGCGCTCCGCTGCCTGGAGCTGGGGATGAAACCCGTGGTTCTGGAACGGGGGAAGGACGTCTCCTCCCGCCGGTTTGACCTGGCCCCCATCCTGCGGCAGGGCACCGTGATGGAGGATTCCAATTACTGCTTTGGGGAAGGCGGCGCGGGAACGTTCTCGGACGGCAAGCTGTTTACGCGCGCGACCAAGCGCGGCCCCGTGCGGGAGGTTTATGAAATTTTTCGTGGCCCACGGCGCGCCGCGGGAAATCCTGACGGACGCCCATCCGCACATCGGCTCCAACCTGCTGCCCAACGTCGTGAAAGCCATCCGGGAATCCATCCTGAGCGCGGGCGGGGAAATCCATTTCAACGCGCGGGTGGAGCATTTGCTCCGTTCCGCGGACGGCCGCCGCATACGCGGCGCGGTCTGTGCGGATGGCCGGGAATTTGCGGCGGACGCCGTTGCTGGCTACCGGGCACAGCGCGCGGGACGTGTACCGCATGATGCTGGCGGAGGGGCTGGCCCTGGAACAGAAGCCCTTTGCCGTGGGCGTGCGCATTGAACATCCCCAGGCGTTCGTGGATGCCCGCCAGTACCATCTGCGCCCGGACCGGAAACGCCCGGAACAGCTTCCGGCGGCGCGCTATTCCGTGACGACCACCATTCGGGACCGCGGCGTCCACTCCTTCTGCATGTGCCCCGGAGGCTTCATTGTTCCCGCCGCTACGGAAAATGACGAGGTGGTGGTCAACGGCATGTCCCTGGCCCGGCGGGATTCCCCGTTTGCCAACGCCGGCTTTGTGGTCAGCGTGCATCCGGAAGATACGGAATCCTTCCGCAGGGAGCACGGCGTGCTGGCGGGTGTGGCGTACCAGAAGGCGCTGGAGACCGCTTCCAGCCGCGCTGGCGGAGGCATGCAGAAGGCCCCAGCCCAGAAAGTGGAGGATTTCCTGAACGGGCGCGTTTCCTCCTCCCTGCTTCCCACCAGCTACCACCCCGGCATTACATCCCACCCCCTGCATGAACTGCTTCCGGGGGAAATCGTCTGGCGCATGCGGGAAGGGCTGCGGCAGTTTGACCATAAATGGCGCGGTTTTGCCGGGGCCTCCGCCCAGCTCATCGGCTGCGAGACGCGCACCAGTTCCCCCGTGCGCATTCCGCGGGACCCCGCCACGCTGGAGCATCCGGGGCTGGAAGGGCTGTATCCCTGCGGGGAAGGGGCCGGGTATGCCGGCGGCATTGTTTCCGCCGCTCTGGACGGCCGCCGCTGCTGCGCGGGGCCATGGCGCGGCAGATGTCCCGTTGAGGGATGCGGCGCTCCATGAATCCCTTTTCAAGCTTTGCCGTGCAAATTCCGGCATCCCCGCCGTTGGCCTTGTAAAAACAGCCTTTCGTTCCGGAAATGATCGGGGCGTGCAAGACGGTAGGGAAGCGGATGGAGGAACGGTATTGCCGGAATGCATGTTTGTGGTATGGTGTCTTCATGGGTAAGATGGTTCGTTTTCTGATCATTTTAAGTTTATCGGGAATGGCGGCCGCCCAGGATATTGCTCCTCCCGCCGTGCCGGACTTGAACCGGGATACGGAGGAAGGAAGGGTGCGGGAAAGGAATCGTAAAGAAATTCGGAGCTTTCTTGCCCAGTTGTGCCTTGTCCGGAACCTTCCTTCCTTTGAAGTAATAATCAGAGGCGGCAACGGACTGGCTACGGAATTTTATCAGGTAATCCTGGAGGAATTCCCGGAAAATGCCCTGAAACGCTGTCCTGCGGATTTTCAGGAACTGGTCGTTGTAAAAAAGAGCAAGATACAGGAATTCCTGGACGGGCTTGAAAAGAATATTGTCTGGCCTTACGTGGCGGATGAAGAAGTGGCCGCCTTGCTGTTCAAGTACGGCTTGAAGGATGAAGAGGAACGGATTGCACGCTGGGTAACTTCCAGGCTGGGTTTCAGGAAAAGTGACACACCCCGCGTTTAAAGCCCGGCGCATCCGTGAACTGAAAGAGGAGATGAAGGCCGGGAAAGTCGTGGTTCCCGAAAATATTGGCGAGGCTGAGGAAATGGAGAACGGGGAGGTGATGGAAGATGTTTGAGAAGAAAGCCGTTATCTTCCGTTTTGCCTCCTGCCCGGTGGCGGAATCTGCCCCTGGTGGAGCGAACGTGCGGAAAGCCGTGGAAGGGATGGATTGCTTTCCGCGGCTTCCATTCCGCAACGTGGAGATTTTAAGTTTTCCCGGTGAAGACGTCCCGGAAACGTAAAATATTAAAGGAACAAGGGATTACCGCAGATTTCGAACGATCGGGAAGCCCCGCTGTCCAAAAGTGAACCATGAGAATGCCCCTGAACTTTTTATTGCTGTGCCCCGTGCTGTTTGCGCTGTCCGGTGCCGCCCAGGATGTCAGGGGCGCCCGGAATGCCGAATGTGGATTTGGAAACGCCTTCCGGGCAGAAGCTGGCGGCGGAGAAGGCGACTATCCGCAAATTCTTCGTGCTGCTTTATTTAGCCGTTCTCCTGCCGGTCGTGGAAAACCAGGGCGAGGTATTCAAGGAAAAGGACCTTTATCCCCTGATACTGGCGGCTTTTCCTGAACAGGAATTGAAGGAATGCCCGCAAAAGCTCCAAAAGCTGATGAATGCCAGGGTTCAGGATCTGAAAGAGGCGGCGGACGGAAAAAGGGATTTGCAGTCCGAGCCGTTTAATCCGGAAGACCCGGAGGTTCTGGCCTTTCTGGCGGAATACGGCATGGAGGACATGTGCCGCCAGGCCTTGAACTGGATGGAGCGGGAAGTCAACGCCCGCGGCAACATGGACCAGGACTCGTTTGCCCAAGCGTTCAAGCAATTTCGCGATCATGTCCGTTCAGGGCGCCTCGTCATGCCGGAGACGGTGGAGGAATAAGTCCGGTAGTTGTTCCGCTCCGGCGTTTTTCCGGAAGAAAGGGCAAGCCTGTTGCGGCGGATGCCCGGAATCCACGGCATCCGGCGTATGGGCGGCTGTGCGGGAAGGTCCATGAATGGGAAAAAGAAGCGGCCCCGGCACGGAATGGCGGAAAACTTATTGCCCGCGGACGGTCCCGTGGTATGCTGTGAATATGGCTGGCATGAGTCGCTTTTTATTGATTGTTTTATTATTATGCGGGGCGTTCCCTCTTTTCTCCCGTGCTCAGGATATTGCTTCACCGGGAATGCCTGTCGTTGATTTGGATTCCGAGACCGGGAAAAAAAAAATTCAGGAGGAGCGTGCCGCCATATGCGGTTTTATGGTTGTACTGGTTTTGAATCAGATGATTTTAATGCTGGAAGAGGATCCTGCGGAGAAAATGGATCTGCAAAAGAGAATAAAACATTTTTTGGGAGTTCATTCCCATGAACGCGCTTGCCCGGTGTCCGGAAGATTTCAGATGCGCAGTACGGCAATGGAAGGATACGTGTGAGAAAAAAAGATGGAGGAGTCTGGAGCCGTTCCCCGAGACTTGGAGATGGGTGCGTGGGAAGACGTACGCCTGCTGATGGAAAAATACATGGTGCAGGAGGCGATACAGCCGGTGATGGGTTGGATGATGAAGAAGGCGGGTATTTCTGCCCTGGAGATGGAGGATGGCGCCGGCAAAAAGGAAATGCTCAAACGTCTTAAAGGAATCAAGGAAAAGCTGGAATCCGGAGAAGTGGTTATTCCTGCGGAAATCATGCAGAAGCAGGAGGGATAGGAGCTGGGCGGCGAGTGGAGGAAGAGCAGTTTTTACTGGGCAGCCCTCCTCGTTGCCTTCAGGGCGTTTGCTGTGGTTGCTCCGGACCTGCCTGTCTGGTTTTCCGCAGTAGCGGACAGGGAGAATAATGTTGACCGCATGTGAAGGGCTCCTGTAACGTGGTTTCATGTTAAGTCTGTTCCGGCGGGTGGTGGTTTCTGCATTCCTGACGGCGTTCCCCGCCATGTCCCAGGATGTGGCGGCGCCTTCCATGGCGAACGTGGATTTGGAGACGGAGGAAGGGAAGGCCCTGGAACGGTATCAGCAAGCCATTGACCGGGTGGAAATGCTGGGATGCGTTCTGGGAACGATGATAAGGCTGGAGATGAAAGGCCGGGAGACACGGGAAATCGTGGCCGCCATGATTGTTCGCATGAACTCTGCGCCGCCTCCCCGGATGCTGGAGATGTGCCCGCCTGATTACCGGAAAACCTTTGAGGCGTGCAGGGAAGAATCCGCCAGACTGCTGGACAGGATGAAGACGGAAAAAATGGATGATGAACAATTCGACAAGGTTTTTAAGGAATATTGCAACCGATGCAATGAAATGAATGCTCCCATGATGGAAAAATACCGTTTGAGGGAACGCAGTTCTCTTTTTTTCCGGATGCTGGAAAGCAAGGTGATAGGATTGAACAGGGAGGAGCGCATGAAGGCGCTTCAACGAATGAAGGACGACCTGATTGCCGGAAAGCTGAAAATTCCAGGGGAAAATGAAGGAATGGAAGAAGAAACCGGATTGATAAGATGATGCTGAATGTAGTTTTCTGTGCAGTTCTGGCATGGGCATGCTGGCTGGGAATGGTGCGGGGGCAGGATGTTGCTTTTACGCAGGAACCGTCCGTGCGGGAGGCGCAGAGTGCGGAGGAAAAACTGTTCAGGGACCGGGACGCCATTATCCGGCTCATGATGTGGAGCATGCTGTATCTGGAGAAAAGGGCTCCGCTGCTGGACCGGATGCCGATGGAGGGCGTGCACCGCGCTTTTTTGGAATCGTACATAGCTGTTCCCGTCAGACTGGTGGAGGAATGCCCCCCGGATTACCGCAAGGTGTTTTGGCTGGTGGATGCCATGAGCAAGGCCTTTCTTCAGCGTATGGAAAAAGAGAAGCTGGCGGGAAAGGAATTGATCCGGGAGTACGGCGTTTATGTTAAGGCATGCAATGAATTGCTGCTTCCCGTCGTTTCCCGGTATCCGCTTTCCGAAAGGTTTCAGCAGGTGGACCGGGAGCTCAGAAGGCAGATGAAAGCGGCCACAGACCGGGAAGCGCTCATCACGGCCCTGATGGAGCAGATGGAGGATGTGGAACGCAGTCTTCCTCCTCCGGAAAAAGAAGGGGCTGTCTCTCCGGAGAAAAAGTGTGGGGGGAGAAGGTGGAATAAGGATGGACTTTATCCCCGGCAGATGCTCTTATCAACTAATGATCAAGCTGATTTTAGCCGCAGGCTTGACGGGCTGCTGCCTGGGAATGGCGCAGGGGCAGGATGTGGCGTCACCCTCCATGCCGAATGTGGACGGGTACCGGCAGACGCCGGAATTTGCCCGGGAACGTGCCGCCGTTGCCAGGTACATGTTTTTCTGGACCTTGTGCGGGCGGATTGCCATCCTGGAATCTGATATTAAGGGAAATGTTAATGCGGGGCTGCTTTGCAAGCGGCTGCTGAACCTGCTTCCTGAAAATATTTCAGCCGGGTGTCCGGAGATGTTCCGGAAAGAATGGATGGAGCATGTGGAAAAAATAAAAGCCGCGTTGAATGAAAATCCCGAATGGATGGAGCCGCCGCAAGGGAAAAAGGAATGTGCTGCGATAGAGGCTGTGATGAAACGCCTGGATGAGCGGTATGGAATAGAACGAGCGATTTATTTGTCCAATGAATGGCTTGATAAGCGGTTGGAGACCGGGAAAAGGAATGATGCCCCTGAAATATTCCTGAAGGATTTGCTCCGGTTGAAGAAGGACTTTGAGTCCGGGAAACTGGCTGTTCCTGTGGAGTTTATATCCCAAGAGAGGAAGGAAGGATGAGAAGGCTGAGCTTGTTGCTGTTTCCGGTGCGGGAAAGAAAAAAGGTTTTCACCGCTGAAAAGGCGATGAAATTATTCAAATGGTTTTCCCTGGCGGGTATGGCATGGGGATGCGGTTGTGGCGTATTGAGCGGACAGGACGTTGTGGAACCGCTCATGCCGAATGTGGATTTGGAAGTGCAGCAGTTCAGGAAAGCCCGCGCGGCTATCCTCAAGTACCGTGTCATGCTTGAATTGTGCTGTGAAATTATTTCCCTGGAACGGGGAACTCCGTCCGGCGACAGGAGTAAAAGCATGTTTGACCTCATGCCGGAACGGTTTGAGGCGGAATGTCCGCCTGATTTCCGGGAGTCGTATATTGACGTCCTGAAGATGGTGGATGAATACTGGAAGGGAGATTTTTCCCGGAAAGACATATCCGTTGTGCAGAATCTCATGGCCAGTCTGGACGAGGCCAGGGAACGGTTTGACCATCAATATGATTTGGGCCGCTCCATGAATGCGTTGATTGACTGGCTGGACCGTGGGACGATGAAGAGGGAGGGGGAAAGCGCCCCTGACCTTTTGAAGCGCCTTTACCAGTGGAAAAAGGACCTTGAGTCAGGCAAGGCGGTTATTCCGGAGGATGCGGGAGACCCTTCCGGAAGCTCCGGGCAGTGGAGACGCGGAACAGGGGAGGAGGCGGTTTCACAGGCAGACCATGAAAGAGATGGGTGAAATGGGGGAAAAGGCGTGTGCCCGGTGAGGCCGTTCCGGAGTTTTGGCGCCTCCGTCCGGGCATCCTTCACGCCCGCGGCCCCCGCCGTTTTTTTTGAAGGTTAAGTCTTGCCAGGGCAGGGGGCTTGGGGCCATAATCTGCAAGTTTCACAACCGCACACACAGCCATGAAAGTCATCGTCATCTACGGCAGCCCGAATGATAAGCCCTTTATGGAACCCGCCCGCGAGTATTTTGCGCAGGAGAATGTTCCGTATGAAGAAACCGTCCTGTCCGCCCACCGCGACCTCCCGGAGCTGGTCAAGTTCCTGGGTGAGCTGGAAGCCAGCGGGGAAAAGGCCGTCATTCTGGCTGTGGCCGGGCTGTCCGCCGCCCTTCCCGGCGTGGTGGTGATGAGCTGCTCCCTTCCGGTCATCGGCGTGCCCGTTCCCGGAGGCCCCCTGAACGGCATTGACGCCCTGCTGGCGATCGCCCAGTGCCCGGGCGGAGTGCCCTGCACCACGGTGGGCCTGCACAAGAAGACCCCCGTCAACGCCGCCATGGCCGCCCACCGCATCCTGAAGCTGGCCGGCCTGTAACGTTCACTCCTTTCCCATCAGATGACTCCTCCTCCGTCACAGGAAATCGTGTTGGACGGCCCGGGGATTTCCCGTGCGCTGGAGCGCATGGCCCACGGCATCGTGGCCCGCTTTCCCGGGGAACCGCTCGCCATCGTCGGCCTGCTCAGCCAGGGGGACGTCATCGCCCGGAGGCTGGTGGACAAGGTGAAGGAGCTGGGCGTGGAAGCCCAGTACGGCGCCATTGACATTTCCCTGTACCGGGATGACATTTTCAAGCTGGAGGCCCGCCCCTCCCTCCGTTCTTCCAACCTGCCGTTTTCCACGGATGACATGAGGGTGGTGCTGGTGGACGACGTCCTCTACACGGGCCGCACCGTGCGCGCGGCCCTGAACGCCCTCTTCGACTACGGCCGCCCGGCCCGCATTGAACTGGCGTGCCTGATTGACCGCGGAGGGCGGGAAGTGCCCATCCAGCCGGATTACACGGGCCATGTGCTGGACCACGCCGGAGCCAAGGTCATCGTGAGCATGAAGGAGGCCGACGGCGAGGACCGCGTAATCATCTCCTCCCACTAGACACTTTTCAATCCATTACCCGTTTTCCATGAATCCCCGCAAGGACCTTCTCAACATCTCCTCGTTGACCGACGAGGAAATTCATACGCTGCTGGATTCGGCCGGTCCGATGAAGGAGCTCTTCACCAAAAGCGTCAAAAGGTGCCTGCCCTGAAAGGGAAGTCCGTTTTGACGCTTTTTATGAGCCCAGCACCCGCACTCGCTCCTCCTTTGAGGTGGCGGCGGAACGCCTGTCCGCGGACGTGACCAACTTCACGGTGTCCACCTCTTCCGTGGTGAAGGGGGAATCCGTGCAGGACACGATCGCCACGCTCCAGGCCATGAAGGTGGATTACGTGATCGTGCGCCATTACAACAGCGGCCTGCCGAACGTGATTGCGCGCCATACCTGCGCCAGCGTGATCAACGCCGGGGACGGGGCCCATGCCCATCCCTCCCAGGCGCTGCTGGACTCCTTCACCATCCGGGAGGTGTTTCCGGAGGTAAGGGGCAAGCGCGTGCTCATCGTGGGGGACATCCTGCATTCCCGCGTGGCGCGTTCCACCTCCCTGCTGATGAAGAGGCTGGGGATGGAAGTGGCCTACCTGGGGCCCGGCTCCCTGGTGCCGCGCACGGAGCACTCCGGCATCCCGCGCTTTTCCGATTTCAATGAGGCGTTCGCCTGGAAGCCGGACGTGATTTACCTGCTGCGCGTGCAGAAGGAGCGGCAGGACGCCCCCTTCTTCCCCAGCGCCCGGGAATACAACAAGATTTACGGCGTCACGGAAGAACGCCTGAAGCGCATTTCAGATGAAGGCCTGTATATCATGCACCCCGGCCCGGTCAACCGCGGCGTGGAAATCTGCGACCTGGCGATGGATTATGAGCGCTGCCTGATCAACCGGCAGGTGGAAAACGGCATCGCCTGCCGCATGTCCATCCTTTACCATCTCACCCCGCAAACCCAGCACTGATTGCTCATGAAAACTTCCGTACTTATTCGCAATGCCCGGACGGCGGACGGTTCCGCTCCGGTGGATCTTCTTGTTTCCGGAGGGGTAATCGCCGCAAAGGCCCCCCGCCGGGACGCTCCCGGAGGATGCCGCAGAAAAGGTGCTGGACGCCTCCGGAAAGCTGGCTCTGCCCGGCCTGTTTGACCTTCACGCCCACCTGTGCCAGCCCGGCCGTGAGGACAAGGAACGCGTGGCCACGGCTACCGCGGCCGCCCTGCATGGCGGCGTGACCGGCCTGATGGCCATGCCGGATACCGATCCCGTGATGGACAATGCCGCCCAGATCACCACGTTCATGGAAATCTGCCGCACGGATGCGCTGGTGGAGGTCATCCCCTCCGGTTGCCTGACCAAGGGGGACGGCGGGGAAGAGCAGGCCTCCTATGACTCCCTGCGCGCCAAGGGCGTGCGCTTCATCACAGACGGGGACCGCGCGCCGGACAACATGCTGCTGCTGTACCGCGCCATGCAGTACGCCAGCAACCTGAATCTTACCTTCGCCCTGCGGGGGGACGTGCCGTCCCTGACGGCCAAGGCCACCATGCACCCGGGCACCACCTCCTACCGCCTGGGATTGACGGGCTCTCCCTCCTGCGCGGAGGAAATAGGAATGGAAACCATCATCCGCCTTTCCGTGGATACGGGCAACTCCCTGCACGTCCAGACCGTTTCCACCGCCGGCAGCGTGGACATCCTGCGCCGCTGCAAACCGGTGACCGCCGGGCTGAGCGCGGAAACGGCGCTCCACCACCTCCTCTTCACGCATGAAGACGTGGGCCGCTACGATACCAGCTACAAGACGCTCCCGCCCCGCGCGCGGTCGGACGTGGACGCCCTGATCGCCGCGGTGAATGACGGCACCATTGACTGCATCGTCTCCGACCACACGCCCTGCACGCCGTTCTCCAAGCTTCAGGACTTCGTCGTCGCGCCGCAGGGCATGATTGCGCTGGATACGTTCCTGCCCGCCATTTACCAGTATCTGGTGGAACCCGGGAAAATGTCCTGGCAGACGGTGGCGCGCGCATGCAGTGACGCTCCCCGCAGGCTCATGGGGCTGGCTCCCGTTTCTTTGGAAGAAGGCGCTCCGGCCAATCTGGTGGTGTTTGACCCGGAGGGTGAAACGCCCGTCACGGATGAAACGCTCCGCAGCCGCGCCCGGAACACCCCTTTCCTGGGCAAAACCCTGAAAGGGAAGGTGGAAGCCGTAGTGCTCGGTGAAGAACTTCACAGTTTTTAACGTTCACTGTTAACTATTAATTATTAACTGTTCATTTGCTTGCATCCTGTCGCCCGCGTCAGCACGTGTTATCCGGACAAGTTCGGCGTCCCGCGCCAGAGCGGGCTGGTTCGTGCGCGTGCGCGGCTGGTATTTGAGCCGCCGTTCCGTCATCCGGATGCCGTCCGCGGCCTGGAAGGGTTTTCCCACCTGTGGCTGATCTGGGTATTCAGTGAAAACGTAAACGAGGGATGGAGCCCTACGGTCCGGCCTCCGCGGCTGGGGGGCAACGTGCGCATGGGCGTGTTCGCCACGCGCGCGCCGTTCCGTCCCAACCCCATCGGACTGTCCGCCGTCAGGCTGGAAAAGGTGGAACTGCACCCGCAGGATGGCCCGGTGCTGCACCTTTCCGGCGTGGACCTGGTGGACGGCACGCCCATTCTGGACATCAAGCCATATGTTCCGCTGGCGGACTGCATTCCGGAGGCTTCGGAAGGATTTACGGCTGTTCCCTATGAACGGCTGGACGTGGAAATCCCCGCCGCTCTTGGCGGCACCATGACCCCGGAGGAACGGAAAGCGCTGGCGGATACGCTGGCCCTGGACCCGCGCCCGCAGTACCAGGACGATCCGGAACGGGTTTACGGCCTCCTGTTTTCCGGCTGGGAGGTGAAATTCAGGGTGGAAGGCTGCCGGCTGCTGGTGCTGGCCCTTCATGAAATCAAAGCTGGGTGAAGTACGGCGCGGGAGGCATGATGCGAGCAGCACGCCATCGCTGGAAGGGGAAATCGTATGGAAAACTGCTTCTTCTCCCGTGTCTGATGCGCTTTTTCTTTTGCCTGCAACTCCTCTCCCTTGATGCCGGAGTGGCTGGCTCCGGAGGATTCAGGAGGCTGCGCCAGGAGGAAGTGGAAGATGCAAGGTACCGGAAAACTTTCCTTCTGCCGCGTTCTATGGGTTCCCGCCCTCTGTTTCAGGGGTCTTTTTCAAGGCAGGGCCGGGGCTTGCTTTTACATGACCGGGGGAGTAACCTTCCGCCCGGACTCCGGAGGTAGCGCCGGGGTGTTTAAGGGGATGAACAGTGACCGTCAGATAGTTGAAGCGTTTGAAAGGAACTTCCGTGACTACGGGGGAACTGGGCGCCTCCGTTTCCGTCTGGAAGGACGGAAAGGAAATCGTTTCCCTTCATTCCGGGTTGGCCGTAGCGGATGAAACGCGCCCGTGGACGGAACACTCGCTGGTGCCCGTTTACTCTTCTACCAAGGGAGCCTCTTCCGCCGCCCTGCTGCTGGCCCTGCACCGGCAGGGAGCCTCACCGCAGATGAGCATGGGGGAACTGTGGCCGGGAATTCCCGCTGCCTTACGCATCCATCGCGCAGATGATGTCCCACCAGTGCGGCCTGGCGGCCTTTTTCCCGGACGGCCAGCGTGTTTGACCATGAGGACTGCGTGCGCGCCCTGGAGGAAACCGTTCCGGCGTGGCGGCCCCGGAGCACGGCTACCATCCGCATACCTACGGCGTGATGCTGGATGAACTCATGCTGCGCCTGACCGGGAAACGCCTGTGGCGTTACTGGGAGGAATGCATCCGTACGCCGCTGGACCTGGACTTTTACATCCGCCTGCCGGAATCCGATTCAGCCGGGTGGCGACCTTGTACCCCGGCAAGATGGACATGTCCAACATGGGCACGCCGTTTTATCAGGAATACATGAAAAAGGCACGCCCGTGAACCGCGCGTTCAACACCCTGACAGGCCTGAACAGCGTGCGCCAGTTGTTCTCCGGACCCACGTCCACCCGTTCAGCGTCCTGATCTTGACGATCTCTTCCCCCGGGTCTACGTTCAATTCCCTAGCGCTGTAATCTTCCAGCACCGTTCCCCGCGTTCCGTCTCCCGGAAAGTCAATCAATTGAACGGGATCAATCAATTGAACGGGAACCCATCCTCCCCTGTCCCTTTACTGTTTTCCGCCCATATCCAGTCCTTCCAGTTTTCCTCCGGAGCTCTTTCCCCCCAGCGTAACGCTTTCCCCCTTTTTCAATTTGATGGGATGTTCATATTCCGTCCTGTGTGAAGCTATCGTTTTAAAGGTTTTCATTATTATATATGTGTGATGATCTTTTTTCCGTATGGTAATAGAGTCCTATTCGCGCCTCAGTGGCTGTTACATGAATTGACGGGAGCTTGTGTTCCTGATGCGGCGGATATCAGGTTAATCTTCATTTGCTTTCACCCATGCCAGTTTCCATTCCCGGCCCATTCCGTCTTTTGGCCCTTAGGGTGAGTGTTAGTTTCAAAGGGGATAATGATTTTTGCCGATTTCCATGAAAAGAGAATTCTCTTCCGTTTTGGTGGTGACGGAGTCGGATGTCCAGAGAATGGATAAGACAGACGTATTTTTTATTTCCAGAGGAAGATGAGCGGTTTCATTGGGATTGATAAAATGTGTCTCCGTCTCGGCATATTCCCTATTTTCAGCGGATTGTCTGGATTGGGTTCTTTCAATAATAAGAGTTCCTACTTCAGCAGATAGAGAGTCCTGCGTTTCCTGGTTTTTGAAATAGAGATGGGGAAACTGGGAAGAAATATCCGGAACGAAATCGTCATCTCTATGGTCGGCACACTCGCTTTTTTTCTTCCGTTCCAGCCTTTTTTTGAATCGAGGCGGATGCTCTTTTTCTGGCAGCATGTCTTGATGCATTCCGGTATGTAAAAGCGCATCTCGCTGCCCATCCGCAAGGGATAGTGCAGTGAGATGCGGTAATGACGTTCGGGAAGTCCATCTGGCCGTTGATGTACAGGGTGCGGGAGAGAAGGAAAGCCTCTCTGTTGGCGTTGTTTTCCTTGTGCAGGTATTGCATCTAGGAGGTGTAGTTGCCGTAGGCAATCAGAGCGTCTTCCACCTTCTCCATTAAGGTGAGGAAGTATTTTGTTGAGTCCCTTTTGCTGTCCAGTAGAACGTTTTTATTATAATTCTTGTCAATGCCGCTTCCTTTTCCATAGCAGCTAGATAGAAAACATTAAGCGGATGAAGTCCCTTGATTTGCTTTTAGTTCCCAGATTCGCTCCAAGGGAATAGACAAGATTTTTCGATTGAACAATTTTAAGCTGGATTTTTCTTTCCGCAGTAGAAAATAACCTATTTTTATCTCTTGAAGAAGCCCGTTTCCAATTTCATTCTTTGACTTCCGCTTTTACCAGCTTTCCCTGTCTATTGATAGAAAATTCCTGAGAACTCCATTTTATGGATGTAACTTTCAATCTTTTACCAATCAAATCCTTCCAATTTAGAGGATTGAAGAATTTTCGATCGTGCGCGTCAGCCGTATACTTCTGAAATCCGTCACTTCGAATGTACAAACGTTCTCCCGGCAACAGAATTTTTCCTGTCTTCTTTTTTTTGTTTCCCTGCCAGCTTCCCCGATGATTTTTTCATGATTCTCCATTACTTCCACCAACCGAAAAATTCATGTCAACGTTCCCCCGAGGTTCAACCTTCCTTGGAATCAAGCGTTCACTCCATACAGAAGAGGGCAAACTCTCAAAACAACCAGCAAATGACGTTTGTACCCATTGTAGACTTATTGAGGTTCGGTCATTTCTTATTTCATTCTGAACTGTCCATGCCCCGGCATGAATAGGAAAAAAGAGCATTAAACAGATGATTTCCAGTATGAATTTATTTTTCATCATTTTTCTTATCTTGGTAAAAGAGCACCCTCAACTTGATCCTTCACTATATTTGCAATCTCATCAGAAATTTCTGGATAATTCACTCGTTTCCAAGTATGAGGAGCATTTGGACCATTGTCATAAGTTTCTTTTGTGTTTGCTATTGCCGTATTGTACTGCTTATCCAGAACAGAAATAGTACGCTTAGTTGCATTCTCTTTGCAACTTCCATAGGTAAAAAAAATAAATAATGCCATTACTCAATTCTTCAACAATTGCAGTTTTCAATTCCTCCCCGGCTAACCAACATGATCCATCTCCTTACTGTAAACCCAGTCATATGGAGCATAAACACTGGAATTCGTAGCGCCAACAGATTTGTAAACATAGTCACTTGAAATTTTAAAAACCATGCCATTCTCCGCAACAATATTATAATACGTCAAATCTTCCGGCTGATTAATCACAATAATCACACTGGCTTGGAGAGAAACACTTTTTACTTCACACGGGCTTGCTTTGGCAGCTTTTTCCTTACCACATATAACAGAGATTGATGCCCGGTTTATTTTTACTTGAGTATTTGCAAAAACGTTGGGATCAGTAGCTTGAATTTTAAATATGGAATCTTCTCCCACTCCTTCTGGAATGAATCCAGCAGGCGTTTCTATAACATTTACTTCATCTGTTCCAGTGACATTAATATCATCCTTTGTTAGAAGAAGTCCCAGGAAATCCCATTCCCAATGATTGCTGACAAATCCATAAAGATTACGTCCTGCCTGTTCCCGTATGGGATCCCTGTTGATCCACCTACCGTCGAGCGGATTAAGATGGCGATAGTTGTAGTAGACAAGCCCTAATTCATCGTCTGTGAACTCGCAGGAAAAACGGAACTTGTTGGATTGTGCCATGTCTCCGTCCGCTGTAAGCAGGGCGCCGAAAGGAGCATACTCGTAGCGGGCTCTTCGCGTTCGTTGGCCGTCGAAAATGGAAGTCACGTTTTTCGAGCATCGTGCATGAAATAAAAATTACTCTTCCGTTGTCACTCCCCTTTTCCATCTGGTCGTCATCAGGACGCGTGTAGCCGTACGCACCGTCGGATCCCATACATGGGTTCTCGTCAGCATGGCTTCCGAGTGCATCAGATCCAGCTCAGCTATTTGTAAATAGCCTCGGTATAAATAGTAGGAATGAGAAGAGGTAACTGCATTGATAGTGATTTTTTTCTCAAAGCGGCGGCCCTGGTAGTCGTAGCCGCAGGTGATGGTTGTTCTGCCATCCTGGCTGGCGAAGACGACGGGGCGGTCGTTGGCGTCGTAGGACACTTCCCATATGCCTGTTGAGGTCCTGATGCGGGTCTGGTTGCCGTCGGCATCGTAGACGGGGTTAAAATCTTCTTCTCCCCCGGCAATATCCGTGTACTGGTTGAGCCGGTTGGATTCATAAGCTACTTCTTCCTCCAGTTCCCGGGCTGTTTTGCGGTTGCCGATGTTGTCATAGCAGTACGCAAAGCTTCCTCCCCGGCTGATGCGGTCTTCCAGCAGTTCACTGCGGCTGTTATAGGTAAAATCTCTTATCGTCTCAGGAGTGGTAGCATCCCACGAGTCCCGTAGCTGGACGGGACGCATCAGCGCGTCGTACTGATATTTATGCCCAACAACTGTTTCCTCATTTCCCTCCATCTTATAACCGATAGCGGTTACGAGGTTGAGTGTGGGATGGTAGGTGTTTTGGCGGACCATGCCGTTGGGGTAGGTGAGATGGTTGAGGAAGCCGCTGGTTGGATCGTACTGCCAGGTAAAGGGAGAAGCGATGCCTTCCAGATTCATCCCAAGAATGGCACCTTTGGAATCGTAGTCAAGATGGGAGTGCTGCACGGTGCGTGTGCCGGGCATCAGGCGGTATCCGTTGGAGCGCCCCTGGGCATCGTATTCTTCTTGAAGAGAACTTTCCACCTGTCCAAAGGAAGTGTCCTGAATCATCCTGCCGTAGCTGTCATAGGAAAATTCCCTGAGACCCGAAGCGTCATAGACGGAGATTATCTGCCCTAGATGGTTGGATGAAAAGATCCAGGGAGAAGTTCCATCGCTGTAGGAAACCGAGATGAGTTCTCCTGTAAAGGGAGCATACTTATACGTTGTGACAAGCCCCCTGGCTTTGACAAGTGTCTCCTGACGGTTGAGCTCGTCATAGGTTCTGGAAACACAGGAACCGTCGGCATAAGTCTTTTTCAATTCCAGCCCCGTGGCCTCGTCATAGAGCCAGGTGGTGGTGTCTCCGTCGGTTCGGCCGGAAGGATCGGAAGTGATGTCGCCTTCGTTTGCACGGAAGGTAGTCAGGGCCACTATGCGGTCGGCTTCGTCGTAGGCGAAGCAGGCCGGCTGAATGGCGGTGCCATATTCGGCCGTCTTTCTGCCGCGGATGTCATAGGAATAACAGGTTGTCCCTCCCAAAGCGTCGGTGATGCAGGCAGGATGGTCACAGCAGGGCAGATAGCTGGTCGTAGTACAATTTCCAGACGGATCAGTAGTCTTAATCGGGCGTCCTGCAAGATCCGTTTCCTCCATAATGGTGTTGCCGCGGCCATCGGTTTTTTCCAGAATCACCCCTGTAGAGGTGCAGGAACGCCGCTGGATGGAACAGATTCCGGAGTGGTCGGTCTGATTGGTCCCAAACCCGTCTACGACAAGAGACTCGGCTATAATATCCGAAGTGGGAATGCGGCTGAACCGGGTGCGTTTGGTAGGAGCGGTATACTCCGTCCACTGGATGCTCTGCTGGCCGTAGACGTCCGTGGTGATGGATTTGTTTTCCAGTACAGCGCTGAGTCTGGAAACCATATTCTCCGTGGTCTGGGTGAGGGGGAATCCGTCGGCGTTGCAGGTGGTGGAAGTCTGCACCTGGTAGACGCCGTCTTCCCGGAGCCGGTAACAGGAGGAGTTTTCCGAGACTCTGTTTCTAGAGGGATCATCCGGATGGAGGTCGTCCAGCTGGACGGTCCGCCTCACGGCGTGTCCCAGTTCATTGTAGACGGTGACTGTAGAGGCCATGTCTTCCGTCTGGGAACGAACCGGTTGCCCCTTGGCATTGTATGTATTACTGGTGACGATGAACCCTCCCTTCGTATTGGGCTGTTCCTGCCGGACGGTTTGACCAAAGCCATTTTTCAGAATCCGCGACAGCACAACTCCCTTGGACAAGGTCGTGGTCAGGATGCCTTCTTCGGTCAACTCCAGCCTGGTCTCCACTTCTCTTTGCCCCGTTCCTCCCTGCCAGAGTATGGTTCCATCATAGTACTTTTTAGTGATTAGCGTAGCGCCTGCCGGGGTGGTGGCAGTAGTGGTGAGTCCGTCTTCGCCGTACCCGGTTCGGGTGGTACGTCCCAGCATGTCCGTGAAAGAAATCACCCGTCCCAGATCGTCGTACTCCGTGCTTTCCGTCGCCGTCATGGGACCCACGTCACGCCGCGTGGCCATCGTCCTTCCCGCGGCATCCTTCGTGTAGGAGATAAGCGTTTCGGGCGTGGTTTCCGTCGCAGCCCGAATAGTCTCCACCAGCTGCTTGGCCGAGTTGTAGCCGTAGCCGGTGGTGATGCCGTCTTCGTCGGTTTCCCTCAACGGCCCGCAGCACATCCACTCCGTCGTGCTGGTCCTGCCGTTGCCCTTGGTTGTCTTGATGAGCCTTTGCTCGTCGTCGTATTCGTAGTCCTCCGAGGCAATCAGCGACCAGTCCTCTCCGGTGTGAACGTATTGTTCTCTCCTGGTGGTGGCGCCGTTTTCAGCGATGTATTCCACGTTTCGGGTGCTTTGTCCCGGAACGATGCTTCCGTTGGCCTGCACGGTAGACGTCACCTTGTGGAGGGCTCCGTATTCCGCGGCGGCTTCGTAAGTATAAACGGTTTGTACTCCGTCAATACTCTGGCTCATCTTTTGCCTGCCCCGGGCGTAGGGATATTCGGCTCCTTCCCCATAAGTCTCTTCTACACTCGTATGAACCTGGTCGCTTCCCAGCGCGGTTTCCGTGACCGTGGTGCGGTTCACCTGCGGGCTGTCTTCATACGTGTAAGTGCGTTTGAGAAGCGCCGTTTCCGTCCCATCCTCAACAATAATTACTTTGGTTTCCGTGGCGGGTCTGAAGTCGTTAAAGCGCAAGTCGGCGTAAGTCGTGCGTGTTCCCTTTTCACCGCCTCCGGCCCAGGGAGAGGCCTGCAGCACCACCCGTCCTCTCTCGTCGTACTCGTAGCGCGTATAGCCGCCATTGGGTTTGAGTTCCAGGGACACCCGGAACTGGTCGTTGTAGGTATAGAGGGTGGTCTGGGCCAGAGGCGTGTTGTATCCCTCCGTCCGGCTGATGGTCAGCCAGCCGCCGTCGGTATACTTCTTCACTGTCCGGGTACAGGAGGCGGGCGTTTCCTCGTTGATGCCCTGGACCCTTTCGATGCGCTCCCACTTGGAATCGGGAAGGGCGTTGCGTTCAATGGTGCGAACGATGCGCTCCTCTCCCTCCCCCTTGACGATGGTCACCTTGTTGCCTTCTTCGCGGCGTTCGATGAAATGCGGCTCCTGACCGGCGCGCCGGTTGGTGATATGGGTGACCTTGACTCCGTTTTCAAGCGAGGTTTCATAGACGGCCGTTTTGTAGGGCTCTCCGGCAACGGTGAACCCGCCTTCCCCGTCTGGGGCGGCGTTATTGGGAGCAAACCACTCCAGGGTAAGCCTGTCGCCTTCGGGAATGCTTCTCATCAGCCCCTGGGCATGGGAATAAACGCTGGCAAGGGAGCCGTTTTGATGGTAAGTGACCTGGACCTTGCTGAAGTACTCCTCGGCAGAGATCACATGGCCCGAAAAGCTGGTGACCGACACGACCTCTCCGGTGAAGGAAGAGAAGCGCAGGACCATGCCGCCGGGAAGAACCATGTCCATGAAAGCGGGAGCGCCCTGCGTGTTGAGAGTAAGATCTTCGTTGAGAAGCCTCACACGGTAGTCGCTCTTCCTGGAAGAGCCGATGGGAGAAGCGTCGCTGCTTCCCTCTTGGGCCTTGAAATAGAGATGGCTTCCGGAGGGACGCCTGACGGTGACGCGGCGCTCGTCAGCCGAGAAGGAAGCGCTCCAGGCCATGGGGTGGTTGTAGCGTATGGAAAAGCCGCTGGAAGCCGCGGAATTAGTGGTGGAAGAGCGTGCCGTCGTGATGAACCTGGCGGGAGCCGGAGGCGTGGGTCCTGCCGGGGAGGAAGGGTTGATGCAGGCGTTGCCCTGGCAATCCTGCTCTCCCTCGGGATCCCCGGAGTGGGGTGTGTCTGGACACAATGTTCGTCCCCTTCCTCATTGCACTCACATTCACAGGGGCAGGGTTCCTCTTCCTGGTCCGGCTCGCTGGAAGAAGAGGAAAGGGAACTGGAACTGCTGCTGGAAGATGAGCTTGAGCTCGAAGAACTGGATGACGAAGAGCTGCTGCTGGAACTCGAAGAACTTGATGAGTTAGACGAAGAAGAGCTGGAGCTGCTTGAGGAACTGGACGAGGAGGAAGAGCTCGAACTGCTGCTGGAAGACGAGCTGGAAGAAGACGAAGAACTCGAACTGCTCGAGGAAGAGCTGGAAGACGGAGCGCTGCTGGAAGAATCCGGCTCCTGGGGCGGCAAGGAACTGCTGTGGAAACTGGAAGACGACCAGCTGCTGGAAGAAGATGACGAGGAAGAACTCGAACTGCTGGAAGAAGAACTCGAGCTGCTGCTGGGCTTGGGATCAAACTCAAACGAATCTCCTCCCCTGCCGAACTGCTCGACGAATCCCCTTCTTCCACCTCCTGGTACAGGTTGACCTGCGTCAGCACCGTCTCTCCTTGCTTGTCGGCCGGCGGGGTCTCTGCCAGCAGGTAATAATCCAGGTCAGGCTCACCTTCCTTGTCGCACATTAAGGCAATGCAGAACTCCTCTTGCGACTCCTGGTCGGGCTGGTGTTGATGGACGATATGGCACCAGTAGTATCCTTGGTCGAACTGGATCTGGCGGCGCAGAGGGGTGGAAGAGCCCGGCTCCGTGGAGAGTTCCAGATCCTTGGCGGGAATGGAAAGGGAGATGGAGGAGTGGGCGTGAAGGTGGAGAAAACAGGTGGCGGGAGCCATGACCTTGAGGTATCCGAACCATTCGTGGCGGGTGTTGTTGGAAGCGGCGCGTTTGGGGATAAGGACGGGAGCGGAGAGTCCGTTGACCAGGAAGTTGCCTTGGGGCTGCCCGTTGGGGTACATGGGAATGAAGGGGTAGACGGTGTCCATGGCCGTGATGTTGAAAGTGTTGTTCATGGTAATGAAGGTAAAATTATTAAATGGTTGCGGTTACCATGAGAACAGAAACCAGCAAAGTAAACACGCCGGAGACGTCAGAAATATTACCGTCTTTTCCTGAGATAGTAATCACACTCCTAAAAACAGGCAGAAGAGATGACAAATCTCTTCTGCCTGGCATTTCATCAATTAATAACAAGGACAGTGATTGTCTGATTGTTGGTTGCCGGACTTCAACCGATTTTGATGTGCTTCGGTATTCTTTTTACCTGTTGCTGAACATTCTTGCTTCCATTCTCATTTCACAGAATCCAGGTACAGTTTACAGTTGCATGAGGCATCCGTATCAAATGATTTTATTATTTTTCCCCTTTTGATTTATTTTCTGTAGAAATGGAGAAGCAAGGAAGCTTCAAACCTATGGGCCAAGAGGTTCATCATAATTTCATTTGGTAGCTGAATTTACCGGGAACCGGAAAGTTTTACAGGATCAATGAATGCGAAAACAAGAATCTGACCCGAAAGATCGGCAATTCTCAATTTATTCAACAATCAGAGTCCCGTTTTTCAGAAATGGAAATTCTTGCCTACTTAATGGAGCAGGTTTTACCATCCGCCGCCCAGGGCGCGCGCGAGCTGCACCACGGCTTTGCGGATGTTCTGCTTCATGGTGACCAGGGATTCCTCCGAGCTGAGCCAGGAGCGCTGGGCCGTGATGACGTTCAGGAAGTCCGTCTGGCCGTTGATGTACAGGGTGCGGGAGAGCAGGAAGGCTTCTCTGTTGGCGTTGTTTTCCTTGTGCAGGTATTGCATCTGGGAGGTGTAGTTGCCGTAGGCGATCAGGGCGTCCTCCACCTCGGAGACGGCGGTGATGAGCGTCTTGCGGTAGGTTTCCGCGGCTTGTTCCGCCGCGGCTTTCTGGGCGCGCACCGTGGCTCTCAGGGCTCCGCCCTGGAACAGGGGCTGGAGCAGGTTGCCGCCCAGGGACCACGCGTTGTTGTTTCCGGAAGAGCTGGCCGAAGTCTCCGCCGCGGCTGGAGAGGGATCCCGTCAGGCTGAAGCGGGGGTACAGGTCCGCCACGGCTACGCCTACGTTGGCTACGGCCACGTGCAGGTCCGCTTCAGCGGCGATGACGTCGGGCCTGCGCCGCAGGAGTTCGGGGGAGGCCGACCGGCACGACGGGCGTTTTTTTCAAAGACGGAGGCTTTGGGGAGCGTCAGCTCCACGCGGGAGTTGTACGTGCCCAGCAGCACGGAGAGCTGGTTTTTGGCGGAGGCCACCTGTGCTTCCAGCGCCGGGATGCGGCTTTCCGTGGAGGCGACGGTGGAGGTGGCCTGTTCCACGTCCAGGCGGGGGGCGAATTCCGATTTGTAGCGTTTTTCCGCAATGGTGAGGGTGTTGCGTTGGATTTCCAGCTGTTCCCGGGCGATGCGGAGCTGTTCGCAAGCGGTGATCCAGTCAAAGTAGGCCGTGGCGACGTCCGCCAGCAGGGCCGTGCGCACGGCGCCCGCGGAGGCTTCCGTAGACATGAGGGAGGCGCGGTAGGCCTCAATGGAACGCCGGTTGCCGCCGAAGAGGTCCAGCTCCCAGGAGGTGGACGCCCCCAGGGTGAAGTCCTGGGAGGTGGAGCTGCGGAAGCCCCGGTCCGGGGACAGGCTCCAGCCGGCGCTGGCGTCTGCGGAGGGCAGCAGGGAGGCCTGGGAGACGCGGAGCCTTTCCCTGGCTTCCCGGATGCGGAGCAGGGCCACCTTCATATCCGGATTGTTGTTGAGGGAGGTGGAGACCAGGCGGTTGAGCTGGGGGTCCCCGAAGATGTTCCACCAGGAGCGCAGGTCCTTGTCAGAGCTGCGGGGGGCCTGCTCTCCGCCCAGGCGGCGGGGAGGTCGTTGGCCGGCGGCCGGAAGTCCGGGCCTACCATGCAGGAGCTCAGGCAGCATGCGGCCAGGAGAGGGAGATGTTTGAACATGGATGACATGGGAAAGGAAGAAGTAAGGTGTTATTCGTGTCGCAGGGCGTCGATGGGGTCCATCTTGGACGCCTTCCAGGACGGATACCATCCGAAGGCCAGGCCGATGAACACGGAGACGCCCACCGCCAGGGCCATGGCTTCCGGGGAGGAAGCGGTGGCCCAGTTCATGGTGCGGCTGACGATGATGGAGATGGCCTTGCCGAGCGCGATGCCCAGCGCGCCGCCCACCACGCAGAGCAGAACCGCTTCCAGCAGGAACTGGCGCATGATGTCCTGCGGACGGGCGCCCACCGCCATGCGCAGGCCGATTTCCTTGGTGCGCTCCGTGACGGAGACGAGCATGATGTTCATGATGCCCACGCCGCCTACGACCAGGGAGATCATGGCCACGATCATCAGCAGGTTGGTCATTACCTCCGTGGTGCTGCTCATGGCGCGGGACATTTCAGCCATGTCCCATACCCGGAAGTCGTCCAGCTGGCCGTCCTTGAGGTTGTGCTTGGCGCGGATGACTTCCGTGATCTGGTCGATCGCCTCGGAGGAGCGCTCCGGGTCCGCAATCTGCGCCATGATGGAGTCAATGTTGTTGAAGCGCCGCGGGTGGGGGGCGTCCGTGTAGGGCTGGTCCGTGGTTTCCGTGTAGTAATCCACGGAATTGGCGGTGTATTTGTCCGCCCGGTTGAAGGTGGTGGTGGATTTGCCGGAGGAAGTGGAGGCGGAACCGCCGCCCAGGCCCTGGAGGCGGTAGCGGATGCTCGTCCAGGGCAGGATGATGGAGTCGTCCTGGTCGCGGCCCATCATGTTGGCGCCCTTTTTTTCTGGAGGATGCCGATGACCTTGAACATGACGTTCTTGATGCGGATGTCCTTGCCCAGCGGGTCTTCATCCCCAAAGAGCTCCCTGGCTACCGTCTGGCCGATGACGCACACGCGCCTGGCCTGCTCCACGTCTTCCTCGGAAAAGGGCTGGCCGCGGTCCATGTCATACCAGCTCTTGATTTTCAGGTATTCCACGGAACCGCCTTCCACGGTTTCCGGGCTCCAGTTCTTGTTGCCGTAAATGACCTGGCCGCTGGCGCGCACTACGGGCGTGGCACGCAGGACCATGGGGCAGTCCTTCGCGATGGCCTCGCAGTCCGCGTTGGTCAGGGAGGCCCGGCCGCCTGCGCCGGTATTGACGCCGCTCTTGGAGATGGCGCCGGGGCGGATGTTCAGCGTATCCGCCCCCATGGAGGCGATGGTGTTTTTTAATCTGGAGCGTGGACCCCTGGCCGATTTCCACCATGGCGATCACCGCTGCAATGCCGATGATGATGCCCAGGATGGTGAGCGCCGCGCGCATGGGGTTGCGCACCAGGGCCTTGATGCAGGTTTTAAGGAGAGGAAGGAATTTCATACGTCGTCCTTGCTTAGCGTGTCGGAAATCCCTTCGCAGATGAGGCCGTCCGCCATGTTGATGGCCCGGTCCGTGAAGGCGGCTATTTTTGGGGTCGTGCGTCACCAGGATGACCGTGATTCCCTGGCGGCGGTTCAGGTCCTTGAACATGTGCAGCACTTCCTTGGAGGTGGTGGAGTCCAGGTTCCCCGTGGGTTCGTCCGCCAGCAGGATGCTGGGGTTGTTGATGAGGGAGCGGGCGATGGCTACGCGCTGCTGCTGGCCGCCGGAGAGCTGGGCCGGGGTGTGGTCCATGCGGTCGGAAAGGCCCACCAGGTTCAGCAGCTCCACGGAGCGTTCGCGCATGGCCTTCATGCTGAGGGTGGGGTGGGCGTACACGGCAGGCATCATCACGTTTTCCAGCGCGGTGGTGCGGGAGAGCAGGTTGAAGTTCTGGAAGACGAAGCCGATGCGCTTGTTCCGGAGCGTGGCGCGCTCTGCGGCGTTGAATTTGGCTACGTCTTCCCCGGCGATGTAGTAATGGCCGGAGGTGGGGCGGTCCAGGCAGCCCAGGATGTTCATCAAGGTGGACTTTCCGGAACCGGAAGCCCCCGTGAGGGAGACGAATTCCCCCTCCTTGATGTCCAGGGTGATGCCCTTGAGCACTTGAAGGTCTATTTCCCCCAGGTGGTACACCTTGGTTATGTCACGTAAGCGGATCACGTTGTTGTAGTGCTTGAAGCGGTAAAAAGGAATGGTTGAGCGGGTGGATGGAGGCGTTTCCCCGGATCAGGGAGGCGGGGGCGGCCCGCCGTTGCCGGAGGCGGAGGGAGCCTTCGTGTTGCCCGTGCTCGGCTTGCGGCGCGGCGGCATCTTGGGCGCGAACGGATTTTCCCCGCCGGCGGAGGCGGAAGCTCCGTCCTCCGAGTTGCCGGAGCGGTTCAGTATCTGCGCCGTGGAGACGATTTCCATGCCTTCCCGGAGCGTTTCTCCCGTGATGGCCGTCAGCATGCCGTTGCTTTCCCCCCTGGTGACCAGGTGGGGGTAAAGAAGATTGTCCCGCAGTTCCCAGACCACGGCTTTTTTCTTCTGGCCGTTTTGGGCGGGAGCGGCCAGTTCCGGCTGCATCCGTTCAAAGGCCGCCTTCTGCTCGGCGCTGACCAGTTCCGTTTCCGGACGGAAGCGGAGCGCGGCATTGGAGACGAGGAAGGCGTCCCGGATGTCCTCCACCACGAATTGAACGTTTGCCGTCAGGTAGGGGATGAGGAGCTTGTCCGGGTTGGGCACGTCAATGTCCACGATGTAGGTGACCACATTGGAGGTCATGGTGGCGTCCAGACGTATCTTGTCCACTGTTCCCTTGAATTTGCGGCCGGAGAAGGCGTCCACGGTGAACAGGACTTCCTGCCCCTTGCGGATGCTGCCGATGTCCGCCTCATTCACGGCGGCCCAGATTTTCAGCTTGGAAAGGTCTGTGGCAATGTAAAACAGGCTGGAGGCGCTCATGCTGGAAACCACCGTCTGGCCTATGTTGACCAGGCGCTTGACCACCACGCCGTCCACCGGGGACTGGATGGTGGTGTATTCCAGGTTGCGCATTTCCTTCTTAAGCGCGGCTTCCGCCTGTTTCAGGGAGGCTTCCGCTTCCTGCAGGGAGGCTTCCGCCACAGCCACGTTGGCGCGTGCGGTCTCTTCATCCGCAATGTACTGGTCGTAGCTGGACTTGGAAAGGGCATCCCCTGGCCCCAGCTTTTCCGCGCGTTCGCGGTCCAGCCTGGCCTGCTGGTGCTTGGCCTTGGCCTGCTGGATGTCCGCCTTGGCGCGGGCGATTCCGGCGATGGCCTGCGCCTTGGAGGCTTCCGCACGCTGAACGTCCAGCTGCACGGGCAGCTTGTCGATTTCCGCGAGCATCTGGCCCGCCTTCACCGGGCTGGAATAATCCACCACCTTGCCGTCCAGATCCTTGCCGAACTCCATGATGATGCCGCTGACCTGGGCGCCCACGTCCACCAGTTCATCAGGTTCCGTGACGCCGGTCGCGTCAATGGTGATCATCAGGTCCCCCTTCTCAAGAGGCTCTGTCTGGTAGTCCACCTGGATCGCTTCGTTCCCCTTCCACTGTTCCCAGGCGAACCAGATGCCTCCGAGAACGGCAATGACGATGATGAGTTTGATGAATCCCTTCACGACTATAATATACTTCGCAATAATGAAAAAGTTGCACAGATGTTAAAAACTTTTTTCGCAACAGGGCGTGATCCTACCATGATTTCAGGAAATGTCTAAGGGTTTATTTTGTTCGTTAACAGTTGTTATTTATAAACTAACAATATTACATTATCGTAATGGGCTGTCCCTTTTTTACGGATTTGTAAGAATATGGAGGAAGGCCGTTTCCGGAATGGTCCCAGGAATGAATTGATAACCATCGTGTTTCATCCATGGGTAAAAATTGGCACGCTTCTTGCTGGATACAAGATGAAGGATCGCACGATCCGGAAACAACCAATCAACCATATGTACAAGAACGATTTATTTGACCTGATGTTCAGGCTGCTTCATTCCTTCTGCCGCTCCTCCCGGCCGCCCCGGAAGGAGAAGGAGCGGGAGCGGAAGGCCCGGAAATATTTGAAGGCCATGGTGGCGAACGCGCGCATGCGTTCCTTTTAAGCGCGCGTGCGCTTCCTGCCAGGAAATGCCGTGGGGCGCAGAGGTGCGGGGAAAAGCAATAAAAGCAGCCGTGCCGGAATGCTTTGATTCCGGTGCGGATTCAAGAGGGGCCATCGGGAAAACAGGCCCCGGCGGGGTTCCCGGCTGCAAGGGAAAGAGAAAGACACCGCTGCACCGTCTCTGGCTGTGAGCCACGTTCCCGTGCCTCAATAGAGCGGGGACTTCCGCCGCTGTTTTGACTTTTCCGGTATAGGACATAGTCAGCCCTGCGTCGGGGCTGCCCCCATTAGGTTGTAATATCGGTTCGGGCCACTTTGCCAGGTAATGACGAGTGCAGCAGCCACCACCTTATATACCCCAGAAGGGGGAATGATCCAAGGTGTTTTTGGAATCTTTTCAGACATGCGCAGGCAATCCTCCGCGGAGTGGTTGAAGCTGAACGGGCTGCCGTTTTGTCAGCGGTTTTCTTCCATCCACTGCCTTAAAACGGGGAGGTCTGCGGGAGCCCAGGGCAGTTTTTCCAGCATGCGGCCGGAGAAGAAGCCCAGGCTTTCGTGTTCCAGGGGCCGGGGCAGGGCGCAGGGCTCCAGACGGCACAGGAAGGGGATGAGGCGGATGATGCGTTCCCTTTCCCGGTGCCGGACGGGGGTGAGCATGCGGACGGGATGGACGGCGCATCCCAGTTCTTCCCGTATTTCCCGGATGATGGCGCCCCGGGCGTTCTCTCCGGGTTCCACCTTTCCGCCGGGGAATTCATAAAAAAGCCCGTTGGACTGCCCCGCTTTCTTTTTGGCTCCCAGGAGAAGGGTTCCTTGTGCGGAGGGCAGTTCAATCAGGGCGCAGCAGACGTCCAGGATGTTCATCATGCGTTGAAATCCAGAGAATGCAGGTTCATGATGCGGGAATCCGTGTCCAGAATGCCGAAGCCGATGCGGCCGGTCCTGCCCTGGAGTTCCCCGGATTGGCCAGCAGGCACCCGCGGTACATTTCCCGCACGGCCTGTGGGTGTGGCCGTACAGGGCGGCGTCCACACTGCCGCTGCGCGCTTCCTGCATGGCGTATTTGGGATAGTGGGAGAGGGAGAACTTCATGCCGTACCTGGTGAGCAGGACGTGTTCCGGGTGCAGGCGCGCCGCCGGGGAGCAGGCGGCCAGTTGGCGCATGATGGCAAGCTCGTAGTCGTTGTTGCCCGGAACGGCGTCCAGAGGGAGGCCCCACGTCAGTTCAATCAGGCGCTGGAAGCTCTCCGGGGTGGTGCAGTCGCCCAGGAACATGAAATGTCCGCAGTCCAGCAGGCGCATCTGGCGCATCTGGCGCATCGCAAGCTCCAGGTGGTCCGTGCGGTCGTGCATGTCGGAAAAAACGCCTATCTTCATGGTGTTGGTCGGTTCATGGCATGGATGGGCCAGGCCTTCAATTCGTCCGGCAGGGGAGGCAGGGGCGCATGCTCTCCCTCCCGGCGCAGCAGGCAGGTGAAGCCGCCCGCGCCCGCGCCGTGAAAAGGCATGAGTCGGTAGCAGGCCTCCTGCGTCAGGGCGGAACGGAAAGGCTCCAGCTCCGGCACGGCTGCGGTCCGCAGGTCCGGACAGCGTTTCAGCAGGTACAGGACGTTGCGTTCGTTCTCCTCCGGGGCGTAGGTGCATGTGGTGTACAGCAGATAGCCACCGGGCGCCAGGCACTGGAGGGCCGCCAGCAGAATGCCCCGCTGCCGCTTGGCGTTGCCCCCGGTGACGGAGGGGTTGAAGCAGCCGGGGTTGGGAATGCCCTTGGCCAGCAGGGATTGACCGCTGCACGGGGCGTCCGCCAGAATGAGGTCAAAGCAGCCCGGGGCCAGCTCCGCCCACTGGTCCGGGCGCAGACGCTGGGTATATACGCCGGTGAAGCCGCAGCGCAGCAGGTTGTGGCGCAGGATGCCCAGGCGCTTCGGGTGCACCTCGTTGGAGACGTGCTCCCGCGGGGCGATCCGCGTCTGGGCCAGAATGCTTTTCCCGCCGGGAGCCGCGCACATGTCCAGGCAGCGTTCTGGCCGGAACGGCAGATGCGCCAGCGGAGCCGTCTCCCAGACGGAAGAGAGGTCCAGGGGATAGTAATAGCCGCGTTCGTAGTCCGGCAGGGAGCCGGGTCTGGCCTCCGCCTCTCCAGCCGAGATCGCCAGGATGGAAGGGTGGCCCCAGTCCCGCGGCGTTTCCTCCGCCGGCAGGGGCGGCAGGTAGCCTTCCGGAGCTTTCGGGGTGATGACCAGCGCGCTTCTGGAACGGTCCCCTGCCTGCATGGCGTCCAGAAAATCCTGCTCCTGTTCCGCTGTCAGCTCCAGCTTGCGGGTGAGCCTCAGTATTTGGGAGGTGGACACGAGATCAGGCCCGGAACGTTTCGCCGAAATGGGTGTTGAGCGCCAGATGGGCGGACCCCAGGATACCCGCCTCCGTGCCGAACTGGGCGGGGAGGATTTCAAGATGCTCCACCAGCGGAGCGGCAAGCTGGGTCTTCATGATCTCCTGAAGGGGCTGGAAGAGCAGGGTCTTGGCCTTGGCCACGCCGCCGCCGATGATGATGGCCTCCGGGTTCAGGAGGTAGCAGCAGTTCATCAGCGCGCAGGAGAGCTTTACGGCCAGGTCGCGCCAGACCTGCGCGGCTACTTCATCCCCCGCCAGCGCGGCCCGTTCCAGGGCGATGGGGTTGCAGTCCACAATGGCCTTGTCAACGCCGTGGCTGGCATACAGGGTGCGGGCGTCCGCCGCTATTTCCCGGTTGCCCACGTAATCCTCCAGGGAACCGCGGTTGCCGTAATGGCCCAGCCGCCCCCGGTAGTCGATGCTGGTCTGGCCCAGTTCCCCGGCGGAGCAGGTGGCCCCGCGCAGGAGCTCCCCGTTCACGATGAGTCCGCTGCCCACGCCGGTGCCCAGGGTCAGGCAGACCAGGTGCCTTTTCCCCTTTCCGGCTCCCAGCTTCCACTCCGCGTAGGCCATGCAGTTGGCGTCGTTCTCCACGTACGGCAGTCCGCAGGCGGCCTGGAGCATGTCCCTTACCGGAACGTTGTTCCAGCCGGGCACGTTGGTGAGCGTATAAACGGTGCCCTGGTAAAAATTGACGAAGCCGGGCATCCCCATGCCGATGGCCTGCACTTCCGGATGGTTCAGCCGCAGCATGTTCACGAACTGGGCGATGGCTTCAATCAGTTGGTCGGGATTGCCGTATTCCTGGGTGGCGATGGAAGGCGCGTGCGCGATCACTTCCGTGCCTTTGACGACCCCCCCAGCTTGATGGAGGTGCCCCCGAAGTCAATGCCGATGGAGGGAATGGTTGAAGCTGTCATATGGTACCAATATAGAATTTTGCCGGGCGTTGAAAAGGTTAAAAGAAGTATGCTTCCGTTAAAAAAACGGCAGGCGGGGCAGCGGGAAAAATGACTTGTTTCATAGCTGAATTTTCTTGAATGAACATTTGAGCGCTTGTAGTGTCTCATAGTCTAGTCAGTTGGGCGGTTTCGCGCGCTGTTCGTGAAAGATCGTGAACCTCAGCCCATAGAGACACCTCCTATGCCTACTCCCAAAAAAAACCGATAGCAAGACCGTCGCCAAGGAAGCTCCGGCCCCCAAGAAAAAAAGACCTGCGGGAAGTCCGCCTGCAAGACCGCTGTAGAGCAGGAGGCTCCGGCCAGGAAAAAGTGCTGCAGGAAAAAGGCCGCTGAACCGGAAAAAGCCGCCAAGCCCGCCAAAAAGGCCGCTGCCCCCGCGGCTGCTGTGGAAAAGAAGACGGAACCGAAAACGGCCCGGAAGGCCCCGGCCAGAAAAACCGCTTCCTCCCCCGCCGCCCCGGCTCCCGCTGCCGCAAAGAATGAATTGACGGATGAGCAGACGGAAGCCATCGCCGCCGCCAAGGCTGAACTGGCCGCCAATCCGGAATGGGAACCCTTTGTGCAGATGCAGCGCCAGCATCTGATGGACCTGCGCGACAGGGCCCTGGACAACATGAGCGGCGTGGCCCGCGACACCCTCCGGAACCATCCGGAAGGCAGTGAAGCCTCCGGCTCCGGGGAACACCAGGCGGATGCCGGGAGCGACGCCTATGACCGCGACTTTGCGCTCAGCCTGCTTTCCAAGGAACAGGACGGCCTGTATGAGATTGAACAGGCGCTCGCCCGCATTGACAACGGAACGTACGGCATCTGTGAAATGTCATACAAGGTCATTCCCATCCTGCGGCTGGAGGCCATTCCCTTCGCGCGGCTCACGGTGGAATGCCAGGCCCAGTGGGAAAAGGAAAAAGGGCAGAACGCCCGGTTCCGCCCCAGAGTGGCCCTGGGCTTTGCGGGAGGACAAAATGATGTAGATTTATCTGTTTCTCTTGACGATGACGAAGAATAGTGTATAAATCCTCCCCCGTAACACATTTTCATCATGCCAAGAGACATCATCATCCTCGAATGCACCGAGGCTAAAGCCGAAGGAAAGCCTACGTCCCGCTACGTCACCACGCGCAACAAGAAGAGCCTGCGTACCCCCGGCCGCCTGGAAAAGGTTAAGTACAATCCTTTCCTGAAGCGCCGCACGCTTCATCGTGAAATGCGTTAACCGCGGTCCAGCTCATCGATTATCTTTATTACTATGTCCACTGAACCCAAGACTGTAGAACGTCGTATTCGTTTCCGCACGTGCAATCGCCAGATGCCGCGCCGCCGTCTCGACATCCCGATGGATCAGGTCGATCTGCTCAACCCCGATTTCCTGTCCAAGTTCACCTCTGAAACCGGCAAGATTCTTCCCCGCCGCGTGACCGGGCTGTCCGCCAAGATGCACCGCAAGGTGACCCGTGAAATCAAGCGGGCCCGTTCCATCAACCTTCTGCCGTAACAAGCCCCAAGGAAATCTCTTTCGGTAGAAATTGTCTTTGCAGGCGGGAGTTTGTCCGGTAACAGGGCAGACTCCCGCTTTATTTCCAGCCAACATCCTCCTTCCGCATGCAGGAACTGAAAGATACCCAGTCCGAGACGGATACGCGCAATATCTCCATTGACCGGGTGGGCGTCAAGGGGCTGCGCTTTCCCATCCAGATCCAGGACAAGCTCAACCGCATCCAGTCCACCGTGGCGACGGTTTCCCTGGCGGTGGACCTGCCGGAGGAATTCAAGGGCACGCACATGAGCCGCTTTGTGGAGGCCCTGCACCAGCACGGCCCCCTGCTGGACGTGCATACGGCCCTGGCCATTCCCCGGGAACTGCTCCGCCGCCTGTCCGCGCGCCGCTCCCATGTGGAAATGGAGTTTCCGTTCTTCCGCGCCAAAAACGCCCCCGTAACCGGAATTGAAGGGCTCATGGACTACGTGGTCCGGTTTGAGATGGAGGCGGAAGCGGACAACAAGCTGGCGGACTTCAAGCTGACGGTGGTCGTCCCGGTGACGACGCTCTGCCCCTGTTCCAAGGCCATGAGCGCCTATGGGGCCCACAACCAGCGCGGGCTGGTCACCTACTCCGTGCGCTTCGCCTCCCGGCCCGTCTGGATTGAAGACCTGATTGACCTGGTGGAATCCTGCGCCAGCTGTTCCCTGTACAGCGTGCTGAAAAGGCCTGATGAAAAATGGGTGACGGAAAAGGCTTATGAAAACCCCGTCTTTGTGGAAGACTTGGTGCGCAACGTGGCGCTGAAAACGCAGAGCCACTCCGCTTTCAGCTGGTACCGGGTGGAGGCGGAAAACTTTGAATCCATCCACAACCACCAGGCGTATGCCGTCATTGAACGCGACCTGCGTTCCTGAGCTGCTTTCCGTACAGGACTTATGAACGACAACTGGTGGGCCATTGCATCTCTCGTCCTGTCCCTGGCTTTTACGGGGCTTGGCTGGCGGCTGCTGGCCTCCGGCCGCCGGTTTTTATACGCCCACCTCTGGATGGCGTGCCTCTTTGCGCTCCAGACGGGGGCGCTTTGCGTCAAGGCGTACCAGACGGGGATGTGCCCCATCCGCGGCGCGTCGGAGGTGCTCTTCTTCCTCTCCTGGACCATCAACCTCTTTTATCTTCTTCTGGGGCGCGCCTACCGCATGTCCGTGCTGGGCATCTTCACCGCTCCGGCCATTGCCGTGCTGACGGCGCTTTCCCTGTTGATCGGCCTGTACGGCGCAGATGTGCAGGGCACGCATGACTTCTGGGTGACGGCGCACGTGGGCGTAGCCATGATGTCCTACGGAGCCGGAGGCCTGGCCGCCGCTGCGGGCGTGGCGTTCTGCATGCAGAACGAATGCCTCAAAAGGCGGCAGATACCCGGCACCTGCCGTCTTCTGCCCCCTATCCGCACGCTGGAAGCCAGCATGAAGCGCCTGGTTCTGGTGGCGTTCCTCCTGCTTCTGGCCGGGGAATGGCTCGGCTGGCAGAGGCATCTCCCCATCAACGGGGCCAAAACCTCCATCGTCATTCTGCTGACGCTGGGCTACAGCATTCTGCTGTGGTTCATCTACCGCCGCGGCATGCCGGGGCGCGCCCTGGCCTACTGCTGTGTGGCCCTCTTTATTGCATCCATGAGCATTTTCCTGGTAAGCTGATGAGAATGGTTTGTTTAGGCTTGAATCACCGGACCGCTCCCGTGGAAATACGGGAGCGCTTTGCCGTGCCGTCCCACAGGCTCCAGGAGGAGGGGCGGCGCATCCGCTCCCTGCCGGACGTGGACCAGTGCGTGGTGCTTTCCACCTGCAACCGCATGGAAATCTACTACTGGTCTGACAGGCCGGAAAGCGCGCAGGAACACATCCTGTCCCACTTCCTGGGAGCGGGCCGCGGGAACGTGGACATGGCCTCCCACTTTTACAGCCATCTGGGGGCGGATGCCCTGGAGCACCTGTGCCGCGTCCTGAGCGGGCTGGACTCCATGGTGCTGGGGGAAACGGAAATCTTCGGGCAGGTGAAGACGGCCTACCAGATGGCGCTGGACGCCGGAGTGACCGCGGCCTGCGCCAACAAGACCTTCCAGAAAGCCTTCACCATCGGCAAGAGGGTGCGGACGGACAGCCAGATTCACGCCGGAGCCACCTCCGTGGGGTCCGTGGCCGTGGAGCTGGCGGAACAAATCTTCGGCGACCTTTCCGGCACCCGCGTCCTCATCCTGGGAGCCGGGGAGATGAGCCGCGTCACGGGCCGCGCCCTGCACGCCCGTGGGGCGGAGGGCATCTATGTAGCCAACCGTTCCTTTGACCGGGCGGTGGAACTGGCGGGCATGATCGGCGGCCAGGCCATCCGGTACGACGTGTGGGGGGACTACCTCAGGGACATTGACGTGGTGGTGGCCGCCACCGCCGCCCCCCACTGCATCATCACCCGGGAGACGCTGCTGCCGCTACGCGCGCCCCGCAAGTACCGCTCCCTCTTCCTGATTGACATCTCCGTGCCGCGCAACATCTCTCCGGACGTGGCGGATATTGACGAGGTGTACCTCTACGATATCGACACCCTCACCCAGCTGGCGGATGAAGCCAAGCGCAGCCGGGAGCAGGAAGTCTCCCGGTGCGAGGCCATCATCCAGGACAACATCTCCAAATACTTTCCGGACTCCGCGCTTTATGACCAGTAAAAACACCCTTATCATCGGCACCCGCGGGAGCGCCCTGGCGCTGGCCCAGGCGGACATGGTCCGGGCCGCCCTCTCCCTCCGTTATCCGGAACTGGACGTGCGCCGGGAAATCATCCATACCACCGGGGACCGCCGCACGGACGTGCCGCTGGCGGACGTGGCCCGCGTTTCCGGCATCGTGGACAAGGGAATCTTCATCAAGGAACTGGAAACCGCCCTCCTGGAAGGCCGCATTGACGTGGCGGTGCACAGCCTCAAGGACGTGCCCAGCGAGCTGGCCCCCGGTTTCACGCTGGCCGCCGTGCTGCCCCGCGCCGCCGTAGAAGACGTGCTCATTACGAGGGAGCCGGACTGGAACGGCTCCGGCACGCTGGCTACCGGAAGCGTGCGCCGCCGCCTGATGGCGCGCACGTACTGGGGTTCCGGCCTCCGGTTTGAAGACCTGCGGGGCAACGTGCCCACGCGCCTGGCGAAGCTGGCGGAGCATCCCGGCTGGGACGCCGTAATTCTGGCCAGGGCCGGACTGGAACGCCTGGGGCTGTATGCGCCGGAAACCCTTGTGGAGGGGAGGAAGCTCTACATGCGCCCCCTGCCGGTGGAAGCCTTCATTCCCGCCGTGGGGCAGGGCATCGTGGGCATGGAATGCCGCTCTTCCGACCAGGAGACGATGGAAATGCTGGCAGGAGTCAGCGATCCGGAAGCCTTCGCCTGCGCTCTGGCGGAACGCGCCTTCCTGGTGCGCCTGGGAGCGAGCTGTTCCACGCCCGTGGGCGTTTACGCCCGTTTGGAAGGGCATGAACTGGTCCTGCGTGCGGCGTACTACGCGCCAGGCAGGGAAGAACCTTTTGCCGTGGTGGTCCGCGGGGACCGGAAGGAGCCCGGGGTCCTCGGCCTTCGTGCGTTTGAAGAATTGGACCTGCGCTGACGGGGTGCGCTCTTCCGCTTTTTCCGGAGCGGACAGGGATAAAAAAAGGTTCCGGACCAAGTCCGGAACCTGAATTAAGCAGAGAGCTCACGGGGAATTAATGTTTTTCCTTGGAGCTTGAGCCTTTATCGCTCATAAACTGCCCGGTTGAAGCATCGCGCTTGACGCGCTGCCCGGTTTTGTTCGTGGTGGTTTCGGAGCGCTTCTTGGAAGAACCGCCTTTGTGATTTCCACCCATGTGGGAACTACTTGCCATGTTGTTTCACCTCCTTTCCATTTTCTTCGCCTGTTCATGAACGAGAGAAGAAATCCGGCCATATCATAGGTCCCTGTGACAGCATTTGGGCCTGTAAACGGCGCTTGTTCAAAAATGCGCGCCTGCTTATGAAGAAGACCGCTGCATAAGATAATCCCTCAGGGCCGCCGCTTCATTGTGCTCCGTATTTCTGGCGGAGTACAGCAATGTAAGCTTCCCTTTCCGCGCGAGCTGGAGCAGATGGGAAACGGCCTCCTTGTTCCCGTCCAGTTCCTCGTCATACTTCCGGCGGAAGGCGTCCCATTTGGCCGGATCATGCGCAAACCACTGGCGGAGCGCCGTGGACGGAGCCACATTTTTCAGCCATTCATCCCAGGAAGCCTTTTCCTTGGAAATCCCGCGGGGCCAGAGACGGTCCACCAGCACGCGGTAGCCGTCTCCGGTTTCCTTCGGGTCATAAATTCGTTTGATGGTTATATTCATACGAAAAAAGTCTGATGAAGGAATAGAGCGGGCAAGGCTTGCTTTTGTTGAGCTGCGTCGGGACATGCGCCGCCCGATGCCGTGAATGGAAACGGCCTGGTGATGGGGAAAACGGCAAAAAAACGGCACCGTTCCGGAGAGGGAACAGTGCCGGAGAACATGTGGCTGAAGACACTTAAAATTCCATCATAACGCCTGCTCTTCCGCTCTGGTTCAGCTGCCGGTTGCCGGCTTCCAGACTGTAATCCACGCCCGCGCTCCAGTTGCCGGACAGGCTGACATGGAATCCGGCGGAAGCCTCCAGGACGGTACGGCCAGGGTTGACGGCCATGGCCGTCCAGGAGCGGGAGGTTCCACGTACGGAAACATGCGGCGTTTTCCGGTCCAGATCGTGCGCGATTCCCGTGCGGACGTAGCCTGCCGCTTCCCGTCCCAGCAGGGAGCCGTTCCGGTGGAACTCCACCCCCAGGCGGCCGCGCAGGACATTCGCGGAGCTGTCTTCCAGATGGTAGGCATGGCGTTCCCCTGCGGCGGTGGAGGCGCTTTGAACGCTCCCCGCGTACTGGAGGCCGGAATAAAGGCCCAGCCGCGTTTTCCGGTTCAGCCTCCTTGTCCATGCTCCCTGTACGTCGAGCAGCCAGGTTCTGTCCTTCCATGAGCTTTCCAGGCGGTCTCCGGCCAGGTCCGGGGAAATAACGCCCCCCTTGCTGCGGGCGGAGCCATAGCCCCCCTGCACGCCCAGAAGCAGGGAATCTTCCGCGTTCACCTGCACGGACCGCGCCAGTTGGAGAAGGGCCATGACGGCGTCCTGGTCAAAGCTGCCCAGGTCATTGTTCACATCGTTCGTCCCGAAGCTCTGGCCGAAGGCGCCCCCCGCCGTCCAGACCGGGGAAAGATCGTAACTCCCGCCCACGGAATACCCGTGGGAGCGGAAGCGGTAGCCTTCCGCCGCGGCCTGGGAGGCCTGGGTGAAATAATCCCCCGTGGCCGTGATCCAGAAAGCCGCGCGCCCGTCCGGCTTCAGCCGTTCTCCCTCCCTGGTTCTGGCGGCCTCTGCAAAACTGCGGAGGCTGCGCACGGCGGTCCACTGGGAATTGCCCTGCACGCCTCCCACGCCGGACGGGGGCCGCCAGCCCCCCGTGTCCGGTCCGGAAGGAACAAGGCCTCTATTCTGTCCGGAAAGGTAATCGAAAAAGGAACCGTCCACGCTGTAGCTCCACCCGTCGGCATCCACCAGCCGCACGCTTTTGGCTCCGTTGACGCTGTCCATCAGCTCCTGCGTCTGCCCCTCATGGGAAAAAATGAAGGGGTGCAATTCATCATAGGGAATGCTGAGGCGGCTGACGTCCAGAACGAACTCCAGGGAACCCGCAAAGGCGGCGATGGAGGAACCTTCCGTAAAATTCCATACGGGATTCTCTTCCGTGGCCGCCGCCATGGAATCGGTCATCCTGACGAGCACGGTATGGGCGGCACCCGGCTTCACGGCATGCACGCTGTACTGGCCGTCCATCGTCGTAAAGCCTTCAATGATGAAACTGCTTCCCTGCCATGCATCCAGCGAGCCGCGGATGGCCGTTCCCTCCCCCATGCACAGGCTTCCCTGGTACAATTCCGTGTTGAACCCGTCAATGGAAGCTCCGTCCTTGAAAAAGACGGTTCCGTCCACGGGATAGCCTTCCGCACCGGGCTTGTTGATCGTCAACATGTTCCTGTCGTTCTCCCCCCGGATGCCGTCGTAAAAGACCAGGGAGCCGCCGTTCCCGGCGTAAAGGGCGATGCCGGTGGAAAACAGGGAGTGGATGGCATTGGAAGCGCCGCCGCCCCCCAGTGCCGGAACGTGGTCCCTGTTGCCTCGGAAAATGCTGTCCCGCCCGTTGGCGATAATCCGGAGCCGCCCTTCATTCGCAATGGCTCCCCCCTGCGCCAGGGACGCATCTGCGGAAGAAGCGTAATTATCGTAAAAGGAACAATTCACCAGCGTCAGCGTGCAGCCGATAAAATTGTGGATGGCTCCCCCTCCTGATGCCGTCTCCGTCATGGAAGAAGCATGGTTGCCGTTAAAGACGCAGGAAACAAGCGTGCCCGTGGACCCGGATTCCAGGTTGAGCGCGCCGCCCCACGCACGGCCTGCGCTGGTGGAATGAGCCGTGCAGAAGGCATAATTCCCCGTAAAAGCGGCATTGCTCAGCTTGATGGAGGCATTGTTATTCAAGTTCACGGCTCCACCGGAGGCTGCATAGCCCATGGCGTAATTCCCGTGGAATTCCAGGGCATCCCCTTCCAGGCGCGCCCCGTACGTGGCCATGGAGACGGCGCCTCCCGCCGCCGTGCTCATGCCATTGGCCCCGGCATTCAGGTAAGAAGTGTAATTACCGGAGAAACGGCAGTTGCTCAGGGTAACGGCGCCAAAGCTGGCAATGGCGCCGCCGTACTGCTGGGGGCTGTTCAGACACGGTTCATGGAAGGAGACGTAATTATTGGTGAAATCGCACCCCTGGATACTCATCACGGAACCTGCCGCCCCGGCAAGCGCACCTCCTTCTCCGTTTGTCTGGGAAACCATTCCGTTATTGGAAAAGGAACATCCGGAAAGAATCAGCCTGGCGTTCTCACCGTTGGCGATGGAGCCGCCGGAGGAAGAGGAAAACCAGCTCACGGCGGTATTGAAATTGCCGGTGATGGTGCAGTCGCTGATTTCCAGTGTGCCGCGGTTGTCAAACGCCCTGCTGGTGAAAACCTGGGCGCTCTGCTTGGTGGAGGAGATGGTGTGGTGGCCTCCATTCAGCGCCAGGGAAGTTCCCTGGGAGACGGTGACGGCGCCCCCGTTGTTTATTACCTCTGCAACGGAACCGTCCCCGCTCAGGTCAAGTACCGTTTCAGTGATGGACTCGTCCTGCCAGTCCCGGACGAGGTCATCCCAGGAAATGGGGCTGGAAGCGGCTGCATGGGGCACGGCCTGTGACAGGAGCAGGGCGGCGAGGAGGGGGAGAGGAAGTCTCGGAGTCATTGATTTGGAATTTGTTCTTGGATTGGGTTTTGCGGCTGTGTCCGCAAAACTTCCCGAAGCCTGGGGGATTTTCAATCCGCAGAGGCAGCGTTATGAACTTGAAACCAAGGGTTTATTTCTCTTTCATCCTATTCCTCCTCCTGTCCGGAAAAAGTGAATAAGCGTACCGGATAAGGCTTAAAAAATCTTGCCTTAAATGAATTATTGTTGACAACGGATTGAAAATCCGATGAATACAGCAATTTTATAAAATTACCCTGGGGAGATAAGCTGCTGGAGCGGAATTAACATTGAAGGCCTGCTCCAAAGCATGGGCTAAATGAATGAAGGGCGCGGGTTTCCCTTCTTCGTCAGAAACTGTCCGGGGAATTCAAGGGAAATAAACTGGCGCTCCGCGCGGGATAATTGCTTGATTCACACGATTATCCAGTCGCCTGTTTCATTTCAGGAATAGTTCACCGGCATAAATCCTGAAACTCTTTATTTAATATTCCTCTTTTTATATATTTGTGTTCTGGAACAATGCACAAGGCATTTCAGGCAGGTGCTGCATCCATATATGTTAACGATCTCATCTCTTGAAACAGAGATGCTCCAAATTTTACCTTTAAGAACTTTTCTCTCGCAAATATTGACACAAGCGCTGCACCTTCCGCACTTTGGAAATGGAGGTTCATGTAATACCGTTTCCAGTGGAGCATCAGTTAAAACCGTACCGAGACATTGTGCTGCGCCATATTCGGGAGTAATTAACAGGTTGTTTTTTCCAATCCACCCTAATCCGCCAAGTAGCGCGACTGTTTTATGAGGTAATACTGACTCTTTGGTTTCATCATTGAATACGTCATCAGCCACCAGCCCTGTATCGGATTGCGATATGGCTTTATAACCCTTTCCGGCAATGAACCTGGCTAAATCGTCTGCTATTTCCCCCGCCTTATGTTCAGTTTGTGAAAAAATTCATCATCATCGAAATCGTAATTGTTATCTATCCGCGCTTGTACGTAATCGGGAGTATCAAATACCGTCCTGACATACTCTGCGGTCAGCGGGAGTACAAAGACAATGGCGTTCGGGAGTTGCCTGTTTTGCTTTTCGTCTAACTGGGATATGCTGACAAAACGTATCAGTTCCGCTCCCCGGTTTCTTAATTCGTTTTCTATTTCTTGATTCAAGTATTTCATATTTCTTTTTATCAGAATTTCATTTTAGAAAACGCAGGAACGGGGTTGGCCTGAAAATATCAGGACGCCCCTACTTCCGCCAGGAAGCATCGGGTACGGCTCCGCGGTATTGCAGCGTCAGGATCAGCATCTTGAGCTCGCTGAGGCGCAGGTCGTGTTCCTTCCTGACCTCGGGATTCAGAGAGCCGTGAAACAGCCATTGATCCGTCTGGGCGGACATCAGGCGCTGGGCCGTCAGCGCCATGGACAGGGCTTGTCCCGGAGACTGGGCCGCAATGGCCGCGCTCCAGGAATACAGCATATTACTGTAAATGGTGGTCCAGGCGAACATGCGGTCGTCAAACCTGCCGGGACTCTCCACATAGGGGCGCAGCAGCCTCTCCGCCTCCGCAAGGCGCCCCTGGCGGATGTAAAGCAGGCTTTTGGCCGCTGCCAGGCCGTGATTGCCGGGACTCCGCAATTCCGCCTCTTCCTCCTGCCGTTCCAGTTCCCTGAGCCGCGCCTCGTCTGGAGCGGCAGGACTGCCCACGGCATGCAGGATGCTGCGCCGCACCAGGTCCGGGTCCAGGCTGCTGGAAGCGGCCTCTTCCAGCATGGGAAGCCGTTCGTTGGAGGAAACCGGAACGGCCCGGAGGGAGGCCTTCCAGACCGGGAAAGCCCGGAACGCGTAGCACAGGGCCAGCGCCGCCAGCAGCAGCGCGGCAGAGGCCTGGAACCAGCGTCCGGCGCGCCGGGAGGCCTTCACCCGGGAAAGGGAGGCGGTGCAGGTAATGCCGCAGCACAGGGCGCTGGCGCCCAGCAATGCCGGATTGTGCCAGATGAACTCCCCATAGGCATGGAAGGCGGCGATGCACAGCACGCAGAAGGCAGCCGGCCCCAGGGGATTGGCGCGCTGGTGTTCCCCCGCCAGCTTGAGCACGCTCCGGAACCCGGAAAAGAGGAACAGGACCAGCAGGGCCAGCATCAGCCCCAGCCCGGCATAACCGTAGTCGCAGGCGGCCTGCGCGTACTCATGGTGGGCAAAATTGGGGAGGCTGGCCCCGGCAAAAAACTCCGTGGAAAGGTTGGTGAACATCCGGCTGCCGTGGCCGAACCATGGGGCCTGGTCCGCCAGCGCCCACGACAGTTTGGACAGGTCCAGACGGCTCCCGAAGGAGAACGTATCCAGCAGGGAGGCCAGCTTTCCGGCTCCGTTGGCCAGGTCCAGCACGGCATAAGCCGCTCCCAGGAAGAGAAGCAGAATGAACAGGATGGCCGCCGTATAAAATTTCCTGTTATTGCGGAAAACGCTGGAGGTATAAATGAAAAAGCACAGGGTGACGCCAGCCAGCGCATTCGGAAAGGCGGCGCGGGAACTGCAGGTGAAGGAAACGAGAACGAGCGCCAGCCCCGTGAACAGGCTGATGCCCCATTTCCTGGCGGAAGCCATGCTGTACGCGCAGAGGAAAAATCCCGTGACGGACAGGAAATGAGCGGAAAAATTCTTGTACCCGAAGAGCCCGATGTTGCGCAGCTCCGTTCCGAACAGGGAATAATCCGGCCTGAACCAGGAGGCCTCCGTACCCGTCATGTTCTGGTACCCCCACAGCAGGGCGTTCAGCAATCCCAGCGCCGCCGCCAGCACGGGAAGAACGCTCCTTTCCCCATTCCCGGCTCCGGCATACGCCCCCGCCATGAACATGGCCATGGCCGTGACGATGAGGCCCAGGTCCGCCACTCCCTCATAGTAAAACCAGGGTGAAAACCACGCCCGCAGGAGGAAGTAGCCGCCTCCCAGCCCCAGCGCCAGCCATCCCGGCAGCCCGGGGCTGGGAATCTTGTACCCCGGAGGATGCAGAAGCAGAACAGCAGAAGGGCCGCCGCCAGAAGGCAGGCGGGAAGAAAAAGAGGTGTGCCACTCCCCACCTGCCGCCGCCGTCGCCAGAAGGGCGTAAAAAAGGGCCAGCAGGGCCATCAGGGCTTTTCCGGCGGCGGTTTCAGCAATGCGTGGTGCGGAAGGCTTGCTGGGGGCGGGGTCTGGCATGGCTGGGAACGGGCTGGATGACGACAGGGAAGGTAACATTATAAACGCGGGAACCCCCCTTGCCAAGAGCAAGCTTCCGTACAGGACGGGATGGATGCGGCGGCCCGCGCGTTAAAACCGGATGGGCCGGAAAAGGGGGAGGAAAGGGAGATAAAAGGAATGGAGTGAAAAACGGCTTTCATGGAAGGATGGCATTTACCCCCTGTTTTGAAAGAAGGCTTTCAGGAAGCGCCGCATGCTTCTGAATGAATGCACGGACAAAGGCCGCACTTTCAAAAACCGTATTCCTTCATTCTCTTGAACATTCCTTCGCTGGCTCCCGGTTTCCTTTCGGCTGCGGCAAAGGCCTGCTGCTCTTCTGCGCGGCCTTCCGTTTCAAATGTGGAGCTGAAAGACCAGGTATCCGGCCTTCCGCTTTCCCGGCCCGTTACGCCTGGATGCCGAATTTGCGCTTGATCTCCGGAATGGAATAATTCACCAGCGTGGGCTTGCCGCCCGGGGTGCAGTACGGCACTTCGCAGGCCAGCAGTTCCTTCAGGATGGCCGGAGCGCGGGTGCGGGGAAATACGTTCCTTCCAGGCGGATTTCCTGGCGATTTCCCCGATGAAGGTTTCATAAGCCATGCGTTTGGCGTTCCGGCTGAATTCGGACTGGGTGAGGCGGTCCACCAGCTCCAGCAGGAAGGTGCGGACATTCTCCAGTTCCAGCAGGGCGGGGAGGGATTCTATCCTGATCGTGTTCTGGCCGAAGGGCGTGACGGTCATTCCGGCCTGGTCAAAGTGGGGTGCGAACTGCTGGATAACGGCAAAATCCCGCGGGTCCAGGTCCAGCATCACCGGGTCCAGAAGCTGCTGGGACGGCATGGGCGCTTCCCGGTGCGCCCGCAGCCGTTCAAAGATGATGCGCTCCCGCGCGGCCCTGGGATGCATCAGCACCAGGCCCTCCGGCGTTTCAAACAGGGCGAATTGCTGGCGGAGGGTTCCCATATAGGTGAACCCGGCGGTGGCGTCCCTCTCCGGAGCGGCCTTTCCGCAGGCGTCCCTTGCGCCGCCGCCCTCCGCCTGATGCTGGAAATCCAGTTTCCCCTGGGTGGCGGGAACCTGCTTCAGGGGAATGGGGCGCAGGGGGGGAAGAGGAACAGCCTCCCGTGATTGCCTGCTGGGGGCGGGGGAAGAAAGGGAAGGGAGTTTGGAGGAAGGAGCGGGGGCCGTGCGGGGTTTTGCCGGAGGGAAGGCCTGGGAATTGTCCGCCCGGGAGGGTGTTTCCCCATGCGGCGCGGCGGAAGGCGGTTCCGGAGGGTCGCCGTCCGTCTCCGGCACGGCGGCGGAAGCGTGAATTTCCTGCCGGGCGTGTTTTTGGAGGGTGTTGGCAATCGCCTCCACAATGGTATTAACCACGTCCGCGGAACGGCGGAACCTCACCTCCTTCTTGGCGGGGTGCACGTTGACGTCCACCAGCGCGGGCTCCACCTCCATGTACAGGAAGAGCGCCGGATGCAGCCCGGTGGGAAAACCGCCGTAGCCGTCCCGGATGGCCCGGTTGATGAGCTGGTCCTCCACGGGGCGGGTGTTCATGAAGACGTACTGCCCCTTTCTGGTGCGTCTGGCCTCGGAAAGCGGGAGCAGGAAGCCCGTGACGGAAATGCCGGGCCCGATGGTCGTTTCTATCGGAATCAGGGCTGCCGCCGTAGCCGCATCCGTCAGCGCGGAGATGCGGACGCGCAGGTCCGCCGTGGCCGGAAGGTCGAAGACGAGCTGGTCGTCCCGCTTGTAGGTAAAGCGCACCTGGGGATAGGCCAGGGCATGCAGGCGTATCTGGTGCTCCACATGGGAAGCCTCCGTCTCCGCGGATTTCAGGAACTTGCGGCGTGCCGGGGTATTGTAAAACAGGTCGGAGACCTCAATGGCGGTGCCGGGGGAGACGCCGGAACTTCTCGGCTCGTGCTCCAGCCCGCCGTCGATGCGTACTTCCCAGCCCTCCAGCGCCTGCTGCTGCCTGGTGCAGAGCTTGAAGCGGGAGACGCTGGCAATGCTGGGAATGGCCTCCCCGCGGAAGCCCAGGTGAGTGATTTCAAACAGGTCCTCCAGGGAGGAAAGCTTGCTGGTGGCGTGCCGCTTGGCGCACAGGCACGCGTCTTCCCGGGACATGCCGCAGCCGTCGTCCGTCACCTTGATCAGGCCCACGCCTCCGCGGCGTATCTCCACCCGCACGGATCTGGCTCCGGCGTCCAGGCTGTTTTCCACCAGCTCCTTCACGACGGAGGCGGGGCGTTCCACCACCTCGCCCGCCGCCACCTGGCTGGCAAGAGTGGGGGACATGACGTGGATGGAGGGCATGGCGGTGACGGATTGGGAAGGGAAATAAAGGAAAAAGGGAGCCTAGCCGCCGGCGACGATGGAGACGATTTCCACCCGGTCTCCGGGAGAAACCGTAATCCGGAAAAAATCCTGCGGCAGGAGCGCGGAGCCGTTGTGCTCCACGACGACGGGTTTGCCGTTCATGTTCAAGAGTTCCAGAAGCCGGGAAACGGAACAGGGTTCCGCCAGTCCATACGGGCTCCGTTCAGCGTAATTTCGTTCTGGGCTGCCATGGCGGAAGTAACCATACCACAACGGGTGGAAAAATCCAGAAACATACCGGGGGGATGGCGTAAAAAAGATTCCGGTTCAAGACGGAAGGAAAAGAAAAAACTGGCATCGCGTACGGGACTCGAACCCGTGTTGCCCGCGTGAAAGGCGGGAGTCCTAGACCGCTAGACGAACGCGACATTAGGTTTGCAGGGACTGCGCGACGGAGTAAACACAACCACCGCGCAAAAGGCAAGAACTATTTAACCAAGGCCGCAAAAAAGCGTACTTACGGGAGTTCCCTCCCTCATTCTTGAAAGTGTGAAAACAACCTGATTCACCAATACCAAGCCAATACAAAAAACTTGCATGCCAAATAATGCCAATATATAACGGCGGTATCTGCTACAAAAACTATGCGCTATCTGCTATCCATCCTTACTATCCTAGCCATCATTGGAACAGTCTGGTACAATAACCATTTGACAGTACAACACGACCAGAACGTAAATGAACTGAACTCTCAACTGGAAAAGCTGCAACTCACTACAGAGCCCAAAATCAATAATCTGGAGAGAAAGATAAAGGAATCTTATGACACTCTTGACCTGGAAGAAGAAACATTCCGGAACAAGAGGGATGCGTTAGAAACTATCCTCAAACAAACACAAGCACAACAGGAACGAACAGCACAACAGAACGCGGAACGGGCTTTACGCCGTAAAAAGGCCGCTGTGGAAACAGCACTAGCTAACCGTGAATTAACTGCTAAGGAATGGGAAGTCACGCTGGCGACTTTTAAAACACGACGGGCAGAAATAGCTAAATTACTTGATAAAAATAAACAACAGATAACTCTTAATAATAGGAAACTTGCTGACATCATTAAACGTGATACGGAAGACATAGCAAGACGGGAAGACGCTATGAGGTCCGCCGCCCGCGCATCAATGGCAAGCGGAAGGGCTGGAGGCCGCGGAACCTCTTATGCGATCATTGAAGCCAAGGAAGCCATGGAAAAAAAAGCACAGGAACATGAACAAAGCGGTTGCCCTGCAAAACAGAAAACTCATGGAATCCATAGATACTATGGAAAAAGAATTGGTCCAAATGGACCGGGCGGAAGAAAAAAAATTTATGCAATTGAACTCTCCGCATAATAAACCAGTTGCACACCTTGAACACTCTGAAGAATTCATGGCAAAAGTGCCCGTAGGAGAAAAAAAAAGCACACCAGGACCTTCTAAAACTCCACGAAGAACACAAACTCTCCATTAAAAAGCTTCAGAACACAATTAACGACCTACTGGAAGCAAAAAAATTTTTAGAAACCAGGCTTAGCGACGTCCGCCGTGACATCAACAAGCAAAAAATGGATATTCAAGATAAGCATCAGCAAAGACTGAGAAACGCTCAATTCACAGGATACGCAATCATTGAATTTTAGCAATTCTTACGCTCATTTCTTTTTTCTTTTACAAATAGATACGCCTGATAAGTCACATTGCCTTCCCCTCTCTAGTCGTGTCCTCACAGGGTACGGCTTTTTTGTTGTCTAAACTCTAACTCTAACTGTCACTTTTGCCAAGGAGTGTAGCACTTCCTGTGTCCGGGCAGCAGCTTGAGAAGCCAAGGGGCGGCGGCCTGGCGCAATGGCGGAAGCTACCGAATGACCATTAGCCGGCCGTCAATGCATTCTTGGGGGATTGCGGTAGAATGGACCCTGACCATAACGGCCTAAAAGTTCATCGGCCGCAGGCACGCCTTTCCGGAACGGATTATGATGCCTTTTGGGAGTTCGTGGAAGATGAAGGCGGCGTGTCCCTGGGGCGGGAGCGGGATTATGACTGGATGCACTTTCAGTTTGCGCGGTTGTAAATAAATTGTAATAAAGGGGATATTCCTGTATATCCGCATTGCCGGGTTGGTTCCGGACTAAAGAAAGGAGGTGTAACATGTGATACTTAATCCCGAATTAGTAGTACGGCTGATGGAACTTATTATTGTTCTGACTAGCTAAAAGAAAGCCCCGGCCTGGTGACGCAGGCTGGGGCGATTTTTTAGAGGTGTATGCGATACACGAACTAGTAGTAATGCCAATATGTGCTAGAACCACTTTTTGTCAAGATAAATATTATCAGCTTTTATCAGCTTTTATCAAGTAATTTGGAAAGTGTATTTCTTACTTCGCTTTTTTCCGCGGGAGTCCCATTTGACGGTGCGGCCGTCATTTAACTGGAACGTCTTGCCGCCATAAGTGGAATTGAGCAGGAAGGAAAAGCGTTTATTGGAAGCTTGGGTGAGCTTATAGCGGGGTATCTTGCTTTCGTGTCCATCTTCGTCCTTTTCCGTTACAGATCAAGGTTGAGTTCCGGGTGTTTGCGGGTGCGCGGTTTGGGGGCGTCCTGCTTCTTTTTTTTGCGGGATTTCTTTTGAGCCTTCCGGCTGGTCCAAGATACTTGTGCAAGCTTGCGCAGGGCAGTCTTCCCGTATTTCCCGATAAGAGCTTGCGCTTGATCGGGTGTTAAGGAGTCAAGGAAATCGTTGCAGGCGTGCGCCCGCATGGATGATGCGGAAATGGTATCACTGGTCAGGAGAGCAAGGTCAGAATGCGACAAGTTTTCTACGGATTTTGGACAGTAGAGTTTGGCAAGCTTGTAAACGTTCCGGGTAACGCGTTGCGGGTGATGACCGTTACGAAAAAGGATAGTGAAAATACCGATAAGGATATGCAAACGGGCATCCGCTATTTCTTCTTTTACCACGTCAAGTTGATGGTGGTTTAGACCGCATTCATAGAGTGCTTTTGAGAGTTCCGGGAGGATGGGCGTGGCGTCAAAAGGCGCGCTCCATTGCTCCTGTGTTTCTCCGTGCGCATGCAACAGGTAGTCAAGCACGTCTCCTTGAGCGTGGATAACAGAGGGGCTGGAACTCATACCGTACCCCCCCTTCCCGGGACAAGACTTGCTCCAAATGTGGAGCTAAAAACAAGAGGTTTACTACGTTTCTTGCTACGCTAAAGGCGTAAACGTTTGAAAGTAAACATGGAGGCGGGAGCGGGAATCGAACCCGCGAATAACGATTTTGCAGACCGTCGCCTTACCACTTGGCTACCCCGCCGCTGATGTTGTGCGCGGATACTAGGGGAAAGAACCGCGGGGGTCAATCTCGTTTTTTTGGAAAAGATGCGCTGTTTCTGCGGAAGGCTGTCCGGGAATCCGGCCACCTTCCGGATGGGGCGGCATTGCTTTCAAGGCGTCTTCCCGGGAGACGGCGGCGTTGATGGGCAAGTTCCTGGTTTCCTGCTTTTCCGCATAGTGAATGACAAGGCGGACGCGATCATATTTTTCCGGGAAAGTGCAGGTGAACGGGTGGAATTCGATCGGCCCCGAACGGCATCGCGCCATTTCTGTTTTCACGGGGATCCTGTGTCCCTCCCGGTCAAGGAATACCATGCCGGCATAGGGGAAGCTCACAGGATAAATGAGCCCGATGCTCCATGTGTGGGTTTCCGTATACGGATTCACCCTTATGTCCAGATGCGGGCATTTTTCCAGATTGGCTACATCCGTCCCTTCCTCAAGAAAGGAGGAGCTGCAGAGAGGGATGGAATACGCGGCGTTCGGACGGAGATCGATTTCCGTTTCTGGCAGAGTGGCCAGCCGCGCGCATTTCACCGGCACCTTTCCCTTGATCTGGATTCTTCCGTCTTGGGGAAGAGGCGGTCCTTAACCAGAAGGCCCAGGGAGAATATGCCTTTGCCTGTTTCCTGTTCATAGGAATGATGGGAAATGCTGATGGACGTGTCTTTCAGAGAAAATTCCATTTCCGCTTCTGATGCTCAGTCCTGTTGGACTGGTAGCTGCAGAGAGTACGGCGCGGGGGGAAGTGTAACTGCCGGTGAATAGGAAATAACGGTATTTCGGAAAGAAGCTGGTTAGTTGAAGCTTGATGGCCTTTCTGCAGAATGTTTCATGCCGCTCCCCCCTTGAAAGGGCAGGAATGAGCAGGAGGAAAAGGGCCGGAAGAAGCTTCATGGATGGCTGATGAACGAAAAGGGGGAGGGATACGGAGGCGCCTCCCGTGCAAAGCCGGAGCCGGAAAGATGGTTTATGGCGGTTTTTAACGGTTGGACAGCAGCTGCTTCATTTCCGGAAGGCGGAAGTGCAGCGGAGGAAGCTCCTCCTCAAACGCGGCTGATTTTTCTTTCCTCAGGGCTTCCGCCCGTTCTTCCAGTTTCCGGGCTTCAGCCAGGATTTTGCGTATTTCCTGCCGCCCGCGGCCTATGTGGGAAACGGCCCGGGACGGGTCCGGCGTGAATTCCGGACCTCCCTTGAGGTATTTTTCAAAGTATTGCTGGTAGCGTTCCGCCAGTTCCCGCCCTCTGGCAAAGAGCTTGCGGTCTTCTTCCACATAGGCCGCCACGGCGGGGTCCACGTCTTTCGTGCTCAGGTCCGCCAGTTCTTCGTCCCGCTCCCGCAGCAGGTCCGCCGCGTCCCTGCTGCTTTCCGCCAGGCCGGGAAGGGTGGGATTCTTTTTCAGCTTCAGGAGGCGCTGCACCAGCGCGTCGCTTTTTTCCGAGTATTCCGTATTGATGTCCGCCGCCTTTTTCCAGTAGGAGACGGTGGGGTCACCGCAGGAGGCCATCAGGAAGGCGGCCAGAAAGGGGAGCGTGCGGCGCAGAAAAGTAAGGGAAGTCATGTTCCTTTTGTAGCATTCCCGTGACGGGAATCAAGGCTGTTTTACGGGTCCCTGACTTCTGCTTCTCATGAAAAGATGCTGAATATTAATCGGTTCCGTTTCTGGAACGTTTCTTTTCCGCCGGAGGCGGCATTTCCACCACGCCGCTGCTGTTTCCGGGCGTCAGCAGGATTTCCACCTCCAGGGGCAGGGACGTATCCGCCAGCAGGCCTTCCGGGATGGAGATGCCGATGGGGGCGGAGCTTTTGCCGGGCAGCACTTCCTGGGGAGAGATGATGTCCAGAATGAGGCGTCCGTGCTGGAGAATGTTGATTTTGCTGATGGAGAAGGCATCCTTCATGCCCGTGTTATGCAGCGTGACGCCCTTGAGCTGGGATGGGGCGAACGGTCCCGGAACGGTGAAGCGCAGGATGGTGGATTCCCCCTGGCAAGCGGCAGGGGAGCCAGTACGCCGCAATGGGCGCCTCGGGGTTCAGGCTGTCCGTCAGGTAGGCGGATCCGTTGAGACGTTCCATCATCAGGCCGGAAAGCTCCGGGGAAGCGGGCACGCCCCAGCCCTGGGAGTACATGAGGGAGAGCAGGTACAGGGCTTCCTGGTCCCGGTACTGGACCGCCATTCTCAGGAACCGCGCCGCCTGGGCGTAATCCCGGGAGGCCAGAGGGGGCTGCTGTGGCAGGCGGGGAAAATAGGAGGGGATGTCCATGAGCAGGATGCCCAGCTCCTTCATGGCCTCATAGCATCCTCCGGTGGCGGAACGGTAGAGCCATTCCACCCCTTCTTCCGGCCTGGGGCCGCCGGGGCAGTCAGGAGACATGAGGAGTTTCCCCAATACCTGCTGGGCCACCGGGTAGCCGGCTTTGGACAGTTGTTCCAGAGCCGCCAGCATGTCCGGCGTGGCGTTCGCCAGGCCGAGAACGTTCCCGTGCCCCGGGGAAGGCGTGGTGACTGCCGCCACGAGCCCCTTGTAGGCAGGGTCATGCATCAGGGCCGGTTCCGGCGCCGCGGGGGCGATGATGAAGCGGATTTTAGGGAAGGCCTCCTCCGTGCGTTCCGTTTCGCTTTTGAAGCACGCCATTTGCATGGGGACGGCCTTGTGGGCGGCGGTTTCAAAGGCGTATGTGTAGGCGCGGTCCGTGGAGAGCTCCGGCAGGGCCGGGAAGAAGAAGGTGGAGGTGGATTGCCCCGGCACCGTGAAGGAGGGGACGGAGTTGACGGAACGGTCCACCAGGGCTCCGTTGGAGTCCCGGATGGTGAGGTGCAGTTCCTCCCCTCCGGTGGCCGGAGGGATAATCTGGAGGTAGATGCAGGAGATGCGCAGCTTTTCCGGCAGGATGGAGGGGATGCCGGAACGGGTCAGAATCGTATCGTCCAGGCGCAGCTGGAATTCCTTCAGCGTCCGCGGTTCCAGCGCCGCGTCTTCCGTCATTCTGAGCTCCGGGATGCGGATGGATGCCAGGTCCCGGGGCGGAGGGGCCAATTCCTTCCGTTGGCGGCCGGCTGCTGGATGGCCTCCTTGATGGTATTGATGGTGGTGCCCATGGGGGCCTTTTTCAGGTAGTCCATCAGGTAGAACGCCGCTGCGCCCAGCAGCAGGGTGCAGACGCTCCCCACCATCAGGAACATCATGTGGCGGTTGCGGCGGAGGGTGCGCGCGGACAGCCTGCGGGAGGAGGAATGAAGTCCGCCCGTCCCGGCGGTGGCCTTTTTGTTCCCGGAATTCTTCTCCGCGCAGGGATGCGGCATTCCTTCCGGATGAATGTGGCGGATGTCCGCCGGGGATACCTGGATGGTGGCGGAGGATTCTTCCCCGGAAATGGCGCAAATGTCGTGAATCCATTCACGGGCCGTCTGGTAGCGGCAGCTGGTCTGGGGAGCCAGCGCCTTGTCCAGCGAAAGCAGGAACTGCCGCGAGTAATAGCGGGTGAGCACGGGGTCGCTGTGCAGCGGCGGCATGCCGTCTTCCGTCAGGCGCACTTCCGCCCGTTCCGGCGGGTGGCCCGTGAGGAGGGCGTAAAGGTGGCGCCTACGGAATAAAGGTCGCTCCAGGGGCCGATGTTCGTTTTCCCCAGCGCCTGTTCCGGGGAGGAATACCCCTGGGTGGTCAGGACGGTGGCGGCATGCAGCTTCAGGGCATGGCGCGCCGCGCCGAAGTCGATCAGCACGGGCGTGCCTTCCTCCGTCAGCAGGATGTTGCCGGGCTTGATGTCACGGTGGTAGATGTGCCTGGAATGGAGGTAGTCCAGAATCCGCAGCAGGCGCGTCAGCAGGCCCTTGAGTTCGTCCTCCGTGTAGCGGTGCCCGGTGCTGTGGAGTTTCTCCCCCAGGTAGTCCAGGGAAAGCCCGGTGATGTTCTCCATGGCGAAGTAGGCGGTGCCGTTGGCTTCAAAAACGGACAGGATTCTGACGATGCCGGGATGGTTGAGCTCCGCCAGCGTCTGGGCCTCGCTCAGGAAACTCTTCAGGGCCCAGGTGTAGTTTTCCAGGTCGTGCTCGTTGTTGGGCCGGATATGCCCGGTCAGCGGGTCCCGGTAGGAGCAGCTGGAGGGAAGTTTTCCTTGATGACCACGTTGCGGTTCAGGAACAGGTCCTTCGCCAGATAGGTGATGCCGAAGCCCCCGCTGCCCAGGACGCGGATGATTTCATACTGTTCCAGGCGCGTGCCGGGGGCCAGCTCCCTCTGGTAAACGAAAAGGCGCCTTTTTTCTTCCGCGTGGGGGAGAGGGGGCGTCCGGGCAGAATCTGTTCCAGGCCTGTCGTTGGAGCGGGAGGCGGGACTTGCCCTGTCGTCCGGGGCTGGTCGTCTGGCTGGCCTTCTTCTGCTGGCATGAGGGAAAGTTCCTGAAACGGAGCTGGAGGCATTCTCATATGCCGGATGCGGCAAGTCAAGGTGAATGCCTGTTTTCCTCCGTATCAGGACTGCCGCCTGTGCGTAGTATCTAAAACGGCGCAAGTAGAATGGAAGGAATAAACCTAAAGGGAGAGATGAAGGCGGGGGATTCTTTCTGCCTTGTCCTTCCTGTACGCCATGTTCATGAAGTCCGTTCCCGTGAAAGCCGTTCCTTCGCGTTTTCAGGACTTGTGGCGCCTGATGAATTCCCGTGCGGCTTTCAGGTAGGCTTCCGCCGCCGTGCCGGAAGGATCGTGTTCAAAGATGGTGTGGCCGAAGCTGGGCGCTTCCCCGAGCCGGATGGAGCGGGGAATGACCGTCTTATACAGCATCTGGGGCAGATGCCGTTCCACCTGGTCGATGACCTGGCGGGAAAGGTTGGTGCGGCCGTCGTACATGGTCATCAGCACCCCTTCATGCCTGATGCGGGGATTGGCTCCGCTGGCGCAGATCTGCGCCGTCACGTGCAGGATTTTGGCCAATCCTTCCAGCCCGAACCATTCGCATTGCAGGGGAGTCAGCACTTCGTCGCAGGCGGCCAGGGCGGAGGTCATCAGAACGCCCAGGGAGGGCGGCGTATCCATGATGCAGTAATCATAGGCATCCGACTCCCGCAGGGGAGCGAGCGTTTCCCGGAGCCGGGTCAGGTGGTTGCCGGAGCGGGCCAGTTCTATTTCCACGCCGGCCAGGTCCATGGTGGAGGGAATGATGTCCAGCCGTTTTCTGCCGGAAGGCAGGATGCACTCTTCCGCCGCAAGCTGGCCGAGCAGGGCCGGGTACAGGCTGGGCATGTCTTTTCCGTCAATGCCCATGCCGCTGGTGGCATTGGCCTGCGGATCCAGGTCAATGACAAGGATTTTCTTCTTCAGCTGGGCCAGGGCGGCGGCCAGGTTGATGGCCGTGGTGGTTTTTCCCACTCCCCCCTTCTGGTTGGCGATGGCGATGATTTTCATTCGGGAAAAGGGTGCGGGGAAAAGGTAGCATAACGGGAGGCCCTTTCAACCATTTTCCCGGAGAGGCGGGGCGGCCTGCGGGCTGCAGCGGACCTTTCCCTTTAGGGAACGGCTTGTTGCGTGGAACGGAGGAGCAGGGGAAATCTGCTGCTGCGGGGGCGGTGTGCCCCGGCGTCAGGGTGCCGTGGGAACGGCGGGGCGGTCGGAAGACAGGATGAGGCGGAAGCCCAGCGCGTCATCCCGCGTGTTTTCCGGCAGGGGGGTGCGGATGGAGGTGGTGAGCTGCTTGGGGCGGAAGGAGAGGTAGCTGCCTCCGCGGGCCACTCCGTAATTGCGGATGGGGAGGGACTCCGGCCCTCCGTAGGAATCGTCCACCCATTCCATGACGTTCCCCTCCAGGTCGTACAGGCCCAGATGGTTGGGCGGGAAGGTCTTCACGGGGGCCGTGTACGGCTGCCCGTCCTCATACCCCACGATGACGCGGGAGGAAGGAAGGTAAATCAGGGCGGACTGGTCCGCAAAATTGCCTGTTCTGTCCGGCGGCGGCCAGGAGAACCCCCACGGGAACACCTCCCGGGAGTTTTCATGGGGCAGCGTCTTTTCATAGGGGGAGGACCCCTTTTCATCCGTCAGGCGCACCCAGGAGCTCCATTCCTCGTCTTTGGGCAGGCGGTAGGAGTCGTGCTGGTCGATCAGGCCCTGGGCCTGCTCCTTGTTGGTGAGCCATTTGGCAAAGGCGCGCGCGTCCTGCCTGCTGACGTTTACCACCGGGTGGTTTTCCCCCTGGGGGAAGCCGGGCCGGGCCGGAGCCTTCCTGCCCGTGGCTTTCAGGAACTGCTGGAAGTCTTTCACGCGCACCTCATGGGACATGACCAGCGTGTTTCCCCCTACCGGGGCCATCTGCATGCCCAGGCTGTTGGTCCAGGGCGAGCCGAAGACGACGGACTTGTCCGGCTCCAGCTGGAGGGAAAGGTATAAATCCTGCGGGTCCAGCCCCCGGCGCCGCATGGTGGCGTGCCCCGGCAGTTTGATTTCAATCACGTAGGGCACCTGGTTGACGTATTCCTCAATGGGCGTGCGTCCGATCAGCCTGTTGTTGAAAAAGACGCTGGCTCCCGGCGGATTGGTGGTGACGGTGATGGGGACCTGGAACACGCGCGTGACGTTCAGGACGTAGGCGCTGTGGCCGTCCGCGCTGCCGGACGTCTGCGGCAGTGGATCCGCATTAATGGAAAACTCCTTGCCGAGCAGTCCCTCCCGTTCGCATTTCTTGTTCAGCCACGCCAGGTAGGCCGTGATGCCGTCCTGCGTGAGCAGGGCCACGTCCTTTTCCGGATGGCCCGGTTCCGCCTGCTCTCTCTTCATCTGGTAGTTTCCCTTCTGGTGGTCCTCCTTCAGGAACTTGTTGAACAGGGCAGCGGTGAGGGGCCTTGCGCCACATGGCGCGTTTCCGCGGGAATGTAGGTGACTCCCTCCGTATCCTTCCACGGCTGGCTGTCCGTGGGGGGATGGTATTCCTTCAGCACGCCGCCCAGGGCCAGCGTGGAGCCGCCCTTGACGGTTCCCGCCTCCTCCTTGTCCGCAAAGCCCGATTTCTTGATGGTATAGGCCACGGAGGAACCGGAGGGCAGTTCAATGGGGCCGTAGGGCGTTTCATCCAGGTAATTGCCGTCCGCATCATACACGGACGCTCCAGCCGGGGAGCTGGTCACCAGCACGTAACCGGTCCGGGACTCCTCCTCCGGTGCGGAGGAGTGGGTTTCCGGGCGCACGTCCGCGGCAGGTTCCTCCGCGGGATGCTGGCTATTGTTGAGCCACAGGGCCCCCCAGTAGGCGGTCAGGGCTCCCGCGACGGCGGCGGCCAGCAGCTGGAGGGTGCGCCTGAGCTTGCGGCGCTTCTTTTTCTTCTGGAGGCGGAAGCGGGTAGGCACTTCATACCCCCGCAGAACGTCTATTTTCTCCGCCAGCTCTTCCGCGGAATCAATGGCGCACTCCTCCACGCGGGGTTCCGCCGCCTGGCAGATGATGGTGTTGAACGCCTGCCACTTCTTGCGCACGGTGCCTTCCGGCAAATCATCCGGAAGCGCGGGAAAATCCATGCGGTCCTTTCCCGTGCTGATTTCATATAAAACCTTGGCTAGCGCGTAAACGTCCGCCCGCCGGGTGCCGGGGCCGTCCGGGGGGATGAACCCCTCCGTGCCTACAAAGCTGCGCTGGTCCAGATGGGCCACCAGGCCGATGTCCGCCAGCTTGGGGCGGCCGTTGACGAAGATGACGTTCGCCGGCTTGATGTCCCGGTGCGTCAGGTTCTTGCTGTGCAGGTACAGCAGGGCGTGGGCAAGCTGGCTGCCTACCTCCAGGCAGTAATCCAGGGGCAGCGGCTTGTTGCCGGAAAACTTCTTGTCCGTCTGGAGCGTGCGGGGAATATACTCGTCCGGCGTGATGTGGACCCCGGTGCGGGCGTCGTCGCCCAGCTCCATGACGTAATAGTAAAACGGGGAATCCTGGTCGTGCCTCCCCACGTGCAGGATGTGGACCAGCCCCGGATGGTTGCGGGCGATGGGTTCATACTGCAGGATGCCTTCAAACTCACGGTTGAACGTGCGCTCATCCTCAAAATCCTCACGCCAGACGATTTTCACGGCGCGCCACGCCCCGGTCAGGGACCTGGCCAGCCAGACCTCCCCGTATGCGCCGCTGCCTATCTGGCGCACGACCTCGTGGTCCGGAATGGAAGGAGTGGGACGCACCACCCGTTTGACGGGCAGCGTCGGCAGATTGCCGCCGGGCATGGGTGATGCGTCCGAAGTCATGGAGGGTGCGGGAATCAGGAAATAACTCCCAGGTTCTTGCCCACCTTGCAGAAGGCTTCAATCGCCTTGTCCAGCTGTTCGCGGGTGTGGGCGGCGGAAATCTGCGTGCGGATGCGGGCCTGCCCCTTGGGAACGACGGGGTAGAAGAAGCGACGGCGTACACGCCTTCGTCCAGAAGCTGGGCGGAGAAATTGGGACAGCACGGCGTCTCCCAGCATCACCGGGGAAATGGGGTGGTCCTTGCCGCCGATGGTGAAGCCCGCGGCCGTCATGGCGTCGCGGAAATACTTGGTATTCGCTTCCACGCGGTCGCGCGCTTCCGTGGACTGTTCCAGCAGGTCCAGCACCTTGATGGAGGCGGCCACGATGGCGGGGGCCACGCTGTTGGAGAACAGGTAAGGGCGCGCCTTCTGGCGCAGGACGTCCACCACTTCCTTCGGGCCGGAAACATAGCCGCCGGAAGCGCCCCCCAGGGCCTTGCCCAGGGTGCCGGTAGTGATGTCTATGTTGCCGAACAGGCCGCGGTATTCGTGCGTGCCGCGGCCCCGTTCGCCCAGGAAGCCCGTGGCGTGGCAGTCGTCAAAATGGACGATGGCGTTGTACCTGGCGGCCAGCTCGTGAATCTTGTCCAGCTGGGCGATGATGCCGTCCATGGAAAACACGCCGTCCGTGGAAATCAGCTTCACGCGGGCTCCGGCGGCGTCCGCTTCCTGAAGCTTGGCTTCCAGGTCCGCCATGTCGTTGTTGGCGTAGCGGAAGCGCTTGGCCTTGCAGAGGCGCACGCCGTCAATGATGGAGGCGTGGTTCAGGGAATCGGAAATAATGGCGTCGTCCGCGGTCAGGAGGCCTTCAAACAGGCCGCCGTTGGCGTCAAAGCAGGAGGGGAACAGAATCGTGTCTTCCGTGCCCAGGAACTGGGAAAGGCGTTCCTCAAGCTGGCGGTGCAGGGTCTGCGTGCCGCAGATGAACCGCACGGAAGCCATGCCGAAGCCCCATTCGTCAATGGCTTTCTTGGCGGCCTCCATCACTTCCGGATTATTGGCCAGGCCCAGGTAATTGTTGGCGCACATGTTGATGACGGAGCGTCCGTCCTTTAGCGTCACCTGGGAATACTGCTGGGAGGCGATGAAGCGTTCTTCCTTGTACAGACCTTCCGCACGCAGTCCGTCCAGAGTGGAAGTGAGGATATTTTTGAATTCGGGGGTATACATGTCGAATAATGGAATATGAATTGAAATAGCCAGCAAGTGGACGATCAAGGATCACACGGTTGCTCCCGCACCTTTATCATTATTGGTCCGTGAAGAAAAGCTTAAAGAACACAAATTGAAGGCCGGGAGAGGACGGAATGGAAAAGCGGAAACTCTCCGGTATCCCATAGTGGCAGGGAAAAACGGAAGCCGGTCAAAGGGGTGCGTTTCCTGAAGAAAAAGAACAGGAAAAATACTCACCGGTCCGGAATGCACGAACGGCAGGCAGGGACGGGGAGGAAGAAGTTCTCCGGAGTATGGGAAATGCATTTGATACACAAAACAGGTGTCAGAGTGCGCTTGAAAAAGTGAAGGCCGGTTCCAACCTCCGGCCATTAAACCCATCATACCCGATCATGAAACTATCCCGTATTTCCTTATGGAGCCTGACCCTGGCAGGATGCCTGCCTGCCGTGCGCGCCGAATCCTGGAACCAGTTCCCGGAAAGCGGTCCGGAAACCACGCTGGATTCCATGTGGGCGTCCGCGGCTTATGTACAGACGCTGGTGGAAGCCTCCTCCGCCCAGATAAATATCTCCCGTTTCCGGCAGAAGGGGCCGTCCAACCTGTGGGCGGGCGCTCTGGGCAGCTTTGGCGATGCCGGAATCCGGAACAACCAGCCTTCCTTTGACTACTCAGCCGCCGGCTACGCGCTGGGGTATGACTACGGCACGTATGGAGAAAAATCCGGTTCCCTGCTGGGTCTGGCGTTCGGGCAGATGTTCGGGCACCAGAACATTCAGGAAATGCCGGACTATCCGGACGGTCCCCTAGAGGGAGACCGCTTCCGGCAGTCTGCGTGGATGGCCAACCTGTACGGCGCCTTCTTCCGGGAAACGGGCCCGCGGTCCAGCCTGCTTCTTGCCGCGAATGCGGCCTTCGGCAGTACGGAAAACAAATGCCGCCACAGTGATGCGTGGGGAAACGCCTCCAGGTGGGACTCGGAAACGTTCCAGGCGGGGCTTTCCGCCTCCTGGCGCTATCAGGTGACGAACTCCTTCAGCGTGATCCCCTTTATGGGAGTAACGTATGTGCACGGAGCCAACAAGGTGAAAAGGGATGACCGGGGCGGTTACGGCGATTCCTCCTGGTGGGGGGATTACTGGTGGGACGACGACGACTGGGACGATGATGATAACCAGCGGCGGGACAACCGGGGCACGTTTGACAACGTGTCCCTGGCGATGGGGGTGACGCTGGAACACGTTCTCCGTCTGTCCGGAAATACCGTATGGATTAATGCCCTGTCCGGGAGCTACTGCCCGGACATCTACCGGAACGATCCCCATTACACGTTCCGGGACGGCTGGTGGGAAGGGGATGAATACCGGGAATCCCGGTACAAGGGGAAGGGCTACTCTCCCGGAAAGCAGTCATTCAAAGTCAAGCTGCTGTCCAGAATGGTCTTCAATGACAGATGCTCCGTCTTCGCCTCCTACCAGGCGCATTTCAGGGAATCCTTCCTGGAGCATCAGGCGGCGCTGGGCATCTCCGTCTCTTTCTGAACATTGATGCTGCCGGGGGAGAGCCGGAAGGAAAAAAAGTCCGGTTTCTCCCGGATGGCTCAGAGGGAAGGGGAGGCGGAGGGCGCCTGTTTTTCCTTGCCGGGGCAATCCCCGGTTTTCAGGGAAAACTCCAGCATCCGGTCCCCCTCAAACGTGAAAAACGCCTCAAACCGTTTCCCGTCCAGCATGGCGGGAAGCCAGAACCGGTCATCCTGCCACATGAGATCGTAGGGAATCCCGTCCACCGGGCACCAGAAAGGCTCTGCCTCCGGCGTTTCCGAAGGGGTGCCCTTGAAAGAGGACGCCATGAACACGTGGCAGCGGATTTCCGGAATAGTGCCGCACGTGAAGGAAAAAATTCAGCACGCCCATTTCCCGGGCGTCCGCAACAACGTCATGCAGAGTTCCTCCCGGACCTCCCGCAGCACACACTGGAGGGCCGTTTCCCCGGCTCAAACTTCCCGCCGGGACCGTTGACCTTTCCCGCGCCGATCCCCCTCTTCTTGCGTATCAGGAGAATCCTTCCGTCCTGCACCACAAACATCAGGGTGGCGAGGATATCCGGGGTCCACTGGGCGGGCCATTGAAAGCCGCTGCTTCTCTCTTGCATGGGCGCATGTTACAGGATGAGAGGGAAATCATGAAGAAAAAATGCGAAACAAGCCCGGTAGAGGCCGGTTCCGGCGGAATAGGCCGTACTGGTAAGGTAGAAAGCCCATCCGTGCTGTGAATCCAAGAGCATGGGAACAAGGTCTCCGGATGGAACCGGACGGGGCCGGTCTTATTCAGTCCGTTCCTTCCAGCAGGTCCTCTTTCCTGACGCGGGAACCCGCAAGGGCATAGGCAAGCATGACCAGCTCACAGAGGAAGACGAGCATCCATGACCAGCGCCAGCTTCCCAGCGCGTCCGTCAGAGCTCCCTGGAGGAAGGGGAAAACGGCGCCGCCGAACACGCCCATCATGAAAATGCCGGAAGCCTTGGCGGTGTATTTTTTCAGCCCCACGGTGGCGAGCGTGAAAATACAGCCCCACATGACGGAATGGAACAACCCTACGGAAACCAGCACCCACAGGTTATGGGTGTAAATGGCGACCAGCGTCAGGATGGCCGCCGCGGAGGTTGCCGCCGTCAACTGGACACGGGGGGAGATATGGTTCAGCCAGCTGGAAACGATGCGCCCTACCATCAGTCCGCCCCAGTACAAGGAGGCCAGCAGGGCCGGAATGCCCAGGTCCATTCCCCACACCACCAGGTTGCTGGAGCCCAGGAACAGCAGCGGTTCATCCGAATTGCTGAGTTCCAGGGCGTGCAGGTTCACGTTGATGCCCACGGACACCTCCGCGCCCACATAAAAGAAAATGGCGATCACGCCCAATGTCAAATGCCGGAAGGACCAGATGCTGCGTTCCAGTTTTTCTCCTTCTCCGGCCGTGGTGTCCCGGATGTTGGGCAGGTAAAGGCGCTTCGTCATCAGGGTGACCAGCGCAATGAGGACGCCCAGGATAAGCAGCGGAAGCATCAGCTGCCGCACGTGGACGCTCTCCATGGGCAGTCCGGCGAACAGGATGCCGGTCACGAAAAACGGCGCGATAGTCGTTCCGAAGGAGTTTACGGCGCAGACGATGTTGAGGCGCTGGACGGGCTGGGTTCCCTTCAATTCATAGGACGTCACGTAGGGGTTGATGACGACCTGCAAAACCGTGGCGGAGGTGCCCATGGCATAGGACCCCGCCAGAAAAATAAAATAGCCGTAGGGGATGCTGGCCCCGGCGATCGTCGTGCGCAGGTCTCCGAACTGGACGGTGAACCATGCGGACAGGAAAAAGACGGCCAGCCCAAGCACCATGAACAGGAGCCCCCGTATCAGTGTGGTCTTGTAGCCGTAGCGGTTGATCCAGCGGGAGGCGATGTTTCCGTTCACCAGGTACGCCAGGAAAAAGAAAAAGGGAATCAGCGTGATGAACGTGTTTTTCAAAGTGCCTGCGTCCGACAGGAAGGCGCTTTGCAAAGGCCCTTGGAACTGGCCGTTCACGGTGGACAGGAACCCGACAAGAAAATAAATGAAGGTCAGGGCAAGGAAGGGACCCAGGCGTGAATGCGGTTGTGTTTCCATGAGGAGGGTGAGAGGTGAAAATGCTGTGGAAAGGAAAAAGACAGGGAAGGTGTCTTCATGTAGCCCGGAACAGGAGACGGGCTGCATGAAGGATTGTATGACTACGGAAGAACCAATTTTTCCAGAACGGGGAGCACGCCGTCTTTTTCAAGCTTCTCCACCATGCCCAGGTACTGGCTGACGAACTTGTCCGCCACCTTCAAATCCGTGCTCCGGAAGGGGGAGAGGGCGAGGAAATCCAGCGGGTCGTCGCTGGCGATCAGCTTCCGGTCCTCCTTGGTCAGCCAGGGCTCGTTCACTTCATAAGCCTGGCCCCGGTCGTCCTTTCCGTGCTTCAGGTAATGGCGGTAGGCGGCCACGAAAAACGCCAGGCGTTCCAGGTCGGCTCCGTCCCTGATCATCTTCGTTAAAACGGGCATCACATACACGGGAATCTTGGAAACGCCGTCAAAGCACAAGCGGCTGATCTGGTCGCTCACCGCCTTGTTGCCGAAGCGTTCCAGCAGGGTCTTCTTGTACAGCTCCAAATCCGTATTCCCCGGAGGCGGAACGTAGGGGCCCGCGTCCCGGTCCATGAAAAGGCGCAGGTAGCGGGCGAACCGTTCATCCCCTACCGCCTCGTCCACCCGGCGGTACCCGGCCAGAAAGGCGGGGTAGGACAGCAGGGAATGGGACGCGTTCAGGAGGCTGAGCTTCATATTCTCATAAGCGGAAACATCATCCGTAAACTCAACGCCCACGGCTTCCCAGTCCGGGCGCCCGGCAATGAAATCATCCTCAATCACCCACTGGATGAAATCCTCCGAATAGACGGGGGCAGCGTCTTCCACGCCGCTCTGCGCGTCCAGCCGCTTGACGTCGTCCGGCGTGACGGCGGGCGTGATGCGGTCCACCATGCTGTTGGGGAACGTCACGTTCTTCTTCACCCACTGCGCCAGCCCGGGATCTTGGGCCTCGATAAAGGAAGTGAAAGCTTTCCGGGCCGTGTCTCCGTTGTGCTGGAGGTTATCGCAGGATAGAACGGTTACGGGGCCTGCGCCGTCCTTGCTCCTCTTCCGCAATCCGGCGGACAGGAACCCGAAAACCGTCCGGGGATGGCCGGGGTGTTCCAGGTCATGTTTCACGTCCTTGCTGTTGAGCATGAACTCACCGGTTTCCTTATCCAGATTGTATCCCCCTTCCGTAATGGTCAGCGTGATGATTTTAGTGCGGGGGTCCGCAATCCTGTCGATGACCTTTTCGGGATCCTTCGGCCCCCACGCCAGATCCACCAGGGAGCCTATCTCATAAAACTCGTCCTTGCCGTCGCGGCCGCAGACCGTCAGCGTGTAAAGGCCGTCCTGGCTCTTCAGCGCCTTGTAAAGGGGCTCGTCCTGCGGCAGCAGGGCCACTCCGGAAATCCCCCATTCGTCACGGCCGCCCATGCCCAGAAGCTGGTTCGTGTAAAACTCCTCATGCGCGCGGTGGAAATTGCCCACTCCTATATGGACTATCCCCGGCTGAATGGTTGTCCTGTCATAGGGGACGGGAGCCCCCGGAATCTTCGCCTTGCCCTGTCGTTTCAGTTCCTTCTTCATCATCTTGAAATGAGGTATGGTATTTGCCGTCTCATACTAATGGGCATTTCCGGAGAGGCGGGTGTTAGGGATATGCCAGACTTTTTCCCTATCCGGCGGATTGATCACGCGCCGCGGGGGACCGTTCACGGAAAATTCCGGATTTTTTTACGGGCACGGTTTCCACAGGGCGCGATGGGACCCCGGCAATACGTCCTTTGCCGGCATGACTGGAATGAACCTCTTTTTCCTTTCCCGGAACAGGCGGCGCGTTCTATGCTTTACTATCTCTCCCGGCTTTCCTTTATGCCGGAAGGACCACCTTCAACATTTGGAAAAGCATGTATGACGTCGTAGCCCTCGGAGAACTGCTGGTGGACTTCACCCCCTGCGGAGTGAGCGCCCAGGAACTGCCCGTTTACCAGGCCAATCCGGGGGAGCCCCCTGCAATGTCCTCTCCATGCTGTCCCGGCTGGGGCGCAGGACCGCCTTCATCGGCAAGGTGGGGCATGACATGTTCGGGAAAATGCTCCGGCGCACGCTTCAGGAGGAAGGCATTGACGACTCAGGGCTGGTCTCTTCCCGGGAAGTCAACACCACCCTGGCCTTCGTCCAGATTGACGAACATGGCGACCGTGATTTTTCCTTCTACCGCAATCCCGGCGCGGACATGAAACTGACCTCCGGGGAGGTGGACATGGCGCTGGTGGAAAACACGCGCGTATTCCACTTCGGGACCATCTCCATGACGCACGGCGACGTGCGGCGCGCCACGAGGCACGCCGTCAGCCATGCCCGGGAGAAGGGTGCCCTCGTCTCCTTTGACCCCAACCTCCGGCCTCCCCTCTGGCCCAGCCTGGAGCTGGCCCGGGAGCAAATGCTCTACGGCTGCGGCGTGTGCAGCGTCATGAAAATAGAGGTGGAGGAACTTCTGTTCCTCACCGGGTGCTCCTCCATGAAGGAAGGGCTGGATGCCCTGAAAAGGGAATTCAGCAATCTCCGCCTCATCCTCGTAACAGGGGGCAGGGAAGGGAGCTGGGCTTCCTATGGAGACACGCTGGTTTACCAGCCTACGTTCCTGAAGGTCAATACCATTGACACGACGGGCGCCGGAGATGCCTTTTTTGGTTCCTGCCTGGACTGGATTCTGGAAACAGGGCTGGAAAACCTGACGGACGGACAGTTGGCGGACATGCTTTTATTCGCCAACGCCGCCGCGTCCATCGTGACGACGCGCAAGGGAGCCATCCGCTCCATGCCGAACCGCGTGGAAGTCCTGGCCCTGATGGCAGGGGGCGTTTGAAGGGCATCGTAAATACACAACTTCCCTCATTGGTTTTTACCTGAACTGTTTCCAGCGAGTAAACAAGAGGGAGGACCTTTCATTTCTTGCAGCACATTCCCGTTTCGTGTTGATAAAAGTTGTATAAATATACTGCGGTTTGTCTTGCAATTGTCGATAAACAAAAACCGCAAGCGCTTATGAACAGCAACTTGCGGTATCAAAAGGGATGGTGCTCGAGAGGGGACTCGAACCCCTACGTCTTATCGACACTAGATCCTTAGTCTAGCGCGTCTACCAATTCCGCCACCCGAGCATGGGTGCCTTAAGGCGGGGAGTTTTTAGCGCAGAGGAACGAAGATATCAAGCTTTTTCTTCTTTTTTATCCTTTCGATTCCGTTTTTTGAAGAGGGATTTTCTTAGCGGACCGGGAGGGAGGTAGCCACGGGCATGATGGCCGGGCGCAGGGTGACGGCCTTGGTATCATATTTTTCCGAGGGTTTGAAGAGCCAGCCGGGATCGGTGCTGACAGCTTCAAACCTGGTCGGCTTGAAGATGGGCAGCCTCAGGTTGGAGTTGGGCTCGTAGCCGTATTTGCCCGTGTACTTGCCGTAGACCCTGTATTCATAGTTGTTATCATAGGCGTAGCGCGGGCTCCCGGCGTATTCCGGCAGGCGGTCCGGGGTCCGGCAGGAGCTTTCATCCATGATGACGAGCTGGGCCGTTCTCCAGGTCTGGCCCGGCTGGCGCAGGTACCCCCAGAAACGCGTTGCCGGCACATGGTAACGGCGGCCGACGAAGTAGTTGCCCCTGGGTTCGCGGGCGATTTCCGCATTGCGGGCGTTGATGCCGGCGATGTCTTTTTCCAGGGAGTTGCACTGGGTCAATGCGGGAAGGAGGACGGCCCCCAGCAGGGGAAGCAGGAGTTTGTTCATGGCTGTGATGGTGTTTTTTTCTTGTTTAAGAGCGTTTGAATGGCGGCGGAAGCCGCGAAGAAGCCGAAGGTGCCCGTGATGTGGGTGATGGAGCCGAATCCGGAGTCACAGCCCATTTTCCCCTGGAATTCCGGGTCGCGCGTGCAGGAGGTTTCTCCGTCGCAGGTGGGGTAGACGGGAGTTTCCTGGGAGAAGACGCAGGGGATTTTCAGTTTCCGGGCTTTTTCCCCCAGCGGTAGGCCGTAGTCTTTTTTGAGCTTGTAGCGCAGGCTGGAGAGCAGGGGGTCTCCCTTGGTGCGGGAGAGGTCGCCTATTTCTATTTTGGCGGGGTTGACGCGTCCTCCCGCGCCGCCGCAGGTGACCAGCGGCTGTTTGCTGCGGTAGCAGGAGGCAATAAGATGGGCCTTGGGAATCAGGGAGTCAATGGCGTCAATGATGACGTCCGGTTTCGTCTCCAGCAGTTTTTCCGCATTGGAGGCCGTGTAGAAGCTGTTGATGGAGATGATTTCCGCCTCCGGGTTGATTTGCCGGAGGCGGGCGGCCATGGCTTCTGTCTTGGACTGGCCGATCGTGGTTTCCAGAGCGTGGATTTGCCGGTTGGTATTGGTGATGCAGAGGTCGTCCAGGTCCATCAGGATAATGGCGCCGACGCCCGACCGCGCCAGGGCTTCCGCCGCCCAGGAACCCACGCCGCCAATGCCGACGACGGCCATGCGGGAGTTCCTGAGGATGTCCAGCCCGCTCCTTCCATACAGGCGGCCTATGCCGCCGAATCTGGCTTCATAGTTCATGGCTGCGTGTTTGAACCGGAGAGGGGAATTAAGGAGAAGACGGGTGCCAGAGGGCCCTTCCGTTTTTCCATCGTGAAGATATAATAGCGGGGGGAAGCCGTTTGTTCCGGGCGGCAGGAGGCGGGAAGGCCTGCGCCCCGGTTCCAGCAGATGAGGCAGGTGTTTCCATGCACAGCAATCAGCATGTCCCATCCACCCCCGTTTTGCTGGGGGATGCCGCTTTTTTTATCCTGGTAGCGTACGATGCCGTCCTGCCGGACGGTAAAGAGGACCATGCGTCCGCAGGAGGGCATGGCGATGGCAGCCGTATTTCTGCATGCTACGGCCAGTTTTCCGTTGTTCCAGGAAAGGGTGACGGGCTGCCGGTTACCCCGGTTTTCCGTGAGGGTGAGTGAGGGATGCTGCCGGAGCAGGCTGTACTGGAGCGCCGGCTGTCCGTCCGGTGTGAGGAAGCAGGATGCGGGAAGCCGCTGCCAGCCTTCCCTGTGGGCCATGTTTTGGTAGTCCCTCACGGCGTTTCCGTTGTGTCCGGAACATCCGCAGAGCGCCGTCAACAGGCATGATAAGAGGAAGGCGGTGGCAGTCTGCATGGTCAGGAGGCCGGTTTTTCCACGATTTTGCTGATGCGGGCGATGTTGAGGGCCCTCCCGGTGGCTTCATCCGCTTGCACGACGGCTCCGCAGAGGCGCACGGGCCAGTTCGCCACAGGGAATTTGGCCGGCATGGAGGTGCGGAAGCGTTGGATAATGGGTTCCCGTTCCCGGCCCAGCACCCCGACGGCGGGGCCGCACATGCCGGCGTCCGTCAGGTAGGCGGTGCCGTGTTCCAGAATGGTTTCATCCGCCGTCTGCACGTGGGTGTGCGTTCCGATGACGGCGGAGACCAGTCCGTCCAGATTGTAGCCGGTGGAGATTTTTTCACTGGTGGTTTCCGCGTGCATGTCCACAAAGATGACCTGCACGCCTTCTTCCTCCCTGAGTCTTTTGGCTTCCGCTTCCGAGATGAGGAAGGGGTTTTCAAGCGGCGGCTGGATGAAGGAACGTCCCTGCACCTGCATGACGGCTATTTTTCCCCTGGGCGTTTCCACCACCACGCTTCCGTGTCCCGGTGTCCCCTGCGGGTAGTTGACGGGGCGTAGCACGCGCGGTTCGGAGTCCAGCCAAGGAGCCAGTTCCGCCTGGTCCCATACATGGTCCCCCGTCGTGATGACGTCCACTCCCGCATGCAGCAGTTCCTGCGCCAGACGGGGCGTAATGCCGCGCCCTGCGGCCGCGTTTTCACCGTTGACGATGACAAAGTCCGCCCCATGCTCCTTTTTGAGTTCCGGCAGCATGTGCTTCACGGCGGTGCGGCCAGGTTCGCCGACCACATCGCCTATAAAGAGTATGGTAATCATGAAGTGGGACGGGACTGGTGCGGATGGCGGTTTTTACTGCTCTTCCTTGGTGACGGGAACCACCAGCACGGGCACGGGGGATTTCCGCATGACGGAGCTGGCTACGCTGCCCAGAAAGACGGTGGAAAGGAAGCCGTGGTTGTGCTTGCCCACCACGATCATGTCAATGTGGTGTTTTTCAGCATAGTTGATGACCGCTTCGCTGATTTCAAATTCGTCTTCCACAGCCTGGATGATGGTTGCGTCCGTCAGCCGGGAGAGTTTTTCCGCCGTTTTTTGCAGATGGTTTTTGCGATGGAGATGACTTCGTTTTCCTCCGTCTGGTCCATCACGGGGACAGGCACTTCATCCGGCAGCACGCCGGAGACTTCATAACAGATGCTGGGTTCCACAATGTGGAGCAGATGGATGATGCTGTCGTTGGGGCAAGCCAGTTTGCCGATCTGATGAATGACGGCGTCCGTGGCGTTGGAGAAATCAATGGCTACCAGAATATTCTTCATATCTTCCTGTATAACATTCCGTGCTTTTCCATGCCACTAAAAAACGTGTGCTGTCCCCGGTTCTCCCGGCATTCCATTCCCGGTTCAGATCAGGCCCACGGCCCGGCGCACCCTGTCCAGCACTACGGAGGCCGTTTCCCGCGCCTTGCGGGCCCCTTCTTCCAGCGTCCGGTGCACGTAGTCCTGGTTGGCTTCCAGTTCCGCCCTGCGTTCGCGCGCGGGACGGAAGTATTCCCAGTAGGCGTCAAAGAGGCGTTTTTTGAAGTCGCCATAGCCGCAGCCTCCGTTTTTGAAGTCGCGGACCATGTCTTCATAGCCTTCCGCAGAGGCGAAGAGCTTGTAGAGCTGCAGGATGACGGAGCCTTCCGTGGGTTTGGGATCTTCCACAGGGGTGGAGTCCGTGGGGATTTTCATGATGAGCTTGCGGACGGCTTTTTCCTCACCGAAGATGGGGAGCGTGTTGTTGTAGCTTTTGCTCATTTTTTGCCCGTCCAGCCCCGGCACGATGGCCGTGCTTTCCGCAATGAGCGCATCCGGCAGCTTGCAGGTGCCTTCGCCGAATTGTTCGTTCATTTTGCCTGCCAGGTCGCGGGTGACTTCCAGGTGTTGCTTCTGGTCCTTGCCTACGGGCACCAGGTCGGAGTCATACATCAGGATGTCCGCCGCCATGAGGACGGGGTAGGTGAAGAGGGCGTTGCTGGGGGAGAACCCCTTGGCGATTTTGTCCTTGTAGGAGTGGCAGCGTTCCAGCAGGCCCACCGGGCAGACGGTGCCGAGTATCCAGGCCAGTTCATTGACTTCCGGCACGGAGGACTGGCGGAAGAAGACGCATTTTCCAGGGTCCAGGCCCACGGCCAGAAAGTCCGTCGCCAGGTTTTTGCAGTTTTCCCGCAGGGTCTCCGCGTCGTGAACGGTGCTCATGGCGTGGTAGTCCGCCAGAAAGTAGTAGGATTCTCCGCGTTCCTGCATGCGGACGGCTGGTTCCATGGCTCCGAAGTAGTTGCCGACATGCAGCTTGCCGCTGGGTTGAAGTCCTGTGATGATACGCATTGCGCGCAGGATTTTGCCTGTTCGCGCCCGGCAAGTCAAGAAAGGGGAGAGTCAAAGACTGGCGGGGAGGCTGGCCGGGCGCCTCGCCTGTTCCGGTATGCGTCCTGCGTTTGTTCTCTCTCTTTTCATGCCTGCCCGGAGCGTTTTCTTGGGCATGAAGAGAAGAAGCGGCGGCGGGAGTTTATTCTCCCCCCGCTTCCAGCGCTTCCAGCACGTTGTGCACGCCGTCCGCAAAGCTTGGGTAGAGCGGCTCCCAGCCCAGGGCCAGAAGGCGGGAGCAGGAGATTCTCTGACTGGAAAAGCCGCGGCGCGCTTCCGCCTGGAGCGGTTCGGGCTGTGGCGCGGGCATGCTCAGCAGTCCGGAGAGGTAGGAGTAAATTTCTCCCAGCTGCATGGGGGTGCGGTCCGTCAGGTTGTAGATGCCGGTGGGCGGTTCCCGGAGCGTGCAGAGCAGGTGCAGGGCGGCCACGGCGTCATCCCGGTGGATGTAGTTGATCCACCTGTCCATGTTTCCGGGGAGGGCCGCGCCCTTCTTGCAGTATTGGGAGACGAGCACGCAGCGGTCCGGCCCGTAGAGAGCTCCCAGCCGGACGACGGTGCCTCCCGCGGCCAGAACCGCCTGTTCCGCCTGAATGAGGAGGCCGCTTTTTCCGGAGGCGGGGTAGACGTTATGTTCCTCTGTGATCCAGCGTCCGTCCGTGATGCCATAGACGGAGGTGCTGGAGCAGAAGATGACCGGCGTTCCGGGGAAGGCTTCCAGCGTGTTCTGCGTTCCGCGGATGTAGAGGCTGCGGTAGGCTTCCTCTGAGCCTCCCCGCGTGCTGGCGCACATGACGATGATGTGGGGGGAGGGGATGCGGGCGGCCAGGCTGTGCATGGAGGCTCTCTCCGTGACGTCCGCTTCATAAATGGCTTTCTGTGCGTCAATGTCCGCCGTAAGGGCCGTGTGACCGGCTTTCCGCAGGCTCTCCGCCAGCGCTTTTCCCAGGTAGCCCGTTCCCAGAATGAGGACGGCGCGGGGTTCTGTACACAGAAGGCCGGTCATGAGTCTTTGCGGAGGTGTTTGAGTTCCAACAGCGTTTCAGCCCGGGAGACATCTTCCGGCCAGGTGATTTTGGGATTTGGCTCATGGTTGTGCACCAGCCGCGTGGGATGGCCGATGAGCTGCAGGGCGGTTACTTCATCCGTCACCTGCATGTTCCGTTCCGTGACTTCCACATACGCATCCAGCAGGAGCGGGTATTGGAAGACCTGCGGGGTTTCCATGCACCACAGGCCGTCCCGGTCCACCTGCTCCGGCAGGGTGAAGCGTTCTTCGTCCGCGCGCTTCAAGGTGTCCGTCACGGGATGCGCGGAAGCGGCCGCTCCGCATTCCCTGGCAGTCTGGATGCAGCGGGAGATTTGCTCTACCGTGATAAGGGGGCGCGCTCCGTCGTGCACGGCCACAAGTTCCGGCGTGTAGAGAAGGGCTGCCAGGCCGTTCTGAACGGATTCATGCCGTTCCACTCCTCCGTCCACGCGGGTGACGGGTATTTCCGTCTCCAGGTCCGCAGCATCAATGGCGCGGAAGCGCTCTTCCGGGCAGACGACCACGATTTCCGTGATTTCCCGGCAGTTGGCAAAGGCCCGGATGCTGCGTTCCAGCACCTTGACGCCGTGCAGGGGGGCCAGCAGCTTGTCAAATCCGGCGCGCCGGGAGGACCCGGCCGCTACAATGATGGCGGCACAGCATTTCATGATAGTCTGGCTGACACCATGCGGGCCAGTTCCTTGCCGTTGACCCTGCCGGCGGTGCGTTCCTGCATGAGTTTCATGACCTGTCCCATGTCTTTTTTGTGGAGGCTCCCGTTTCCTTCAGGACGGCTTCCAGCATGGCCTCCGTTTCCTCTGCGGTGAGTTCAGCAGGCATGAATTGCTTGAGGACGGCGATTTCCGCTTCTTCCTTGTCGGCCAGTTCCGGGCGTCCGGCGGAGCGGAATTGTTCCGTAGAGTCTTCGCGCTGCTTGATTTGCTTGCGGACCACGGCCAGTTCTTCCGCTTCCTCCAACTGGGTTCCCAGGCCTCCCTTGGCGATGGCCGTGTTCGTCAGAGCCGTCTTGAGGGCGCGCAGCGTGTTGAGGGTGACGGAGTCTTTTGCTCTCATGGCGGTTTTCATCCCTTCCATGATTTGGTCTGAAATCTTGCTCATATCCCCATTAACTAAGCGCATCCCCACGTGTACTTCAAGCCGTAAATTGAAAAAGGCCGCCAGCGCGGGAAATGCCCGCCGGCGGCCCGGAGAGGGGAGTTGAAGAGCGGAACCGCCCGGTTTATTTTTTCCCGCCGATGGGCATGATGTGGATTTTCTTTTCCGCCATGCCCGGAACCACGATCATGGAGTCATACAGGATAAAGTCCGCCGCGCCTTCAATGGGACCGGTGGCTGCCGGCGCGGAACGCCCCGTTTTCAGGTCCAGCCTGCGGATGGCTTCCGGTTTTTTGTCCTTGGACCAGTCGCTGTAGTAAAGGGCGTTGTCACGGTACACCAGCCCGTCGTATTGCCCCCCGTTCCTTGGAGAGTTCCGTGACTTCCCGGGAGACGGGGTTGATGGAGAGCAGGCGGCCGCTGGGCTTGCCTTTTTCATCCGTGGCGTATTCGCAGAGGTAGATGACTTTTCTTTCCGGGTCCCAGGCCAGGCCGTTCGGCTTGTAGATGGGCTGCTTGGTGACCAGCTCCCCGTAGGAACTGGTGTTCGTGTCCACGTAGAAAATCTGGTCGGTATCCGTGGAGGAGACCATGAGCCTGCCGTTGATGAACGCCAGGTCGTTGAGGAATTTCATGCGGGAGGGGGACAGGTCCACATACCCCTCAATGGTGCCGGTTTTGGCGTCTATCTTGTAGACCATGTCCACATCCGTGCAGTACAGGAAGCCGTCCTGGTACAGGAGCCCCTTGGGAGCGTCCAGGGTGTCCACGTCCGTGATCTTTTTAGGTTCCGTGGAGCCGTGCGGGATAACGCCCAGGTAGCCGTCCTTGTCCTTTTCCGTGGGCGCCAGTTTGGCGCCGATGCAGGTGAAGTAGATGTTGCCCTCCGCGTCCGCAGCCACGCTTTCCGGGTGGCCGTCAATGGCAATGGTGGCTTTTTCCAGCGGAGGCAGCGGTTTGGCCGGCTCCGGCTGTTTTTTGGTTGGAGGAGCTGCCAGCGCGCTGCACGCCAGGCAGAGAAGGAGTAGTGTTGCTTTCATGGGGTTGTACGGTGTAAAAGGCTTGGAATTTATGGCACGGAAGCAGGAGAAAAGCAAGCCATAGGAGCTGTCCTGCGGACGCCGTGCGGAGGTGCGCCCCGTTCGCGCATGCGTACCGGGGCGCTCCGGGTCAGATGGCTCCTGCGTCCAGATTGTTGGGCTGAGGCATGTTTTCCATGCGGATGGAGCGGTTGACCGCGTTCAGGTAGGCCCGGGCGGAGGCTTCAATGACGTCCGTGGAGGCTCCCTTGCCCACGATGGGCTTGGGCTGGCCGAAGTCCACGTGCACCGTGACTTCCCCCAGGGCGTCCTTCCCTTCGGAGGCGGCGTTGACGCTGTAGCCTTTCAGCGTGCCTTTGCGCTTGGTGATGCGTTCAATGGCCTTGATGACGGCGTCCACCGCTCCGTTGCCCGTGGAGCTGTCTTCAAATTTTTTTTTACCTTCCTTGAGCAGTCCTACCGTAGCCGTGGGCCGGGCGTGGCTGCCTGCCACGAATTGCAGGAAGTCCAGCTCCCACAGGCCGGAGGAGGCGTGCAGGGAGTCGTCCACAATAGCGGACAGGTCATCGTCATAAACGAATTTCTTGGAGTCTCCCACTTTCTTGAAGCGCTCAAAGACGGCGTTTACTTCCTCTTCCGTGAGCACATGCCCCAGTTGTTCCAGCCTGGCCTTGACGGCGGCGCGACCGGAGTGCTTGGTGAGCGGGAGTTCCGTGGCTCCCCACCCGACAGCCTGCGGATCCATGACTTCATAGGTTTCCCGGCAGTTGAGGATGCCGTGCTGGTGGATGCCGGAGGAGTGGGCGAAGGCGTTTTCCCCCACAATGGCCTTGGAACGCTGCACCTGCATGCCGCTCATGCGGGCCACAATGCGGGAGGTGCGGACGATTTCCCGCGTGTTGATATTGTCCGTGACGTCTCCGAATTGCCCGGCGCGGGTGCGCAGGGCCATGATGACTTCTTCCAGGGCCACGTTCCCGGCGCGTTCGCCAATGCCGTTGATGGTGCCTTCCACCTGCCGGGCTCCGGCGCGGACAGCGGCCAGGGAGTTGGCTACGGCCAGGCCCAGGTCGTTGTGGCAGTGGACGGAGATGACGGCTTTGCCGATGTTCGGCACGTTTTCCTTGAGGTGGCGGATGATGCGGTAGAATTTCGTCCGGCGTGGTGTAGCCCACGGTGTCCGGAATGTTGACGGTGGTGGCTCCGGCGTCAATGACGGTTTCCACCACCTTGGTCAGAAAGTCCAGGTCCGTGCGGGAGGCGTCTTCCGGGGAGAATTCTACGTCCTGCACGAATTGCCTGGCGTAGGAGACGCCTTCCGCGGCCATGCGCAGGATTTCCGTTTCCGCCTTTTTCAGCTTGAACTGCATGTGCAGCTTGCTGGTGGCCAGAAAGATGTGGATGCGGGCGCGGTCCCCGGCGGGTTCCAAGGCCCTGGCGGCTGCTTCAATGTCCGCCTTCACGCAGCGGGCCAGTCCGGCGATGCGGCATTTTTTGATTTCACTGGCGATGGCATGCACGGCTTCAAAGTCGCCGTCGGAAATGCAGGGGAAGCCGGCTTCGATCACGTCCATGCCCAGCCGTTCCATTTGACGCGCCACTTCCAGCTTTTCGCGTAGGTTCATGGATGCTCCGGGGCATTGTTCTCCATCGCGCAGGGTAGTGTCAAAAAAGTATATTTGGTCGGACATGGGTTGATGATATTAAGTCCCGGTATAATAATGTTTTGCTCCGGCAACGCAAGCCCTACGCGCTGCATGCCCTCACGGAGGGGGTGAACAGGGCGTAAGGCCGCTGCGGGTGAAGAATGACGGAACCGTTCTTTGCCTGAAAATGGAAAAGCTGTAGGATGAGAGGGTGAAAATCAGATTTTACCTGAATGACCAGGCGGAACGCATCATGGCCCTGTGGAGTGAAAGCCGCGGGGAGTACCTGGTGGCGGATTCCGTGTTTGCGGAGGTGGATGCCTGCATTTGCGGGGAAACGGATTCCAGCGGAGAGGAGATGAAGCGCATCGCTGCGTTTCTGGATAATCCAGCCGCCAAGGCTGTAGATCCTGACTGGATGATTGATACCGCGCTGCCCTGTTCCCCCTCCAAGCTGGTGTGCCTGGGAAAGAGCTATGCGGACCACGCGAAGGAGTTTGACGGCGATCCCGTGCAGGAGCCGGCCATTTTCCTGAAGTCCCCTTCCGCCATTACCTCCTGCAGCGACGTCGTTTTATACCCGCCCGGGTGTGACAAGCTGGATTATGAGATTGAACTGGCCGTAGTGATCAAGAATGTGCTGAAGAACGCTTCTCCGGAGGAAGCTGCGCTGGCCATCAGCGGCTATACCCTGATGTGTGATTATTCGGAAAGGGCCAACCAGCTGGAACATGGCGGCCAGTGGACCAAGGGGAAGAGCTACGACAGCTTTGCCCCGATGGGCCCCACTTTTATTTCCGCGGAGGAACTGGGGGACGGCTCCGGTATTCCGCTTGAATTGAAGGTGAACGGGGAAGTTCGCCAGCAGGGCAATACGGACGGCCTGATCTGGCCCGTTCCTCGCCTGATTGCCTATATTTCCCGTTTCATGACCCTGTGGCCGGGAGACGTGGTTTCCACCGGCACTCCGGGAGGCGTGGGCATGGGAATGAATCCTCCGGGTTATTTGAAGCCCGGGGACGTGGTGGAGTGGGGGAAGCCCCGCTTTCGGCTATGCCTCCCAGGCTGTGGTGATTGATGACGAGGAGTAGGCCGGGCGTTCAAGCCTTTCAGGAAGTGGAGAAGGGAAAGGCTTCTCCGCGCGTGGACTGTGTTTTCTCCTGTCGCCGGAGCATCGTTTTTCCGGAGGACGGCCCCGCCGGTTTGGAGTGGGCAGCAAATACTGGCGGCATCCGGAAGAAAGGCATTGTTTTCTCTTGATTCCTCCGCCATGGTTTAGTGAAGTGGATGCGTGAAAAACGTGGTTCTGTACGTGGTGATGGTGACCGGGCTGACGGCCCTCTTCGTCTGGCTGAAGGGGAGGAACACGGAACGTGTTCCGGCTTCCTCCGCCATGGTGGTGTCTCCGGAGGATGACGCCGCGCACGATGTCGTGCTGGTGGATGTCCGTACCCCGGAGGAATACCGCGCGGGCCACAAGGAGGGAGCCTTGAATATTCCGGTGGATGAGGTGGAGCAGCTGGCTCCTCAACTGCTTCCGGACAAGAATGCCGTAATTCTGTTATATTGCCGGACGGGCAAGAGGGCGGACAAGGCGATGGAAACCCTCAGAAAAATGGGGTATTCCCATTTGGAGAACCTGCACCGGTTTGAGATGTAGCCCTCGGCCCGTTTTGCCGGTGCGCGGAGTCCGGAATGCGTACGGCCATGCCGGTTCCGGTTTGCGGAGCATTGTTTGATGTAAAAAGCACAGGCCATGAAATCCATCCATGCCTGTCCTGTAAATAAATCAAGCTCCGGACGCCCTGTAGAAGAACGGCCGGAGCTTGATGAAAATGAGGCAGGGTTTATGCCCGTTTGCGGCGCATCAGCAGAGCGCCCAGGCCCAGCAGTCCGAGGCTGGCCGTGGCCGGTTCCGGAACGGAGGCCAGTGCCAGGGCATTGATGCTGCCGCTTCCGCCCTGGGACTGGATATTGAGCTGGGTTCCGTCGGCAGCCACGTCGAATGTATAGGTCACTACCATCCAGTCTCCGGTATGCGTGTTGCCCGTGACGGTGGCGCCGTTCAGCGTAGCGCCGGACCCGGTGGAGTAATCGTCCAGGCTGGCGGAAATGTTGGAGATTCCGGCGCCGTCAAGACTGAAGGAAGAAGTGTTGCCCGCACCGTAGTTGTTTCCGCGTCCCACCAGCATGGTCAGCGTGTAAGTGCCGGCGGACAGGTTGTTCAGGGACATCGTGAAGTTGCCGTTGGCACTGTTTCCATTGATGACGCCGCCCATCGGGTTGCCGGTGGTCATATCCTGGCCGAAAACATCGTAAAACTTGTTGCCCTGGCCCAGGGCGGAGTCTTTGGCGGAACCATCCGTCAGAACGCCTCCGCTCCCGCAGCAGACGCCGCCGGTCGTCAGGGTGATGCCGGTAGCGTCCCCTCCGCTGGTCACCAGTGTTCCGGAAGTGTAGGAAGAGGAGCTGCCCGTGGAGATTTTGTTCACTTGTTGTCCGGATTCCCCCAGATACGTGCCGTCCACAACGGAGGTGCCATTGCCCGAATTGATCCCGAACGAAATCAGAACGGTGGAGGCTTCAGCCGCAACCGCCGCTGCCGCCATGGTTGCCAGAATGAATAATGTCTTCTTCATGCTATCAATGAGATACGTGATTGGAAATGATAGAACACCCTTCCTAGGAGTAGATAAATAGCGAATTTATAATCCGGAGTCAAGCTTCAGTTCTAAAAGCAAGTCACTTGTGTTAAACGGTCGTTTCATTACTTAAACTTTTTCCGGAAGGAAATGTTGTTTTGATTGGCACAACCATGCAGGAGCACCGCATGCCGTTGCGGCAACCGGAATTCATACATCCGCCAGGAAGTACTTGCTTTTAAGAAGTAAAGTTCGCTGACGCTCAAGTTCCTATTCAAATGCCGCAGCGGTCTGCGGCTCTGCTGACGCGGTCAAATATTTTCCATTTTTTCCATGGAATGGCCGTTCCGGAATTGAAGATGGGCACAGGGTGTATTCCCTCATTCGCTTTTAATTCATAACGGATTATAAATCCGTGACGTTTAAAAAATCAAAATCAAGATTTATTCAATAAGTAAAAAAGGCTTTTATCCCAGCCTTGGAAAGTGCTGTTCCACCGTTGCCGGATAAGACTGTTTTTCCCGGCAATTCTGGACAATGCCGCCCGGGCAGGAACCGTTCCTCTCCCTTTCCTGACGGCAAGCCCATAGAAGGGAGCGGGATGAAGATTCCTCCCGTTCCGGCGGGACGGCATTTCCTTCAAAGAAGAAAACCCCCGCATGGAGTCATGCGGAGGGTTCCTGTTTAATTGTTGTCCGTAAGGTTATTCCGCCTTCGGCTTGCGGGGGAGTCCTTTTTACGGGGAGTTTTGGTTTTCGCCGCCTTGTCCTTGACGTGCAGGAAGGTGAGCGTTTCCGTTCCGTCCGTTTCCACGGCTTCAATCTTGTCGCCTGGTTTCACGTCTCCCCTCAGCAGGGATTCCGCCAGGGGTCTTCCAGCAGCCGTTCGATGGCGCGGCGCATCGGGCGCGCGCCGTACTGCGGATCGTAGCCGTTTTTGATGATCAGGCTCAGGGCTTCCGGGCTCCAGGGCCAGCGTGATGTTCTTGGTCTTGAGGCGGGAGATGAGCTTGTCCGCTTCCAGCTGTACGATGCGTTCCAGGTCGTCCCGTTCCAGCATGCGGAAAACGGAGATGTCATCAAAGCGGTTCAGGAATTCCGGGCGGAATTGCTTGCGCGCCGCTTCCAGAATCTTTTCCTTCATGGCGGCGTAGTCCGCATTGTCGGCAGACATGGCGCCGAAGCCCATGGCGCTCTGCCGCTTGGCGGAGGCGGCCCCCACGTTGGAGGTCAGGATGATGATGGTGTTGCGGAAGTTGATCTTGCGTCCCAGGGAGTCCGTCACGCTGCCTTCCTCCAGAATCTGGAGAAGCAGGTTCATGACGTCCGGGTGGGCCTTTTCCACTTCGTCAAAGAGGATAACGGAGTAGGGCCTGCGCCGGACGGCTTCCGTGAGCTGGCCGCCTTCGTCATGGCCTACGTAGCCGGGAGGCGAGCCGATGAGGCGGGACGTAGTGTGTTTTCCATGTACTCGCTCATGTCCACCTGGATCAGGGCGTCCGCGGTGCCGAACATGATTTCCGCCAGGTTGCGGGCCAGGTAGGTTTTGCCCACCCCGGTGGGCCCCAGGAAGGAGGAAGGAGCCGATCGGGCGGCGCGGGTCTTTGATGTCCGCGCGGCTGCGCCGCAGGGCGCGGGCGATGGCGGAGGCCGCCTCGTCCTGGCCGATGACCTTGCTTTTCAGTTCTTCCTCCATGCGCAGGAGCTTGGTGGTTTCCTTTTCCTCCATCCGGGCCAGCGGAATGCCGGTCCATTTGGCGAGCACGCTCATCACGTCTTCATCCGTTACGGGGACGTAGTTGGTCTCGTAGGAGTTGCGCCAGGTGTCCAGCATGTTCTGGAGTTCCGCCTTGGCCTGTTTTTCCTCGTCGCGGAGGCGGGCGGCTTCCTCAAAGAGCTGGCCGTCCACGGCCTTGTCCTTGCGTTCCTTGATTTCCTCAATGCGGACTTCCATCTCGCTGATGTGGTCTGGGCGGGTCATCTGGGAGACGCGCTTGCGCGCTCCCGCTTCATCCAGGATGTCAATGGCCTTGTCCGGCAGGAAGCGGCCCGTCAGATAGCGGTGGGAGAGCTTGGCTGCGGCTTCCACGGCCTCTTTCGTATAATGAACCTTGTGGTGTTCCTCATACTTGGGCTGGATGCCGGCCAGAATGCCTGGAGCTCCCCCGCGGGAGAGGGCGGGCTTGATGATGTTGGAGGCGTCCATGGAGCCTTCCGCGGAGCCCGCGCCCACGATGGTGTGCAGCTCGTCAATGAAGAGGATGACGTTGCCTTCCCGGCGTATTTCATCCATCACGGCCTTGAGCCGTTCTTCAAAACTGGCCGCGGTACTTGGTGCCCGCCACCATCAGAGCCAGGTCCAGGGAGATGACTCTCTTGCTGCGCAGGAGTTCCGGAACGTGGCCCTGGGCTATTTCCTGGGCCAGCCCTTCCACGATGGCGGTTTTGCCCACCCCGGCTTCACCGAGCAGGACGGGGTTGTTCTTTTGTTCCTGCGGCACAGGATCTGGATGACGCGCTCAATTTCGGAGGCACGGCCGATCACGGGGTCCAGCTTGCCGTCCCGGGCCAGCTGGGTCATGTCCCGGCCAAAGGCCTGGAGAGCGGGAGTCTTGGATTTCTGCTGCCGGGAGTAGGGAGGGGAGGAAGGTTCGTCCATCGTCGTCCGGGATGATGTTGTCTTCATCCGCGTCCATCTGGTATTTGGGCGTCAGTACGTCCAGCAGCTCGCGCCGCGCCTGTTCCAGATCCACGCCGAAGTGGCGCAGAATCTGGCCGGCCACGCCGTCGCCGTCCCGGATGAGGCCCAGGAGCAGGTGCTCCGTGCCCACATACGTGTGGTTGAGTTCCTGGGCTTCCCGGTTGGCCATCGCCAGGACCTTGCGGACTCTGGGGGTGTACGGGATGTTGCCCTCCGCCTGGGGCTCCGTGCCCCGGCCTATTTGTTCCTCCACCTGCCTGCGCACGGCGGTAAGCTCCACCCCCAGGTTTTCCAGGATGGTGACGGCTACGCCCTTGCCCAGCTTGAGCAGCCCGAGGAGCAGGTGTTCGGTCCCTATGTAATGATGATTGAAGCGGTCCGCTTCCCGGCGCGCATGCGCCAGCACTTGTTGCGCCCTAGGCGTAAAATTGTTCATGTATTGTAAAGAAGTTTTGTTGTTGCATCAGTTTCCGGAAAGTTCCTTCCGGATAATGTCCGCACGGATCTGGTCCCTGTCTTCGGGAGTTGTCTGGTCCGTAGTGGACAGGCGGGCCAGGTGGGCCGGCTGAATGTTCAGTATGGTTTTATTGACGTTTTTTAATGCCTGGTGGGAAAAGATGTCCAGGGATGCTCCCATCCGGAGGAAGGAGAGCAGCGCCAGCGCCTCCTGCGTGGATAGCAGGGGTGGCGTTGGTCAGGAGGCCGTAGGCGCGGGAAACGCGGTCTTTTACCTGGAGCGAGGAAGCCTGGAGCAGCCGCCTGCGGGCGTTCCATTCCTGGTGGGCCAGGTCGGAGGTGAAGCGGGTCATGCGTTCCACGATCTGGTCCTCGCTGTCTCCCAGCGTGGTCTGGTTGGAAATCTGGAAGAGGTTGCCGGTGGCTTCCGTCCCTTCTCCGTACAGGCCGCGGACAGTGAGTTGAGCTGCACGGCCGCCTGGACGACCTGTTGCATCTGTTCGGAGATGACGAGGCCCGGCAGGTGCATCATCACGGAGGCCCTCATGCCCGTGCCCAGGTTGGTGGGGCAGGCGGTGAGGTAGCCCAGCCGCGTGTTGTAGGCGTACGGGAGCCTGGCTTCCAGTTCGGAGTCTATTTTGGAGATGGCTCCCCATGCTTTTTTAAGCTGGATGCCGGGCAGGATGTACTGAAGGCGCAGGTGGTCCTCCTCATTGAAGAGGATGCTGGCGTTCTGGCTGCGTGAGATGAGAACGGCGCAGCCTTCCGAGCGCGCGGCCAGTTCCCGGGAAATGAGGTGGCGTTCCACCAGCAGCTGTTTTTTGCTGCTGGGTGAGTCCGGAGAGTTCCGCGTAATAGCCTCCCTTCATGACGGGGATTTGGCGCGCTTCACCGGAGGTGAGCTTCAGCGTTTCCTCCCTCTGCTGGCGCGTGGCCCAGCCGGGAAAAGGGGTGGCGGTCAGATTGCGTGCCAGGCGGATGCGGGAGGTGAGAACGATGTCGTGTTCATCCCGTGATTCCACCATCCATTTGGCGGGGTTGTTTAGTAAGTCGTCAAAGAGCATGTACGTTAATTGGTCGGCGTGCGCAATTGCTTGATTTGATCGCGGAGCTTGGCCGCGCGTTCATAATCCTCTCTTGCCACTGCCAGGGAAAGTTGTTGTTCCAGATCACTGATGGTATGGGTTTCCGTTTCGCGCTTTTCCGCCCGTTCGGGCGTTTTTCCGTGATGGTGGGAATCAGGCTGAATCTGGGTGAGAAGAGGGAGTATCTCTTCTTCAAAGACGTTGTAGCATTCACTGCAGCCCAGGCGTCCTACATTTTTGTAATCCTGAAGGGTGAAGGAGCAGATCGGGCAGCTTGTGAGCGGTAGGGACTGCAGGGCCGGAATGGGGGCGGCGGGGTCCGCCGCGCCTTCCTTGCCGAACTGGCCCTGAAGGTTCGGGAACAGTTTCTCCGCCAGATCAAAGGCGTCCGGGTCCAGCAGGCCCCGCTCCTGGGCGCATTTGGCGCAGAGGCAGAATTTGGTGGATTTCCCGTTGATGATCTGTGTCAGGAACACCGTTGCCGGTGCAGAGCATATCTCACATTTTTTCACAACCCGCATTATAATGGCGACCCCCACGGCGAACTAGTAGTCTGCGTGTCATGGATTGTCATGAAAACGGGCCTTGTTATTGTATGGAGGAAGAATTCTTTCTGCGCTGTTTTAGAAGCCCGCACCGTGATGAATACAAGTAGGCTGCGCAGAAGAAGGTTCCCAGCACCAGAATGATGGTTGCGCCCAGGTGCCAGCCCAGCGGGAAGGACAGGTAAAAGGCCAGCAAAGAGCCCAGTCCACCGATGATTCCGCCCCCCCAGAAGAGGTGGGAAGGCTTGTTGGTGAGCATGTACACCGTGGCGGCGGGACCGACGAGAAGCCCCAGCGTCAGGAACGCCCCCACGGCCTGGAGGGAAGAGACGAGCACCAGGATGATGAGGGGTGAAGATGCCGTAGCTGATGAGGCGGGAGGGAATGCCCAGCGTGGTGGCGATGTCCGGGTCAAAGAGGTAGATCAGGATGGGGCGGCGGAAGAGAAGCAGGATCAGGACGCTGACGGAACTGATGGCGAAGGCGATCCACAGGTCGGAGTCGGACAGGCTCATGATGGAGCCGAACAGCCAGTCGTCAATTTTCTGTTGCAGGCCCAGCCGCACTAGTACGATGAAACCCGCGGCGAAGGCCGTGGTGTGCAGGGATGGACAGGGCGGTATCCGGTTCAGCCGGGACGTGCGGGAGACGAATAGGGAACCCAGGCCCACCAGCAGGGCGGCCACCACGGCCCCCGTCAGGAGGCTCCAGCGGGTGAGGCCGAAGAGGAGCACCGCCACCGCTATGCCCGGCAGCAGGGCGCAGGAGAGCGTGCCGATCTGGAGAGCCGATTTTTTCAGGATGACCAGCCCGCTGACGAAGCCGTTGGCGAAGCCGATCATGACGCATGCCAGCAGGGAGCGCTGCGCGATGGGTTCGCGGAGGAATTGAAGAAAGTCGTCCATCATGAAACTTGGGTTTCCGGTTGAGGTTCCATTCCATACGTCTCCCGGATGCGTGAGGGAGCAAGCACTTCCCCAGGGGGCCGAAGGCGACCAGCTCGCGATTCATCAGCAGGATGGTGTCAAAAATGTCCGCCGCCGTGTTCAGGTCGTGATGGGAGGCGATGACCAGCCGTCCTTCCGCCGCCAGGGAATCCAGCAGCCGCCCCAGGGACTGGCAGGCCGGGGCGTCCAGCCCTGTGAAGGGTTCGTCCAGCAGCAGGACGTGGGCTTCCTGCGCCAGGGCGCGCGCCAGGAATGCCCGCTGCTGCTGCCCTCCGGAAAGTTCTGAAATCTGGCGGTCCGCCAGGGATTCCATGCCCAGCGCGTGAAGGGATTTTTCTACGATGTCCCGGTCATGGCGCCCGGAATTTTTTCCACAGTCCCAGGGACGGATAGCGGCCCATTTCCACCAGCGCGCGGACGGTGATGGGGAAAGGACCAGTCCACGTCGGAACGCTGGGGCAGGTAGGCGATTTCTCCCGGCGTATCGTGAAGAGGGCTGCCGTTCCACAGGATTTCCCCGGAATCAGGACGGAGCAGTCCGGCCAGGGCCTTGATCAGCGTGGATTTTCCCGCGCCGTTGGGGCCCATCAGGGCCAGCGTGTGGCCGCAGGTGATGGAAAAGCTGATGCCGTCCAGGGCAAGAAGGCTCCCGTAATACACGCTGAGGTTCCGCACTTCCAGCCGGTGGCGGTCCGGGTGGCTGGCATGCGCGCCCCAGCAGATGTGGTCCTGGGCGCAGTGGGGGGCTGGACTGTTTATTTCCATGAGAAGGAGTAGCTGTCGTTCAGGGAAGGGCCGAAGGACCAGCGGGTGGCGGAGGAGGACGGCCTGCCCTCCGGTTCCAGTTCCAGCGTGGGCGCGTGCCTTCCGGCCACCGGAAGATGACCGTCACGGGCCGTCGTCCAGCGGCCTGCGCCGGATTGCCAGAGGGGCCTCCATGGGAGATGGAAAGAAATTCCGGACGGTCGCACCTGACCGTGATGACCGCGTTCCTGTGCTCCTGGGGGGGTGCCTGCCGTCATGTTATAAAGGAGGGAAAAACTGGCGCAGGGGTGTGCTGGTCATGGCCTGGGGACGGGGAAAGGGCTTCCTTGATGATGCCGACGTTTTGCTTGAACATGGACTCGAACGTATGGCCGTCCGGAGCCAGCCCGTCGGTATTGATCGGCTTGGCAACAGGGGATGTTCAGGGATTTGGCGATCTCCGTGAGGCTCTTGGGGTTGGAGGAATATTCCGGGAACAGGGCCTTTACCCCGGCTGCGCGCAGCTTCTTCAGCGTGGAGGCCAGCTGGGCGGAATTGCCTTCGTCTTCACGGCTCACCCCTGGATGCTGATGCTGCGGAAGCCGAATTCCTTGCAGAAATGGTTCATGGCCGCGTGCCCCGTCACCAGGATGCGGTCCGCTTCCGGAATGTCCGCAAGCTCCTTCCTGGCCCAGGAGGAAAGCTGGTCCATTTTTCTGTTCCACCGGGCCAGTCCGGCCTTGTAATCCTGCTCGCCGGGTCCATCCGCGTGAGCGCGGCGGCCAGGGCGCGGGCGGCGCGTTTCATATTGGCCGGGGTGTGCCACCAGTGGGGATCGTTGGGGCCGTGGGCGCAGCAGTCCCCGTCGTGCCCATGGTCATGGTCTGCGGTGTCCGCCGCCACGGGAACGTCCGGAATGGAGGCCCCCAGGTCCAGAATTTGCGCCCTGCCGCCCAGCGCGTCTTTCAACTTGGGAAGGTACGGCTCCAGATTCTTGCCGGAGGCCAGAACCAGGCGCGCCTGCCCTGCGGCGGCGATATCCTGCGGAGCGGGTTCAAAGCTGTGCAGGTTGCCGTTGGGGCGCAGCAGGTCCGCCACCTGCACGTGGCTGCCGCCGATGGCGCGGGCCATATCCCCAGAATTGGGTGCAGGGTCGCGATTTTCAGGGCGGGGGCGTCCTGGGCCTGAAGAGTGCAGAACAGGCCCAGAAGACACAGAAAAGGAATCAGAATGCGCCGGAGCATGTTCCGCTTATGAACCGCCCTTCAAGTGATGCAATGGTCAAATTTGTCTTCCAAAGTGAGATGACGCTAACTTTTCGGGGCCTCTCCCTGGCTCTTCTTTTTTGTTCCTCAGCTTCATGGTGAACTTCTGGTACAGGAAGGAGGAGATGAGCACGATGGCGGCCAGCCCCACCAGGGCTCCCACGCGGTACAGTTGCCCGAGGCTGGAAATGTCATAACAGACGACTTTCAGCAGGGTGATGCCCAGCAGGGCGAGTCCCGCCATGCGCACCCTGGAAGACCTGATGTCAAACCCCGTGGCGATCAGGCCCAGGGCAAAGAGGCTCCAGGCAATGGAAATGGTGAGGTCCTGCGCCACGCTGCTCCCGAACTGGATCATCAGCGGACGGTCTCCCGGCGCGGCGAAGCCGCAGGATATTTCCGTATTCATCCAGATGAAAAGCAGGATGGCCCCGAAAATATTCAGGGCCGCGACAAGAACGCGGAGGCCGGAGCTGCAGGCCCGGCAGGCGTGGCGTCACTTTCTTCTGGACCCACCAGGCTCCGGCCATGCAGCAGAAAACCATGGTGGCGAACATCGTGCGCAGGGCCTGCATTCCGGCAGGGTCAAGTTGCACGAAGGCTTGCGACAGGCCGTTGCGGACGAACAGGAAGGCCCGCAGGAAAAATCCCGTCCAGGCCAGTCTGGGCAGGGGAAAATTTGCCGCACAGCAGCAGAAGGGCCAGCCCTTCCAGGGACCAGGCTACGGTCAGGGGGCGCCCGTCCATTGGAGGCCGATGGCCAGCGTCAGCATGCCGATGGCTGCTCCATAATAAAAGCAGAGGATGGCGGAACGCTTCAAAAGCGTTTCCTCCGGTAGCCGCCGCAGGGGCCAGGGCCGCCAGCAGCGGAGGCGCCGCACAGGCAAGCGCGACGGTGGAATCCCATAAATGGGTGGCCTCGGGATGGTGGGCCGTTCCGAAGAGCCACCAGGAAAGGTAGAAGAGGGGGAATGCCAGGGCGGAGGCGCTCCAGGCCAGCAAGCCGCTGCGGAACCGCCGGACCAGCAGCAGGGGCAGCAGGAAGATCGCCAGGAAAATCACCGCGGAACCGGCAGGGTGGATGTCCTGATAGGACGCCGCAATCGTGTACCCGGCCGCCGCGGCCATCAGGGCCTGCCCTCTCCGGTGCCATGCCGCCATTCCGCAGAACGTGGCCGCCGTCAGGAAAACGTAAAAGGGGGAAGGTGAAAGCGGGTGCATGACCAGCAGCCACGCGAGAGCCGCCGTGGCGAAGCAGGAAATCCTGACGCCGGGCTGAAGCTCCGCCAGGTAGGCCCCTCCGGAAGGCGTGCGTGCGGACAGCACCGCATAAGACGCCGGAATCATGAACAGGCAGAAAAGGCCCTGGAGCTGGGAGGATATCCAGAGGGCAGATTGCGAGGCTTCTTCCGCGGAAGACTGGTAAAAATAGAAAATGGTGAAAAGCCCCATGGGAAGAAAGCAGGACCAATACGTGCTTTTGGCGCGGGCCAGCGGGAGCAGGGCGATCATGGGGAGCATGCCCGCCAGCAGGAGAAGCAGGTGGGAGGAAGGGGAAAGGAACCGGAAGCTGCACTCCGCCTGAAGGCGGAATGCCGTCAGGCAGGTGACCGCAATGGCGCAGAAGGCCAGCAGGAAGGGACCTCCCTTCCGGTCCGGTTCAGCCTGCCGTGTGCCGGCATAAAGGCCGTAGCCCCCGTACAGGAGCAGGGTGCAGATGGACAGGATGACGACGGCGAGAAATATGGGAGGGGCCGCCGTATTCGTCAAACCAGCCCATCAGCAGGATGGTATAGGCAGCCAGTCCGGCTCCTCCGGCTCCTGTCCACCTGGTTGCGGCTACGACGGCGAGCAACCCGGCGTTCAGGATGGTCATGTACAGGAACAGGGAGGCCGTATGGTCCTGGCCGGTGGACAGGATGACCGGGGTCAGAAAACCGCCGATGATGCCCAGGAAGGCGATTATGCGGAACCGCAGGCGCACCGCCAGGATGAAGGCCGCCGCCGTGGTGGCCGCCAGCAGAACGGTCGCGATGGCCGTCGTGAAGAAGGGAAGCTCGTAAAACATGCGTCCGGCGCAGGTAGCCAGGTACAGGACCAGGATGCCCGTGGAGGTCAGCGTGCCGGAAAGGATGGGGTACTTCTTCCTCAGCCGCGACAGGCCGGCGCCCAGCAGGCCGGCGGCAGCCAGATACGTGAGGGTTACCCTCCATTCCGGAGAGATCAGATCATTGTCAATGCTGTACTTGACGAAGAACCCGGTTCCCAGAAACAGCACAAACCCTCCTATCCAGGAGAGCGGGGGGGTCTCTGGGGGGGGAGGAACGGGGAATTCAGACGTTCCTTTAATCCGGCGACTTCCGTTTCCAGAGTGCGGACTTTTTTGTTCCAGAAAAACGACCTGGCAGGCCTTCACAAAGGTGAAGACCATTTCCCGGAAAGCAGGCCGAGGACCAGCAGAAGAATGAAAAAAAAGTCCATGGGAGGGAAGGGGTAGGAAAAATGTATTCTACACCGGAAGAATGGGACTGCAAGACGCAAAAAGGTACATGGCCGCCTGTCCTGAAAGAGCCGCACGGGAACCGTTGGCTGAGAGCCGTCCCGGCGGTGGATTTCATGCAGGGGGCGGAATGGGCCAAGGCGGCACAAAGAAACGTTCGCGGGGAAGAGACCGGAAGGCGCGCCGCCTGGAAGCCCCCTTCCGCGCCTTTCCCGGGTTGACATATTGAGGAATGGGTGCGGACGGTTTTTTTTCTTGAGGTGGAAAGTGTTTTCTGATTCCATTATCGCGCATCATCATGAATGGTTTTCAACTTCTTCAATGTGGTTTGAGCGTGGCTGCCCTGCTGGGCGGCTCCGCCCTTGCAGCGTCACCTGCCGTGTACCCGGTTCCCCAGCAGTCCAAGCTCTCCTCCCAGACGGTTGCTTTCTCCGGAAAGCCTTCCGTGGTGATTCGCTCCGCCAAAACGGCGGCCAGCAAGCTGCTGAACGGCGTTCCGGAAAAATCCGGGGCCTACAAGCTGGTCGTCTCCCGCAGGGCAAAGTGGCCATAGGCGCCCATGACGAGCAGGGCGCTTTTTACGCCATGCAGACGCTGCGGCAGCTCGGCACGAAGGCCGGCGGCGAAGGCGTGACCTTGCCCGTAGGGGGAAATCACGGACTGGCCGGACATCCAATTCCCGCGGAACCGTGGAAGGCTTCTACGGCACTCCATGGAGCCATGAGGCCCGTTTGAGCCAGCTGCGCTTTTACGGCCAGAACAAGATGAACACGTACATCTACGGGCCGAAGGACGATCCCTACCACTCCTCCCGCACTGGCGGGACCCTATCCGCGGACCGGGCCGCCCAGATCAAGGGGGTGGTGAAGGTGGCGAAGGAAAACCACGTGGACTTTGTCTGGGCCATTCACCCCGGCAAGGACATCAAGTGGACGGAAGAGGACATGAACAACGTCATCAAAAAAGATGATGTACAAGCTGGGCGTCCGTCCTTTGCCGTGTTCTTTGGACGAAACATCTTCGGCGAGAGGGAAAGAGGGGGGGACATGCAGGCGCTCCTGCTCAACAAGATCCAACAACAGGGTCGTCAAGGTGAAAAAGGACGTCACCCCCTGGTCATGTGCCCTACGGAGTACAACCGCGGCTGGGCGGACTCAAGCCGGGAACCCCTGGACATTCTGGGCGACCGTCTGGACCCTCCATCCACGTCATGTGGACGGGGACTCCGTCTGCCATGACATCACGCTGGAGAAAGGCCAGCAATGGTGAACAAGAGAATCAAGCGTCCCTCCTACCGTCTGGTGGAACTTCCCCTGTAACGGACTACTGCCGCTCCAACCTGTGCATGGGACGCGTGTACGGCCTTGCCACGGAACCGGGCGCGAAGGAATCCATGGGCGGCTTCGTCTCCAACCCCATGGACAAGCCGGAGGCCTCAAGGTCTCCCTCTTCGGCCTTGGCGGACTACACCTGGAACATCAACGGCTTCAAATCGGAGGAATCCTGGAAGGAAGGCGTCAAGCGCCTGTTCCCGCAGGCGGCGGAAGCCATGCAGGTCTTTGTGAACCACAACCTGACCAGGGGCCCAACGGCTACGGGCTACCGCCGTGAGGAATCCGTGGAAATAGAACCCGTGTGCCGTGCGCTACCGCGCGTCATTGAACCGAAGAAAACGGACAACGGCCGCGCTGTCTGACCGCCGTGCGTGAAATAGCCGTCAACACGCCTCCTTCAGCCATGGCCGCCTCCAACGTGGCGGGGCTGGAAGGCGTCTCCGTGCAGAAATCCGACAAAATCGTGCGCATCAACCGCGTGATGGAAACGCACAAAATGAAGCCCGGCGACCCATCTCCCTGCAATTGGAAGGCCCCACGGACGCCACCTGGCTGGAAGTCAACCTGAACGGATGACGTCAACTCCTGGGCGGAAGTGGAGCTGACGTGGAAGGCTCCGCCAAGCCCGTGGTGCAGAAGCTGGACAAGCAGGGTAAAAACTTCATTGCCAGGGCGAACCAGCTCCCAAGGGAATCAAGGGCATGAAACTGGTCAACAAAAGCGGCAAGGAACAGGACATCGTTCTGAACATGTTCAAATTTGACGTTCCTCCGTCGGACCCCGGCACCAGCCTGGTCTCCCTGAGCGACAGGAACCTGAAAACGGTTTACCGCGCCGACAAGCCGCTGGATGTGATCGTCCCCAATCTGGACAACCCCAAGGCTGTCAAGGTAGTCGTGGTAGGGTCCGCCGCCTTCGCCATCCAGGCGCGCCGCGGCGAGGATCCTGGACGCCGGTGGGCAAGCGGAACGCCGGACCCGGAGCCTGAGTTTGCCATTCCGGCCGGGACCACTGCCGTGCGCCTGACCTACAAGGCCCCCAGCCGGACGCGATCATCAATGAGGTGATCTTCTCCTCCCGGAAATAGTTGTTTCAGGCGCTGATGCCTCGATGCTGCGGCTCCGTCCGGATTTTTCCCCGGACGGAGCTTTTCTCTTTGAAAAGATGGAAATGCAGCGAAGGCCGTTTCCATGCATCAT
>VOFI01001188.1_pt1 | contig 106001 bp, 177 predicted proteins | sample 5384131 | NCBI WGS metagenome assembly VOFI01 (sample SAMN12384728, study PRJNA508395) | human gut metagenome | isolation source: healthy gut H | host: Homo sapiens | reverse complement strand
AGTTGGGTACTATAACGTCTTATTCTACTTAATATTTAGAGTTGGTTTAGATGAATACAAGAAAGATATTCTTATTGAACGCATAAGAAGTGGGGGAACGAATGGTAATGAAAGATATCTATAGATGGTGTGAAGGGCATCAAGTACCATTCTGGACAAAGTTTATATATCGCAAAGATTTTTCTGTTAAGGCAAACTTGTGGAATTTGTATTCATATTGCCGTTTCGTATATGAAATTAGGGGAACCCATTATAATATGGATAATAAAAAGTAAAGGAACTGTTGATAAAAGGCTAGACCGAGACAAAGATAATCCGTCAGCAGCAAAAAAGGAAACAATCAGCCCGTTAGAGTAATTGTTGGTTTTGCCCAATTCTGAAAAATATCCTTAGTGGTTTGTGTGAATAGCTTTCCTTTGGAAAAAAGGGTAGTGTTGCGTTTATAACTAAAAGGAGGGATCGAAGGCAATGATTTTGAACTCAGAAGGATACAATGATTTTTAAAACAGATTACAGATTCATATACTGAATGGATACCTTCATCTGCAATTACATTACAAGCCGGAGCTGAAAGCAATGATAGAAAAGGGAGCGGCTGAAGTACGGAAACTTAAAAAGGCGAAACAAAAAATAAGGATAAGCCCCGAAAGCGAGACGATCCGTCCAGATAGTGATAATAGGTAGTTTGCACGATCTGTGGAAGAAAATCTTGTCATTCTGTGAATAGCTTTCTTAGCCGAAAATGGTATAGTGTAAGGCTTGATAGAACACAATGAATAAGAAGGGAGCGATTCGGAATGCATGCACAATTAGAAGAACTGTGGATAGATGCCATGGAGATGAAAGTGGGTGAGCAGATTACAACTTATCTGCGAAAAAACCACCCGGAATATCAGGAGATAGAAGCACGCCAGAAAAAACTGATTGAGGATTATCCCATGTTGTGGAAAGTGGTGGATGGAGATGGGACAGTTACTTTGAACGAAAAAGAACATTGTGCTTTAAAAGAATATCTGTCCAATCAGGATGACATGGAGCGGCTGGAAAAAGAATACCATTATTATTATGGACAATCCCATGTATTCTCTTATGGGCGCATGTTAAAAAGTATCCAGAGGGAAATCAATCCGGATGGGGATGTGGCAAGAAAGAGAAAACTGGCTGATATGCTGATAGAAGCGAGAACCAGCGAAGCGGAAATGGATTTTTGAAAGAAGATGAAGAATATCAGAAAAGACGGAAAGAGTCATTACGACAGGAAGGAATCTTAAAAGCCATGAATCTGCCGGAAGATATCAAAAATCAGATCGACCTGCTTACCTGCTCGATCAATGACCACTGGAGCCGATATGCCGAACTGGTTTATCAGTATGCGATGGAGGATATCCTGACATTTCTGATAGAAAGGTAGGCAGCACAATGGAAAAAGATACAGTCAGGACGATCAGCAATGGTAAAAGTCGGAAATGGGAATCCAGGGATCAGGCAAAAATGTATTACCTGCAACTGGCGGCCTTTGCCGAGGGAGACGAAAGGCAGAGATATATGAATATCCTTGTGCGGTTAGCAAAGGGTATGAAGGTATGCAGTGACAAGAAACTTTAGATAACATGCTCTAAATTATCTTATGAAAAGTTTCGTATAACGGCAGGCAGGATCGGAAGGTTCTGCCTGCCGTTTCTTTTTAAGACCACAACTAGCTGGAAGAAAAAAATCCCTGCCATCGGCAGGCACTTCCTCTTCCGGCAGGTTTTCCACACCGGGGTATCCGAACCCCCATTATTTTAATCGTTCAATAGAAGGGATGTGAAGCCTATGATTATAGGAATCGACCATGGATATTATGCCATGAAAACCCCGCATATCTGTTTCCCAACAGGATTGTCCAGGTATGATTATGAACCATACACGATGCAGAACGTGCTGCAGTATGCGGGAAATTATTATGTCTGTGGTACCGGCCGACAGACACTGATGAAAGATAAGACTGCCAATGATAATTATTATCTGCTGACGATGGCGGCATTGGCACAGGAGATTGAATACCGCAGGGCAGAGCGGAAGGGAAAAATCATTCTCGCAGCCGGACTGCCCCTTGCCGGTTTTGGAAGGGAAAAGACGGCTTTTAGGCAGTATCTGTTCCGAAAGGAGCAGCCGCTTTGTTTCCGATACGAAAATGAATCATATGAACTGACAATCGAGGATGTGAAACTGTTCCCCCAGGGCTATTCTGCGCTTGCTCTCCATCCGGAATATGTCCGGGATGAGCCGTCTGTCCTTTTGGTGGACATTGGCGGCTGGACAGTGGACCTGATGCGGCTGGATAATGCTGTTCCCAATGCGGCTGCCTGCCGCAGCCTTGAGCTTGGAGTGATCCGCTGTATCGATGAAACGATGGAGCAGGTACGCAGAAGCACCGGATTGTCTGTGACAGATATCCAGATCGAGCGTGTCCTAAATGGAAATAGCTGCAGCCTGGATCCAAAAGCCAAAGAGATCATTCAGAAGAATGGACGCAGTTATACGGAGAGGATCCTGTCTGCCATTATGGAGGCAGGCTTTGACCTTCGGGCAATCCCGTCCGTTTTCATGGGCGGCGGTTCCACCATCGTAAGACGCCACGTGACACCGCAGGACAGGCTTTGCAGGGCTTTTTACTTAACAGACGTAAAAAGCCAACGCGCCGGATATGAACGGATTGTGGGGCAGATGTGCGCGAGGTGAGCCGCCCCGTTTTTTCCTTCCGTCCGACACTGGATGATTCGGAGCATAAGCGGGCATGGGAGATTTTGCAGAGTGTTCCCAATGGACAAAAAAATGCTTTTCTGGTTCAGGCGATCCTGCAATCTGCGGATAGTGAAAACCTGATAGAAAAAATACGGATGGTGTTCCGGGAAGAATTGAAGGGAGTTCAGATATCTCCGGAAAAAAATATGGGGAAACAGGAAGATGGGATTCCGTCACAAATGCTGGATTTTCTTTCCGGCATGGAAGAAAACTGGGAATGAGCGGTAAAGCAGATACCATGGGTTTTGAAAGTCCGTTAGATTTTAGTGGGAAAAGAGCAAAGGAGGTGGTGCTGTTTTGAAAGTATAGATACATCTATGTATTGTTGGTTGTGCAATGATCTGGAAGCCGATGTTTGTTGGGTATTGTGAATAGCTTTCCATGTATCTTTGGAGTATTGTGTGTATAACAAAACGAAAGGAGATAACGCAGATGGAAATGAAGAACATATGCGGAAAGATCCCACTTGAACTGCATGCAAAGGTGAGAGGGGAAATCGAGCAGCGTGAAATTAGCACACAAGAATTTCTGCAACAGGTAATCGAAGAACATTTTATGGAAAAAGGAGTGGAACAGATGGCAGCAAGAACAATCGCAGTACAGGTAACAGAGGAATTATTCGGAAGGCTCAAAGCAAAGCAGTCGCATGGAAAGGATGCAAACAGAAGGATTTCCTTATAAGCATCATCGAAAAGGCAATCGAGGAAGTAGAAGCAGAGCAGGAGAATGCGAGAAGGGAGAAAGAAGCCCTGGCATCCCAAGAGGAAGAAACTGAGGAAGGATCAGAAGAAGCCGAGGGAGAGCCGGAAGAAACCGATGAAGAACCGGAAGAAGCTGAAGGAGAGCCAGAGGAAGCCGAGGAAGAACCGGAAAGAACCGGAGAAGAAGGTGAATCTGAAGAACCAGAGCCAACCGAGGAACCCAAAAAAAAGTGCTGCCTGATGGGGAAACGGAGAATGCCGGAGCAGAAATGAATGAACCGGAGACGATAGATGAGGATGAAGAACCGGAAGAAGCGATAGGGGCATAACGGATAGATACATAGAAAACAGCAGAAAAGAAACAGAGGAAAACGGTGTGGCGAATGCCATGCCGCTTTTTTTGAGAAAGGAGGAGGATAGCTGGAACAATTCGATTTTTTGATTTATTCAGCGGAATCGGTGGATTCCGTGAAGGGCTGAGGCGTGCCGGGGACTTTGAATGTGTCGGACACTGCGAAATGGATCCCTATGCGGACAGAAACTACCGAAGGCTGTTCGATACGGAAGGGGAGTGGTATTGTGATGACGCAAGAAATATTGAAACAGGAGCCATGCCGGACTTTGATCTTTTATGTGCAGGATTTCCTTGCCAGGCTTTCTCCATCGCCGGAAAACGTGCAGGTTTTAGTGATGCCAGAGGAACCCTGTTCTTTGAAGTTGCCCGATTGGTTGCAGACAAACGACCTGCGTATTTTCTCCTTGAAAATGTACCCGGACTCTTATCGCATGACAAAGGGCGGACGTTTCTTGCCATCCTCAGCACGTTTTTCTGAGTTGGGGTACCATGTCGAATGGAAGGTGCTTAACAGCAAGGATTTCGGAGTCCCGCAGTCAAGAAAACGGGTGTATATTATCGGATATCTTGATGGCAGATGTGCCGGAAAAATATTACCTGTCCCCGTACCAAACGGAGCAGCTCTTATACAAGTCCTTGCAGGAAGCCAGGGGAAAAGAGTCTACAATCCTGCCGGAGTAAGCTGTACGCTTACCTCGCAGGCCGGGGGCATGGGCGGTAAGACCGGCCTTTATGAAGTAGGGATCCCGATCAAGGAGAACACGAAAAAGGATACAAAATGGCATATCCCGGTGACAGCATTGACCTTGGGTATGCGAACCTGAATACGCGCAGAGGGCGAGTCGGGCATGAGATCGCCCATACGCTGACAACGGAGAGCCAGCAGGGAACCGTGCATTTTGTGGATATGTCTGCCCCGCCGTTTGTAACGGAGAATGCTAGGTGTTTGAATACAAAGCAGGATTCCAGTATCCATAAGCATAAAGGGGAGAGTTCCGGTGTCCTTGTTGAGACTGGACCGAGAGCAATCCTGACGCCGGAGCGCCTCAAGAAAAGGCAGAATGGCCGGAGGATGAAAGAGCCGGAGGAACCGATGTTCACGATTACGGCTACAGACCGGCATGGGGTTGTGTACCATGGAAGGATCCGCAGGCTGGTTCCAAGGGAATGTCTGGGTACTGCAGGGATATTATGACAGCCAGATCGATTTGATGATCGTGGATATGTCTGACAGGCAGCTTTATAAGCAGGCAGGGAATGGCGTGACAGTGAATGTTGTTGAAGCCATCGGCAGGAACCTGAAAGCCGTAGATGAAGAATTAAAGCTGGAGGATTCCGTTTATGCCCATTGACCTCCGGGATCAGTATTTCGGTACGGAGATCGAGATGACAGGTATCACCCGGCAGCGTGCGGCACAGGTGGTGGCAGAGATGTTCGGTACGGACTATTATCATCGGATTTCGTATGACTCGTGGTGTGTGCGCGACCAACAGGGAAAGGAATGGAAGTTCTCCAGTGATGGAAGTATCATTACGGAGAGAAAAGTAAGAGGTCTTAAAACGTGTGCGGATGGAGAATTTGCCACAGAAATGGTAAGCCCGAAACTGGAATATTCCGAAATGGGAAAGCTGCAGGAAGTTGTCCGGTGTCTGCGCCATCATGGGGCATTCGTCAATAGCTCCTGCGGCCAGCATGTCCATGTGGATGCATCCAAGCATACGCCGAGAAGCCTGAAGAACGCCATGACAATCATGTATTCGAAAGAGGATATCCTGTTCAAGGCATTGAGAGTGCAGACTTCCAGGGAACGGAATTATTGCCAGAAGGTGCGTCCTGCCGTGCTGGAAAAGATCCGGAAGATGCCGAACAGCACGATCACAATGGAAAAGTTTAAGAGAGCATGGTATGAGGGTAGTGATGGCAGTGATGAACATTACAACTGGTCAAGATATTATGCTTTGAACCTGCATGCGGTGTTCTCGAAAGGGACATTGGAGTGGCGGTGTTTTGAAAGCACGCTCCATGCAGGGGAGGTGCGGGCAAACATTACGCTTGCACTGGCAATCTCGGCACAGGCGATCAACCAGAAGTGTACGCAGATGAGGAAAACGGAAATATCAGAAAATCCCGCATTTACATTCCGGACGTTCCTTTTAAGGCTTGGCCTGATCGACCTGAGTACAAAAATGTTCGGGAACATCTTTTGAAGAATCTGGAAGGTGACCGGGCATGGAGGTATGACAAAAGCCAGTATGCCTGCCTGCAGCAAAGAAACCGGGAGCAGGAAACCCGGTAACATGACAATTGAATATGAAAGAAATAAAACCAGCCGGAAAGAAAATCACATCTTTCCGGCTTACTTTTTTGAAAGGATGAATAAGACCATGAAAATGAAAAGAAAAATGAAACAGATCATATCCGGGCTGTTAGCCGCGGTAACGATCTTCTCTGGAGCCGTATCCCCTTTGACTGCCTCTGCTGCGGAGACAGATCCAAAGGAAAAGAAGCCCCCGGTATATGAAGAAGTCAAAGACCAGCTAAATGAGGATGAGGTGGTTACGGCGCATGACTATGCAGTGGAGGTCGGCAGTGATTTTGATGTGGCTTTCGATTTCACAGGGCTTGACATTATTGACGACAACAAAGTAAAAGTTACATTTGAAGAAGCCAAAAATACCAAGGGAGAAGATTTTTCCACAGACCATGCCGATACCTATAAGGCGGTTTATTATGTGGAACCCAAGACTACGGATCATCCGATCTACCAGATCAGCCGTAATCTGGTGGTGAAAGATACGGGGACTGTTTCCCCGCAAAGAATATAGAATCAGAAACAGAGAACCACGATGCAGGGCAGACAGAGGAAACCCAGGATGATGGGGAGGATGCCTCGCAAACGGAGAGCCAGCAGACAGAAGTACAGACCGATGGCACATCTGATACCTTGCAGACAGAAGGATTAACAGAAACGGAGCTTGATAAAGCGCTTGAAGAAGCGGAAACACAGGATACTGTGGATGAGGAAAGCGGGCTGTCTGTTTCTGATGTGATGGAGCAGGCCGTAGAGGAAGAAGTGGGATTGTTTTCGCTTGAAGCAGGAGAGAGTGTCACTTTTCAGGCATCTGCAAGAGCGAATACCGGGAATTTAAGTGTGACAGTGACAAAAGGTTCCTGGTATTATTATGCAGATTATGGACTTGGAACTTATCTGACTTGTCCATATACGGTTCAGTTTGGAAGTATCACTGCGACAGCATATTGTGTGCAGCCATCTAAGCCGGGACCTGGGGATGGCGTGTATTCGATTGAAAAACTGGCAGATGGAAAAACGCTTGCCAAGGTCTGCTATTATGGTACGAAAGCCAGCGGTGAGAATGGATTCTTTGATGAAAAGCATCCGGATTTTTCTACAGGAAAGCGGTTCATCATTACCCATCTGGCGGCGCGTATGCCAATGGAAGCGGTGACGCATTTTCCGGTACGAATTCCACCGGACAGGCACTGGCAATGGAACTTTACAATTATTGTGTGAGCCAGCCGGATATCCCGGATGTAACAATGTCTTTTTCCGATGCGGATGTGACTGCATATATTGATGGCAATTCACAGCGGACAAAAGAGATCACATTTAAAGCGGATGAGCTGCAGACGATCACCATGAAACTGCCAAGCGGCGTCAAATTCCATAACGAGACAACTGGAAAGACCAGTGCGGCAGGTGCAAGCGTGGAGGTAAGCGGAGGAACTAAATTTTATCTTTCCGCACCGCTGACACAGGCAGAAGATGTAAAGGATACCTGGTCTGCTACGATGAAAGGAAGCATCACCAAGGATTTCAGCGCTTATAAGATCACAACGGGATCCGGCACGCAGGATCTGGCCCTTGTATTCGGTGAGGGCGTGGATGATGAAAAATATGTGGATTTCAAGGTGAGCTGGCTGAAGATGGCAACGGTTGAGATCGTTAAGAAAGACAGCAAGACAGGAAATAACCTTGCAGGCGCTGTATATGGGATCTACAGTGACAAAGACTGCACAAAGCTGATCACAGAAATGCCGGCCACAGACAGCAATGGCGCTTCCAGCGTGATGATCACCAAGACACAGGATACCGTATATTTAAAAGAGATTTCAGTACCAACTGGTTATCTGATCGATACGAGATCATATGGTGTGGATCTTGTGATTGGAGGTACGACCACTCAAAATGTGACAGATGAACGTGCCAATGGCACGATCCATCTGGTAAAGAAAGATAAAGAGACCGGAGAAGTGACACAGGGGGATGCCGTTTTTGAGGGCGCCGTGTATGGATTGTTTGCCCGTGAGGACATCGTGCATCCGGATGGAAAGACGGGTGTCCTTTATAAAGCAGGTACCCAGGTCGCAACCTTGACTGTAGACGCAAAGGGAAATGCCAAGGCAGAAGATCTGTATCTCGGAAAATATTATGTGAAAGAGATTACCCCTCCGGTCGGATATCTCCCGGATGAGGAAGAACATGATATTGAAGTAAGTTATGAGGGGGACAAGACAAAAACTGTGGAGCGTACCGCAGAATCCCCGGAGCAGGTAGAGAAACAGCCATTCCAGGTGATCAAGGCAGCGAATAATGGAAAAACGGATGCAGATCTTTTATCCGGCGTTGGATTTTCAGCGTACCTTGTAAGCAGCCTGAAAGTAAATGCGGATGGTTCCTATGATTTTACTTCCGCAGATCCGGTCGTCCTGACCGCTGATGGGAAAACAGAAATGTTTACTGATGAAAAAGGCTATGCCTGCTCTATCCCGCTCCCTTACGGAACGTACATCGTGCGGGAGACAACGACACCGCATAACTTTACCCCGGTAGATGATTTTGTTGTGACGATCTCTGAAAATAAAACAGAGCCGCAGGTATGGCGTGTGCTTCTGGATGATGAGTTTGAGGCGAAGCTGAAGATCATCAAGAAAGACGATGAGACCAAGAAATCGGTACTGATTCCCAATACAGAGTTTAAAGTTTATGATCTGGACAACCAGAAATATGTGGAGCAGGTAACGACTTATCCGAATACGGCTGTGCATAAATCCTATTTTTACGAATGAGGAAGGGTATCTGATCCTGCCGGAGAACCTGAAACCGGGAAATTACCGGATCGAAGAAGTGACTGCACCGGACGGATATACATTAAATACGGTCTACGCAGAGATTAAAGTGGATTCCAATACCGCATACCAGGTAGATGGAGTTAGTAAGGATGCCATCATTGAAGTGGAATATGAAAACCATCCGGCAAAAGGCAAGCTTATCATCCATAAAGATGGCGAAGTATTGTCTGGATTTGATGATGATTTCCACTATGAAGCGGCAGATCTTGCGGGTGCCGTGTTCCAGGTATATGCCGCAGAGGATATTTATACGGCGGATCATCAGGTCAATGAATCTGGCAGCCGTAACCTGGAGTATGCCTCCGGTACGCTGGTAGCGACCGTAACAACGGATGAGGAAGGAAAAGCCGTGGTAGAGAACCTGCCGCTTGGAAAATACCGGATCGAAGAAGTAACTGCCCCGGAGGGTTATGTCCTGCATGCATCTTCAAAAGAAGTGGAATTTGTCTATGAAGGACAGGATACTCCGGTCATTACGGAGACAGTGGATTTCACCAACGACAGGCAGAAAGTCAGCATTACGGTAGAGAAGCAGGATGCCGAAAACGGAGCGGTTGTAGAGGGAGCCAAGTTTGGGCTTTACAATGCAGAAGATATCGTATCCGGTGACAAGACCATCGTAACAGCAGATACCCTGCTGGAGACGGTAACCAGTGATGAAAAAGGACAGGCAGTCTTTACTCTTGACCTGCCGTTTGGAAAATATTATGTGAAAGAACTGGCAGCGCCGGCCGGATTTGTATCTTCCGATGAAATCCTTACCTTTGACGCTTCTTACCAGGGACAGGATATCCCCGTAGTCAAACTGGAAGCCATAAAGAAAAATGAGCCGACTACGGTTGAAATTACGAAATCGGATATCACCACAGGCGTAGAACTTTCCGGTGCTTCCCTTTCTGTCATTGATAAAGATGGTAATGTCATTGATAGTTGGGTATCCGTAAAGGATGAGCCGCACATCATCAAAAGGCTGACAGCGGAGAGAGTTATACACTGCGTGAATCTTTTGCACCGTTTGGGTACCTGAAAACAGCCGATGTTACTTTTACAGTAGAGGATACGGCAGAGATCCAGAAAGTGGAGATGAAGGATGACGTACCGACCGCAACACTGATCGTCAACAAAAGGGTGAATTCCTTGACAGCGTGACATTAGTCAGCCAGATCAAGGGAGTTGTGGAGCATATCTTTCATTACATCACCGGAAACCTGACGGATGTTACCTTTGAAATTTACGCAGCCGAAGATATCAAAGCAGCGGATAATGTGAGTGAAGATCATTTTAAAAAGGATGAACTGGTAGCAACCGTAACGACGGATGAGATGGGTATCGCAAAAGTGGAAAACCTGCCTGTTGGAAAATATTATGTGGTTGAGGCAGGCACAGCTTATGGATATGTGCTGGATGACGAACCGAGATATGTGGATCTTACTTACCGGGACCAGGATACTCCGGTCGTGGTATACGATGAAGATTGGCAGAATAACAGACAGAGGGCGGTTGTATCCGTATTAAAGAAAGAAAAGGACAGCGACCGTGTACTGGAGGGAGCGATCTTCGGACTTTACACAAAAGAGGACATCCTGTCTGCATCAGGAAAAGTCCTGATTGAAGCGGACACCATCATTGAATTAAAGTCTACAGATGCGGAAGGAAAAATTACCTTTGTGGCGGAGCTTCCGGTGGATGGAAAGTATTATGTAAAAGAGATCTATGCTCCGGCTGGTTTCGTAACAACAGACGAGATAAAGGAATTCACGTTTGAGTATCAGGGTGAGGATACTGCGGAGGTTTCCTATGCTTTCACTTTTGAAGATGAGCCGACTACAGTGGAGATCACAAAGAGCGACTTAACAACCGGGAAAGAACTGCCGGGAGCAAAACTCCAGGTGATTGATGAATCCGGCAAGATCGTGGATGAATGGGTATCCGAGAAAGAACCTCATGTCATTAAGGAACTGGCAGTAGGCAAGACCTATACATTGGTTGAAACAAAACCTGCTGACGGATATGTGACTGCGGAAAGCGTTGCGTTTACTATCGAGAATACCGCCAAGATCCAGAAGGTGGAGATGAAAGATGACGTCACCAAAGTGGAGATCAGCAAGACCGATATCACCGGAAAGAAGGAGCTGCCAGGAGCCAAGCTGACGATTTTGGACAGCGATGGCAACGTGGTGGAAACCTGGGTATCTACGGGTGAACCGCATTATATTGAAAAACTGCCGATTGGCACTTACACACTGCGCGAGGAGCAGGCCCCGGATGGTTACCTGGTGGCTGAGGATATTACTTTTGAAGTAAAAAGATACGGCGGAAATCCAGAAAGTGGTTATGAAGGATGAAGCGAAACCGACCGATGTACCGAAAACCGGAGATGATACGAACCTCTGGCTTCCGCTTCTTCTCATGGTTCTGTCCGCAGCCGGATTGACTGGCCTTGCGGTGAGCAGAAGAAGGAAGAAACGCAAAAATGGTTAAGAGCCATGTATGGGAAGGAGCCTGCCAAAGCGCGGGCTCCCGTTTTTGGAAAAATTTTAGAAGGAAGGTGATAGGTTGGGGCAAACGCTGTATTTTGCCTATGGCAGTAACATGAACTTAGACCAGATGGAATATCGCTGTCCGTCCGCACAGGTGGTCGGGAACGTCCGTCTGGAGGATTACCGTTTGACATTTTGCAGCCATAATCCAGACAGAGGGGTGGCAACGATCCTGCCGGAAACGGGCAGCCATGTGGATGGTGTCTTATGGAAGATCACGCAGGACTGCGAGATAAGCCTGGACCATTATGAGGGTTATCCCTATTTGTACGGAAAAGAGGCCATTCTTGTGAAAGCGGGAGATGGCAGAACCTATGAACCTATGGCCTATGTCATGAACGCACCGCACAAAGACTGCCCGGCCAGACCATCGGATTTTTATCTGCGTGGGATTTTGGAGGGCTGTGAGCAGAATGGGATTCCAACTGAGCCGATCATGGACGCTGTATGCCGGACAGAAAAGGAAGTGAAAGCCAAGGATGCAAAAACAGGAAAAAGGGATGGGAACGATAATTCAAGCAGGCATCCGGCTGGCGCCCACTGGATTTTGCAGTTGCTCCTGCTCTTGATTTTTTGTATCAGTGCGGGATTCCTGTATTATCACATGGTAGCCATACCGAAAGAGAACCGGGAACTGGCAGAGACACTGAAGGAAGATTTTCCGGGGAACAACTCCCGGAGGATCCCTCCAAAGAAGAACAGCCGGCTGGAGAAAAAAATACCATGCAGCCCCTTGTTGATCTGGCAGCCCTACAGGACCAGTATCCGGATATCCGTGGGTGGCTTACGATCCCGGATACAGGCATAGATTATCCTGTCCTGCAAGGGAGCGCGGATGATCCGGAATATTATCTGCACCGGAATTATAAAGGGGAACAGGACATCAATGGGAGCCTGTTCCTGCAATGGAACTGCGATGTCCGGGAAGGGGAGAATCTCATCATCTATGGGCATAACATGAACAGCGGCGTGATGTTCGGGAATCTCGATAAGTATGCATCTTCCGATTATTGTGAAGCCCACCCGACTGTTCTTTTCCAGACTGTGGACGGCGTATCTTCTTATACTGTCGTGGCAGTCCTGAAAGCAGATGTGTCCATGTTCCCGTTCCAGCAAGCCTCTTTTCAGGAGCCGGATGGTCTCTTATCCTATCTCACGCAGGCGAAAAGGCTGCAACTGTTCGACAATGGGAAGATTCTTGCGGCAGATGATGTAAAGCAGGTACTTACTCTGGTAACGTGTTCCTATGAATGGAATGGCGCCAGGAACATTGTGGTGGCTGTTCGGGATGAGCCGTAATATGAAAAGATCCGGCTGCTGTCGAAAACAGTTGAATGTGCGGACGGAAAGTTTTATAATATTCACATTACTGGACAGGGAGGCGGAACATGAACCCGGAAGCACAGGAATACTATAATATAGCCGGATGGCTGAAGGATAAGGTCAATTATAACCGGATTTCAAAATTCAATACCAATAAACGCAGGCAGGTTCTGCATGGGCAGATCTGGTACTGCGATATGGGGATACAATATCGGCACGGAAAAAAAATAAGCTCCGTCCGGTGCTTGTGATGTCCAATAACCGCATCAATAATTCGGAAAAAGTGGTTATAATCTGCATTACAGACGCAAAGGGTAAAGTAAATGCCAACAATCTGCCTGCGCAGGATTCCTGGTTCCTGCTTTATTCTGGTACGTCTGACGAGGATAAAATGATCTCTCCGGGAAGGCAGGTGCCTGCTTCCATGCATGTTTATGATTTCCTTGATAAAGACAGTATGGTGCAATGTGAAGAAATCCGTGCAGTCAGCAAATCCAGTGAAAGGAAAGTTCAGAAGGGCATACGGTTTGTAAAAAACGGTGTTGACAGGAGGAAGCTGTTTGCATATAATGAAAGCAAGCAGGAGATATTATGATTAAGTCCCATACCTGAGAGATCAGGGTACAGTGGGTACTATATAAATGTTTAAAAGAAGCCGTAGGAAAAGGTATAGCTTCTCCCCAGATTATCTGGGGAGTTTTTCTTTAGAATGATAATAGTTAAGTGAGGTGCGGGATATATCCGGGATGTATCCCGCATTTTTTAGTTTAAAGGAAGGGTGGTATTTATATTATGAAACGATTATATACAGCAGAATCTGTCACAGAAGGGCATCCGGATAAACTTTGCGACCTGATCGCAGACAGTATCCTGGACGAGTGTTTGAAATTTGATCCGGACTCACGGGTAGCCTGCGAGGTGCTTGCAACAAAAGGAATGCTTTTGGCAGCCGGGGAGATCACCAGTACCCATGAGCCGTATGTGTTTGAGGTTATGGAAAAGGTACTTTCTGATGTGGGGTATTCTACAGATAACATCCAAATGGATGCACTGATCCATCAGCAGAGTCCGGACATTGCAAAAGCAGTAGACTGTTCCAGGGAGAAACGCTGCGGCCTTCCGCCGAATCAGACAGGATGGGAGAACGGAGCCGGGGATCAGGGCGTTATGATCGGATATGCCTGTGATGAGACACCGCAGTTTTTGCCGATGCCCGTGGTGCTGGCGAACCGGATTGTCCGGGAACTGACTGCCAGCAGGCGGAGCCATTTTATTGAAGGGATCCTGCCGGATGGAAAGGCACAGGTAACGGTGGAATATGAAGATGGCAAGCCAGTCCGTCTGGACAGTGTGGTTGTGTCCTGCCAGCATACAGAGGATAAGAATTTAAAGAAGCTGGAACAGGAAATCAAAAATAAGGTGCTGGCTCCGGCTCTGCGCCTGCTCCCTGCGGATGAGGATACGCTGATCTATATTAATCCATCGGGGCGTTTTGTCTGCGGAGGATTGGATGCAGATACCGGGCTTACTGGCCGTAAGCTGATGGTAGATACTTACGGTAGCATTGTTCCGCATGGCGGTGGTGCTTTTTCTGGAAAAGACTGTTCGAAAGTGGACCGCTCCGGGGCGTATATGGCCAGGTACATTGCGAAAAATATGGTGGCTGCCGGTCTCGCCAGCCGATGCCAGGTATCCCTTGCTTACGCTATCGGCGTGGCACAGCCAGTCATGGTGCAGGTGGATACCTTTGGAACGGGAAAAATCTGTGCGGATGACTGCCTTGCGGCGGCGATCCCATTGGTGTTCGCACTGACACCGAATCAGATCATGGATACGCTGCGCTTAAAGCGTCCGATTTTTAAACAGACGTCCGTCTATGGACATTTTGGAAGAAAGGAATTTCCGTGGGAGCGGACAGATAAGGTGGAAGCGCTGCGGAATACCGTCATGTAATGCCATGGGTCAGTGAGGAACAGATTCGGGAACTGAAGCAGATCCGGGCTTATGAGTATCTGAGGAAGAACCAGCCGAACCGTCTTAAGAAAACCAGGACAATCAATGAATGGGAACTGACGGACATGACAGTTTCAAGATCAACGAGGTCACCAGTAAATGGCACTGGAAATCGAGAGATATCGGTGGGATCAGCGCCCTGCGGTTTCTGACTCAGGTGGATGGTTTCAGCTTTATGGAAGCGGTCAATCTGCTTGCAGGAGGGGAATTTTGTCTATATCCCGCAGGATATTCCGGCAGCGGAGAAAAAACCGTTTGTGCTGCCAGAGAAGAATATGAATAACCGCAGGATCCTGCAATACCTCTCCGGGAGGGGTATCAGCGAGGATGTCATCCGATACTGTCTGAGATTGGGGATCCTCTATGAGAGCAGTCCTTATCATAATGCCGTGTTCGTTGGCCGGGATGAAAATGGGAAAGCCCGGTACGCTTTTCTTCGTGGGATTTATGATACCGGAAAAAAATCTTTTAAAATCGAGCAGGCAGGAAGTGAAAAAGCGTATGCGTTTTGTGTGCCTCCCCAAAAGGAATCAAAGCGGGTTGCGGTTTACGAAGCCTGCATTGACGCACTGGCCCATCTGACACTGGAAGGCGGCAGTTTGGATAAATACCGTCTGGAGCTTGGCGGGATCAGTGCGCCCAAAGAAGGAGAAACACATCGGGAGATGAAAAAGCCTCCTGCGCTGGAGCATTTCCTTTCAAAGCATCCGGAGATTGAAGAAATTGAAATCTGCACGGACAATGATTTTGCGGGACGGTGGGCATGTGCAAACCTCAAAAAGCCTACGGAACTACATACCGGATCATAGAAAACCTGCCGCAGATCGAAGGGGCAGATTATGCGGATCTGGCGAAGGTGAAAAAGGAAGAAAAGAAAAAGGCGCGGGCAGCGCCGGAGAGGTAGGTGATGATAGTGGAACAGGATGAAAATATGCAGATGGAACTGCTGACACCCTTAACAGCGAATTTTATGCCGGAAACGAGTTACTGGAATGAGCTGGATGAAGATGATGAGGCATGGGATTATGAGTATGATGGCCTCCCATTGGATGGAACAGACCTTGTCCAGTATAAGGATGCGATCCAGGAGATGGTGGATAAAGAAAATTCATTTGGAAGTGAAGATGGCAAACCATGTAATCTGATGCAGTATTTTGATGGCAGCCCGGCCATCAAAGAAAAGGTGGAAAGTGCCGTAGTGTCTGTAAAAGAAGTCAATGATGCGTGATTTGAAAGAACAATATTATGGGAGTTTCCGCCGTGGCTTTGAAGTAGAAAAATTGCGGAGCTTTCCAGGGAACAATTTGAAAGATTCTCTGGTGAACTGTATGGGTATTATCGGTTTTTATATGATAACCGGGATGTCATGTACATGGGGCCGGGAGATCGGAACATGCATTGTATCCTTGTGACGACTTCCGAGTATAGGGAAGGGATTCTGGTAGAGGCGGAAGGATATGCGTATCCAAGATATGCGGCATTCGTCCCTGACTGCCGGAAGATCGAACTTGCCGGAAAAGAGGTGCTGGCGCAGGCAGACATGTCCTCAACACTGCCAATGGAGTATTGGCGGGAGACCGAAGCGAAAAAGAAGAAATGAAAGAACGGAAAGCAGGTGAAAGGATGAGAAAACGAAATCATGTGATACCTGTCCGCCTCAATGCAAAGGAGCTGCGCCTGCTGGATGAGCAGGTAAAGCGGAGCGGGCTGTCCAGGGAAGAATTCCTCCGTTCACTGATCGTGGGGGCAGAGGTGCGGGCAAAACCCTGTGAGCATCATGCGGATCTGCTCCGGAAGGTGGCAGGGCTGTGCAACAATGCCAACCAGTTGGCCCATGTGGCCAATGCTGCCGGCCGTGCGGAAACGGAGAGTGTCCGGGAAATGCTGAGGATTTCAAAAGAAGTATGGCAGATCGTGAAAGAGGAATGGTAATGCCTTATGGCATATACCAGCATCATACCTGTCCACCGTCTGGATAATTCCATTAACTATATCAAAGATAAGGAAAAGACCACAAAGCCTGCGGCATCGGCTGGATCGCTGGAGGAAGCCATCGATTATGCCCTGAACCGGGATAAAACAGAAACCATGGTATTTGAAGATGCCATCGGCTGTACCTGTGAGGATGCGTTTGCGGATATGCTTGCAACTAAGCGCAGGTTCCATAAAGTGGATGGCGTACAAGGGTATCACCTGATCCAGAGCTTTGCGGCCGGAGAGGTATCGCCGGAACTTGCGCATCTGATCGGTCTGGAACTGGCAGAGCAGTTGCTGAAAGGGAAATATGAGGTAGTGGTTACCACGCATCTAAATACCAGCCATTACCATAACCATCTGGTGTTTAATTCCGTCAGCATGGAAGATGGAAGGAAATACCACAGCAACAGCCGGAGCTATTATGAGGATGTGCGGAGGATATCCGATGGATTGTGCAAAAAATATGGCCTGTCCATTATCCAGCCGGGAGGCGGCAAAGGGAAGGCTTATGCTGAATGGCAGGCGGAGCAGGACGGGAAACCAACCTGGAGGACCGCCATCCGTATGGATATTAGAGAAACTGTGGCAGAGAGCTTTAGCTGGCGGCAGTTTATCAGCATGATGGAAAAGAAGGGATATTCCTTTAAATTGAACCGGAAATATATTGCCCTGCGCGCTCCAGGCATGGAGCGGTATGTGAGGCTGAAAAGCCTTGGAAAGAATTATACCGAGGAAGCCATCCGGGGATGGATCTTACAGCCCAAACTTCCCCAAGGGCAACAGGCTGGAAAAGGAAATCCCGCAAAGCGGAAAAAGCTTCACGGGCTGCAGGCCTTTATTATTCTTATCTTTACCAGATGGGGGTTCTCAAGCGGAAACCAAAGCGTGTTCCTTATGTGGTGCGGCAGGATATCCGGCGTCTGGATGAACGGATCGCCCAGATGGAATTTTTGCAGAAACATGGGATCACGACCAGGGAAGAATTAGAAAACTATCGGAAACCGCTGGAACAGCAGGTTCTGGCCCTTACGAAAGAACGCCATCGTCTGTACCGGGCAGAACCGGAGTCTGTGCGGATCCAGGAGATCACAGGCACGCTGAAGCCGCTGCGGAAAGATATCCGCATGTGTGTAAAGATCGAACAGCACTCACTGGAAATTGAGCAGAGGATGAGGGAACTGGAGAAACAATCGGAGCATGAAAAACAAGAATCCTGCGAACAGGCAGGAAAAGAACATCAGGAACAGAGAGAAGGGAGGTGAGAGCCATGAATTTTGGTGGAGATGCGGCAGACCAGGTCGTGCGTTACTCTCTGGAAGGGATCGATTACAGCCTGCGCTTATCCGGCACGCTTGCAAAAAATCTTGCTGTATTTTTTGGCATGGTGTTAAAGGACAGAAGAAAACTTATGGTAAGACTCGCATGGTGCGGATGTTGAAGGAGAACCGTCCATTGAAATTTTTTACCGTGCCGTCTGACCGTTTAAAAGAATTCGCCCGTGAGGGAAAGAAAAGAGGCCTGTTATATGTTGTCATCCGAGACAGGAAGAATCCGTCCCAGTGTGAGATTATGGTGTTTGCGGATGATGCCGCCAAGGTCAACCGTGTCATGGATAAAATGAATCTTGACTTCTTAAAATCTGAAAGCGGTGAAGCTGTTCAGGAAGTGGCAATGGAAGCAGATCGGAACCAGGAAATGCCAGAGGCCCCGACTGAGACCGTGGAGATGCCGGAGGGCGAGATCCAGTTTGAACTTGGGGATATGGAGCAGGATTTTGGGTTTGAGGAACCAGCGCCGGATATGGAAAATTTTTATGCAGGCGCAGGAAGAAAGGAATCCGTCCGAACCTTCCTCGCGCAAAGAAAGATATTTCTACCGGGCAGGAAAAGTCTGAACAGGATTTATTAAATGCGCCGGAAAAGACAGAAGGAAAGGAGAAACCGTCTGTCCGCGCGGAATTGGACCAGATCAAACAGGAAAAGCAGGAGTCTGCAAAAAAGAAAGAAAACAGCAAAAACCGCAGACAGAACCGCTCGGCTGGCAGGAAAAAGAGAAAAAAAAAGCAAAAACGAAGGGAAGGTGATATAAATGGATTTATCAAAATATTTATCGGGAGGGGAGCCGCCTGTAACAGAGGAACAGCCCGTATGAGCAAAGAGGAATATGCCGCCTTTTAAAGAAGCAGGAGCGCGAAGAAGTATGGGCAGAGATTGACGCAAAGGCCCAGGATGTGTTTAAGGACGGGGATTCCTTAAAAGGATTCCCTTGATTTTATGGCACAGTGCAAACCTCAGAAAACGCCAAACCTGCTTCTGCTCTACAGCCAGAATCCGGAGATCCGGCAGGTCATGACATTTGAGAAAGTGAAAGAGGAAGGTTATTCCCTGCGTGCGGGAGTGCATGGATACCGTTTTCTGGTCACGCAGGATTATGAAAAGACGGTGTGACTATGCAGGGGACAAATATCGGAAAAAGGATGAGCTGAACCTTACCTCATGATGAGCTGTTATACCTTGGCGGCAATGAAAAAGAGACGCATAAGTATATCTCGGAAGATATGGATTTCTGTTGTTACCAGCGTGTTATATACAGCCAGCACATTGCCAGTTGTCATTATAATCGTTGGGCTTAACCGTTCTTATATCTTTTTCAATTATATTGACATTCTTTTTACACCATGTTTGATTATATGCTGGCGTATGGAGGGCAATTTGCATCGGAAGAACCAGCCATGAAGCTGATATCCAACATATTCCCTGCACCCACTATTTACCGTTGGCAGGCAGCACAATTTGTTTCACCGGACTCCCCGGCATATTCAGTCATAGAGCCATATTTCCTGCCGCTATGGATGGTTGTCCTGATTGTGTTTATCATCGGTGCAATATCTTATCTGGCTATCATAAAGATTTACAGCAAGCATGAAAGTTGAGGTGAAAGTAATGCTAAAAATCGCAAAAACAGAGTTTTATAAATTAAAGAGGTATTCTGTTGTCTGGATCGGTGTTGCCACGATGCTAACGGTTGTTCTGCTTACCCGCTTTATGGCAACTGCATCGGATGGGGCGGTTCATACCCTTGAATATTTTTCAAACAGTGTGATCTGGAATAACTTTAGTCTGATTTTTCCGGCGACTATTACCCTGATTGCTGGTTATATCATCGAAAGAGAACGTGTAGACGACACGTTAAAAAACATTTTGACAATTCCGATACCGTTTCGGAAATTGCTGGCGGGCAAATTGATTGCCGTTGGCGGATTGGCGATTATTCTGGCCGCCATCGAATTTGTTTTTACCATGATTATATTTTTTATAAGCCGCTTTCCGGGCTTCTCTTTTGCAGGGATGATACTGGCCCTTGTTAGGATGATTGGAATGAACCTCTTTGTGTATGTGGCTGTTCTTCCGATTATTGTATTTACTGGGCAGCGCGCAGGCAGCTTTATGGCGGGGGTTGGATTTTCTTTCTTTTATGGATTTGTAGGAACATTTGCATCTGGTCATGGTCTTGGTAATATCTATCCGTTACTGCGGGATTAGGGCTTATTAATTACCAGGGTGGTGAAACGGCTGCCTACAATATATTTTTAAGCACTGGAATACTGTCGCTTATGTTTACTATAAGTACTGTTATGCTTTTATTTGCTGAAAATAAAGCATCTATAACAAAAAACAAATCAAAAGGTCAAAAAACCGCTAAAAATAAGCGGTAAAATTAAGGAGGGCTAATATGAAATCGAAAAAATTGTGGCTTGGTATTGGTGCAGTAGTCTTAATCGTGCTGTGTATGGGTGTAGCATTCCTGGCTACGCAGGGAAAAAACCGACTACTATACGCAGATCGATAATCGTTGGGTAACAGAAATTGATCCACATGGTACCATGAACTACGAATACAATCTGGATGCCTACGATGAAACCGGAAAAGAACGGGATATTACATTTGAAACAAGTAAAGTCCTGACCGATGGTGCGTATCTTTGCCTGAAAGTGGCACCGATTCGTGGTGTAGTAACCTGGGCAGAGGTACAGTATGATGAACTTCCGGAAGCAGTACAAGCTGTATATTCAAAGTAGTAATTTACAAGGAGAACGAAATTGAAGAAAATACTTATTGTGGACGATAATATGGATTTTTTGCGGATATTGTCATCCGCTTTGCAAAAGCGATTCCAAACCTATGAGTCTATGGGTGTGGCTGATGCCTTGAAAATTCTTGAGTCTGTTACTGTTGATGCAGTATGTTCTGATTTTAATATGAGGGACGGCACAGGGCTGGAGCTTCTTATAAAATTACGCCAGAAGGGTGTGAAAGTTCCATTTTACTTATGTCTGGCGATGATGATACTCGTCTAAGAAATGAGGCACAAGCCTGTGGAGCGGTATTTTTGCTGTAAAACGGACTATGACCTGATTGCCAGAATTAACGAAATGGTAGGTTGATCTGGCATCTTACAGCAGTAAACTGTTAGTGAAGGAGTTGAAAATGAACAATCTTATAATTGAAACAAGTAATTTGTGTAAATGTTATGGAGTGAACATGGTAGTAAGTCATGTAAATATTCATGTTCAAAAAGGGAGCATTTATGGATTGCTTGGACGAAATGGTGCAGGCAAAACATCAATAATGAAAATGATGTTGGGGTTGACTCCAATAACAGATGGAAACATTACGATGTTTGGAATGCAATTTCCTGCAAATAAGGCAGAAATTTTGCGAAGGGTTGGAGTAATGATTGAAACACCGGGATTTTATCCTAACCTGACAGCTACGGAAAATTTGCAGATTCTTTCAAGTTTGCGTGATGTCACAGACAAGAATGCCATTCAGAAAAGTTTGGAATTGGTTGGTTTGCCATACAAGGATAAGAAAATGTTCTCCGAATATTCGCTTGGTATGAAGCAACGGCTTGGCATTGCAGCGTCTATAGTACATGATCCTGAACTTTTAATACTCGATGAACCCACAAACGGCCTTGACCCTATCGGAATTGCAGAAATGCGTTCTTTCATTCGGGAACTGTGCAGTACCAAAGGAAAAAACAGTTTTGATTTCCAGTCATATTCTTTCTGAAATTGCTATGCTGGCCAATGATGTTGGCATCATAGACCGCGGTGTACTGCTGGAAGAAGAAAGTTTGAAAGAACTGGAAAAAAAGAATACAAAGTATGTTCAGTTTTTCGTATCGGATGCTGGAAAGGCTGCACAAATCATTGATGGTGCATTTAAAATAAAAAAAGCATGAAAATTGTGGACAAAAACACTCTTTATCTGTATGATATGTCGTTTCCAGTGGCAATGATTAACCGTACTCTTGTTGAAGCTGGCATTGATGTAAGCGAAGCGCATCTCTGTGAAAATACATTGGAGGATTACTTTAAGAAGATAACAGGAGGTGAGGGGATTGCTTAAAGTCTATTTAAACGAATTACGAAAAGTAAAGAGACAGAAAACAGTGCGAATGATCATGTTGGTTGGCGTACTTATGCCTACGTTTTCTTTTTGCACTTTGTTTGCATAATGGATATCGTTTCCGCAACCTTGTAGGAATGAATATTTTATTAGGTAATTTCCTTGTTGCCCCTTTTTTGTTTTCCATTATTCTGGTAATGCTTTTTCGATGGAGGAACAGAACGATACTTTGAAAACAATACTTGTGACTGCCGTACCAAAGTCCAAAATTCTTCTGTCAAAGATTGAAGTAGCATTTACGTTTGTGCTGATTTTTTTCAATCATAAACTGTCTATATACATTCGCAGGCGGCATATTTTTTGGGAATGTCGTCTGCCTTTGTATTAAAAAGCATTGAAAGCACTTTTTTATTACTGTAATAACCGTTTGTGGAACAGCGCCAGTATTGTTGGTAATTGTTGTGTTCCATAAAAAGCATCTTATTGCGTTGATTTTAGCAAATTGCTTTGTGCTTATAGATTTCCTCTTTGTTTGGCAGTTGACAATGCTTAATTGTCTAAAATTGCATCTGCCTATTTGCATTGCGTACCGTATTACCTATCCATTGTCGATTGTTGAATATACTCCAAACTTACAATATGGTTTGGATGCTTTATACTATCCGGCATTTAGGGAGAGTTGCTTCTGGTCATTGGAAGCCTAGCCCGATCTTTATGGCGTACCGTGACGGCCAGCCGTTCAACAGGAATATCTTTGCGCCCCTGCCCGATGCTGGAAAAATCCACAGCTTTTAAAGAGATGGTGAAACGTACCGGGCGAAGTCCACTGATCTGCAATCCCCGGAGAGTGTCGATCATTTATGTGAAAAATGTGAGGTATATGCAAAGCATTGGAAGCCTATGGCGGATGAGTTATGGGATGCCAGTGGGAAAGGAGAATAGAATGATTGTTACCGGAATCATTGTTTTAGGAGTGGCGAGCTTTATGCGGTATGGGCTGTCCGGAAAATCCACAGAAATCGTAAGAATGGTTCCTGCTGCGGCATGGAAGCTGCCCGGCTGTGAGGGAAAAAGAATATTGCAGTAAATAATTGGTCCTGGGCTGATGCTTTCTTAGAGAGCGTCAGCCCGTTTTCTCTGTTTGCACTATTGGAAGGGTTATAATATAATGCTAAATGGATTGTAAATCCTTCTGATTGGAGCGGTGCGAAATGAGAAAAACTTATATAATAAAAGATGCCAGAGAGATTCTGGCAGAGCAAATAAAGAATAATGGATTAATAGAAAGGGATGTTATGAGCGAAAACTCTATTACAAATGCAAAAGGGTTGTCTGCGGTCATTCCAAAAGATAATGATGGATATTGTACGGTTTATAAAATGGACTGTACAGATGGTTTGGGGATTGATGACAGTTTACCAGGTTTATCCTGGAATACAGCTTATTTATAATGACTTTGAAGCCACAAGCTGTGACTGGAAAGAAAATCTGGATAAGAATATATTAGAAATCAATCACTGCCGGGAAGGACGGGAAGGAAGTACGCTTTTAAGCGGTTCCTGCCTGTATCTTGGTGAAGGGGATCTTTCCATTCACACAATGGATAACTGTTCCCCAGAGATGAGCTTTCCTTTAAAACATTATCGTGGAATCTCTGTGGTAATCAACCTGAAAATCGTAGCAGAAAACCCGCCGGAAATCCTTTCTGAGAGCGATTGACATTTTGGATTTTAAGGAAAAATTTTGTGCGGAAGGGAACTGTTTTGTTATGCGGGCAAAGGATGAGATTGAACATATCTTTTCTGAACTTTATTGTGTGCCGGACTGCCTGCAGAAACCCTATTTTAAGATAAAAGTCCAGGAGCTTTTCTTATTCCTGTGTATGGTAGACGTATCGAAAGAAAAGCAGCGGGAGCAGTATACCTCCCCGCAGGTAGAAGTTGTGAGAGAAATACACAAAAAGCTGACCTCCAATCTGCAGGTGCGTCCTACGATTGAGGAGCTTTCTAAAGAGTATCTCATCAATACAGCATCTTTAAAAGATACGTTTAAAGGAATTTACGGACAACCGATTGGTGCGTATATGAAAGAATATCGGATAAAGCAGGCCGCTGTTCTGCTCCGGCAAACGCAGTACACGATAGCGGAGGTTGCAAATCAGGTGGGGTACGAAAATCAGAGTAAGTTTGCGACTGCTTTTCGGGATGTTCTGAAAATAGCACCGGCTGAGTATCGAAAGCAGAACAGCAGTGACTGATTGGTTTGCAAGGTAAGCCGTAAATTAAGATTGTGGATGCCTTATATCAAAAGACAGGATACAAACAACGGTATGAGGTTATGGAATATAGAAATGCCCTGGAGGAATGTGAGAAATTACCCGGGGTATTTTTCAATTTTAACGTCATATTTTGTCGAAAAGTTTTTAAAATTATATACCATCCATAACTCATCCATAACTCGTTCATAAGTCGGTGGTTTATAATGGCAGATAATGAGAAAAACCAGCAGAAACAAGAAACTCTTGTCCTACTGGTTTCACTCGGAACCATTCGGTTCATTTTTCTGCTGACGGGTCAGTAACTGTTCTGATAGAAACCCATTGTGCGAAGAAGGATTTCCTGATTTTCCTTATTGTGTGACTGGAGTTTCCCAATAACGCGCTGTGCCAGCTCATTTTCAGATGATACTTTGTCTGGAAAAAGAGAATTAGGGGTAATGCCCAATCGTTCAATCAACAGGGAGAGAGTTTCATAAGAAGGATTTTTCCTTCCGTTCTCAATATCCTGAACGGTTTTTATGGCCAGACCGCACTGATCAGCCAGTTCCTGTTGGGTAAGACCGCAGTTTTTCCTTTCGGATCGGATGCGGTTACCCAAATACATAAGTTTGTCTTTCGGCATAATTGTTCACCTCGAATACATTCTATCGTACCGATTATGGAAAATACATTCCCTTAAAGTATGTATAGAATAGGTGTTATGATGCCGATTTGAAAGAGAATAAACATTCCGTTACTTCGGAATGAGAGTAGAACTGATTTAATGAAATAACGGAAAGCCCTGTTGGGGAGCTAATAAAAAAAACGGCTTCCCGCAGCAGGGCTTATTCGTGTTTGCCATCTGTGGTTTGCCGTTGGGAGGAAACCATGGGTGGCATTGATTTTGTGAAAGGATATAGGCTCCGGCCGGGTGAACCGCTAAAAAAATCCCGGCATTCGATGCGGAGGCTTATACCTGTGAACCGGTATTATATTACGTGTTCCATACCTATAATAATGCCTATATCGCATATTACTACCATATCCGGAACCATTACGTCAGAGAGCAGAAGAAGCTCCCTGGCGTTTTTCTTTGTCGATTTCTGACGATATTCCCCGATTGTCATTGGAGCAGAGGCCCGCCTTCTTCGTCTGTTTTTATTCATAAACGATGGGAGAAGTGCAGGACTTGCGGAACCGGAAGAAATTTTTTCAAAAAAAAAAAAAATTTTCAAATCCATTTCCGGTTTTACATGGCCTGAGTTGTTTTAGTTATTCAAAGGAGCAAATCAAGATGGAAGAAAAAGAAACTTACATATAAGCTGATCCGTGGCGGCTATAGAAGAACAAAAACGTAGAACATATATTGGGAGATGCGGAAAATCTGGAGCGGATTCCACTGGAGAGCCGCAGGCACAAGAAGATATTCTAAATTAGAAATATTCGAATATGCAAGAGCGCCACCACTTCGATTTGATTTCTAAAAAATTTCAGATCGGAGGTAAAAAGGTGGCTTATAACAAAGCAAGAGAAGAACAAAAATGGAAGAAGTGGAAAGAACGTGAGGAAGAAAAGCTCCGGGAACTGGGCATGGATGAAGTATCCATACAGGTATTGCATGAGAGCGATTGGGCGGATTTTAATTCTGAAAGACGCTATCGGGAACATCAAATGCCGCTTTTGGATTATGTGGAGATGTTACTGGCAGAAACAGAAGTTAGTGAAACGCAGATCCAAAGTGTAGAGGAACTGCTGGATGCCATAGGCGATGAACAGCTATTACATATTTTGATGGAAGCAGACAGGACAACACTGCAGATCGTTGTCCTCAAGATGATGGGCTATGCGCCAAAGGAGATCAGCGCTTGTATCAATATGCCGGAGCAGACGATCTATACGAAACTGAGGCGATTGCGGGAAAAAATAAAAAAGTTGTGAAAGCTGAATAAAAACAGGCTGTCTCATCGGCTATTAAGTAGAAGGGGGGATAGTGTCCCCTTTTACGCACCTTGAAAATCTTATACCAGCATTACTGGTACGTTCCCATGGATAGTAGCGTTGCAGGATGAGCGCCAGGACGAGGAAATTTGAAACGGGTACCGGGGATAGACCAACCGCAGAAATTGTGTGATGGAAAGTCTGCCCTGGTGTCTGTTTCGGTTTCTTTTGAGCGATCCATCAGACCTGACAGGGAGCCGCGGCTGGCTCTCCGCCATGAGCATCCATGGGGGATAATGATACGATATTCTGCCAACGAGCAGAGGATGAACTCCAGGTTGTAATCAGCAAGACCTTCAGAACATCTGCGAATGGCATTTGCCAGATGCCTGCCGGTAATGTTCCCATATATGCCATGAAGGAAGTGGCAGAGGCTGTCAGGGGTGCGAGGTCAAATATGACGCCGACAATGAAACAACAATTAGAAATCAATGGAAGTGTGTCGTTGATATCAGATATATGCGGCTGTGGGGAACTCACAGCCGTACTTTATTAAAAGATGTGTTTTCCTTTGGTATTGACGTCATGCGTGAAAGGCAGGCAATGAAATGAATTATAAGAATCAATATCAAAGAAAAGCACATCAGGAAATTGACTTTATTTTTCTTGACGCTTCTGCCGCAGGCTGGATTAAGCGTAAGGGAAGAACAGGTAAAACTAAGCCATCAGATGTTAGATACCCTGCTGGAAGGGAAAATAGCCCTCTGCGATGCGGGTGTGGGGATTGGGAAAACATATGCTTATCTGGTAGCTTGTGTCCTAATGCGAAAATATGCGGCGGCAATGGGAAACGGATGGGTGTGTGATAAACGTCCGGTAGTTATTTCCACCTCCAGCATTGCATTGCAGGAGGCAATCATACAGGAGTATATTCCTTTTTTATCAGATATTTTTCTGGCAACCGGGTTGATCGGATCCCCATTAAAGGCTATTGTGCGGAAGGGCAAGGAGCATTTTGTTTGTGATAACCGTCTGGAAGTCCGCTTGGAGGCTGTCCGGGATAAGCCTAAAAATGAGGCGCAGAAAAAAGCCCTGTTTTCTTTAAAACAAATCTACGATATGGATGAGGTTGCCAATCTGAGCGCTTTGACCGCAGGCTGGTCTGTGTCCCGAAATTCTGCCCAAAAGAGTGTCCGGGAAGGACAAGCTGTCGTTATCAGATGTATCTGAAGCAGGCACGGGATCCGGATATCTTTTTCCAAATCTGTAATCATAATTATCTGCTTGCGGATTCTTCCCATCGGGCAAAGGATTATAAACCTCTGCTGACGGATTACCGGGCGCTCATTGTGGATGAAGCCCATAAACTTCCGGATGCGGCAAGGCAGATGTACGGGAAATCTCTATGCTATGAGGATATTTTAGAAATCTGCTATTTTCTGGAGCGGGAGCATCAGGGGATGGCGGCTAAGAAGTTAAAGGGTGTTTTCCATAATCTTTTCCATATAGTCAGTGAAAATCATATGACAGATGAGGGACCAGCATCGGCTTTTCGAATGACAGAGGAATGTGCCATTGCGCTGGAGGAAGGGAAAGAAGTGTTAAAAGAATTGACAGACAAATTAAGGGGGATTGCTCCGGGATGGATACGGAACCAGCTAGAAAAAGCAGGAGAGGTATTAACTATTTTTACAGGCTCCAGTAAACGCTACATCCTGCACTTAGAGCAGGATAAGGGGAAATTGCCGCAACTGTGTGCGACAAGCAGGAAAATCCCGGATATTCTCTCTGGCATGCTGTGGAGCCAGGGTTTCCCGGCTATCCTAACAAGCGGCACTTTAAAGGCCGGAAATGGCTTTTCCCGCACCAGGCAGGAAAACGGGCTGGGAAAGGAAATCCGGGTGATGGAATATGTGGCGGAATCCCCATTTGCTTATGAGAAGAATTGTCTCTTATACCTGCCGCAGACACTACGAAGGACAAAGCATGGAAGCCGGGAGGAAGCCGTCATGATGGCGCAAAGCATATCCAGCGTCTGATCTGTTCGACTTACGGCCATACGCTGGTGCTGTTCACCTCTTATTCTTTAATGGGCGCGTCTACCAGATTTTACGGGACAGCCTGCCTTTTCCGATGGTGGAAGTGTGGCGCAATGCCCAGGAGGAGATCATGCGGTTTAAAACAATGGAGAATGCGGTGCTGTTCGCAGCCGGTTCCTGTTGGGAAGGTGTTGATTTTCCCGGAGATATTGTGTCCTCGCTGATTATCGTAAAACTGCCCTTTGCTGTCCCGGATCCCTTAAGGGAAGCGGAAAAGGAGCGGTATGCGACTCTGACGGAATATATCCGGGATATTATTGTGCCGGATATGCAAAAAAAGCTGCGCCAGGGGTTTGGAAGGGCGATCCGGACGGAGAGCGATACGTGCGTAGTGTCCATCCTGGATCACCGGGCGGTGGCAGGGGGCAGGTACCATGAGGATGTTCTGTGTGCGCTTCCAGCCTGCCAGATGGCAGAAACCATCGAGGATGTGGAAACCTTTATCCGCAGGCAGAAATGTGAAGAATATTATATGTAGAAACACGTTGCGGGCGTTGTTGGTTCTGAACAGATCAGGAGCGGTTTTGCAATAAAAGTTCAGTGGTATTTCAGGCGGTTTTTGGGGAGCTTGGAATTGCTTTGTTGCCCCGAAGTGGGTATACTGTGTATAGCGTTAGAAAGGAAGGAAGTGAGTAAAATGGCACAATATGTAGTAGACATGCAGATGGAAAAACAGGAAAAATTCTATTTTATCCGGGAGAAAGAAAGCATGGACATTGTCCTTTTACCTTCCAAATATCTGATGCACAAGAAACGGTCGAGGATATCACCGAATACGATCCGGAGAAGTGCATTTGCCCTATCCTATTATCTGAATTATATGGATGAAAACCAACTGCATCTGGACGATGTATACCAAATGAAATATGCTGAACAGCATGAACACTTTACAGACTTTCTGATATGGTTAAAAGCAGGTGAGCATAGCCGGGAGGAATATTCAAAACTCCCCAATAATGAGACTTGCAATGCATATCTGAAAGAAGTGTTCCGGTTCTATACTTTTATGGAACGGGAAAACGGCCAGTCAGAAAGCCTGAAAGTGTTATCGGACGCACAGACGATTGTGCGAAACTCGGTAGGTGTCAGAAGGGTGCTGAACCGGAAAAGTTTTCACGGCTATCTGAAAGAAAAAGGACATCAGGGAAAAACCATTGAGCAGGACAAGATCGTAAGTTTGCTGCAGGAATGCGCAAACTGCCGCGATCAGGTTCTGCTTTTATTAATTGGCCGAGACAGGGTTCCGTATCGGGGAACTCTTAGGTGTCCGGTATGGAGAGGACATAGATTACAAAAACCATGTGATCTATGTAAACTTTCGGGAGGATAATGAGAATAATGCAAGGGCTAAGAATGCAGAATTCCGCAGAGCAAAGATCAGCGATGCGACATTTGATATCTTGACATTTTATATTGAAGAATATAAGGAACTATTTTGAAACAGGAATAACAGCGTTAGTTGGTCCGTCTGGAAGCGGAAAAAGTACAATCGCAAAATTGATTGCCAGATTTTGGGATATACAAAGCGGTTCAATAACGATTGGTAATAAAAACATTAAAACAATCAATCCTGAAAATTTAATGGAAAAGATGTCCTTTGTCTTTCAAGATGTTACATTGTTTAATGATACAGTTTTTAATAATATTCAAATGGGAAATCCTAATGCTACAAAAGAACAAGTATATAAAGCTGCCAAAGTAGCTTACTGTGATGAATTTGTTCGTAATCTGCCAAATGGATATGATACTATTTTAGGAGAAAACGGAAGTACATTGTCAGGTGGAGAACGTCAAAGAATTTCTATTGCAAGAGCTTTATTAAAAGACTCTCCGATTATTCTTTTTAGACGAGGCAACCGCCTCTCTTGACCCAGAAAATGAAGTTTTCGTACAAAAAGCCGTCTAACTTGCACATCTGATAAAAGGTAAAAACGATTGATGAAGCTATGAACAGCACCGACCCAGAGGTGCAGGCAAATTTTAAAAAGTATTTTGGAAATAAACGCCCTACATCAGAAGAATATATTTACAAGATTACCCAAAAAGACAAAAGTGTAATACAAAACAAGTGCTGTAAGGGGGATTGTATTATGGAACATTTTAAGCGAAATTCTATACAATCATACACTACCTAATAGCATTTTATCAACAACTGAATATCTCACAGCTTTAATAGCTCGTACAGAACTATATGTTTTGTGCGGGCTTTTTTTGTACCCGAAAAAATTTTTTCACTTTTTTTCAAAATCATGCAACAAATCACACCTTGCCGTACAGATATGGTGCGGAAAGGTCAATTTGACTGCAAGCTCAAACGTGTAGTAAAGGGCATTGTCCGTAATTATCGCAAAGAATTAAAGCGACGAAGAAATAAGGAAATTTCCTATTGTGAACTTCCAGAAATCGTCGTGGAAAAGCTGGCAGTCTGGGACGAATATGAAAGCGATTATACCGCCTTTGATGTATGCGGTATTGAGGTTCGTGTCCTTGATGATGATTTAGCAGAAGCGATTAAGTATCTGTCTGAAAAAAGACAGAGAAATCTTGTTGATGTATTTCTTCTTAGGCATGAGCGATACAGAAATCGGCGACAGATTAAAGATTAACCGTTCAACGTCGTTCCGCAGTAGGAAGAACTCACTTGAAGAACTCAAGAAAAAAAATTAAAGGAGAACATGAATGATGAATAACACACGCCCGTCATTTTATCTTATCTCGTCGGCTGTGGACGGTAACGTAAATGCGATTGAAAAGATACTGGCATTTTATGACCCGTACATATCAAAATGTTGTTTACGTCCATTCTATGACAGATATGGTAATGTCTGCATAGTCGTAGACATGGAATTAAAGGGACGTATCAGAGAAGCACTTATCAAAATGATGTTGGACTTTGATATTCCTTTAGAAACCGAAGAATAACAAGCAGTAACCGCAGAGCATGATTTGTTCAATCCCCTCTTTCCTGCTCTGCACCTGCTTTTATATGAAAGCAACACGCTTTCGCCACAGCTCTTTGACAACTGAATAAAGCAGACAGATACGTTTGTGAGATAGCGAGCCACGGGGACTGTACGCCACGACCTTTTCAAAAGAAAGCGAGCGACCCACGCAGTGATCCGAGAGCGACTGTTGGAAAAGTCGTTTTGCCACGACCTATCCTCACAGAATAATGATACGTCCGCATGGTGCGGTTCTGCCCACAAGAATGGGAATAGTTGAGATACTAATGGAGCTTTCCAAAGCCGTCTGTCTGCTTGTAAAAAAACAACACACAGTAAAGGGGGTGCATAGATTATGAACAATACTGATGTGCCTATCTGGGAAAAAAATATACGCTGACGATTGAAGAAGCGTCTAAATACTTCCGCATTGGCGAAAAAAAATTGCGTAAATTAGCCGAAGAAAATATTGACGCTGGCTGGGTTATCGTGAACGGTAATCGTATTCAGATTAAGCGAAAACAATTTGAAAAAATCATAGATACATTGGACGAAATCTAATGTCATTGAGCCGTAGATATGGTATAATAAAGTATAGCGTATCACGGCTCATTCCATGACGGAAAGGAGCTTTACACTATGTCTAATGTGAAACGAAAAGACAGTAAAAATCGCAATTTGCGTAATGGAGAGAGCCAGCGAAAAGACGGAAGATACGTTTATAAATATACCGATATATACGGAAAGCCACAATTTATCTATTCTTGGAAACTTGTACCGACAGACAAGACACCTGCTGGAAAGCGTGATGATATATCGTTGAGGGAAAAAAGAAGCACAGATTAAAAAAAAGACCTTAACGACGGTATCGATACAGCAGGCGGTAAAATGACAGTCTGCCAGCTCTACGACAAGAAGAACAGCCAAAGAAAGAACATCAAGAGGGCTACCGAAAAGGACGACAGTATCTTATGAACGCTCTGAAAAATGACCCATTAGGTATGAGGGCGATTGATACGGTTAAGCAGTCGGACGCTAAAGAATGGGCTATCAGAATGAGTGAAAAAAGGATATGCCTATAAAACGATTGATAACTATAAGCGTTCCTTGAAAGCGTCATTTTACATGGCGATACAAGACGACTGTATCAGAAAGAACCCATTTGAATTTAAGCTAAGTGATGTTCTGGAAGATGATACCGAACAGAAAGTTATCCTTACACCAGAGCAGGAAGAACGCCTGCTTGCCTTTATGGAAAAGGACAAAATTTATAGTAAGTATTATGATGAGGTTGTGCTTCTGCTGGAAACGGGACTTCGTATTTCTGAATTTTGCGGACTGACGACGCATATTGATATGCAGAACAGAATACTCAATATAGACCACCAGTTATTGAAAGACAGCGAAATCGGCTACTATATTGAAACGCCAAAGACCAAAAACGGAAAACGGGAACTTCCATTGACAGAACGGGCTTATCAAGCAATCCAAAGAATACTAAAGAACAGAGGAAAGGCACAACCGCTGATTGTAGGTGGTTACAGCAATTTCCTATTCCTAAATCGTGAGGGCTTGCCTAAAGTTGCAGGAAACTATGAGGGCATGGTGCGAGGACTGATTAAGAAGTATAACAAGTATCACACGGACAAGTTACCGAACATCACGCCACATTCATTCAGACATACTTATTGTACGAATATGGCAAACAGAGGAATGAACCCAAACACTCTGCAATACCTCATGGGACACGCTAACATAACCATGACACTTGGCTATTACGCACACGGTACATTTCAATCTGCAAAAGCAGAACTGGAAAGACTGGCTTGTTAATATCGGAGCTTATATTTACTACTCATTTACTACTTTTGGTTGCATAAGTAGTTGTAGTTTATCATTGAAAGTCTGGTTCGTAAACAAATTCGAGATTAATCGAAGAAAATGTAGAAAGAAGGAAAAAACATGAGGGATGAGAACTGTATTTTTTGTAAAATCGCAAATGGAGAAATTCCATCTGCAACCATATATGAGGATGATGATTTCAGAGTAATTCTGGATCTTGGACCGGCGACAAAGGGACATGCACTGATCCTGCCAAAAGAACATGCGGCAGATATTTATTCTATTGATGAAGAACTGGCAGGAAAAGCATTTAAGCTTGCAAAGAAGATCACAACAAGATTAAAAGATGTACTTGGATGTGACGGATATAATATCGTACAGAATAACGGGGAAGTGGCCGGTCAGACCGTACTCCATTTCCATATGCATCTGATTCCGAGATATAAAAATGACAAGAGCGCATTCGGCTGGAAACCGGGTAAACTTACAGATGAAGATCGGGATGAAATCCTGGAAAAACTGAAAGAAAAAATAAAATAGTGAGGTACTGGAGTGAGTTTTCAGAATAAGAATAAAAAGGAATTCGAGAACGTGTACCATAAAAAATAAGTTCAACGTTTATCGGATAGCAATGGATTATTCTGGCAGTCACAAAGAGTCAGCGGAAGAGATATTCCAGGAGGTTTTTCTAAAACTATATACACACTTTGATACAGTGGATGAAGAATACATGGCAGCATGGCTGGTAACAACAACGAAAAAATACAGCTATCAATTATATGAAGAAGCGGGCAAGAGAATGTCCGAAGGCAGATATTGAGCTGTTTTCGGATCTGTACTCGAAGGAATATGCGGAAAGTGCAGAGGAGCATGTATTCCACAAAATTTTACAAAAAGAAAAAAGTGGGTTATGGATGGACGATTCTGGATGCATTGTACGAAGAAAATGAAAACTGGTACGAAGCAATTACCATGGTTTACTGTCTGGAGAGAAAAACAAAAAGATGTGGCTGAATCTATGGGGATCAGTATCCAAGCACTGACGGGTGTACTGTACAGAGCAAGAAAATGGGTAAAGATACATTACAATTCTGATGATTACACAAAATAGCACCGATGGATATGTAAAGAAAACAGGTGTCGTTCCGGCACCTGTTTTTGAACAATGTAAATAACTGTTGTTAAAAAATTATTTGAAGTAGCATCTTCGATCAGACCGATAATTGTCTTGATCGGATCCTGCTGAGAAGACTGATTCATTGCATTTATGAAGTCTTCACGGGAATCATAAAGCTTGTGGACAGCTGCGAGAAGCTTTTCATCTGTAAGCTCTTCTTCTTCCATAACCATACTGAATCCCTGACGTTCGAAAGAACGGGCATTTAAGATCTGGTCTCCACGACTTGCATTTGCAGAAAGTGGAATCAGAAGATTCGGTTTGTGCAGTGCAAGAAATTCGCAGATTGCATTGGCTCCGGCTCTTGAGATTACAACATCGGCAAGGGCGAAGAGATCTTTCAGTTCATCCTGAATATATTCAAATTGAACATAGCCATTCAGACCGGTGAGCTTTTCATCGAGCTTGCCTTTACCACAGAGATGAACAACTTGGAAATCTTTTAACAGTTCAGGAAGAATCTTGCGTACTGCATTATTGACTGCGACTGCGCCAAGACTTCCTCCGACGATCAGGATAACTGGTTTTACTTCCTTGAAACCACAGAAAGCGCGGGCTTTTTCTTTATCTCCGGTGAAAAGCTCCTGACGGATAGGGGATCCGGTAAGGACAGCTTTATCTTGAGGAAGGGAACTTAAAGTTTCCGGGAAGTTACAGCATACTTTTTTTTTGCAGCTGAAGGAATGGAAAGCTTATTAGCCAGTCCCGGAGTCATATCCGATTCGTGAATGATAACAGGAACATGGTTCTTCTTTCCGGCAATAACAACAGGAACACTTACAAATCCACCTTTTGAAAAAAAATTACATCCGGTTTTAACTGCTTGATCAGGCGGTTGGCTTCACTGAAGCCTTTCAGGACGCGGAACGGATCCGTAAAGTTCTGAAGGCTGAAATACCGGCGGAGCTTACCGGAAGAGATACCATGATATGGAATCCCCTGTTGTTCAACCAGTTGCTTTTCCATACCGTTGTAAGAACCGATGTAATGTATGTCATACTGCAGTTCCCGAAGACGGGGAAGCAGTGCAATATTAGGTGTAACATGTCCGGCAGTACCTCCGCCGGTCAGAATGATGCGTTTCATAATAAAAATCCTCCCATTGATGGTGCGAATTAAGATTCGCAGTTGATACAGGCAGAGAGACTGCCCTGATATCATAATATTAAACAGGTGAAGGAAAAAGGTCAAGTTAAAGGGAAAAAGAAATCCCAAAAAATGAGGTTTAAAATGGAAAAACATGAAGATAATCTGGATAAGCTTTTAAAAGCTGAACTGGAAAAAGAAGCCGGGGAAATCATGGAAGAAATGGACTCGGACGAATCACTGCAGGACATTTCCTTTCCAGAAGACCTGGATGAAAAGATGTGGAGTAAAATCCAAGAATATGAAGAACAGCAGGAAGCATATGAAAAACTGTCAGATGCCGACAAGGACGCAATCCGTCTCGGACGAGAGGTTCAGGCACTTCGCGCATGGGGAGAATACGAAGGATCATCTTAAGAAAGATGTGGAGAGTGACAGTTATATAGATAATGTTGTGCCAATTGAGCATGTAAAGCATGAAACAGACAATAAAGCAAGTGACGATGGTACGAACGGAGAGACCGAGAAGAAAGCCGGGAAGAAGAAAAAGTTAAGAAGAGAAAGCGGCACTGGAAGGAATATGGAATCGTGGCGATTGTGACTGTGCTTGCTATGATGTGGAGTATGGTGAGTATTGGTGGGACGCCGTTCTTTGGCAGGGTGTTGAATGATATTATTGGTGATAGAGAAATGGTTAAGGTTAATACGGAAAGGGAGGATGGAGATAAGAATAAGATTGACAATTATGATGAAGAAAGTGTGTATGAAGAAATTAAAGAAATTTGGAATGGATGTTGTTCGATTTAGGAGAAAGTCGGATGGAATGACATTAATTCAAAGTGATATTGATGAAGCATTGAAAAGAGTTTGTTTAATTTATAGTAATGAAGAAACTATAATGGAATATCAAATGATTTTTAATTATAAAGAACAATCACATGGATATGATGTAGAAGATAAAAAAAATTAAAGAAGAGCAGATGATAGTAGATGGGAATAAAATTAACATTATTCAGTATGAATTATCGGATGGAAGTAAAGAGAATATAGCACAATTTGAGTATAAAGATGTTTTTTACATTTTAAATACAACTATGGAAGAAGAAGAATTCAAAAAAATTTTAAAAAATTTATATTTTTTCTAAAAATGGCGTGAGATTTTTTGTGCTCGATTGTTAATATAGTGTAGAGAGGAGGCGAAAGGTGAAAAAGAGCAAAATTTTATCACTGATTATGACAATGATTATGGTTTGTACATTGTTTATCAGTACACGAGGAATTGCAAAGGCATCCGATGCGCCGGAGTGTGTTGATGGTTCCTACTTAACGAATGAAGATTCTTCAGAGGTAACGGTATGGACCAATGAGCAGAGGTGTGTATTTAAAAAGTGGCTCATCAACAATTACAAAAGCCGGACCTGGTAAAATTGCTGCAGGAGGAAACACAGTAGGGCAGAAAGTTGTTTCCAAGATTACAGTGGATGTAACAGTGGAACGGTATGTGAATGGAAAATGGGGCTACTATACTTCATGGATTGAAACAAATTATAATTCTGTCTATGTAAGTACAAGTAAAACATTATCCGTACCAACTGGATATTATTATCGAGTATGCTGTGTGCATTACGCAAATTCAGACGTAAGTGGCTCGTACACAGACGGCATTTACATCTAAAAATCACAAACCAAACATCCCAACCCCTTACCCACTCTAACCCACCCCCGCACCACCAAACCAAAAATATTTTTTATAAAATATTCATACGACTATCAACCGGGCGGCAGTTAGCGAAAGTAAGGACAAGGGAACAATATGAGGGAGGGAGATGGAAGATTCCTTTTAACACCTGTCTGAATTGCAGGTTGATAAAGTTCAACATCTCCGGTCTTGCAGACTGACAAGAGGGCGAACAGGACTGTAAAGACCACAACTAATAAACGTATTTTCTGATTGGACAGAAAGCATATGACCAAATAATACAACTCGGTCGCGAAGTATGCGAGTATGGAACATCAGAGCAAGCAAAAAGCCTAACTAATGTTAAACTGAATTAGACCAAAAACAAGCAGGTCGGGATAATTCCTGACCTGCTTTGTTTTGACGCAAAATTGCGAAAAAATTATTTGATTACTGGTTATTGCTTAAATATTCTTTTAAAGCAAGTGAAAGCTGATCCGGGCAGGATGTTGCTTTGTATCCACATTTGATACCTTCGATACGTGAAATTGCTTCGTGAATATCCATTCCTTCAACGAGGCGCCCGATGCCCTGTAAGTTACCGTTACATCCGCCTGTGAACTCAACATTATGAATACGTCCAGCTTCATCTACTTCTAAGTGAATATTCTTAGAACAGACGCCGTGTGGTGTAAATTCCATGAGTATAGTCCTCCTTTATATTTATACTATTATTGTGCCTTATAAAATTGCTTCAATGATTATAACACAGCCTTATAAGAAAATGCTAGTGCATATTATAAGAAATCTGATATAATAGCTATTGTAATTTTGAAGGGAAATCTATAGATATAGATAAAAACAATATGTAGGAAAAACGGAGGATTTTCAAATGATAGGAATTATCGGAGCAATGGATGAAGAGGTTGCAATCTTAAAGGAATCGATGGAAGTTCAGGATACGATGGAACGTGCCGGAATGACTTTTGTCAAAGGTATTATGAGTGGCAAGGAAGTTGTAGTTGTAAGAAGTGGTATCGGAAAAGTCAACATGGGAATCTGCGCACAGATTCTGATTGACTGTTTTGGTGTGGATACGCTGATCAATACAGGTGTGGCAGGTTCTCTGGATGCAGATATCAACATCGGCGATATCGTCATCTCGACCGATGCTGTTCAGCACGACATGGATGTAAGTATGCTTGGCGATCCGGTAGGACAGATTCCGAGAATGGATACCTTTTCTTTCCCGGCAGATGAGAAGCTTGTGAAGCTGGCAGTGGAAGTAAACAAAGAAGTGAATCCGGACATTCAGACATTTACCGGAAGAGTGCTCAGCGGAGATCAGTTTATTTCCGGCAAGGAAAAAGAAGGAATATCTGGTAAAGACATTTGATGGAAAGTGTGCGGAGATGGAAGGCGCAAAATGGCGCAGACCGCATATCTGAACAAAGTTTCGTACGTCATCATTCGTGCCATTTCTGACAAAGCCGACAACAGTGCAACGATGGATTATCCGGAGTTTGTGAAGATGGCAATCACCCATTATGTAGGGCTTGTCAAAGGTCTTGTAGAAAGAATGTAATGCGTAAGGCAGCAAAAAGTAAAACAGAAAAGCAGCGTCATTTTCCAGACAGGATGTCGGATTGTGGCGAACGATTAGGGAATCCAAATTCGGAGGTTTACGGTATAATGACGGTAAATCTAAGAAGGAGGATTCTTTTTATGTTGGAAATGTTCGTGGTGAGAGAAACGGTATTTTTTTTCTGACGGGAGTGATGATCGGGATCGGCGCGATTGCAAGACTGATTACCGGGATTTCACTGAAAAAGCTGGTAAGAGCAGCAAGTAACATGAGTAAAGCAATCATCCGCTGATGCGGCTTGTAAGGGCAAAATTTGAGCATGGGTGTATGGTGAGTGATAAAGTACAGAATGTTGGTGCATTTGTAGAGAAATATTTGTATGAATACCGGGTGCTTGGCGTGAGGTGCATACCTGGAGGCAGTGGGCGAAGGGGAGCATCTGGCTCTGCCTTATCTTTGGAGCCACAGGAACAGCGCTTGCTTATGCGACGGGGGAGAGGGAACAGGGACTTTACAGATATGGTATTTTGGGCGGTATGGGAGCTTTGGCGCTCTTTCTACTCCGGATGCTTGCGGATGATGCCTATCAGCTGGAGGCGAAAACCTATATGGTAGATTTTCTGGAAAATACATATGCTCATCGCTATGAGAAGACCAATCAGAAAGAAATCCAGGTTACGGTTCAGAGAGCGGATGAGATTCCGGAGAAAATGGATGCAGAGGAAAATGAAGCGGCGCATTCTGGTCAGGTGCAAAGACCATTTTCAGAAGAAACCGTGCCAGCAAGCGCAGCTACGGTAAATGCGGTTTCTGCGAACGAAAAACGGTATACAGAAGATGGACAAATGCAGCAGACCGTGCAGACAGTAGCAAAAGTGGGACAGGCGAATGCAAATCAGGCTGATGAAATGCGGACGCAGCAGCCGGGAGCACGGATGGAAGATACAGCCGGTTCCAGATTTAAGCAGGAAGATACCGGCGAAAAGCTGGAGCCGACAAAAGAGGCAAGAATCCGGGAAATTCTGGAAGAATTCCTTGCCTGACTGGTGTGGATAATCGCAAGTTAAGTGAAATCTGCCCAGTATATAAAAAAAGTCTTTTCGGGTAAAAAATGATTTGAAAATATAAAATACCGATATGTGGAAAAGCTGATTCCAGATATCGGTATTTCTATTATTATTGGGTAGGTGGTACACTTTTGCAGTTCACCGTTTTACAGAAAAAAACACAGAATGAACACAGATTGCCACTAGAAGTTTCACAAATCATCCGTATAATTGAAAAGCATGAAATTTTGTAGTCAGGAGGAACAATATTGATTGAGGTAAAAATCTTGTAAAGAAATACGGCTCACATCTGGCTGTAGATCATTTGAATTTTACTGTAGATACCGGGCAGATCTATGGATTTTTAGACCGAACGGTGCCGGAAAGTCCACAACGATGAATATTATGACCGGCTATCTTGGCGCCACAGAAGGTGAAGTGCTGATCAACGGGCACAATATACTGGAGGAACCGGAGGCAGCAAAAAATGTATTGGTTATCTGCCTGAGATGCCACCGCTTTACACGGATATGAAGGTGAATGAATACCTGAGGTTCGTAGCGGAATTGAAGAAGATCCCAAAACCGGAACGGCAGGAGCAGATTGAGAAGGTCATGCTGATGGTGAAGATCATGGATGTACAGGACCGGCTGATCAAGAACCTGTCCAAAGGTTATAAGCAGAGAGTCGGACTTGCGCAGGCAATCCTTGGATTCCCGGAGATCATCATTCTGGATGAACCGACGGTCGGACTGGATCCGAAGCAGATCATTGAAATCCGTGAACTGATCCGCGAGCTGGCAAAAAGAGCATACCGTGATCCTGAGCTCGCACATTCTGGCAGAGATCCAGGAAGTCTGTGATTATATTATGATTATTTCTAAAGGGAAACTGGTGGCAAGTGATACACCGGAGAATTTGGAAAAGCTTCTGACGAATCAGCAGACTGTGGAAATCCTGGCAAAGGGAAATGAAGATACGGTACGGAAAGTCATCGGCACAATCGGTAATGTGCAGAAGGCATCCGTGGAACACGGAAAAGAAGAAGGAACGGTAAAAGCGAGTTTGTTCCCGAAGGATGGAAAGGATATCAGGGAAACAGTATTTATGGCATTTGCACAGGAGGGCTGCCCGTTACTTATGTTGTATCACAGCCGTACGACGTTGGAGGATGTCTTTCTGGAGCTGACGCAGGGAAGCACACCTGCAAAGAAAAAAGCGATGAAGGACGGCGAAAAGAAAGGCCGGATGGTAAAGCGGCGCAAGAAAAAATGCGCAGGAAGAGGCAGAAGAGAACAAGCTGACTGAGATGGATGAAGAGCCGGAAGAAAATGCCGTTCCGACAAGTGAGGATGAAAAGGAGGATCTCGAAAATGACAGCAATTTATAAACGAGAATTAAAATCCTATTTTCAATCAATGACAGGCTATGTCCTGATCGCCTTCCTTGTGATCTTCACGGGAATCTATTTTATGGCGTACAACTTAAATTCGGGATATCCCTATTTTTCATATGTTCTGATGAATATCAACTACGTGTTGATCATCATTATCCCGATGCTCACCATGCGTTCCTTTGCGGAGGAACGGAAGAACAAGACAGACCAGCTTCTGCTTGCCGCACCGGTAAAATTATTTGATATCGTGATGGGGAAATACCTTGCGATGGTGACGGTATTTGCGGTACCGTGTCTGATTTTTTGTATTTTCCCAATTATCATTAAGAGCTTTGGAACGGCGTATCTGAAGGTGGATTATCTGTCGATTCTGATGTTCTTCCTGCTCGGATGCGTGTATCTGGCAATCGGAGTGTTTCTTTCATCACTCACAGAAAGCCAGATCATTGCGGCAGTAACAACCTTTGGCGTTTTGCTTCTGATCTATCTCTGGGGAGGACTGATCAATTTCCTCCCGACATCAGCTACAAGCGGCATGATCGGTATTGTGGTATTCGTTACCATTGTGGCGCTGATCATTTACCGGATGACGGGAAACTGGATGATCGCAGGAATTATCGAAGCAATCGGAGTTGTTGCGGTTGTGATCGTAAGCTTTGTAAAATCTTCATTATTTGAAAATATTTTGGTCAACATCATGAAGAAGCTGTATCTTGCAGATGTATTTGACAACGTAGCATATAACAAGCTTTTCGATGTGAGTGGGCTGATCCTGTATCTGAGTGTGGCAGGTGTATTTATCTTCCTGACCATGCAGTCCATTCAGAAAAGACGTTGGAGTTAGGAGGGAGAAGACATGGAAAAAAATCAAAAAAATGTTCAGCAGCAAAGTCTTCCCGGAACGGAACTTACAGCGTAGGGCTTGCAGTGATCGTGATTGCAATTGCGATCGTGATCAATCTGGTGGCAGGACAGCTTCCGGAAAAAGTAAGAAATATTGATATCAGCAGCAACAATCTGTACGATATCAGCAGCGTGTCCACAAAAATGCTGAAGAAGCTGGATAAAAAGTAGATTTGAAAGTGATCGCAGAACAGGATTCTGTGGATACCAGGATCAAGACTTTTGTGAAAAAATATGCGGCGCTTTCCGGCAAAGTAAAAGAATGGGTGGACAGCGTACTGCATCCGTCCGTTCTTCAGAAATATAATACCGATGGGAATGTAATCGTTGTGTCCTGTGATGCAACCGGAAAGTCTACAACGATTTCATTTTCAGATATTATCCAGTCCGATTATTACTCTTATTATACGACCGGAAGTGCCAGTGAAAGTTCTTTCGACGGAGAAGGACAGCTTACCAGTGCGATCAATTATGTAACCAGCGAGGAAACAAGCAAGATTTACCGGACCGAGTGGTCACGGAGAAGCGACATTTTCAAGTTCGGTAAGTGATCTGCTTACTAAGAATAATCTGGAGACGGAAGAAATCAACCTGAGTATGAGTCCGGAAATCCCGGATGACTGCGACCTGTTGTTCCTCTATGCACCGACATCGGATATTACAGATGATGAAAAGACAATTATTGAGAAATATCTGAGTGACGGCGGAAAGGTTTATCTGATCCTTGGAGATACGACTTCAGACACACCAAATCTGGACGGAATTATGTCGGATTATGGATTGAAAAAAGTCAGCTGTTATATTGCAGATACCCAGAGATGCTACCAGGGAAATTATTATGCAATCTTCCCACAGCTTTCTCTGAGTGGTGACCTGGGAAGCGGCATCAGCAATCAGATGGTACTTCTGCTGAATTCACCTGGTATGGAGAAAACAGATACGGATAATGATAATCTGACGGTTACTCCATTTATGCAGACATCAGACAGTGGATATGCAGTGACAGAAAATGACCAGACACAGGGACAGTATATCCTGGGAGCCGTTTCTACCAATGCGATTTCTGCGGATTCTTCAGATTCGGACAGCGAGGATGAAGACGATAAGAGTGATGCAACGGATACAGACACAAAGACAGCAAGACTTACGGTGCTTGCTTCTGCATCTATGATCAGCTCGGATATCACAGATCAGCTGACGACACTGGATAACCTGACTTTGTTTGTAAATTCAGTGACAGAGAATTTTGATAATGTAAACAATGTTGCGATTGAAGCGAAGAGTCTTTCGACTGAGACCAACACACCGATGCATGCAGGTGCATTCAGCATCCTTGTGATCTTTATTATTCCGCTTGCAATTCTGATCCTTGGATTTGTGATCTGGATGAGAAGACGGAAAGCGTAAGAGGCAGGAGGAAAAAAAGATGGAGAAAAAAAACAAGGACAATAGGAATCCTTCTGCTCGTACTGCTTGCTCTGCTCATTACATTTTTCGGGCTGAAAAAATGGAATACATCTAAGTCAGAGGCAGAAGAGAAGAAAAAAAGAAAACGCAGTGGTGCATATTTTTGAGACAGATTCGCTGGAGTCGATCGAGTATAAAGAAGCATCTGGGGAAGAAATGTCCTTTGTAAAAGAGGATGATACCTGGGAGTATGCGCCGGACACCACGATCGCACTGACGGAGAGCAGTATGCAAAATATGGAAGATGCATTTTCGGATATTCAGGCGGTAAAAAGAGATCAAGAATCCGGATGACCTTTCGGACTATGGATTTGATTCGCCGGAATATAATCTTACGCTGACCGGAAAGGATGGCGAGGCACATAAATTTCTAATCGGGAATGCTTCCGGAGAAAATTATTATTTCATGGAAGATGGAACAGAAAAAGTGTACACGGTATCGGCAGATCTGATTTCGGAAATGGTATGGCGGCTTGCAGATGTTGCTGAAAAGGACAGCTTTGTAACAGTTACATCCGATAACTTTGTAAAAGAGACTGTGACAAAACCGGGTGACGAGGTAAAAACCTACGAAGCGGACAATGAGGATCAGGAAGATACTGTCACAAGTATTATGACAGCACTTTCCGGATTCTATTTTACAGATTGTGCAGATTATCATGTGACGGACGCGACGCTTGGCAATTACGGGCTTGCGGAAGATCAGCGGACGAAGGTGGAGCTGACTTACAAGGATACGTCGGATGATGACAAGGAAAAGACAGTTACATTCTATGTGGGAAGCAAGGACGACAGTGCGACCTACTATTATGTACAGATGGACGGTTCACAAAGAGTAAGCCGGGTACTGATCGATACGGTAGAGAAAGCGCTTGGATGGAAAGTGGACAGTAGTGCAGAGTAAAAGAATACAAAGAGAAAATTAAATAAATCTGCTAAGAAAGAAAAAAGGGATGATGTCTTTCAGGAAAGGACAGAGTCCCTTTTTTTGAGTGTACGTTTTACAAATTTATCCGCAGGAATCATTGACGCTGAAAAACCAACAGTGATACTATACAGATAATACGGAAAAATGAACGTTATACAATACGGAATGAGGAGAAACGATATGCCAATCATATACAATGAAAAACAAGAGAGTTTCATCTCTACAACCAGGAGATCAGCTATATCATCAAGATCCTTGACAACGACCAGCCGGGACAGCTCTACTACGGAAAACGCCTGACACACAGAGAAGATTTCAGCCATCTTTTGAATATGCGATGCGTGATATGTCACCGTATGCTTTCGAGGGAATTCTACATTCTCACTGGAGAATATCAAGCAGGAGTATCCGACTTTCGGCTGCGGAGATATGCGTTTTCCGGCATATGAGATCGAGCGGGAGAACGGAAGCCATGTAGTCGAGTTTGTATATAAAGAGCATAAAATTTATAATGGCAAACCAAAGCTTGAAGGACTTCCGGCGACTTATGTAGAAAGTGATGATGAGGCGCAGACTCTGGAACTGGTTCTGGAGGATACAAGTATCAATACAAGAATTGTCCTTTTATATACGATCTATGAAGCATTTCCGGTGATCGCGAGAAGTGTACGTTTTGAATGTGATTCTGACGAAAAGATCACACTTCTTTCTGCAATGAGCGCCTGTGTGGATCTGCCGGACAAGGATTATGAGATGATCGATCTTGCCGGTGTGTGGGCGAGAGAGCGCTATGTGAGAAGACATAAGCTGGATTACGGTATCCAGAGTATTTACAGTATGCGCGGATGCAGCAGCTACCAGTTCAATCCGTTCCTTGCACTTGCGCGTGAAAATGCAGACGAGTTCCAGGGGCAGGTCTACGGTTTCAGTCTGGTTTACAGCGGAAATTTCCTTGCACAGACAGAGGTAGACAATTATGATACCGCCCGTGTGCTGATGGGAATCCATCCAAATGGATTTAAGTGGACACTTGGAAAAGGCGAATCCTTCCAGACACCGGAGATGGTAATGGTATATTCGGAAGCCGGACTTAACGGAATGAGCCAGACCTTTCACAAGCTGTACCGCACACGTCTGGCAAGGGGAACCTGGAGAGATAAGGTTCGCCCGATCCTGATCAACAGCTGGGAAGCATTTTATTTTTGATTTTGATGCGCCAAAGCTTCTGGGACTTGCGGATGCGGCAAAGAGATCTTGGAATGGAGCTTTTTGTATTGGATGACGGATGGTTTGGAAAGAGAGATGACAGTACTTCTTCCCTTGGCGACTGGTATCCGAATGAGGAAAAGCTGAAAGGAACGTTAAAGGAGCTGGCAGAAAAGATCAATGCCAAAGGTTTAAAATTCGGGCTCTGGATTGAACCGGAGATGACAAACAAAGACAGTGATCTGTACAGGGCGCATCCGGACTGGCTTCTTGCAGAACAGGGCAAGCGGATCTGCCACAGCCGGACACAGTATGTACTGGATTTTTCTAAGAAAGAGGTACGTGAATATATCGGGGACATGCTGGAAAATCTTCTTGCAGAAGTGCCGGTATCTTATATCAAATGGGATATGAACCGTACATTTTCAGAGGTGTTCTCCAATGGAAATGACAGAGAGTATCAGGGAAAGGTCTGCCACAAATATATCCTTGGTGTGTATGAACTGTATGAGCGCCTGACCAGCCGTTTTCCGCATGTATTGTTTGAATCCTGCGCAAGCGGAGGAGCAAGATTTGACCCGGGAATGCTTTATTATGCACCGCAGGGATGGACTTCGGATGATACTGACGCAATCGAACGTCTGAAAATCCAGTATGGAACTTCAATGGTTTATCCGGTGAGTTGTATGGGAAGCCATGTATCAGCTTCACCGAACCATCAGACAAACCGTGTGACACCGCTCGAGACAAGAGCAGATGTGGCTTACTTTGGAACTTTTGGATATGAGCTTGACCTTTTAAAGCTTGGCGAGGAAGATAAGGCAGAAATCCGCCGTCAGATCGCATTTATGAAGGAGAAGAGAGATCTGATCCAGAAAGGAACTTTCTATCGACTGAAGAGTCCGTTTGAGGGAAATGAGACCGCATGGATGATCGTATCGGAGGATCAGAAGAAGGCGCTGGTTGGTTATTACCGGGTAATGCAGACCGGTCAATGTTGGATTTAAGAGACTGAAGCTGAAAGGGCTGAAAGAAGATACCTGTTATAAGGTCAGCGGATATGCTTATGACTGCTATGGCGATGAGCTGATGCAAGTCGGAATGATCCTGTCCGATTCTGCGTCCGGTGTATGGAAGAAGGGCGTGAATGATAAGGGAGATTTCCAGGCGGAAGTGTTTGAGATTGTAGCTGTGTAAGCCGGAATATATGGAAAGGACGAAATGGGAGAACCGTTTCGTCCTCTTGCGTTTTTGGAAGAAAAATTATATGATGTTTCTAAAAGACTTAAAGAGGTTTAAAATGGAACGACTATACGATAAATTAAAAGCATATTCCGAGAGCGATTTTTACGCATTTCACATGCCAGGACATAAGAGAAACAAGACACTTCTTGGAATTGAACTCCCATACGATCTGGATATCACGGAAATCGATGGTTTCGATGATCTGCATCACGCAGATGGTATTTTAAAAGAAGAGCAGGAAAGAGCCGCAAGGGTATTTGGGGCAGAGGAAAGTCATTTTCTGGTAAATGGAAGTACTGCCGGAATTTTAAGTGCAGTGATGGGATGTACGCACCGGGGAGATAAGATTCTGGTGGCACGCCATTGTCACAAATCCATTTACCATGCAATTTATATGAATGGTCTTGTACCGCGCTATGTGTATCCGGAATTTGATATTTCCATGCATATGAACGGGGAGATCAGCAAAGAAGATGTGGCAAAAGCACTTGCTGCAGAGCCGGATATCAAAGCCGTTGTGATCGTATCGCCAAATTATGATGGCGTGGTATCGGATGTGAAAGGAATTGCAGAAGTGGCACATTCGTATAGGATTCCACTGATCGTAGATGAAGCACATGGACGCGCATTTCGGATTTCATCCGGCATTTCCGGGGCGCGCAAATGATCTGGGAGCAGATGTGGTGATCAATAGTCTGCACAAGACACTGCCTTCTCTTACACAGACTGCAATCCTGCATATCAACGGAAAGCTTGCCAATCGAAGAAGAATTAAGAAATATCTGGATATGTTGCAGAGCAAAGAGTCCGTCGTATATTTTCATGGCAAGCCTGGATGCCTGCGTGGATTTTGTGGATGGAAAATGTGAGGAAGCATTTGAACTTTATGTAGAGAGGCTGCAAAAGTTCAGAGAAGAACTGAAGCCATTACAGCATTTACAGATTCTCCGTACAGAACATTATGATATTTCCAAAGTTGTGATTTCCACAGCAAATGCAAATATTACAAGTCCGGAGCTTGCGGACTCGGCCGAAAAAGAATATCATCTGGAAATGGAAATGACCGGAGGAACCTATGTACTTGCGATGACGACCGTGGCAGATACGCAGGAAGGACTGAACAGGTTAAAAGCTGCATTACTGGAAATAGACGATCAGCTGGAAGCAAAAACAGCCGTTTCCGGAAGCATAGAGATTTCCGGAGAGCTTCCTAGACTGGAGCAGTATTTTACACCGCAGGAGGCAAAGAGAACGGGAAGAAGACGGAGAAGCAGAAGAGATTCCGTGGAAAGAAAGTGAAGGACACATTTCTCTGGAATACGCATATCTCTACCCACCGGGAAGCCTGGTTATCGTACCCGGAGAGCGGATCAGCCGGGAAGCAGTAGAACTTCTTTGTTATTATGAAACACAGAATCTCCAAATAGAAGGAATACAGACGGAAGGCAAGATAAAGGTGTGGAAACATGAGTAAAATATATTATCTGATGGGAAAAAGTTCAACAGGGAAAGACACAATCTACAAAGAACTGAGAAAAAGAATGCCACAGTTAAAAAATGTAACGATCTATACAACTCGTCCACGGCGTGAGGGAGAAAAAAGAAGGCGAAGAATATTTCTTTACAGACGAAACTGAACTTGAAAAGTTCAAAAAAAAAGAAGGCCGATTGATCGAAGAACGTGCTTACAATACAGTTTATGGTATCTGGCACTATTTCACCGCTGATGACGGACAGTTCAATTTTGAACAAAAAAAATCAGGATTATCTCATGATCGGAACTCTTGAATCCTATGAAAAATTGAAAACCTATTTTGGAAACGAAAAAGTAGTTCCACTTTACATCGAGGTAGAAGACGGAGAGCGCTTAACCCGCGCCCTCGCCCGTGAGAAAACCCAGAAAGAACCCAAATACGCCGAAATGTGCCGCCGTTTCCTCGCCGATTCCAAAGATTTCTCCGAAGAAAACCTCGCCCACGCCGGAATCACAGAACGCTACGAAAACACAGACCTTGAAGACGTACTTGAGAAAATCTGTAAAAAGATACTTGAACAGTAGAGATTTCAACACCCAAGCGAGACAGGCTCCGCCTGTCTATATGAACTTTCTCATTGAGAAATTCATGAAGTTTATTAAATAAGATTTTATAATGTAGTGGAGTCAATATCCAGAAAAAAAAGAAATCCATCTTCGGTATCAGCGCCTTTGCACTATGGAACCGAAGATGGATTTCGTTTTTTTCGTCATATTTCCACGCTACGCATGACTCTAATTCAAGAAGTTCTCAATAATCACCCCTTCTGCTTCCTCTTCCGTCATTCCAAGAGTCCGCAAAATTGATCAACTGCTCATCATTGATCCTTCCGATCGCGCCTTCGTGGATAATAGCCGCATCCACATGCTTCGCATTGATCTCAGGAATTGAACTTACTTCTGCATGATCCATGATAATAGAATCACACTGAACATGTGCATGGCAACGGTTCTTTCCGACAGCCCTCGGATGGAAGACCTGTCTGGATTCGCCTTTTGCGACCGAACGGGATACGATCTGCGCAGAGCTGCCTTCTCCGAGCAGTTCCACCATCATATTTGAAGTAGCTTCCTGTTTTCCATGTGTCATCAGTTTTTCAATGACATAAAGCTTGGAACCGGCTTCCAGATGTACATTATTTTCACGAACTGTAGAATCGACTCCTTTGATCTGAGCAGTATCCAGCGTAAATACAGAATTTTCACCAAGATAAACTTCGGTAACGGGATTGAGTACACGGGCTCCGGTGCCTTCACCCTCTCCGTAATGCTTTTCTACATAGCGTACATTTGCATTTTTTTTCCACATGGAAAGTATGAATACCATCATGGCGGCTTTCGTTACATCCGCTGTTGTGGATACCACATCCGGCAACGATAGTTACATTTGCACCTTCTGCTACATAAAAATCATTGTAAACAACGTCCGTCATTCCGCTTGCGTCAACAACAACCGGAATATGAACTTCTTCGCCGTCTGTTTTTCCATCGATGAAAATATCGATTCCCGGCTTGTCCTGTTTTTTCTTGATTTTAATATGCTCACTGTCACCGTGGCAGAGCGCGATCCCATTATGTCGTAAATTGAATGCACCGGACTGTGTAAAACCGATATCATCGATCTGAGCTAATACTTTTTCTGTAATTTTATCCAATAAAGTCATTGTATCTTCCTCCCCTGTTATCTACATTTCAGACAGCTGTAAGAATCTGCTGTCTTCCCCCTAATAATTGTGGAAGGATATCCGCGGTCTGTCCGATCGAAGCAATCTTTCCGCCTTCGATTACCATGATCCGGTCAGCCATCTGGATGATTCTTTCCTGATGGGAAATAAGAATAAGACTCTGCTTTTTCTCTTTTGTGCATTTTTTTCAAACTGTTCGATCAACATAGAAAAACTCCAGAGATCGATTCCGGCCTCCGGTTCATCGAAAATACAGAGTTTGTGCGGCTTTGCGAGAACGGTTGCAATTTCCAGCCGCTTCATTTCACCGCCGGATAAGGTTCCGTCTACTTCACGTTCAATGTATTCGTTGGCACAAAGTCCAACGGTACTTAAAAGTCTGCAACAGACATCTCTTGTCAGATCTTCTCCAGCCGCAAGTGATAAAAGCTTGCTTACCGTCATTCCTTTGAAGCGCGGTGGTTTGCTGGAATGCGTAACCGATTCCGGCTTCTGCCCTGTGGTTGATATCATAATCACTGATATCGGTTCCGTCTAAGATGATCTGTCCGGCACTTGCCTGGTCAATCCCCCATCAGCACTTTTGCAAGTGTGGATTTGCCACCTCCGTTCGGACCGGTGATCACCAGCATTTCCCCGTCTTCTACGTTAAAACTGATATTTTCTACGATACTTCGTTCTATTCCGTTTTCATTCACCTGGAATGTAAGATTTTTTACCTCCAGCATGAGTTCATCCCCTTTCTGTGTAAGAAACTTATATAAAGTTTGTCTGGCCAAAATACCTTTTGCCCCCAACATCTTGTATGATGTAAGTATCAAAAGAATAAATTGCGTGGAAATGGAGCAATCCGATTACATCATTGGATACAGAAGCTTTATATATTCATGCTTATTATAAAACATATCGGAAAAGTTGTCATCTTTTATTATTGAGAAGATAGTTTGTGTGCAGAAGATATGATTTCAACATACCTACAAAAAGCGAAATTCGCAGAATTTTCAGAAATAATTCAGAAAGACCACAGGAATTTGCTCTAGGTATCTGCATAAATTTATGTTATACTAATGGAATAGTAAGAAAGAAGAGGGTGATAATATGTCAGGATTTAAAGATGTCGGAGGACATAGCGAGATCATTCAGTATATACAGAACGCAGTTACAGAAGATAAAGTATCACATGCTTATATTCTGAACGGCGAGAAGGGATCTGGAAAGAAGATGCTTGCAGGTCTTTTTGCACAGACTCTGCAGTGCGAAAAGGGCGGAGCAGAACCGTGCTATGAGTGCCATTCGTGCAAGCAGGCAGTCAGCGGCAATCATCCGGATATTATCTGGGTAACGCATGAAAAGCCGAACAGCATCAGTGTAGATGATATCCGGGTTCAGATCAATGGGGATATTCAGGTGAAGCCTTATAATGGAAAATACAAGATCTACATTGTGCCGGATGCAGATATGATGACTGTACAGGCACAGAATGCTCTGCTGAAGACAATCGAAGAGCCACCTGCTTATGCGGTAATTCTGCTTCTTACAGAGAATGCGAACAGTCTGCTCCCAACGATCTGCTCAAGATGCGTTATGCTGAAGCTCCGTAACATTAAGGATCAGCTTGTGAAAAGGTATCTGATGGAGCAGCTTCAGGTTCCCTGATTACAAGGCAGACGTGTGTACTGCATTTGCACAGGGCAATATTGGAAAAGTCGCTATGCTGGCAGGTTCTGAGCATTTTAATGAAATTAAAGATGAGGCAGTTCGTCTGCTGAAGAATATCGATACCATGGAACTCGGTGATCTGGTGGAAGCTGTGAAACGGATTTCCGCTTACAAGATTGAGATCACAGATTATCTGGACATCCTTATGATCTGGTATCGTGATGTTCTGATCTATAAAGCAACAATGAATATCGACAGACTGATTTTCGGTGAAGAGATCGACAGTATCAGGGAGCGTGCGAAAAAGAGCTCTTATGAAGGAATTGAGACAATTCTGGAAGCACTTGAGAAAGCAAAGGCGAGACTGCGCGCCAATGTCAACTTTGATCTTGTCATGGAACTTCTTCTGTTGACAATAAAGGAGAACTAGGGAATGACAAAAGTAATTGGAGTCCGTTTTCGGACTGCAGGAAAGATCTATTTTTTTTCTCACCGGGCAAATTTGAGGTGAAGCGTGGCGATCAGGTAATTGTAGAGACCGCGAGGAGTAGAATTCGGTAACGTTGTGATGGGACCGAAGGAAGTGAAGGATGAAGAGATCACCCAGCCTCTTAAGACAGTGATCCGCCTGGCGACAGAGGATGACCGCCGTGTAGAAGAAAAGAATCGCAAAAAAAAAAAGAAGCATTTCAGATTTGTCTGGAGAAGATCCGCAAGCATGGGCTGGAAATGAAGCTGATCGATGCAGAATATACCTTTGACAACAATAAAGTGCTGTTCTATTTTACGGCGGACGGAAGAATTGATTTCCGTGAACTGGTAAAGGATCTGGCAGCGGTATTCCGTACCAGGATTGAACTTCGCCAGATCGGTGTAAGAGATGAGACGAAGATCCGCGGAGGAATCGGAATCTGTGGACGAGAGCTTTGCTGCCACACCTATTGTCTGAGTTTGCACCGGTTTCGATCAAGATGGCAAAAGAACAGAATCTGTCTCTGAACCCGACTAAGATTTCAGGTGTATGTGGCAGACTGATGCCTGACAAATGAGGAAGAGACATACGAGGAACTCAACAATAATCTTCCGTCTGCAGGTGAGGCGGTGACAACTCCGGAAGGACTGAAAGGTGAAGTACAGTCATTAAGCGTACTGCGTCAGCTTGTCAGGGTTATTGTAACTTTGGACAATGATGAGAAAGAAATCCGAATATCCGGCGCCTGACCTGAAGTTCAAACCGCGCCGCCGGAAAAAGGATGTGAAGCTTTCCAAACAGGAAATGAAAGAGCTTGCGCTTGGAGAAAGGTGAAGGAGCGTCAAAGTTAGATGACAAATAATCTTAAGCCGGGAGAACGGCTCGATGATTTACAGATCAAAGGATATGAGATCATTCAAAGTCCGGGCCGTTTCTGTTTTGGAATGGATGCAGTGCTTTTAAGTGCCTTTGCCAAAGTAAAAAGAATGGGAGAATGCGTTCTTGATCTTGGAACAGGAACGGGAATTCTCCCGATTCTTTTGGTCGCAAAGACAAAAGGGAAAGCATTTTACAGGACTGGAGATTCAGGAAGAAAGTGCGGATATGGCGTGTCGGAGTGTCCGGCACAACCGGCTTGAGGAGCAGATCGACATTGTAACGGGAGATATCAAAGAAGCGTCACAGATATTTGGAAAAGGTTCCATGGATGTGATAACAACGAACCCTCCATACATGATCGGAGGTCATGGAATGGCTAATCCGGAAAGTGCTAAGGCAATTGCGAGGCATGAGGTACTGTGCACACTGGAGGATATTATCCGGGAAAGTGCACGGATTTTAAAAAGCCGGAGGAAGATTTTATATGGTACACAGACCGTTTAGGCTCGCAGAGATTCTGACAGCAATGTGTGAGGCGAAGCTGGAGCCAAAAAAGAATGCGTCTGGTGTATCCATATGTGGATAAGGAACCGAACATGGTTTTAATAGAAGGAATCCGTGGTGCCAAATCGCGGATGACAGTAGATCCGCCACTGATCGTTTATGAGAAGGACGGCGCCTAGGGAGATCCTGGAGTATTACGGGATGACAGGAACTGGAAAGGAGTAACGAATGGCAGGAACATTGTACTTATGTGCAACACCGATAGGGAATCTGGAAGATATGACATTCCGGGTGATCCGGACGCTGAAAGAAGTGGATCTGATCGCAGCAGAAGATACCAGAAACAGTATCAAGCTTCTGAATCATTTTGAGATTAAGACACCGATGACCAGCTATCATGAATATAATAAGATAGAAAAGGGACACAAACTTGTAGAAAAACGTCTGCAAGGCGGTGAAACATTGCAGTGATCACGGATGCCGGGATGCCAGGAATCTCTGATCCGGGCGAAGAACTGGTGAAGATGTGTCAGGAAGCAGGGATCACGGTTACAGCTGTTCCGGGAGCCTGTGCATGTGTCACGGCGCTTACGATATCCGGACTTGGAACGAGAAGGTTCGCATTTGAGGCATTTCTTCCAACGGATAAAAAGAAAGACAGGCCGTTCTGGGGAACTGAAAGATGAGACGAGAACTATGGTCATCTATGAAGCACCGCACAGACTGGTCCGTACATTGAAGACGCTTCAGGAGACGTTCTCGGTAGGGACAGACATCAGACATCTGCAGAGAACTTACGAAGAAGCACGAGACCGTATTTGCCACAACGATTTGCGAAGATGCGCTGGCATATTATGATGTACAGGAGCCGAAGGGTGAATGTGTCATGGTGATCGAAGGAAAGAGCAGAGAAGAGATCCGCAATGAGGAAAAAGCCAGATGGGAAGAGATGAGGTATCGAAGAACATATGGAACTTTATCTCGGACAGGGAATGGACAAAAAATCTGCGATGAAACAGGTGGCAAAAGACAGAGGTGTAGGAAAAAGAGATATTTACCAGGCACTTTTATAGATCGTTCGTCAACTTGTATAGAAAATGAGAAAAAGATTTTGTTCAACCCGGTCATAGACCGACGATGAAAAACAGATATACTTTTTATTTCAGAACGAAACAATAACGACTGGAATAAAAATGATTATAAATCAGGAGGAATTATAGCAATGGCAAGTTTATCATTGAAACACATTAACAAAACATATCCAAATGGATTTGAAGCAGTGAAAGACTTCAACCTTGAGATTGAAGATAAAGAATTCATCATTTTTGTTGGACCATCTGGTTGTGGTAAATCTACCACACTTCGTATGATCGCAGGTCTGGAAGAGATCACAAGCGGTGAACTCAAGATCGGTGACAGAGTGGTAAATGACGTAGAACCAAAAGACAGAGATATCGCAATGGTATTCCAGAACTATGCTCTGTACCCACATATGACAGTATACGATAACATGGCATTTGGGCTGAAATTAAGAAAAGTACCAAAACCGACCAGATTGATAAGATGGTTCGTGAAGCAGCTAAGATCCTTGACCTTGAACCACTGCTTGACCGTAAACCAAAGGCTCTTTCAGGTGGACAGAGACAGCGTGTTGCTATGGGACGTGCAATCGTTCGTAACCCGAAGGTATTCCTTATGGATGAACCACTTTCCAACCTGGATGCTAAACTTCGTGGACAGATGCGTATCGAGATTTCCAAACTTCATCAGAGACTTGGTACAACTATCATCTACGTAACACATGACCAGACAGAAGCTATGACACTGGGAACCAGAATCGTAGTTATGAACGCAGGTGTTGTTCAGCAGGTAGATACACCACAGACTCTGTACGATCATCCATGCAACCTGTTCGTAGCAGGATTCATCGGATCACCACAGATGAACTTTGTTGACGCTACATGTAAAGTTGTCGGAGATAAAGTATACTTAGTAGCAGGACCTTCAGAGATCGAACTTCCACCGGCAAAAAGCTAAGAAGCTGATCGAAGGTGGATATGCAGGAAAGACAGTTGTTCTCGGAATCCGTCCGGAAGATGTACATGATGAGCAGATGTTCATCGAAACTGGTGCAGAAGTATTCTTATACTTTGACTATGAAGGATCAAGCATGACATGCGGTTGCAAAGCAATCCCGGAGGCATTAAGTTCAATTGTAACAATCGTCCTTTCTTTCGGAACGCAGAAGATGGCCAAGGAGCATGCAATCATTCGAAAACTGCAGGCGGTAGAAGGTCTTGGAAGCGTATCTGTGATCTGTTCGGATAAAACCGGAACTCTCACGCAGAATAAGATGACTGTTGAAGATTATTATATAGAAGGCAGAAGAATCCGGGCAGATGAGATCGATATGGCAGATCCGGCACAGAGATTTCTGCTTGATTGCAGCATTTTTATGTAACGATTCTACCAATGAAAATGGAGTGGAAATCGGAGATCCGACAGAGACAGCGCTGATCAATCTGGGAAGCCGCTATGGAGTGGAAGCTGCAGAAGTAAGAGAAAGTTATCCAAGAGAAGATGAGATTCCATTTGACAGTGACCGGAAAATGATGTCGACGCTTCACCGGATAGACGGCGAAAACCGGATGATCGTCAAAGGTGCGGTTGACCGTCTCCTGGATCTGACAGACCAGATCTGGACAGAAAATGGAATAAGGGAGATTACAAAAGAAGATAAAGAAAAGATTCAGAGTCAGAATCAGGAATTTTCAATGGAAGGTCTTCGAGTGCTGGCATTTACTTTCCGGGAGATTCCGGAAGAACATCTGCTGACCGCAGAGGATGATGAGGACCATCTGGTATTTCTTGGAATGATCGCGATGATGGATCCGCCGAGGGAAGAGTCAAAAGCGGCAGTAGAAGAATGTATCAAAGCAGGCATCCGTCCGGTGATGATCACGGGAGACCATAAGATCACGGCGTAGCGCGATCGCAAAACGGATCGGCATTTTAAAGGATTTATCCGAAGCCTGTGAGGGCGTGGAGATTGAAAATATGAGTGACGAGGAGTTGCGGGGATTTGTCCCGAAGATTTCTGTCTATGCAAGGGTTTCGCCGGAACATAAGATCCGGATCGTCCGTGCATGGCAAGAGCGCGGAAATATTGTATCGATGACCGGTGACGGTGTCAACGATGCACCGGCTCTTAAGCAGGCAGATATAGGTGTTGCAATGGGAGTAACCGGAACAGAAGTTGCCAAAGATGCGGCGGCGATGGTACTTACAGACGATAATTTTGCCACAATTGTAAAAAGCAGTGGAAAACGGACGAAATTTATATCAGAATATCAAGTATGCGATCCAGTTTCTGTTATCGGGAAACTTCGGTGCAATTCTCGCTGTTTTATATGCATCGATCGCAGGACTTCCGGTTCCGTTTGCACCGGTTCATCTGCTTTTTATCAACCTGCTGACTGATAGTCTCCCGGCAATTGCACTGGGAGTAGAACCGCATACCAGTGATGTGATGAATGAGAAGCCAAGACCGGCAGACGAGTCGATCCTGACAAAAGATTTCCTGTCAAAGATTGGTCTGGAAGGACTGGTGATCGGTATGGTGACGATGATAGGATTTTTGACAGGATATCATCAGAATGGTGCACTGCTTGGCAGTACTTATGCATTTGGAACGCTCTGTCTTGCACGGCTGTTTCACGGATATAACTGTAAATCAGATCATCCGGTGATTTTTACCAAACGGTTTTTCAATAATAAATGGATGCAGGGCGCATTTGCACTGGGCGCAATTCTGATCACGGCTGTACTTACAATTCCGGGGGCGCATCAGGTGTTCAAAGTAGAAACATTGAACTTTGAACAGCTTGGGACTGTCTACCTGTATGCATTTGCCTGTTTTCCAATCATACAGCTTCTGAAGTGGGTACGTGGAAAATTATCTGAGTAACAATATGGGAAAATGCTTACTGGTTGTAAGGGGATTAACCATAAATATATTGTAGTAGAATGGAGAAAATAGTGGATTTTAGTAAATTATCTATAAAAAAAATCCGGGAATTGATCGTATTTACAGCGCTGATCGTAGTTGCATTGTGGAAATTTGATGTGGTTCTTGGCGTGATCAAGGCGGTATGGGGGATTATTTTTCCCTTCGCTCTTGGCGGTGCGATCGCGTTTGTGATCAATGTTCCGATTAGCTTTCTGGAGAAAAAATTATTTGGAAAGGCAAAAGAGAAAGGAAGTAAGGCGGCAGGAAAGCTTGCAAGACCGATCAGTCTTCTTCTTACGATCGTACTGGTAGTGGGGGTGATTGTGCTTGTTATGTTCGGTCTGATTCCGCAGCTTACGGCAACAATTGGAAGTCTGATGAACAGTATTGCAGATTTTATTCCGCAGATGCAGAGCTGGGTACGGGAATTTACGCACAATAACCGGGAAATCATGGATCTTGTGAACCAGGTGGAGTTCAATCCGAATAAGGCAATCCAGTGGGGGATGAGTATTCTCGGAAATGGTGCGGGAAATTTTATGAATACAACGATGACAGCAGTTGGATCCATCGTCAGTGGAGTTACTACATTTTTTATTGCCTTTTCCTTTGCCTGCTATATTCTTTTCCAGAAAGAAAAACTGCATGTGCAGGTGAGAAAAGTGTTTTTCGCGTTTATTCCAAAACGAAAAGCAGAAGTGATTCTTGAAGTCTGTTCCCTGACCTACCGTACCTTCGCAAACTTCCTTACCGGACAGTGCCTGGAAGCAGTCATCCTCGGAAGTATGTTTGTAATTACATTAAGTATACTGAAAATGCCGTATGCACTGCTGATTGGAATCATCATATCCTTCACAGCCCTGATCCCAATCTTTGGAGCCTTCATCGGCTGCGTACTTGGCGGCCTCCTGATCTTCATGGTGAGCCCGAAACAGGCAATCCTTTTCATCCTTGTATTTCTGATCCTCCAGCAGATCGAAGGTAACCTGATCTACCCACACGTAGTCGGCAACTCCGTAGGGCTTCCCTCCATCTGGGTCCTCCGCGCAGTCACCATCGGCGGTAACCTTCTGGGAATCGTAGGAATGCTCATCTTCATCCCATTAGTGTCCGTACTCTATACCCTCTTCCGGGAATATGTGTATTTGCGTTTGAAAAAACAACATATTAAGAGAGTGACAAAAACAGAGGTAGAAGAATATACTGTAGAAGAAATTAATCGAATGAAAGAGTTATACAAAAAAGAACATCCTGAGAAAAATAATTGAATAAAGAAATGGTTTTCTACATATAAATGTATCGAAAACCGCGACAAAAAAAGCCTGCAACTTTGAGATGCAATCTCAAAGAGCAGGCTTTCTACTCCCCATTTATAGTTTGGCGGAAAAGTATGACTTGTAGAATGTCAGCCGGGTGGAAAATAAATTGTGTTCAAATTCAATTTTTTGTGCAATGGAGACGAAACTCAGGAATCGTGGAAGCCATTGCTGAACACGATTCCCGCCCTAAGAGGTTCGTCGGAATGGTTTGCACAACTTGAATTTGAACACAATTTATTTTCCACCCGGCGTCCCTCTCCAACACTCTTCCCCATCCAAGAAAGGAGAAAAAATGCTCAACTACCTGTGGTCGGGAATGATTCTTATTGGCATCCTTTTTGCCGCTTTCTCCGGCAAAATGCCGGACATCACCACCATGCCGTTAGATTCCTCCAAAGAAGCCGTCACCCTTTGCATCACGATGATGGGCGTCATGTCCTTCTGGACCGGACTCATGGGAATCGCAGAAAAATCCGGCATCCTGAAAACGGCACTGACCGTCTTTCCCCTCTGATCCATTTCCTCTTTCCAGAACTTCCAAAAAAGATCATCCGGCAGAAAAACCAATTGCAGCAAACATCATTGCAAATGTACTCGGACTTGGCTGGGCGGCAACTCCGGCAGGTCTTGAAGCAATGGAAGAGCTTCAGAAGCTGGAAGAAGACCGCCGCCTTGGAAAAGCAGCAGATGACCGGTAAGAAAAAAAAGAGGCGTTGCAAGCAATGAGATGTGTACCTTCCTGATCGTAAATATTTCTTCACTGCAGCTGATCCCGGTGGCGGTGATCGCCTACCGGAGCCAGTACGGAAGCGTGAATCCGACAGCCGTTGTTGGACCTGGGATTGCGGCAACGGCGGTCAGTACCGGGGCGGCGATTTTGTTTTGTAGGATAATGGACCGGAAAAGCTAGAATTCTTGTAGCTTTTTGTAACATACCTTGACTAAAGTACAAAAAAACGCTATAATCAATATCACGGCAAAGCTTTAAACCATTGAAGTTTAAACCGCTAAAGTTTAAAGCCGTAAAGCCAAAACGGAAAAAGTTTGTTCGAAAAGAACATAGATGGAGGTATGTTATTATGAAAGCAAGAAAAATTTTAGCAGTATCACTTACTGCAGAATGACACTGGCACTGGCTGCCTGTGGCGGAAGTTCATCAGACAAAGAATCTTCTTCAAAGGATTCATCAGACAAGGTATATAAGATCGGTATCTGCCAGCAGCTTGAGCATGCAGCTCTTGACGAGGCAACCAAAGGATTTGAAGAAGCCTGTGAAGAAAAATTCGGAAAAGACAAAGTGAAGTTCGATCTTCAGAACGGACAGGGCGAACAGGCAAACTGCGCAACCATCGTAAACAATTTTGTGGCAGATAATGATGACTTGATCCTTGCAAATGCAACAACTGCTCTTCAGTGTGCGCAGCTGCAACAAGCACGATCCCGATTCTTGGAACATCTGTTACAGATTATGCAACTGCTCTTGATATTTCTGACTGGACAGGATCAACAGGTATGAACATTTCAGGAACCTGTGACCTTGCACCGATCGATGAACAGGAAGCAATGCTTAAAGAACTCCTTCCGGATGCAAAAACAGTAGGAATCCTCTACTGTTCAGCAGAACCGAACTCAGCATATCAGGCGAAGAAGTTTGAGGAAGCACTTGAAAAAGATGGAATTAAGTATAAAGAATACACAGCAAAGAGATTCTAATGAAATCCAGTCTGTAGTGACAAGTGCAGTAGATGAGTGCGACGCACTTTACATCCCAACCGATAATACAATGGCATCTAATACAGAGATTATCAACAATATCTGTCTTCCGGCAAAAAAAGTACCGGTAATCGCAGGTGAACAGGGAATCTGTGAAGGCTGTGGTATTGCAACTCTTTCTATCAGCTACTATGACATCGGATACAGAGCAGGTGAAATGGCTTACGATATCCTTGTAAATGGAAAAGATATCTCAACCATGGATATTGAAAGTGCACCGAATGTTACAAAGATGTATAACAAAACAATTTGTGACGAACTCGGAATCACTGTTCCGGACGATTACGAAGCAATTGAGGAATAATCAGTATAGAAAGAGGCAAGAACAATGTATTTAGCAGCTTTAGATCCGATGTCTCTTGTGCGTGCACTTCCGGGAAATGTAGCGCAGGGGATCATCTGGGGAATTATGGCGCTTGGCGTTTATATCACCTTCCGCATTCTGGATTTTGCGGATCTGACGGTTGATGGATCACTGGCGACAGGCGGAGCGGTCGCTGTTATGCTGATCCGCGGCGGTATGAATCCGGCACTGGCACTTCTTTTCGCATTTCTGGCAGGTATGGCAGCCGGATTTGTGACAGGTATTTTACATACGTTTTTGGAATTCCGGGCATTCTGGCCAGTATTCTGACGCAGATCGGACTTTACTCGGTGAATCTCGGAATCATGGGAAAATCCAATCAGGCAGTCAATGCTATGCAGCATAAATTGGTTGCATCGCTTCGTTATGTGACCGGCGAAGGAAGTGAATTGTTTTTTGTAAAGCTGATCGTGGCGGACTTATCCTGATCGCAATTATTTACTGGTTCTTTGGAACTGAGCTTGGTGCATCGATCCGTGCAACCGGATGTAACCCGCAGATGGCAAGTGCACAGGGAATCAATACAGGCTTTACAAAGGTTCTGGCGCTTATGATCTCCAACGGACTTGTGGGACTTTCCGGTGGGATTTACGCACAGTACCAGGGAGCAGCCGATGTTAATATGGGACGAGGTGCCATTGTAATCGGACTTGCAGCCGTTATCATCAGCGAAGTTATTTTTTGCAAAATTCTGTGCAGGCAGAAAAGCAGCCTTTGCATTTACACTGGGAGCAATCTTTATCGGAGCGATTATTTACTATATTGTAATCGCACTGGTATTGTGGCTGAAGATGCCTTCTGATTATATGAAACTGTTCTCGGCGGTAGTGGTTGCATGCTTCCTTGCAGTTCCGTACATGAAGGGTAAATATTTTACAAAGAAACGGAGGACTGCATAATGGGATATATGTTGGAAATCCAGAATATTCATAAAACCTTTAATCCGGGAACGATCAACGAAAAGGTCGCACTTAACGGAGTGAATCTGAACCTCAATCCGGGTGATTTCGTGACTATCATCGGTGGAAATGGTGCAGGAAAATCCACCACACTGAATGCGATCGCAGGAGTGTGGTCTGTAGACGAAGGAAAGATCATCATTGACGGAGTGGATATTACAAAGCTTTCAGAGCATAAAAAGAGCACTTTATCTGGGAAGAGTTTTCCAGGATCCGATGACTGGAACTGCGGCAACCATGTCGATTGAAGAAAATATGGCGATCGCAGACCAGACGTGGCGAGCGCAGAGGTCTTGGATGGGGCATTACGAAAAAAGAGCGGGAGCGCTATAAAGAAGCCCTGAAAGAACTTGATCTTGGACTGGAAGACCGTCTGAGCAGTAAAGTCGGACTTCTTTCTGGTGGACAGCGACAGGCGATCACTCTTTTGATGGCGTCTCTTAAAAAGCCAAAGCTTTTACTTCTGGACGAGCATACTGCGGCACTTGACCCGAAAACTGCGCGAAGGTACTTGCCATCTCCGATAAGATCATTCAGGAGCATCAGCTTACTGCAATGATGGTAACACATAATATGAAAGATGCCATCGCGCACGGCAATCGCCTGATCATGATGCATGAAGGAAAAATTATCTACGATGTATCAGGAGAAGAGAAAAAGAATCTGAAGGTTGCAGATCTGCTGGCGAAGTTTGAAGAAGTCAGCGGCGGCGAGTTTGCGAATGACCGGATGATGTTGTCGTAAAGAATATTTTAAAATAAAATAATAGTAGAAAACAGGAACGAGGTTTTACGATTGATGTAGAGCCTCGTTTTTTTGCACGTCTTGTTTAAATGTACTATTAAAAAACAGAGCAGATTCTAAAAATACTATAAAATCATAGAGAATACCTATTAGCAATACAGGATAGAAATTATCAATGAATCTCTTGAAAAATCCGGAATGGAAGAGAAAGAGGCAGAAGAAAGCCAAAGGACATTCCGTTGCATGCCATAGGGCGAAAAAGAAATCTTGTAAAGAAAATTGACATAAAAGTGTAAAGATGCTAGTATAATAAATAGAAAAGGTGCTACCGCTGACGGTTCGCCTGATATTAATGGGTTATTAAAAATAACCGCTCATGTTTTGCAAGGACGATGGGCGGTTATTTTTGCGTCTTGGAATCATGCTTTCCACGCACGTAACCAAGACTATAAAAAGTCGCACACAGTGAGATCACTGCAATAAGGTCAGTAATGGTCAGCATAAGCTAGTTCTCCTTTCCAAGATTTCTCAATTAAGAGATGATCTATGTAATCGGAGCTATGAACCCTCCGCACAAAGCGAACCGCCATTCACGTCAGTGTGAAATAGCACCTTGAACTTATGGTAACAAACATAAAGAAGAAAATCAATATAAAATAAAATGACAGAATTGTCTAATCCATCAACTGCAATTCGTACAATTTCTTATACAACCCATCCTTCGCCAGCAGCTCCTGGTGGGTTCCGGATTCTTTTATTTCCCCGTGATGCATCACAATAATTTTATCTGCATGCTGGATCGTAGAAAGCCGGTGCGCGACCATGATCGTAGTTCTTCCATCCATCAGTCGTGCAAGTGCCTGTGTGATCAGTGTTTCGGTTTCTGTATCGATGTTGGCAGTTGCTTCATCGAGAACAAGGATCTTCGGATCATAAGCAAGTGTCCGTGCGAAGGACAAAAGCTGGCGCCGCCCGGCAGATAGAGTACTACCGCGCTCTGTGACCGGCTCATCATATCCGTGTGGCAGTTTCTGAATAAATGGATCTGCATTTACAATTTCGGCGCCCGTCTGACATCGTCCGGTGAGATTGCTTCATTATTCAGCGAGATATTACTTTTGATGTCTCCGGTGAAGATGAAGACATCCTGCTGAACCTGACCAATCGCACCGCGGAGTACATCCAGATCAATTTCATGAATATCAATCCCATCAATCAGGATCTGTCCCTTCTGAATATCAAAATATCTTCCGATCAGATTTAAAATTGTAGATTTTCCTGCTCCGGTAGCACCGACAAAAGCAGCCTTTTTCACCCGGATGGATTACAAAACTTACATCTTTTAAAATAGAATTTTTCCTCTTCGTAGGCAAACCAGACATGGCGGAATTCAATTTCACCAAGAATATTGACCGGAGCCGGATCGGTCGGAGATACGATTTCTGGTTTTACATCAAGAACACTGAAAATCTTTTTCTGCGGAAGCAATGGAAGACTGCAGGGTTCCAAGCTGTTCGAAAGCTCCTGGATTGGCTCAAAAAAGGAGCTGATGTAGGTAATAAACACGAACAGGGTTCCGAGAGAAAGACTTCCATTTAACACAGAAAGGCTTCCGGTACGGATAACAAGGATCATGGCAATAACCGAAACCAGATAGATTGAAGGCCGGAAGATCGCAAAAGTCATGATCTCGCGGAAATTGGCACGGTACAGTTCCATAGATTTGCCTTCAAATTCACTGTATTTCTCTTTTTTTCGCGTGCAAAGATCTGGATCAGCTTCATACCGGAAATATGTTCGGACAGGAAGGTGTTCAGCTCTGTGATTTTATTTCTTGTGATCTGGTAAGCTTTTCTGGAGAGATGCCGGAAAACAAAAGTCAGGATTGCAACCAGAGGTAAAAGCAGGAAGGATATACCTGCCATTTTCACATTAATTGAGAGCATGACAACAGCGTAACCAATAATCTTAACAACGTTTTTAAAAAGTTTCACAAGAATGGTGGAAAACAGTTCGTTGACTGCTTCAGTATCGTTAGATACACGTGTTACGAGCTTGCCAACCGGTGTTGTATTGAAAAAAAGAAAGTGACAGGCTGTGTATATGTGTAAATGTTTCTTCACGCAGTTTGTACACGATCTCTTTGCCCCATCTTCTGTAAAAGCCAGGTGTCGGCAAGGTTCAGGAAAAAATCCGCTAAAAAGCAAAGAGAAGAAACAGGATTCCGGCTTTTAAGATCCCCTTAAAATCATTTTGTCTTAAAACCTTCAGATCATTGGAAGTAAGCTTCTGTGCACCTTCTCTGACATAATTTTTTAAAACAGATGTATCGGCATTTTGTAGTGCAGTACATTCAGCGCGGGTGAGATTTTCTGCCATGTAATAGTGATCCTTCCAGAGAAAAATCTGATAAAAGGAAGCAGAATCCGCCTTAGATACTGCCTGGTCGCGCGACAGTACAAGACCGTTCCAGTTTACAGCGTCCGAAGCAGAAACGTCGGCTTCTACATACGGATGATAATAACCGTTGATATACTGGTCGATTGCATTTCCGACGATAATCGGGCGGTAAAGTTCCACAGCAATGATAAAGAGAACCAGGACAGTTGCCAGGGTCATTACCCATTTATGCGGTTTTAGATAACTTAAAAGTCGTTTCATCTTATGGCTACCTCCTGTTCTCCAATGGAAGCTTCCAACTGTTGCTTTTCAAACATATCTTTATAAATACCATTTTTCTGAATCAGTTCGGTGTGTGTTCCAAGCTCTTTCATTTCCCCATTTTCAAGTACCATGATCAAATCGGCATGCTGTACCGTGGAAATTCGGTGTGCAATCAGGGATTGTTGTTTTTCCTTTACGATCGTCCCTGAGATTATGTAGGATATGTTCTTCTGTATCGGTGTCGACAGCGGAAAGGGAGTCATCAGGATCAGGATCGGTGCATTTTTTATCAGGGCGCGGGCGATGGAGCTGCGCTGTTTCTGACCGCCGGAAAGCGTAACGCCACGTTCGCCGACGATCGTATCATAGTTGTCCGGAAAATTTGCAATATTATCGTGAATGCAGGCTGATTTTGTCTGCGGCGATAATACGGCTCATATCCTGTGATTTTGTACCGAATGCAATATTTGCTTTCAGAGTATCGGAAAAAAAAAATTATCCTGTGGTACATAAGCAATATTCTCACGCAGAGTTTTCAGCGGAATTGTGTTGATATCATGGCCATCCAGATAAATCATGCCTGGCTCGGTGTTGTAAAGCCGGAGCAGGAGATTGACCAGAGTGGACTTTCCGTTGCCGGTGCGCCCGATGATGGCAAGGGTTGTCCCGGATGGGATGTCCAGATTGATATCATGCAGTACCGGAGAAGTATTTCCAAGGTGCGTAAAGGTCAGGTGATCAAAACGGATATCCCCGTGCAGGGTATCTAAAGTTGTGACAGAAGCAGTATCTTTTACATTTGTCTGTGCTTCCAGGATTTCCTGTACACGGCGGATGGATGCAGTTCCCTGGGAAAACATGACGGCAGCTTCGGAACAGGCGAGCATCGGCCATACCAGCATATTGACATACTGATTGAAAGCTACGAAGCGTCCGAGTGTAATCTGTCCGATCAGGGCGAGGTATCCCCCATAAAGGAGTGAGGCAAGACTGGAAAATCCGATGATCACATCCAGAAGCGGGATCAGGATGGCTTCCAGCTTTGCGATGCGCATACTTTTTATCCATGGTATCCTGGTTCTTTTTGGAAAAAGAAAGGATTTCTGCCTGCTTGCGAACAAAGGCCTTGATCACACGGATCCCGGAGAAGCTTTCCTGTACAAAGTCGGCAAGATTGGAAACACTGTCCTGACGTTCGGTGTAGAGGTCATCCAGTACCTTTCCGTAATGCATATAGCCGAGGCAGATGATGACCATCGGGATCAGTGCCAGAAGGGTCAGTTTTATATTGACATAATACATCATCTGGCAGACGACCAGGAGCGTCATGACTACGGAATCAAAGATGCAGATGACAGCAAGGGCCAAGTGCCATGCGGACCGCATTTAAGTCACTGGTAAACCGGGTCATCAGATCACCTGTTTTGTGGCTGTTGTAGTATTCCACATCCATAGTTTCCAGATGGGAAAACATTTCATTACGCAGTTCACGCTCGATAATACGTGCGGTTCCAAAAAGAAAATAACGCCACAAAAAACGGCCGACTGCAAGCAGAAGACCAATCAGAAAGATCCCAAGAAGACAGGTACGAATGGAACTCCAGGTAATGCTTTGCGCGGTAAGACCATCGGTAATGATACCGGTCAGTTTTGGAATAAATACACTTGCCGCATCTACAGCAAAAAGAGTAAGGATTCCGGCAATATAGCGATATTTGTATCGCCTGACATATTGCATGATAAAGGGCAGTGGTTTCATATCAATGCCTCCTGAAAATGATAATTTTTTTTTTCTATATAAACTATTATAGAGGATAGAATCTGGGGTGTCAAAGATTCCGTCAAATAAACGGGAAATACTTTGTGAAACAGGGGAAATTTCGTGAAAACGACAATTGCAATTTAAGATACATTTTTCTATAATGACGAAAGGTAAAATGTTAATAAGATAAACAGAGGGAATATATGAAAACATTACAGAAAGATTTGACGACCGGGAATCCGGGAAAAATTATTTTTAATTTCACACTGCCGATCTTCATTGGAAATGTATTTCAGCAGTTCTACAGTATGGCAGATACGATTATCGTAGGAAAGTTCGTGGGAACCAAAGCACTTGCGGCTGTTGGAAGTACGGGAACGATCATGTTTCTGATCAATGGATTTATACTGGGAATGACGGCAGGATTTACCGTACTTACGGCACAGAAATTTGGCGCGGGTGATATGAAAGCAATGCGCAAGACTGTAGGAAATGCCGCGATTCTGGCGATTATTATGTCTCTTATTATGACTGTGCTCGGAATGATGGCAATGAAACCGCTTCTTGGGATTATGAAGACACCGGATGATATTTTCAAGGATGCCTATGCGTATATTATGGTAATCTGTGGTGGAATTGCGGCGCAGATGCTATATAACTTTTTATCCAGTGTCTTGCGGGCACTTGGTAACAGCAAGGTTCCGTTATATTTCCTGATTCTTGCGGTTGCTCAACATTGTGCTGGATATGGTATTTATCATTGCGTTTCACATGGGCGTAGCCGGTGCGGCATGGGCGACCGTGATTTCGCAGGGGATTTCGGGAATCCTGTGTCTGGTATATATTGTGAAGGCGGTTCCGATCCTGCATTTACATAAGGAGGACTGGCGTCCGAGCGGACATCTGCTGAAGATCCAGCTTGCAGTCGGAATCCCGATGGCTCTTCAATATTCGATCACAGCGATCGGAACCATGATGGTACAGACTGCCCTGAATCTGCTTGGCTCCACACAGGTAGCAGCATTTACCGCAGCGAATAAGATCGAGCAGATCGTGACGCAGGCATATGTTGCGATGGGAACCACGATGGCAACCTATTGCGCACAGAATATTGGAGCAGGTAAGATCAAAAAGATCCGTCAGGGATTTAGGTCAATTACGATCATGGGAAGTATCTATTCAGTCGTAGTTGCGGCGATCATTATGACGGTTGGGAAATATATGACGTATCTGTTCCTGTCTGGGGATCTGACAGAAATTATGCATTCCGTGGATATTTACCTGAAATGCGTCGGTACTTTCTTTATTCCGCTTACCGTTGTAAATGTTTACCGGAATGGAATCCAGGGAATGGGATATGGACTGCTCCCGATGATGGCTGGTGTGGCTGAGTTGGTTGGCAGGGGCGTTGTTGCCATGATCGCGGCAGGGCAGAAGAGTTACTTTGGAGTATGCATGGCAAGTCCGGCGGCATGGATCCTGGCAAGTGCGTTGCTGATCGTGATGTATTATTATGTGATCCATCAGAATGAGAAGCGGTTTGCGAAGTATGCGGATGAGGAATAGAAAAGTTTTCTTTATAAAGCAAACGGAATGAATAACAGCTCCGGCGAATATACTTTTTTAGTAAAGTGGTTCGCCAGGAGCTGTTTTTATGCGCCTTTTTTTATACATATCTGACTTTATAGTCCCTTTTATGATTTTGTCCATTCTTATATATGGAATTTTTGCAGGAGTGAATGTATATGATACTTTTATTCAGGGAGCAAAGCGTGGATTTTGGACGGTCGTGCGGCTGATGCCGACGTTGATCGGATTGATGGCGGCAGTGGGGATTTTGCGTGCATCGGGTTTTCTGGAATTTATATCGGAAATAATTGGAAATGTGACGGAGCAGATTGGATTTCCGGGGGCATTGGTTCCGCTTACGATTGTGAAAATGTTTTCGTCCTCTGCCGCAACGGGATTATTGCTTGATATCTATAAGGAATTTGGAACGGATTCGAGAAACGGAATGATCGCTTCAATTTCGATGGCGTGTACGGAAACGATTTTCTATACGATGTCTGTGTATTTTATGTCAGCAAAGGTGAAAAAACCAGGTATACTCTTGCCGGAGCACTTATTGCAACATTTGCAGGGCTTGCAGCGAGTGTGTGGCTGGCGGCACTTGTATAAATAAAAGTTGTATATAAAAATTATCGAATGTTGTATTCAGATTTTTTTGAAAAATGTATATATCGCACAATAAAAATGACTACAATTAACAAAAAATGTGCAAAATCTTGACAAAGAATGGAGAGAAACATAGAATATAGTCTATAGATGGTTCGAATCCAATTTTTATACGAAAAGGAGCAAAACATGAACGCAAAGAGAAATTATTAAAAAAGATTTGGATGCAATTTATATTGGGAATCTGAGCACAGTAGATGACGATCTTACACTCCCGGAGAATGGAAAATACGGTGCTCAATTTACCTGGGAGACAGGGGAAGAAAGATTTATTGACAATACAGGAAAGGTACATCGTCCGCTGCATGGTATGGGAAACCGTAAAGTTACACTGACGGTTACCGCAACATATGAAGGATGTAGTGAGTCAAGAGAATATGTGGCGACCGTATTGCAGGAAGCAAAAGAAAATATCGTAAAAGAAGTACGTAAAGTCGTCCTTAATGCACTGGTCGGTGAAGAAGCACATCTTCCGTCTGTTGTGATCGTATATACAGAAGATGGACGCCGCATGACAATGCCGGTGAAATGGAATACATATGAGCCGGCAAAAGAAGAAAAAGTGGTTGCAGTTGCAGGTGTGATCGATGGAACAGAAAAGGAAGCATCTGCAGAGATCCATTATAAAAAGGAAATAGTACCAGTAAAAGGACCGAAGAAAAAAAAGTGGGTTATTTTCCACTTGGACAGGTTCGGTTGAAAGAAGGAACTCTTTATTATAAATACCAGAAGCTGATGGAAGAATATCTTCTTGGAATTGACGATGACCAGATGCTTTATAATTTCCGCAAAGCGACCGGACTGGATACAAAGGGGCACCTCCGATGACCGGTTGGGATGAGGAAAGCTGTAAACTGAAAGGGCACACGACAGGACATTATCTGTCGGGTATTGCACTTGCATTTGCAAAGAACCGGCAATCTAAAATTTTTAGATAAAGTCAATTACATGGTAGCAGAGCTGAAAAAGTGCCAGGATGCATTTGCGGCAACCGGCAAATATCACAGAGGATTTTTAAGTGCATACTCAGAGGAACAGTTCGATCTTCTGGAAGTATATACCAAGTATCCGGAAATCTGGGCTCCGTATTATACTTTGGATAAGATTATGTCTGGATTATATGATTGTCATGTACTTGCCGGAAATGAGACGGCAAAAGAGATCTTGGACTTGATGGGAGACTGGGTATATGACAGACTTTCCCGTCTGCCAAAAGAAACACTGGATAAAATGTGGGCAATGTATATTGCAGGTGAGTTTGGTGGTATGCTTGGAACAATGGTAAAAGTCTATGAGCTGACCGGAAAAGAAAATCATCTGAAGGCTGCAAAACTTTTTGAAATGAAAAGTTATTCTATCCGATGGAAGAAGAATGCGATACATTGGAGGATATGCATGCAAACCAGCATATTCCGCAGATTATCGGTGCAATGGATCTGTATCGGGCAACTGGTGATGAGATTTATTGGGAAATCGGAAAGAATTTCTGGAATATCGTGACTGGTGGACATACATATTGTATCGGTGGGGTTGGTGAGACTGAGATGTTCCATCGTGCAAATACAACGTGTTCTTATCTTACGGATAAGGCTGCTGAAAGCTGTGCAAGTTATAATATGCTGCGCGCCTGACCAGTCAGTTATTTGAATATACGCGAAGCGGAATCTGATGGATTATTATGATAATACGCTGAGAAATCATATCCTGACATCAAGTAGTCATAAATGTGATGGTGGAACGACTTATTTTCTTCCACTTGGTCTGGTGGCAGAAAAGAATTCTTCCTTTCAGAGAATTCCTGCTGTCATGGAACCGGTATGGAGAGCAGATTCCGTTATATGGAAAATATTTATGCGCAGGATGAAGATGCGCTTTACATTAACCTTCTTGTAGATTCCGTGCTGACGGACGAAAATGGAAAAACGATGATTGAACTTCAGAGTGTGGATGAAGAAGGTGTAATGGAAACCGTTGCCAAAAGGATCAGAAAAAAGTTCTTAAAATCCATATTCCGGCATGGGGGCAGAAGGATTTTAACGTGTCTGTAAATGGAAAAGTTCTTGCAAATACAGCACTTCATGATGGATATCTGGTAATTGATGCAGATCCGAAAGCCGGAGATGTGATCCGACTGGAACTTCCGATGGAATTCCGTGTGTTGGATAACAAGTCTGATGCGGCATTTGTCAATCTTGCATATGGAGCCATATATTCTTGCGGCACTTTCAGAGGAAAAAAGAATTCCTTACAGCACCGGCAGTAGAAGAAATTCATAGGGTTGATGGAAAATTACAGTTTGAAGCGAATGGAATGAAGATGATCCCTCTTCCAAAAGTAGATATGGAAGCTTATCATGTATATTTTCATAAAGAATAAAAATAAGAAATAAAAAGCAGGAGTGTGCAGTTAAAAAATGTACACTCCTACTTTTTAGTCATATCAGTTATATCATACTTTTGCGAAGATAAGAGATTTAAATAAAATCTTCTTGACGGATTCTGCAAAAACAGTGGATAATATTGCACAGTAATCACATGTGACAAGACAGTAGATTATACACTAAAAGAATGACAGGAGCAGGAGAAAGTTATGAAAGAGTTTCTAAGAAAGAAAAATATTATCTTTTCAGCGAAGCGATACGGAATCGATGCGCTTGGTGCAATGGCGCAGGGACTGTTTGCATCGCTTCTGATCGGTACGATCATCAGCACACTCGGAGAACAGCTTGGTATAGGAATCCTTGTAACAGTAGGCGGTTATGCGAAAGGAGCAACCGGAGCCGCGATGGCAATCTCGATCGGAGTAGCACTTCAGTGTCCGCCACTTGTATTGTTTTCACTGGCGGCAGTCGGAATGGCAAAGAAATGAACTTGGGGGTGCCGGAGGACCTCTTGCGGTTTTGGTCGTTACGATTTTTGCAAAAGAGAATTTGGAAAACTGGTTTCAAAAAGAAACAAAAATAGATATTATTGTGACACCTTTTGTGACGATCTGTGTGGGGGGGTTCTGCTTTCACTGGGATGTGCACCGGCGATCGGAGCAGCGGCAAGTACCGTAGGAACTGCGATCATGTGGGCGACTGAATTACAGCCATTTTTCATGGGAATTATCGTATCTGTGATTGTTGGTATTGCGCTGACACTTCCAATCAGCAGTGCAGCGATCTGTGCGGCACTTTCACTTACCGGGCTTGCAGGAGGTGCTTTGCTGTAGCCGGCTGCTGCACAGATGGTTGGTTTTGCGGTTATGAGTTTTAAGGAAAATAAATGGGGTGGTCTTTTTGCACAGGGAATAGGAACCTCGATGCTCCAGATGGGAAACATTGTGAGAAACCCGAGAATCTGGCTTCCGCCGACACTGGCATCCGCAATTACCGGTCCGGTCGCAACCTGTATCTTTCATTTGAAGATGAACGGTGCGGCAGTGGCATCCGGAATGGGAACCTGCGGACTGGTCGGACAGATTGGTGTGTACACTGGCTGGGTAAATGATATTGCAGAAGGAACCAAAGCCGCGATCACCGGAATGGACTGGGCAGGTCTGGTGCTGATCTGTTTTATTCTTCCGGCAGTGCTTTCTTGGGCGATTGCGATTCCGATGAGAAAATGTGGCTGGATCAAGGAAAATGATCTGAAACTGGATCTGTAGATTCAAGTGTAAATTATATAAAATGTGTTTGATGGGCTATCCTGTGGGAATGTTTCGGATTCTCACAGGATAGTTTTATTTTGTGTGAAATAGGATCAATTTAATAAATTTTTTTCCACCTCATCATATACGATCTCAAATGGCGCCGGTCCCACATCCAGTACCGCCCTGTGAAATTCTTTCTGGGAGAATTGATTTCCCAGGGCATCTGCCATCTCCTTTTTCAATTCATAAAATTTCAGGTATCCAATATAGTATTTCAGATAATTGGCAGGACTTCCAATGATCAGTTTGTAGACACTCTGTACTGCATTTGGATCATTGATCCCGTAATCGCTGAAAAAAGCGGACTGTATCAGTTACAGACCAGCCGTCATAATGAATTCCCATGTCTGCAAGTGCATAAAGTCCAAGAATGACAGAATTGTTTTTCTGGAGAAGGGATGCTTCAGTCTTAGGGAGAGGTGCAAGGTAGTAGGACATCATTTCCGCATAGGTGGCTCCAGCCCTCAACGTATCCGCCAAAATCAAGAATGCTTCGAATAGGATCCGGCTCAGAAGCAGAAAAATAGACGGTCTGGTACAGATGTCCGGGATAGCCTTCGTGAGCAAGGGTTGTGTAGAGATTCAGCCCTGAGGCGGTCTGCCCGTTGTTAATGTAGATGACATTTTCCGTTAGATTGTCAATGGCAGGGATCATATAGAAAGCTGGACTTAGATAATCCTGCATGGATTCCGGAACATATTTGACCTGGAAATCAACATCAGGAATTTCCGGGAATGTATCTGTGATTTTTGGACCTGAGATCGTCCAGCATGGAATCAGGAGATGTCTGCTCCAAAACAGATGCCTGGGTAAGTGCTTTGCGTCAGCAGGGAAGAGAACCTTCTGCATGGCACTTAGATCTTCCAGTATCTGTGCCCTGGTCATCAGTCGCAGACGGGAAATGGACTCATTGCAGCCGGTAGTCTGACGCACCAGATATTCATAGTATTTTTTTTCCATAAGGGAAATGGCTAAGTCCCTGTTCATTCATTCCTTTTCCTTTCAGCGATTTGATAGCGGTGATTAGATTTTGATAAGCTGGATAAATCTCTTCTGTTACAAGTTTCATATTTTCTTTCTGAAAAGAATCTTTTTTGTTTTTTCAGGTAAAAGATCCAGTGACGCGATCCGCTCGTTAAATGTACTGACCAGATAATTCTCTTTACCCATATCGATAAAAAGACTGGCAGGTGTCCAGAACAGAATCAGCCTGGTAATCCGGCATAAAAAGACCGGAAGTAGCTTTTTTCTGCTCAAACCGGATGACAGAATCAAAATAGGAAGGCGTTTCTTTTAAGAGAGCCAGATAGGTTTCTACATCCTGTGTGTCGTAAAAGCTGTATTCCGAGAGCAGAACAGGCAGCTGCGTATATGGATACCGGATACGGGGCCCAGAGGCTCCTGATAAAGCAGATAATCTGTCCCTGTGGATGCATTTTTTAAGATAGGTATCCAGGATTTTAAAGGTTAGTGCATTTTCCGAAGAAAGAGTGTCGGGATCAAATTCCTGCAGAGAAGAGAGAACATTTCTGACAGAAGCCTTTGCAAAGAACGGGATCAGAAGAAAGACTGCCGTATGTAGCCGGGATGTCCGCGATGCCATAGTCAGAAGGAGAACGCAAGGTATAGTGAAGGCTGATGGTATTTGCGGATACTTCTGTCTGGAAGAGACTACGTGTGAAAGTACGGAATTGCCGGTCGGAGGATTCTGCATGCAGGGAGCTCCAAAATGCATTGCCAGACAGAAAAGAAATCAGAATGACCAGCAGACAACAGGGAAGGATCAGAAAAATTTTTTCCGGTGTTTAAGAATTAAATGAAACATAAAACTCCAGAAGAAATGATGTTGTTTCTATGTATATGATTTTGATTCTGGAAATATGTATCTCAAACGAAACTTTTACAGAAATAAAACAAGTGTCTTGTCAGATGTAAAGTGTGGTGCTATAATGTGCACTATGCTGAAAAAAAAGATTAGAGCTGAGAAAAGAGTCAGTAAGGGCGGATCACGTTATGACAACGGTGGAAGAAATACAGAAGCTTAAAAAAAAGAGAAGAATGCTGTCATTCTGGCACATTATTATGTGCGGCCGGAGGTGCAGGAAATAGCAGATTATATAGGGGATTCTTTTTTACCTGAGCAAGGTAGCAACGAAGCTCCAAGAAAAGACAATCGTATTTTGTGGCGTTTCTTTTATGGGGGAGAGTGCGAAGATCCTGAATCCGGAGAAAACGGTTCTGATGCCGGATATGACAGCAGACTGTCCAATGGCACATATGGCAGATGTGGAGACGATCCGGAAGATGCGGAAAGAGTATGATGATCTTGCTGTTGTCTGCTATATCAATTCAACGGCAGCACTGAAAGAATACTCGGATGTCTGTGTGACATCTGCAAATGCAGTGAAGATCGTAAAAGAACTTCCGAACAAGAATATTTTCTTTATTCCGGATCGGAATCTGGCACATTTTGTAGCCGATCATGTACCGGAAAAAAATTTTGTTTACAACAATGGATTCTGTCCGACTCATGAACGGATGGAACCGGAGGATGTAGCCGAAGTGAAAAGGAGACATCCGGGGGCACAGATCGTCGCACACGGAGAATGCCGTGCAGAACTTCTTGCGATGGCAGATTACGTGGGAAGCACATCAGGAATCATCCAGTATGTAACGGCAAGTGATTGTCAGGAATTTATTGTCTGTACAGAAGAGGGTGTGGGTTACAAGCTGAAGGAACAGAACCCGGAGAAGACATTCTATTATCCGGACAAGCTACCGGTATGTCCGAATATGAAAAAGAATACGCTGGAGAAGGTATTGCATGTTTTGCAGACTGGTAAAAATGAGGTTCACGTAGATGCAAAACTTCGGGAAAATTCCAAAAACCGTTAGAGAAAATGCTTGAGCTTGCTTTGCAAAATAAAAGAACCGGAAAATCAAAAAAATAAGAAACAACAGGTGACCGGATAAGAGAACCGGAGTTGGAGGGATAAAGTTGGAGATTAAGACAGATGTAGTGATCGTAGGAACCGGAGTTGGTGGTGCATTTTCTGCACTGAATCTTCCGGAGGATAAAAAGATCCTTATGATTACCAAGTCAGATCTGGAAAGCAGTGATTCATTTCTGGCACAGGGTGGAATCTGTGTACTTCGGGATGATGAGGATTATGAGGGGTATTTTGAAGATACAATGCGCGCAGGTCATTACGAGAACAGGAAAGAATCAGTGGATATTATGATCCGCGGCTCGCAGGAAATTATTCATGATCTGATTGAATATGGTGTGGATTTCGCTAAAAAGACGGAAATCTTGCATTTACAAGAGAAGGGGCACATTCCAGACCAAGAATTCTTTTCCATGAAGATATTACAGGGAAAGAGATTACGAGTAAACTGCTCATGCATGTAAAGAAACGAAAAATGTACAAATACACGAATATACAACTATGACAGACATAATTGTTAAAAATGGAAAATGTGCAGGTATTTTAGCGAAGACGGCAGACGGTGAAGAGATGAAGATCTATGCACAGGATACGATTTTTGCAAGCGGTGGTATCGGTGGATGTTATAAGCACTCTACAAACTTCCCACATCTGACAGGAGATGCGCTTGATATTTCCAGGAAGCATGGAATCCGTCTGGAGCATCTGGATTATGTCCAGATCCACCCGACAACTTTGTATTCTTCAAAACCGGGGCGAAGATTTCTGATTTCAGAATCTGTCCGTGGAGAAGGCGCAGTTCTCTATAATAAGAACGGAGAACGTTTTGTAAATGAGCTTCTTCCGAGAGATGTGGTGACAAAAGCAATCCGGGAACAAATGGAAAAAGACGGAACCAATCATGTCTGGCTTTCTATGGAACATATTGATAAGAATACGATCCTGGAGCATTTCCCAAATATCTGTGAGCGGTGCCGGGAAGAAGGCTATGACGTGACAAAAGAGTGGATCCCGGTTGTTCCTGCACAACACTATTTCATGGGAGGCATCTGGGTAGACAGCGACAGCAGAACTTCGATGGAGCATCTGTATGCGGTAGGAGAGACCAGCCGCAATGGCGTCCATGGGGCGAACCGTCTGGCAAGTAATTCTCTGCTTGAGAGCCTGGTGTTTGCAAAACGTGCGGCACATAAGATTTCCGAGTGGAAAATGCAGTAAATCCTGTGCTGTTCTGTAAAGAGGCAATATAAAAGAAAAAATCTGTTTAGAATGAGGAAAAAAGAAATGAATAAGATTACGATGACATTGAATGTAGACCATCTGATAAAAGAAGCATTGCAGGAGGACATTTCCAGTGAGGACGTGACCACCAATGCGGTGATGAAAGAAGCGGTGACCGGAGAGGTGCAGCTTGATCTGCAAACAGGATGGAGAAGTTGCCGGGCTGGATGTATTTCACAGAGTATTTGAAATTCTGGATGAAAATGTGAAGACAGATTTCTATTGTAAAGACGGTGACGAAGTGAAAAAAGGAGAATTGATGGGGATTATTACAGGCGATATCCGTGCGCTGCTCTCAGGGGAACGGGTGGCGCTGAATTATCTGCAGAGAATGAGTGGAATTGCGACTTATACACATTCGGTTGCAATGCTTCTGGAAGGAACGAAGACGAAGCTTCTGGATACCAGAAAGACCACACCAAACAATCGTATTTTTGAAAAATATGCGGTCCGTGTCGGTGGAGGATATAATCATAGATATAATCTTTCCGACGGAGTGCTTTTAAAAGACAATCATATCGGAGCGGCAGGAAGTGTGGCAAAGGCGGTGGAAATGGCAAAGGAATACGCACCGTTTGTCCGCAAAATTGAGGTAGAAGTTGAGAATCTGGATATGGTGCGTGAGGCTGTTGATGCGGGAGCAGATATTATTATGCTGGATAATATGTCGCCGGAGGATATGAAGGAGGCAATCAGGATTATTGACGGACGTGCAGAGACAGAATGTTCCGGAAATGTAACAAAAGAAAATATTGACCGTCTGACGTCTCTTGGAGTAGACTATATATCAAGTGGGGCACTTACCCATTCAGCTCCTGTCCTTGACATTTCGCTGAAGAATCTGCATGCTATTTAAGCTGGTCTGGATTCAGTAAGAGTGAAGACAGGATTTGGCAGACAGAAGAGGAAAGTCTGTAATACGTCAGGCACAGAGCAGAATTGCAGAAAAAGGAGAGTTATATCGGGATGACAGGTTCCAGACGAAGAGAAGAGATTGTCAGCAAAATAAAGAGCAGTGAGGTTCCGGTACCCGGGAAAGAACTGGCGAAGGTATATGATGTAAGCCGTCAGGTCATTGTACAGGACATTGCGCTGATCCGTGCAGCCGGATATGATATCATTTCAACCAACCGGGGATATATTCTGAATGCACCGCATACGGTAACGAGAGTGTTCAAAGTCAGTCATACGGATGAACAGATGGAGGATGAGCTTTGTTCGATCGTGGATCTGGGAGGCAAGGTGGTAAATGTAATGATCAATCACCGGATTTATGGACATATGGAAGCACCTCTTGATGTGGCATCGCGGAGAAATGTCAAAGAATTCATGGAAGGGCTCCATAGTGGAAAGTCCAGTCCGCTTAAGAATATCACTTCCAACTATCATTATCACACAGTTGAAGCGGATTCGGAAGAGAAGGAAAAAGACACTGGATTGAAGGAAAAAGACTATCTGTCAAATACGCCTTGACAAGTTTCTGATATCTGTGATACGATTTTTTGATATGGAAAAGGACGAAGAGAGTAGGTCTTTTGAATGTTTACAGAGAAGTCCCGCAGAGGCTGAGAGGGATGGCTGGAGAAAGACTGAAGATGGCTTCTGAGCAGCCGCAGGTGAACATAAGGGAAGCAACGAATCAGTTTCCTGTGCAAGCATGCGATGGGTTCCGCCCGTTACAGCGGGAGTGTAGATATGGACTGCCAAAAACAGCAGACTGTACCCGGTGAGATTCTTCTTGTGAGGGAAGGATGAAGAGAAGTGGTAACACGGCAATAATCCCGTCTTCTATATTTTATAGAAGGCGGTTTTTTATTTAACAGGAAGTCTTTGTTAAATAAAAAGGCACTACGTGCCGGAGATGTGCACTATTTTTAATTTATAGAAAAAAGGAGATAAAGCATCATGGCAGACAAACCAAAATATTATATTACAACTGCAATTGCCTATACATCAGGCAAGCCACATATCGGTAACACATACGAGATCGTGCTGGCAGACGCAATTGCACGTTATAAGAGAAGACAGGGATATGATGTGTTTTTCCAGACCGGAACAGACGAGCATGGCCAGAAGATTGAGCTGAAAGCAGACGAAGCAGGTGTTACACCTAAGGAATTCGTTGACAATGCATCAGGTCAGATCAAGAACATCTGGGATCTTATGAATACTTCATATGATAAATTCATCCGTACAACGGATGATTATCATGAGAAAGAAGTGCAGAAGATATTCAAGAAACTGTATGACCAGGGAGATATTTATAAAGGATACTATGAAGGAATGTATTGTACACCTTGTGAATCTTTCTTTACCGAATCCCAGTTAGTCGATGGAAAATCCGGACTGCGGACGAAAAATGTCCGAAGAAGCATACTTCTTCAAAATGAGCAAATATGCTGACAAACTTATCGACTACATCAATACACATCCGGATTTCATCCAGCCGGAATCCCGTAAAAACGAGATGATGAACAACTTCCTCCTTCCGGGACTTCAGGATCTTTGTGTATCCAGAACTTCTTTTAAATGGGGAATTCCTGTAGACTTTGATCCAAAGCATGTTGTTTATGTATGGCTTGATGCATTAACAAACTATATCACTGGTATTGGATATGACTGTGATGGTGAAAGCGATGAAATGTTCAATAAGAACTGGCCGGCAGATCTGCATCTGATCGGCAAGGACATCATCCGTTTCCATACCATTTACTGGCCTATTTTCCTGATGGCGCTGGGATTTCCGCTGCCAAAACAGATATTCGGCCATCCCTGGCTGCTGCAGGGCGACGGCAAGATGAGTAAGTCCAAAGGTAATGTGATTTACGCAGATGACCTGGTTGATTTATTCGGTGTAGACGCAGTCCGTTATTTCGTCCTTCACGAAATGCCCTTTGAAAATGACGGCGTTATCAGCTGGGAACTGATGGTGGAAAGAATCAATTCCGATCTTGCCAATACCCTTGGAAACCTCGTAAACCGTACAATTTCCATGTCCAATAAATATTTTGGCGGTACAGTTACTGATAAAGGTGTGGAAGAAGAAGTAGATGCAGATCTGAAAATGTGTGACAGAAAATACACCAAAGGCAGTAGATGAAAAGATGAAAGATCTGCGTGTGGCAGATGCAATCACAGAAATCTTCAATCTATTTAAACGCTGCAACAAATATATTGATGAGACCATGCCGTGGGCACTGGCAAAAGAAGAAGACAAGAAGGATCGTCTGGAGACAGTACTCTGGAATCTGATCCAAAGCATTTCCGAAGGTGCAAAACTGCTTGAATCCTTCATGCCGGAAACAGCTGAAAAGATCCTGGCACAGCTTGGTGGCGGACATGTGGTAGAAAAACCGGAAATCCTGTTCCAGAGACTCGACCTGGAAGAAGTCATGAAAAAAGTAGAAGAGCTTCATCCAAAGGTTGAAGAAGAAAAAGAAAGAGGAAGAAGAAGGAATCGACATCGAAGCAAAACCGGAGATCACTTTTGAGGATTTTGAAAAGATGCAGTTCCAGGTAGGTGAGATCATCGCATGCGAGGCAGTCCCGAAATCTAAGAAATTACTGTGCTCACAGGTAAAAATCGGAAGTCAGGTAAAACAGATCGTTTCCGGAATCAAAGCACACTATACACCGGAAGAAATGGTAGGTAAGAAGGTTATGGTTCTTGTGAACCTGAAGCCGGCAAAACTTGCAGGAGTACTTTCAGAAGGAATGCTTCTGTGCGCAGAAGATGCAGAAGGAAATCTGGCCCTGATGACACCGGAGAAGAAGATGCCGGCAGGAGCAGAAATCTGTTAATTAAATGATTGGATAAATAAAAACGAGGAGAAGAATCCAGGATCTGGAAACTTCTCCTCAATTTTTAATATTGAGAATTGTCTGATTTTTTTTCATCTGTGATACTTTCTTCGCTGTTCAGCTTTGATTCTAAACCTGCATTCTTTTCTTTCAGTGTGGCAAGCTGGTGATTCAGCTCCAGATTTTGTGAGTACAGTTTTTTGTTCGACTGTTTGAGTGTATGTATTCTGCACATAGAAAAAATAAGGAGAATAGCAAGTACAATAAGAGTAACATCTTTCCATATTATTTTATTTTTTCATAAACCTTTCCCTCCCGTTGCATCCTTTTTGCTGTGTAATAATTATACATCAAACCCGAAAATTTACCACTGGCAAAGTGCTATATTTTATAGAACAAATAGAGCGAAAATTAGTGAAAAAGAAAAGAACCGGATAATTTCCGATTCTCTTCTTTTTTGCAAGTAATCTTTAAGTTTACAGAATATCAATATATTCTCCGGCAAGTGCTTTGTTCATACTTCTTACAGCACAGAATTTTCCGCACATACTGCAGGTATCGCTGTGGTCATCTTCTGGTTTACGACTGTCACGGATTGCCTTTGCTGTTTCAGGATCGAGAGCGCAGGCGTACTGTGCATCCCAGTCAAGAACACGGCGTGCATCTGCCATCTTGTCATCGATATCTCTTGCATGCGGGATTCCTTTGGCAATATCTGCAGCATGGGCTGCAATCTTGAAGCAATAATTCCCTGTTTGACATCTTCTACATTCGGAAGAGCCAGGTGTTCTGCCGGTGTAACGTAGCAAAGGAAAGCAGCTCCGCTCATAGCGGCAACAGCTCCACCGATGGCAGCTGTGATATGGTCATATCCAGGAGCGATATCAGTAACAAGAGGTCCGAGTACATAGAATGGCGCTCCCATGCAGATGGTCTGCTTTGAACTTTCATGTTGGCAGCAACCTGATCAAGCGGCACATGTCCAGGTCCTTCGACCATAACCTGTACATTATGATCCCATGCACGTTTGGTCAATTCGCCGAGGCGTACAAGTTCTTCAATCTGGCATACATCTGTTGCATCTGCAAGACAACCCGGACGGCAAGCATCACCTAGAGAAATAGTTACGTCGTATTCTTCGCAGATGTCGAGGATTTCATCGTAGTATTCGTAGAATGGGTTTTCTTCTCCTGTCATGCTCATCCAAGCAAAGACAAGACTTCCACCACGGCTTACGATGTTCATTTTACGTTTGTGTTTTTGATTTGATCAATCGTCTTTCTTGTGATTCCACAGTGAAGTGTGACGAAGTCCACGCCATCCTCAGCATGAAGACGGACAACATCAATAAAATCCTGAGCAGTAAGTGTTGCAAGATCTCTCTGATAATGGATAACACTGTCATAAACCGGTACGGTTCCGATCATAGCCGGGCACTCGTGAGTCAGCTTCTGGCGGAATGGCTGGGTATTACCGTGGCTGGAAAGATCCATGATTGCTTCTGCGCCGAGATTAACGGCACTCATAACTTTCTGCATTTCGATATCGTAGTCTTTGCAGTCGCGGGAAACACCTAAGTTAACATTGATCTTGGTACGAAGCATGCTTCCGACACCTTCCGGATCAAGGCAGGTATGTTTTTTATTTGCACAGATGGCAACCTTACCTTCTGCGACAAGTCGCATCAGTTTTTCAACCGGCATATGTTCTTTTTTTTTGCTACAGTTTCGATTTCAGGAGTCAGAATTCCTTTTCTGGCGGCGTCCATCTGGGTTGTGTAATTTCTCATGTTGTTTTGCCTCCGTTTCTTATTTGTCTGATACCAGGGTCAAAAAGCACGTAGCAATCTGGTATCAAAGGGGTCAAAATATCTTTTGCCCCAACATCATTTGTATGTGAGTATCACAAAAAATCTGGCGTCAGCAAAACACGGACAGCGTACACGAAAAAAACCAGACACAGCCTGATGGGTACACTTCCAGTTCGAAATGATAGAATTGCTAACGCCTTTGTCGGAAAATTTCCGGCAATGAACAGGATTTTATTTGAAAATCTCTGCCTTTTATTACGCGATACAAGGTGGTGTCCCCGGTGTAACGCGGTTTCATTTACAGCAGAGTGCTGTAAGAATGAATGATGATTATGCTTCTTTGATCTGTGACATAACGCCGCCTTTTTCCAGAACTGTGATCAGGATGAAAGCAAGGATGCTTCCTGCGACAGTGGAAATAAGGAATGGAACGACATAAACGAAAAGTCCTGCCGGCGCAATTCCCATCAGATACAAAGCAACCGGATAAGCGGCAAGTGCGCCAAGGAATCCGGTTCCGATCGCTTCGGCAAGGCAGGTAAGACTTAAGATGTGGCATTTTTTGTAGACAAGACCACAGCATAAAGCACCGACCATGCTTCCAGGGAAAGCCATAAGGCTTCCGAGGCCGAGCAGATTGCGGAGTAAACTTGCACAGAATGCAATGCCAACGCCCCATGCAGGACCAAGTGTTACGGCGGCAAGAATGTTGACCATATGCTGTACCGGAGCGCATTTGCTTCCGGCAACCGGTACACTGATAAAGCTTCCGACGATTGCAAGCGCGGTGAGAACACCGGCAAGTGCGAGTTTCTTTGTTGTATTATTTTGTTTCATAGTAGAGTTCTCCTTTCAAAATGAACTTCCTGTCTCATTGTATACACAAAAAAGGAACCCCACACCTGAGTGGAGTTCCTGCTGTCCGTAATCACTGAACACATCATCTTCGTGTTCCTGATATGTCATGTAAAAAATAAAAGATGCGGAGGCATCTCTATCAAATACATGGTATACATTCCCTCCGTTGGCATTATCCAAATCAGGTTACAGGTCGGGATAAATAAATCCCCTCTCAGCCGGCAATCTCCAGCTCCCTGGTACATATGAACTTGTACAAATAGAATTATAGCGCGGTATGCCGGATTTGACAAGAGGAAATGAAAAAGTATCTCAGAAAAGACATTGTGCAGAATCAGAGTACATTTTTGTACAATAAAAGACGGACAGAAAATTCTGCCCGTCGAATTTCATTACCGTCTTATGTAGAATACAGCAGAGATTAGCTGAGCTCTACCTTTAAAGCATCTTCCGGTTTGAATTCATTGTAAAGGTCATAGATGTTGTGACCAGTAGACTCGCTGAGGACACGACCTTCCAGAGAGTAGCAGCGGATGAAACGCTTTTTGTCGATTGCTGACCAATGCTCTACATCCCAGCTCATGTATCCGTCTTCATCAGACTTTTTTTCTTTCAGGTATACATCAACCTGGCGTCCGTCTACCATAATGTCTACAAGTTTCTTTGTGTCGGCTTCCAGCTCGACATTGTTTACAGTGTCAAATACTTTCATTTTAAAATCCTCCTATAATATCTGATCAGAATCTTCAGAAATATATTCCCCATACATTTGCAGATGTGATCTATTTGCACTATCTATAGTATACATAGAAGAACCCGGATAAGCAAGTAAAAAAAGTGACTATTCAGCGGCTAAGAATGTGTGGTATACTTAGAACATCTTAGAGCAGTCAGTAAAAAGAAAGCGAGACGAAGGAAATGATATTTGATACACATGCACATTATGATGATGAACAGTTTGACGGGGACCGGGATGAGCTTTTAAAATCTATGCCGGATCTTGGAGTTGGAACAATCGTGGATGTAAGTGCGACTTATGAATCCTGTGAGAAGGTTTTGACACTTGCCGGAAAGTATCCACATGTTTATGCTGCAATCGGTGTGCATCCGGATGAGGTTGGAGAACTTAACGAAGATAAGATCCAGCACATGAAAGAACTCTGCTGTAACAAAAAGTGGTTGCAGTCGGAGAGATCGGTCTGGATTATTATTGGGATAATGAACCGCATGAGGTACAGCAGAAGTGGTTTATCCGCCAGCTGGAGCTCGCGGGAGAAGTAAAGAAACCAGTAATTATCCACAGCAGGGAAGCTGCCGCAGATACCATGTATATCATGAAAAATTATGCACAGGGACTTGACGGAGTTATTCACTGCTATTCCTATTCACGTGAAATGGCTGAAGAATATGTGAAGATGGGATTCTATATTGGAATCGGTGGAGTCGTCACATTTAAGAATGCAAAGAAATTAAAAGATGTCGCAGCTTTGCGATCCCGATCGAGAAGATCGTGCTGGAGACAGACTGCCCGTATATGGCCCCGGAGCCGTACCGTGGCAAACGGAATCAGTCTTCTTATATCCGGTATGTGGCTGAGAAAATTGCAGAGTTAAAAGAGATGAGTCAGGAAGAAGTGATCGCTGTGACAGAGAAAAAAATGCGAGAGATCTGTACGGCATCTAAGACGCAGGCAATGAATAATCAGGAGAATAACAGATGAAAACACCTACACTTGGAAATCCGCAGAATACCATTGAGATTCTGCAAAAATATAATTTTACATTTCAGAAAAAGTTCGGACAGAACTTTCTGATCGATGAGCATGTGCTGGATAAGATCATTCGTGCAGCCGAGATCACAAAGGATGATTACGTGTTGGAGATCGGCCTGGAATCGGGACGATGACACAGTACCTTGCCTGTGCGGCAAGAGAAGTAACTGCAGTTGAGATAGACCGTGCACTGATTCCAATTCTTGAAGACACGCTGAAAGAATATGACAACGTATCGATCATCAATGAAGATATCCTGAAGGTGGATATTGCAAAGCACTTGCAAAGGAGAAGAACGGAGGACGGCCGATCAAGGTGGTTGCGAATCTTCCATATTATATAACGACACCGATCATCATGGGCTTATTTGAAAGCCATGTGCCGCTTGAGAGTATTACAGTTATGGTGCAGAAAGAAGTCGCTGACCGTATGCAGGTAGGCCCGGGAACAAAGGATTATGGTGCTCTTTCTTTAGCAGTACAGTATTATGCAGAACCATATATCGTGGCAAATGTACCCCCGAACTGTTTCATGCCGCGTCCGGCAGTCGGCTCAGCAGTAATCCGCCTGACAAGACATCAGAAGCCTCCGGTAGAGGTTATGGATGAAAAGCTGATGTTCCGCCTTATACGGGCATCCTTTAATCAGAGGAGGAAGACTTTGGCAAATGGCCTTAAGAATTCAGGAGAGCTGAATCTTTCGAAGGAAGTCATTACTCTTTGCGATAGAGAAACTCGGAAAAGGAAGCAGTGTCCGGGGAGAAGCACTGGATCTGGAAGAATTTGCCAGACTGACTAATATTATAAAGGAGGAAATGGAGCATGAAGTATGAAATCAAGGGTGATACCCTTCCGGTAGTGATCTGCCATCTGGAAGCTGGCGAGCGGATGATCACAGAGCGGGGATCCATGGCATGGATGTCTCCGAATATGAAGATGGAGACTTCGACAAATGGAGGATTTGGAAAAGCATTTGGAAGAATGTTCTCTGGAGAAGCGATGTTCCAGAATATCTATACCGCACAGGGAGGAAATGGACTGATCGCATTTGCATCCAGCTTTCCGGGTTCGATCAAGGCATTTGAAATCGGACCGGGGCAAGAATATATTTTTCAGAAAAAAGCATTCCTTGCTGGCGAACCTGGAGTAAATATATCTGTTCATTTTCACAAGAAAGTGGCTTCAGGACTATTTGGAGGAGAAGGATTTATCTTGCAGAAGGTATCCGGAAATGGAATTGTATTTGCAGAATTCGATGGACATGTGGTAGAATACGAATTACAACCTGGTCAGCAGATCGTGATTGATTCCGGTTATCTGGCGCGATGAGTGTAACATGCCAGATGGATATCCAGACTGTGCCGGGACTTAAGAATATTGTCTTTGGCGGAGAAGGATTATTTAATACGGTTATTACAGGACCGGGACATGTATGGCTTCAGACAATGCCGATCAGCAGTGTGGCAGATTCATTGAGACCATATTTTCCAACAAGTAGTAAGTAGTTTACAAATAAGAAGAAGGGACGGGGACGATGCTAAAAGTGCGTGTTTCCGTCCTTCATTCATACTTTCTGCAGTATTTGCAGAGTCTTTAACAGAAAGGAGTAGGTGTATGACAAATTCAGTGAACAGTGCGAAAGATCTGGATAGCATTCTGTTTGATATTTCGCCGAAAATCAAGGAACTTGCCGGATTATGTGAAGCGAATACCGGGATCGACAAAGAACTTTTTGTAAAGCATGATGTAAAAAGAGGTCTCCGTGATGTAAACGGAAAAGGAGTCCTTGCGGGACTTACCAACATTTCCGATGTATGTGCCAAAAAAGATTGTAAATGGCGAAGAAGTTCCGTGTGCCGGTAATTTGTATTATCGAGGCTATAACATCAAGGATCTGGTTCGTGGATTCCTGGATGCGGATCATTTTGGATATGAAGAAATAGCATATCTGCTTCTTTTTGGTGAACTTCCGACGGTTGTACAGCTGTATGGGTTTCATGAGACACTGACGGAGAGAAGGACACTTCCGCCGAATTTTGTGCGCGATGTTATTATGAAGGCACCGAGCCATGATATGATGAACAATATTTCAAGGGCGATTCTGAATCTGTATTCTTACGATGAAAAAGCTGATGATACTTCAATCCCGAATGTTCTCAGACAGTGTCTGAACCTGATCAGTGAATTTCCGATGCTGATGGTCTACGGATATCATGCATACAATTATCGTCAGGGTCAGGATATGTACATCTATGCACCGGATCCGCAGAAGTCCACCGCGGAAAATATTCTGATGATGCTTCGTGAAGACCGACAGTATACGGAGCTGGAAGCAAGGATCCTGGATATGGCACTTGTGCTTTGCATATGGATCACGGTGGTGGAAACAACTCTACATTTACTACCCACGTTGTCACTTCGTCCGGAACAGACACCTATTCTACAATTTCTCTTTGCAATGGCATCGTTAAAAGGTCCGAAGCACGGCGGTGCGAACATCAAAGTGACGCAGATGTTTGCTGATATGAAAGAAGAGGTCAAAGACTGGGAAGATGACGATGAGGTAAGAGCATATCTGGAAGGTCTGCTTGCAAGGGAGAGGTTTGATAAAACTGATCTATGGAATGGGTCATGCGATTTATTCAGTATCTGATCCACGTGCTGAGATTTTCAAGAAATTTGTGGCTCAGCTTGCACATGAAAAAAAGGATACGATAAAGAATACGCACTTTATGAGAAAGTGGAACATATGGCACCGGAAATCATTGCCGAAAAAAAGAAAGATGTATAAAGGGGTAAATGCAAATGTCGATTTTTACAGCGGACTGGTTTACCATATGCTTGGAATTCCGGAGCAGCTTTATACGCCGATCTTTCGCAGCGCGAATCGTTGGATGGAGTGCACATCGTCTGGAAGAGCTGATCAATGTGGATAAGATTATTCGTCCGGCATATATGCCACTGGCAGAGTATCGAGAATATAAAAATTTAAATGACCGATAGTGTTGACAAACTGCTATGTAGTATGTAAAATAAAGAAACGACTGATATGTTCAAATGACATATCAGACATTTCAAAGAGATATTTCTCAAATTGTACGATATTGTGTAAACTAGACATCAGGAAAAAAAGACTTGCGGAGGGTTAACCTATTATGGTACAGAAGAATATACGTTTTATGACTACAGGACAATTGATGACTTTTTGTAATGTTTGCCAGAAGATGAATGCAGATATTACGGTAAAGGATGTGACAGGACGTTTCGAGATCGATGCCAAATCGATCGTGGGACTGATGACGATAAGAATGGGAGAGAAGATGCATCTTCTGATCGAAGGCGAAGAGGAACATCTGGACGACAGTTATTTTGAAAAAATTTGACTGTACACCGGTTACGATTCCGTTCAGTTAAAGGCGGCACTGGATATGCCGGAGATATACGGAACAAGGAGCAGGAAGATGGAAGTTACCTATGATTATTACCGTATTTTTTTATTATGCGGCAAAGTATAAAAAGTTTCTCACAGGCGGCGACAATCCTGATGAGTAATCAGCCGAATGTAACGAGGGCAATCCACAATCTGGAAAGTCAGCTTGGATGCAGATTATTTATCCGGTCTAACCGGGGAGCAGAGCTTACACCGGAGGGAGAACGGCTTTATTCACATGTTGCAATTGCATACGATCATCTGCATGCGAAGAGAGCTAGAGCTTGAAAATGAAAAGAAGCTGGAACAGGGAACCGTAACGATCGGGGTAAGTGAGATTGCATTGCATTTGCTTCTGCTTCCGGTGCTGGGAGAGTTTAGAAGAAAGTATCCTAAAATCAGACTTCGCATTTCGAGTTATACAGCACCACAGGCGATACAGACGGTTCGAAACGGACTTTCAGATTTTGCGGTAGCATCTACACCGGCAGAGGTGAAAAAAGCCTTTAAAGGCAATTCCGCTTCTTTCATTTAAAGAAATTCTGGTTGCGAATGCGGCGTACAAAGATATGTTTAAAGAACCGGTAAGTTTGAAAAAAGCTGGTGGAGTATCCATTTATCTGCCTTGGGAAAAACACGTCAACTTATGATTTTTATACCAGATTTTTTCTGGAGCATGGAATTGCAATGACGGCAGATACCGAAGCAGCAACCATCGATCAGATTCTGCCGATGGTAAGACAGAATCTGGGAATCGGGTTTATTCCGGAACCGCTTGCACAGGAAGTGATCGAGCAAGGCATTGTCATTCAGGTTCCACTATTGGAAGAACCACCGGTAAGAGAAATCTGTTTTGTGGAAGATAAGAGCGACCCTCACAGCATGGCGGCAAACGTATTGAAAGAGATGCTGTTTCAGGCTGGAGAGAAAGAGTAAACTTTATAAGAAAGAATTATTTTGACCGGAACCAGGTGATCATCAGATCAACCATCCGGTCATAACTTTTTATCCCGTCACTTTGACCATTTGCTTTCAGATAGTGGTCATTGATCTGACCAGATACTTCGGCGACCTTGCTGTCATATCGCTTCCAGAAGCTGCTGTTAGCCGAAAGATCTGCCTTTACATTGTCAGAAAGCCTGTTGTAGATTTCCTCAAAGGTGTCGTAGTCGGCTTCGTAAAGTTCATTGGTTGCGTAGATCCAGCCAAGAAGATAGCCGCTGTAGTTGAAGGCGGTATCGTCGGCATTTACACAGGCGAGAAAACCGATAAAATTTGCTTCTTCCTCCTGCATAAATCCACGCAGATGCGAAAGCTCGTGACAGATGGTAAATGGAAGATTGTAGGAAACCATTGCGGAGTTATAGTTTGCCTCAATGGTAAATGGTGAATAGATCCCGGAAAGATTCTGTACCGAGAGAAAAGCCGGAAATAAAAGACCTTTTGGCTGTGGATAGTATCCGGAAAGTTCAGGGTAGGTAGCACCGAGGGAGAACATAGCAGCCCGTGCACGATCCTGCAGATCCTTACCCATATCAGCAAGACCGTCAGAATCCGTTCTAAAGAGTCAGAAAGTGCATTTAACTGATCAGTCAGTTCGTTGCATAAAGAGGTCAGTTCAGCCAGAGTATACTGACCGGATTCCAGGTGATATTTTTCTGCAAATGAAGTATGTCCGTAGTTGATTCCGCAGAAAAAAGTATAAATGGTAAACAGACATCCGCAGAGAAGCAGGAGTGAGGAACCGTAGCCGAGCCAGGCAGGGTTCTTTTTTTGGGCATACATTTTGTAAATGGAGCTGATCAGCATCCGGATCAAGGAAAGAAACAGAAGAATGACAAAAATATACAATCCAATTTCAGAAACAGAAAATTGGAAGATTCCAAAAAAGCGTCCGATGGACGAAACGAAAAGCGGGTAAATGGTGGAAGAATACCAGTCCGCGAATGCAGAGCTTTTTGTGGCTGGTGAAAAGAGCAAGGAAACTTATGGCAAATAAAAAGAATTGAAAAAATCAGTTTATGTAAAGTAGGGCGTTTCATAATAAATCCTTTCCGGTAATTGAGGATAAAAAGTATGATGTACCAGAGAGACATTCGTGCAAGGCCGTAAAAGGTTTGAATTCATTTGATGATGAATGGCCGTGACTAACGTTCTGTGCAGGTAGATATCCGGGCACACGGTACTGCATTTACAAATAAAATATGGGACGGAGGATAACCTTCGTCCCAGAATAATATTCTGTAAAAATCAAAGTGCGGCAATCGGGCATGCCCGATTGCGCTCACTTTATGAGGGGGGGAGATAGTTGGTTCCCAACTATCCATCTATTACTATACGATGAAAATGTGTCAAAAGTGTTAAGAAATTATAAAATCTGATTAAAAATATAAAAATGATAGGTTTATAGAATATTAAAAAAATCCACAACGCAAGAACCTCTCCATTATGGAGAGGTTCTTGGTGTTTTTATTGTTATCTAAAAGGAATGAGAGTAAAGTGCGAAGAATCAGAATTCTGACTGCTTCTACTTTATGAGGGGGGAGATAGTTGCTTTATCAACTATCTGATTATTAGTATACAGATAATTTGTGACAGAAATATGTTCAAACTCTAAAAAAAATCAAAAAATATGAAGAAGAAATAAACAAAACAGGAAAAAATAAAAAAGGTGGGTAGTTAAATTAATTGTCATTAGCGTCAGGTAGGTGTCTGCTGGTGTGGTGGAAGGTGAAGTAGAAAACAATTCCTTTGGTGATAGAGGTAATTGTAAGTGCCCACCATACACCATTCAGACCGAGGCTGGTTTGAGTGAGGATCATGGCAAGTGGGATTCTGGCACTGGTGAGGACAATGCTGATGATACTGCAAAGCTTTGTCATACCAAGACCGGAAAGTGCGCCGATGGTCATAAGCTCAATGGTCATAAAGGTTTCGCTGAATCCGATGATGATCAGATAGTTGATCGCAATCGCCAGAACATCTTTTTCGTGGAAGAAAAGGGAAGCAATCGGTCCTGGCAGGAATACGAAAGCACCGGTTACAATGAGTCCCCAGACAGCGAGGATTTTAAATGAAATATTATATCCTTTCCGAATACGATCTGGTTTCTTTGCACCGTAGTTCTGACCAACGAAAGCATTTAACGCAGCAGCAAAGCCGTCAGCAGTGTTCCATGAAACAGATTCAATCTGTCCCATTCGTGTGAGAATCATGGAAATCATGCAGTAAATACTGCTCTGTACTGCTGTCGGAAATCCAATTTTAAAAATACTGATGTAGTATTTTGCAGGGAAACGCGACAGTACATGCATGTTTTGCAGAATATTTGGTTCCAGATCAGAGTGCATAATCCGAATCAGCATGACGATCAGAACCAGTATCTGCGAGGTCACGGTAGCAACTGCAGCGCCAACAACCTCAAGCCTTGGAAATGGTCCAAATCCGAGGATCAGAATCGGATCCAGGATCATATTACCAACCAGACCAAGAAGATTTGCCATAAGCGGTGTCTTGGAATCTCCCTGCGCAGTAGAAAGTCCGGTCAGAGTCAGATTTAAAAATGAAAACAGAATCAGTCCGCAGGTGATCAGTGTATATAATTTCGCGACGGTATAAGTTTCTGCATCTCCGAGGTTAAAAAAGCCGAGCGACGGATGAATAAACACGATACATACTGCGGCAAATAAAATTCCCAGTAAAAATGTAAGTCGTAGAGCGGAAGCGGCATATCCCCCTTGCCTGTTCATAGTCTCCGCGTCCGCAAGCCTGTGCGACATTGACCTGTCCGCCCATTCGCGGAAGTGCCACGAGCCCTTGTGAGAGCCAGACGTACATTCCCCCAACGCCCACCCCGGCAACGGCTTTGGAACCCAGCATGCCGATCCATGCCATGTCCGTAATATTGTAGGCTGTCCCCAGCAACGAGGAAGCCATGATCGGAAGTGCCAGCTCTGCCAGCGTCTTTAGAATCGGCCGGAAGTCAGGTCGATTGTTTTGTTTTACTCATTTTCTCAAATCCTTACCTGTAAAAATAATAAAATTCACCAGTGCTTTGCAAATATGTCAGCATGGCGTACTATGATAAGGATAACTTATGAGGAGGGGAAAGTCAATCTGGAGAATTCGCGAAATAAACATGCCCTTTAAAGGAGTGATGGAGAAGATAACCAGAATTCCAAAATAAAAGCCTTTGACTGCACGCCGCGTGCAGCTATATGCTAGAAAGGAAAAGCAGGGGAAGCTGATGGAAAAAATAATAGTACAAAAACTTCATGAAATAGAAGAAAAAGAGCATGGTAAAATATTACTGGCAGGTCAGTGGATTCTGGAGGGTGAAATAGCAGGATTGAGAGAGAAAGGGGAAAATTAGGGGAAGAAAAAAAGGTAAGTTGGGAGAAATTGAATGAGATATTTTTGAAGGAAGTTTAATCAGACATACATCCCTTCGCCTTTGCATAGATTGTAAAAAAACAAACTATGCAGGGGTTTTTATGAAAGATTATATTGAGGAGAGAGCGGTTGAGATTGCTTATTATATTATTGAAAATAAGGCGACGGTGAGGCAGACGGCGGTGGCGTTTGGGGTAAGTAAGAGTACGATACATGCGGTTGTAACAAAATAGAATGTTTTGTTTGGAGAATAATATGAGAAAGTAAAGGGGAAAAAAATTGTTTTTGTCCCTTTACTTACGCAATATGGAGGAATAAATTAATTGTAGGAAAATTACATGAAGAAAGACCGAAGTAGATATGAATAATGCTGAAGAGAAAAATACAAGTCACATGATTTTTTATGGTGAAAAGGATATAGATTATACAAAATCAAGTAACTATGCTTTTTTAAACTGGAATTTTGACAATTCACTTGGTGGGAAAGATAATGTTTCTCAACTTATACAAGATAACTTTGTAATGGGAAATGCATATATGGGAAATGCAGTATTAAGTCTATATTCGATTTTGTGTAGTGGAAATTATTGTTCAACGGCAGATGTTCTTATTTTTCCAATTATGTTTGATCTTTGGCATGGAGTAGAACTTTGGTTAAAAAAGTAGTGTAGATGCGATATATTACATTCTAGGGATGGATAATGAAGTAAAGAAAAACCACAAGATTTATGAGTATTTAGAAGTCTTAGAAAAAGAACTGAAAAATTGGGTATGGAGCAGACAATAGATATTGCGCTACCGGAATTGATTAAACTGATAAAAAAGAATTGCAACGTGTAAATGCTAATTTTGATTTCACCAGATATTCTTTTCGTGGAAAAAGGAAGTATCAATTTTATAATGCTCCGCTAGGAGAAGATGAGCAGTGGCAAAAGAAAGAGAAAAAGTGAAGATGAACGAATGCACGTTGATTGGATATCAGAAATGCCAATTGTACCGAATACTTGTGTGGATTTACAAGAATTATTTGTTATTATTTTAGGCCATGTTGATAACTTTAGAACTTTTGTGGAATACTTAACAATGGTAATAGCTGAAGGGGACAATTGACAGATGATGCATACAAGAAATATTTGACAGAATGTGAAAAAGTTCAAAAAAATATGGAAGAATGGGATAACAACGAGGGAGACATGGACATGAAAGCAATGATGAAATTTGTATATTCGCATATTTTATAATTCAGATTAATTTTTGAGGGGAAGTATTATTTCCACTCAAAAATTAAGTGAAGTTATCTTTAACAATAGAGTTCAAGTTTTCAGAAATTTTTGAAAAATTCTGATTTAAATTCAATGCACGCACAGAAATCTGATTTCCGCTCATTTGGTATGTATTATTGGGAATAACATCTTCATCAGTCTGTGCATAAAGAAGCATTCCAGAGACAGTATGTTCACAGTCTTTTAATTCAAATTCTTTATTTTTCACATATGTAAAAATCTGATAGAGGTTATTGGAATGTAAAGTGTTTGTTCCGTATTCTTTGCTGAGTCATATGTGAATAATATTTTGCATCGATAATAAGTATATTGTTTCCCTGAGACAACATAATATCAGTTTGCATTTTGGGAAGCAATTGGTTCTCAGAATCATCAAGTTGCCATGCAATCTGTGAGGCATTGGCAGATAGTTCTGGATGTTCTTTACGATAGTATTCAAGCAAAAATTTTTCATATAAACGGCACATACGTTGTTCGTCAAAAAAATCCATTATTTTTGAGGTACCGTCGTTCTGTGTCTGTAGAAGTCCGTTATAAATCAGATAACAGATTCCAATTAACATTTGATAACTTTGATTGGAACGATTATAATGTTGGTTCCAATTTACAAAACGTAAATCAATTTCATTAACATCAGAAAAAAAACAATAACAGATTTCGTAGACTCTTTTTTCGCGTATTTGTGATATTGGCTTTAAGAAGCAATAACATTGTAGATTTAATAATTTGGTTAAATTGTGTATTAGTTGAAAATTCATCGTATGTACAAATCATTTGTTTCTTCAGCAGAGTTTGAGTTTTAATGGATTCAGAAATATTAAGCTTTCCCTGTAGTGTAGAAAGAGATTCTGATTTTGGCACATAATCTCTTCCTAAGCCTCGTTTTAACTGTATGCTAATGCTCTTATCAAGAATGGCCGCACATAATTCAGCGGTATTATGAAAATTTTCTGTGGCCAGATCTTTGTAATTTTGTGCTTGTAATGCCTGAAAAGCGTAGGACAGCATATAATAAATATTTTGTACAGGAATCATTTAACAGCACTCCTTAGTCGATCAGACCAATCTACGATTTTTGCGGGCTCATCAAACCAATATTCTTTTAAAAGTGGAATCAATTCGTATTCTACAATGGATGACAAAGTTTGTGTGTTGGCTGTTTCTGGTGTTAAACCACAAAAATAACTGTGACCAATACAGAATCCTTCACCTAGTGATATATCTTCTGCTATCTTGGAATTGAGTTGTTTCACACAAGCAATTAATTTGTTAAAGGCATCATTTTTTAGAGAATCTTGGTAAGCTTGAAAACCAGGCGTATTAAACCCCGGTTTCATAGTAAAAATGAAAAACGTCGTCTTAAAGCATAATCTAACATAGCAAGACTACGATCAGCAGTATTCATCATACCAATAATATATACATTTGCAGGTACAGAGAAATTCTCATCAGAATATAACAATTGCAGTTCAATCCCCGCTTATCTTTTTCAATCAGCATAAATAATTCACCGAATATTTTACTTAAATTACCACGATTGATTTCATCAATAATAAAGAAATAATCATTTTCATCATCATCCTCGGCCATTTTGCAGAATTTGTAAAAAGAACCCTTTTTAATTGTGAATCCATTTTCCGTTGGTCGGTATCCTTCAATAAAATCCTCGTAGGAGTAACTCTGGTGGAATTGGATCATTTGAACACGGTCAGGATTTTTTGCGCCGATAATGGAATAAGCAAGTCGTTTGGCAGTAAAAGTTTTTCCAACTCCAGGTGCGCCTTGTAAAATAATATTTTTCTTCATTTTTAAAACATTTACCAGTGTTTTATAATCTTGTCCATTCATATACACATCTGAGAGAAAATCTGCAGAAGAGTAAGCTGGATAGTCTATTTCTGGTTGTGTATCTACATCATCTAATTCATCTGGAGCAAAGATGGAAGTAAGCTTTTCAATATAATCAGTGTATGGAGTGATATCAGTTAAGCGTTTTGCTACTGCATTACCAGGATGTTCCCATTCGCCAACTTGAAGCCATTTTATAGCACGGACATTTTTATATTCCTGACGAAGATCGTCAAAGACATAATTTCCAGTGACAATACCTTTACCAAGAAGAGTGTTGCTACGTTTCGCAAAAAATCACATCGTTAACTGATACGGTATTTGCAAAATTCCATGCCATCAAAGCCTGATTTTTTCGTGAAGTACTACTGTCGTACACATCTATCAGTTCTTGACGGAGAGCTTCCTTGGAAGCAAATTGGGAATAATCACCAATATCGTCCATACCTAAAACCATGATTCCTTTTTGTTGGCATTCATTCCAACTTTTATCATCAAAGACGGTATACATCCAGTAGTGCGTTTTATGTTTTTTTATCGGAAAGCGTATTTGTGTCAGAATCATTAGTCTCATTAGTATATCCTACATTTTTCCCATAAATATGAGCAAAGACAACTCCGGGAACATTGCATTTTCTTGCATATAATGAAATTTGTCCCATGCGAATGAAAGGAATATCACTTGGTTTTTGATTTAGAAAATGCAATACTCTCAACTGAATATCCTGTCCATAAAATGGAGCGAATAATGTTGGAAAGAGCATTTGATAATATTTCATGCGCCATACCATATTGATTCCCGGGATATGTTCCAGCTGTTTATAGAGTTGTTCGTAATCTTTTTCAGAATCTAAAGGACCAAAAAGAAGATATTATTTCAGCACCTTCAACCAGATCATTTCGCATTTCTTCTGCTTTTTGTATTGCTTCATCCTCAGTAAGATGTATAGGTTTTAATGGAGATCCACAGGTCCAACTTTGATTTTTCTTATGATAGAATAATCCAAATTTATATGCTGCTCCGCCGGAAATACTTCCAAATACTTCGCGGATATCTTTGTCCATTTCAAGTCTATAGCAGAGATTGGTTTTAGTTCCTTCGTCATTATAAAATAAAAGAAGTTAACATCTTTTCCAAAAGTGATTTTAAGCGTTCTATTCCAAAAAAGATTTATAAAATTTTCTCGTAACTCATCAGCCTTGTGAGCAAATGAAATCCATTCTGGAGTCTGAGATTCGCTATAAAACCATTCAGGAGAATATTTTCCTGACCCATTTTCTGTTATCTGAATGTTCGACATAATATACCTCCGAATTTATAAACTAGAATTAGTATATCATTTAACTGCAAAGACTGTCATAGATTATCGAAAAAAATAGAATTATATTGATATTGAAAGAGAAGAGCAAGATCCACCCGGGTAATACCGTATCGTAATAATTGAAAATAATATTTAGAAATTAGAATATTATATTGGCTATATTGAAAATGTAAGCAGGTAAAAATTGAAATTTTTTTACAGAGCATCTGGCAGAAGCCAGGTGCTTTTTTTTGAAAATTTTGAAAGAAAATATCATGTAAATAGTGCGGAAATCTTTGATGGAAGCTAATTAAATGAAGATGAAATTGAATCAAGAGGATGAAAATAGAAGATTCATCAAAAATAAACTTGTTAAACACAGGTGGATCTTGCTCTTGTATAAAAATTCAGATTAAAAAGAAGAAAGAAATAACAATGAGCGAGATTCACTAGGGATTACAGTACCTTAATTGGTTCTCTGCTTATCTTTAAGATTATGTGAAATTTTGGGATGCACAGTAATGAAATTATGAAAAATTAAAAAAATTCTGATGAGGGGGCTTGTATTTTATGCCCTCTCCTTTTGTATATATAGAGGGATAAATTTTTGTGGATATAAAATTCAAAAATATATTTCCTCAAATATTGAGAAGGTGAGGAAGAAACAAATGAAATATTTGTACATGAATGAGCAGGAGCGAGCAGATACAGTATTATCAATTTCCAAAATTCTTGCTGGAATTACAGCTAAGTCAGAATGCAAGAATTATTTATATGCTGTTGTATGACCGGGCGAGAATATCACGAAAGAATAATTGGACAGATGAGGATGGAAGAGTATATGCAATATTTCCAATTGAAGAACTATCACAGAAAACCGGGAAGTGCAAATCTTCTGTTAAAAAAGGCTTTGAAAGAACTAGATGATGCAGGACTGCTAATTCGGAAATTTGGTGGATTTTCAAAACCAAGACATATGTATGTAATGATACCAGACAAAGTAGAGGTTTTTGGAAAGGTACAATTACAGACAGATATAAAGAAAGCCGATAGAGAGTTTAAAAATGAGCTTTCATATGGTCAGAATGATAACTCTACAAAGGATATAAATACGGCATCTAATAAAGTAATAGAGAAAAATAACTCAAGTAATAAGTATGGAGTAAGTAGTTACAGTATAAAGAATCAAAAGATGAATTATGAGTGTGGGGAGGGAGAAAGCCTGTGATGTATGAGATACAAACATATTTAGGCGCAGATGGATTGATGCATTGTACTGTTTGTAAAGAACCCGTAGAAGCATTTTATCCAAAAGGTTCTTTGCTTGAAATGAGAAAGCATCACAGGCAGTGTGCGTGTGAAAGGAAGGCATATGCAGAGGAGACACAATATTATAAAGAAAAAAGAGCATCGGGAGCTAATCGCAAGAAATAAGAAAATCTGCTTTGAGGAAAAAGAAATGGAGGGATTTACATTTCAAAATGTAGAAAGAGATAGTGGCGTTATAAGAATCGCAGAAGAATATGTAACAAACTGGCAAAAATGAAGCAAAACCATATGGGATATTTGTTCTGGGGACTCAGTTGGAACAGGAAAAAGTTATCTGGCTGCTTGTATTGCGAATGCATTGCTGGAAAAAGAAGTTACCGTGAAAATGACAAATTTCAACACCATATTAAATGATTTGTTTGCAGCTGAAGACAAGAAAGAATATATCAGATCATTGAATGGATATGAGCTTTTAATTATTGATGATCTTGGTGTAGAACGGAGCAGTGAGTATGTATTAGAAAATATTTTCAGTGTGATTGATTGGAGATATCGATCGGGGAAACCTTTTGATTATCACAACAAATCTTCCTTTAGCACAATTAAAACAAGAGACAAAAAATTGAGAAGAAAAGAATTTATGACAGAATTCTGGAAAGATGTATTCCGGTAAAAATTGATGGAGTCAGCAGACGAGAAGCCATGGCAAATGACAATATGCAGACTATGAAAAACATTCTGAAAATCTAGGACTATTTCAGAAGGACATTTCATAGTAATGGACAAAGAGTGAGCAGGGAGGAGGTGGAAACTTCACCGTGGCGAAAAGAAAACTGAACTATCGATTTCATAATCCAAATCCGGTGGAAGTGACCGCCGATTACATATTGAAAGTGATGATAGAAGTGAATACTGAGAAGGTGGAGAAAGCTATAAGAGTTAAAATGCAGACAATTACTGAGAAAAAAAATATAATGATATACAAAAGAAGGATGGCTTTGAATAAACTAATTTGGTATAATATTTTAACAGATATGGATAATGGAGGTGAAAGGTGTGGAAAAGAATAAATTGAATATTTTAAATAAATTTTTTTCTCGGAACACTTTTCGTCACTGTTATGAAGAGGGATATGATAAAATATATGGGCAAGTGATAAAAAAATATATCAATTATGATTCAACAAAAACTAATTCCGAATTGGTTAGCGAAATTTATAATATTTTAAAAACGGAATACAGAAACGAGTATTATTATAAGAACACGCTTTTAAATAAATTGTTATTGGGGATTCATAGTGTTAATACGACGACCGCGTTAACGGAAATTGCAATTGCAAAATCAAAGGCAGATTTTGGTTTGATAAATGGAAAAGCTGTTGTTTACGAAATTAAAACTGAACTAGATAATTTGGAAAGATTGGAAAGTCAAATTAATGATTATTTTAAAGCGTTTGATCATGTAGCAGTAGTTACATATAATGAAAATGTTACAGCAATACAAAAAAAGATAGATAGCATCGGAAAACCAGTTGGAATATACGTATTGCAGAATCGTGGAACAATAAAAACAATACAAAAACCAGAAAAGTATAGAAATGCATTGGATAGTAAAATTATATATAAGATTTTGAGAAAGCCAGAGTATGAAGAAATAATTTTGAATAAATATGGATTTTTACCTAATGTATCAGCGTTTGAATATTATTCCGAATGCCGAAAATTGTTTGAGAAGATGCCTATAGAAGAATCATATGAATGGGTTTTGAAATTGTTAAAAAGAGAACTAAAATTATAAAAAATGAATATAAAGAAATACCGTATGAATTGAAATTTTTAGCTTATTTTATGGATTTGAAATCAGAAGATTATGAGAAAATAAGATGTTTTCTTAATCAAGCATATGGAGGTGTATAGAATGTATTTTCCTTATTTACGAGGAAGACAATTTGAGTTGATTGCATTACGAGAATTGTTAGAAAGTGAACGAATTGGACAAGAGATTATTCCGATTATAGAACCAGTAAAGCCATCGGCAACATTATTGAAAACTTTAGAATGCTTTGTTAATCATGATAGAGAAATTGCAGTAGTATTTAATCCAGCTGTAGGAGATTTCCCTAAAAAGATAAATGAAATGAGAAGGGAGAATTCTAAAATCGCAAATGAGTTGTATGAGTTATTAACAAAACATAATAAAATTATTAAATCGTATATTATGAGTGCTAAAAGCGCAGTTAAATTAAAGACGGATGAATTAAAAACGGAAAGATTGATAATAAATCCGGATAGAGATTGTTTAGATGATTTTTTAGAGGTGTATGATAAATCTTTGCCAAGATATACATTGATTCCAGATGATAGAGCTTTTAGAAGAGTGATTTCAGAATCTAAAGTGTTATTTGAAGATAATTTCAATAAAAAAGATCAAGAAATATAGATTATATAGAACATGAGGATGAGTTCTTTTCAGATAGTCATTTGTATTTTCAAAATGAAAATTATGTAGGATTTGCAGATTATTCTGTTGTAGGGGAAGAATTTAATGAATCTGGTTTTGCTCCTGTTGCGGTTGCAATTCATATAGTTTATTTTAACGAAAAGAAAGAATTGAGAATACATCATTTTGTATCTGATTCTAATGATGGAATAGAAGATCCTGGTGGAAAATTTGGAGAGGCTTTGGAAAAGTTAGTATATTGGTGCGAGGAAAATAATGTTCAGAATACATTAGGATTACAAGGATTTTATGATTGCTATAATTCAGGAAAATATCCAGGTTTAGGAACTGTAAAAAGTACTCAATTATGCATCATATTGAGTTGGTCAGCAATTTCTTGGGAGGAAAATAATAATGCAGATTGGATTAGAATGCTTTTTGGATGAGCAGCTCAGTTCAATGATTGCAAGTGAAAATCGACATGGAGAATGTGAAATTCAAGGTAAGAAGGAATGCATTGTTTATGATACAAATGAAGATCATTATTTAGAAGAGTATCTGGAAGAAATTATGGATGCTTTTACTGTTGCAAAACATTTAAGAGTGTCTGAGACAGATGCAAGAGTGGGATATTTGCATACATTTTTGGCTCGTTGGAAAGTATTTAAAGTAGATGAAAAGAGTATTCAAAAGATAATCAAAGCTATATGTAGCCAACGTTATCAAGATGAGCCGGAACTGTTTGATGAAAAAGTTACAATTAGAGAATTATTTTCAGCAGATGAAATGGAGCGTAAGTGCATTTTGAAAACATATAGTTGGGATGATTTTTGCTATAATATAAAACATGTTAATCGATTTCATTCGCAACAAGTTAATTTTAGAGAATTGAAAAATTTATTAGATAATATGCTTGTTGATATTCCGGCGGGAAGTTTGACTTTATATCGATCTAGGATATGTGATGAAGAGAGTTATCTAAAAAGGTTATTCAAACAAAAAGATGGGTGTACCGCCAGTTCCGTTAACTACTGCAGGACGAACGAATTCGGACGCAATACAATGCTTATATTTGGCAAGTGATGAAGAAACAACTTTTCATGAAGTCAGAGCTCGGGATAATGATCATGTATCGGTAGGTGAATTCTGTCAAATAAAGGATTTAAAAATAGTTGATTTAAGTTTATTTGATAAAATAGGTCCATTTTCAATTCCAGATTTTGATATGACATGGTTTGCAATCAATATTGATATTATCCGAAAAATTGGAAATGAAGTCGCGATGCCTATGAGAAGATTTGATCGTGCATTAGACTATGTTCCTACGCAGTATATATGTGATTATGTAAAACATTTGGGTTATGATGGAATACGATATAAAAGTACCTTGGTTGAAGGCGGAATTAATTATGCTATTTTTGATGAAAAGAAATTCGATTGTGTAGGAGTAAAGGTAGTACATATTGGAAATATTCATTATGAATGGAAAGAGCTATAGAAAAAATCGAGAAATTGTATTAGACATGAAACTAATACAAATTTCTCGATTTTTATTTACATATTTGCGTATTACGATATAATAAAAGATGTAACAGAACGATATAACTATAACAGAGAGGTAGCATTATGAACATAGCAGCCTATTGCCGAGTCTCCACCGACAAAGCTGATCAGCTCAACAGTCTGGAAGCCCAAAAGGAATTCTTTTCAGAATATACCAAGCGCACAGGGGACACTTTAGTAAGATTATATGCAGATGAGGGTATTTCTGGAACTAAAATTAAAAATCGTAAAGAATTTCTTCGCATGATGTCTGATGCAGAGCATGGATTATTTGATATGGTTGTTGTAAAAGACATCTCTCGTTTTGCAAGAAATACTGTAGATCTTTTACAGAATGTCCGTAAGCTGAAATCATTGGGAATTGAGACACAATTCTTAACAGCGAATATGACCAGTATGGGAAACAGCGAGTTTGTTCTCACCATTTTTGGAGCTCTGGCACAGGAAGAAAGTGCAAATACTTCCAAGCGTGTAAAGTTCGGCAAGAAGATGAACGCAGAAAAAAGGACGAGTTCCTAATATTGTATATGGATACGATAAAACAATCGGAGATTATTGGATATGTATAAATAAAACGGACGAGGAAGAACTCATTGAAGTTCTGCAGGAATTTTTACAAATGTATTGAAACAAAAGTGATTGAAAATGAGTTTCAGAATATAAAGAAAGATTGGTGGCTCAGAACTCGCAAAAGACCAGGAAATTTGATTTCTCGGAACGAATAGAAAATGAACTCAAGATGGTATCTTATCATTTAACCAAAGGGGAACAGTTAGAGAATATTTTAAATAATACATTTAAAGAAATTGAAGACATTACTGATGTACACCAGATGACCAATCAGCAGTTAAAGCGATTGATTCAGAAGATAGAAGTAGATAACGATGGAAATGTAGATATTTATTTACGCTTGCTTGCAGATCTTGGGTTAGATGAGTCTGTATTAATTGAAGAAAATGAAACCGTTCTAAATTGTGACGACCAAACATAAAGATGTAACAGAACGTCTTCTCCAGATCAACCCATCTCTTGCAGGTGAGGCGCGAAAGGTTCTGGATCTGAACAAATCGGAACGGCACATCCGGGGCGGACTTGCTACCAGAGAAAAAGTACCTGCATCAGCACGCATAAAAAATCCTTTTCTTTGCAAAAAGATGGTGTATTACATTTTTACAGTATAAAATAGAGAAAACGGGGATATACAAAAAAGAGAAGGGACAGGAAAAGAGAAGAATGGGGAAAACGAAACAAAAACAGGATCGAAGTCTTATCTGTTTTCCAATCGGGAACTGGCAAATCTGATCGGACCTTTGGTAATCGAGCAGTTATTGGCAGTTTTTGTTGGGATGGCAGATTCTATTATGGTTGCAAATGTTGGAGAAGCAGCTGTGTCGGGCGTGTCGCTGGTTGACAATATTATGATTCTGATCATCAATATTTTTGCAGCACTGGCGACTGGTGGAGCAGTTGTTGCCGGACAGTATATTGGCAGGAAAGATGAAAAATCAGCATGTAAAGCGGCTACACAGCTGGTATGGTTTGTGAGTCTTAGTGCGGTTGCGATCATGATATTGGTTTACTTTGGAAAAGATATAATTCTGAATCAGGTATTTGGTCACATTACAGCGGAAGTAAAAGGACATGCAGATATTTATCTGCTAATTGTAACAGCTTCGATTCCATTTATTGCGTTATATAATGGTGGGGCAAAGCAATTTTCCGTGCGATGGGGAATTCGCAGGTATCCATGCGGGTATCGCTTTTGATGAATGCAATCAATGTAACCGGAAATGCAATTCTTGTGTTCGGATTACGGATCGGAACGGCGGGTGTTGCAATACCGACACTGATTTCCAGAATGGTTGCCGCGATAGTGATAACAGTGTTGCTCTGCAATCAGACACGTATCTTGCATATTGAGCGGACACTGAAAATCCGGTTTGATGGAAGAATGATACGGAAAATACTTGCAATTGGGGTTCCCAATGGTCTGGAAAACAGTATGTTTCAGCTGGGCAAAATTTTAGTGCTGAGTCTGGTTTCAACCTTCGGTACTTATGCAATTGCGGCAAATGCAGTTTCCAATGCGATTGCGCTGTTCCAGATTCTTCCTGGAATGGCGATCTCGCTGGCAATTACGACAGTTATTTCCCAGTGCGTCGGCGCAAATGACTATGAACAGGTACATTACTATCTGAAAAAACTGCTTGTGATCATTTATGTGGCAATGGTGGGAACGGTAGCACTTATTTTCCTTGCACTTCCATTAAAACAGATATTGAAAAGATCAAAGCAATGAATCCGAAGGGAATCATCCTGACAGGAGGACCGAATAGCTGCTATCTGCCGGATTCACCTACCTATACAGAGGAATTATTTAAACTGGGCATTCCGGTACTTGGCTTGTGCTACGGTGCACAGCTTATGATGCATGTTCTTGGCGGGGAAGTGAAGAAAGCAGATGTGAGAGAATATGGAAAAACAGAGGTTTTGATTGATAAAACTTCTTCAAAGATTTTTGATAATGTTTCACCATCTACAATTTGCTGGATGAGTCATTTCGATTACATTTCCCGAATTGCTCCGGGATTTGAAATATCCGCACACACGGCAGACTGTCCTGTAGCTGCCGCAGAAAATGCAGAAGAGAAGCTTTATGCAATTCAGTTTCATCCGGAAGTGCTTCATACGGTAG
>VOFI01000327.1_pt1 | contig 106001 bp, 140 predicted proteins | sample 5384131 | NCBI WGS metagenome assembly VOFI01 (sample SAMN12384728, study PRJNA508395) | human gut metagenome | isolation source: healthy gut H | host: Homo sapiens | reverse complement strand
ATCATGTCCGGCATCGTTTTTGTCAATGAGCAAAAGGTGGACAAGGCCGGAGAGATGATCAAGGAGGATGCCAAGGTGGAAGTGCGCGGGCACGACATTGGCTATGTCAGCCGCGGCGGCCTGAAGCTGGAAAAAGCTATGAAGTGTTTCCCGCTGACCCCCAAGGGCAAAGTCTGCATGGACATCGGAGCATCCACCGGCGGCTTTACCGACTGTATGCTGCAAAATGGTGCAGTCAAGGTCTACGCAGTGGATGTGGGCTACGGTCAGCTGGCATGGAGTCTGCGCACCGATGAGCGGGTGGTCAATATGGAGCGCACAAACATCCGCAACGTGACCCTTGACCAGCTGGCAGAGCCAATCGAGTTTTTTAGCGTAGATGTCTCTTCAAGCCGGTCCTGGGTGTGTCAACCTGGGGCGCATTGGCTTTTTGGCTACCTGCGAGGTGGCAGAGCTGCCGGAAAAAGCTGGCCCCGCCTGGCTGCGGGGCGGTATACCATTGAGCCGCGCAACCTGCTGCGCGCGGATGCCCCGGCCCATAACTGGCACCAGGTTGCCATGAACGACGTGGTGCTGTTCGGCAATTCCCGCCTGCACCCCATGGATTATACCGTCTACTGCGATGGCGCTTTTGTCAGCCGCTACCGCAGCGATGGGGTGATCATCACGCAACACCCACGGGCTCCACGGCTTACTCGCATTCCGCAGGTGGGCCGGTGCTGGATGCCTGTGCGGCGGTTATGGTGCTTACCCCGGTCTGTGCGCACAGCATCCACGCGGTGCCGCTGGTGTTTTCGGCTAGCCGTACCCTGACGGTGGTGGCGGAAGCAACCAACCGTGACAGCGTACGCCAGCGCGGACAGCCATTCCCGCTGTGATTTGCAGCCGGGCGAAAGTTTGACCATTACCACGGCAGTGGAACAGCTGGGGCTGATTACCTTTGACGAAACCGAGCAGTTCCGTGCGATAGAAACAAAATTGATGAGGAGATGACTCTGCAATGAAAAGTGCGCGCCATCAGGCAATTTTGGACCTGATTGAAAAATATCCGATTGACCGGCAGGAGGAAATCTTCTCGAACATCTGCGCCGTGCCGGTTTTGATGTAACGCAGGCAACGGTATCGCGTGATATCCGGGAACTGCGCCTGGTAAAAACTGCAACGGGGGGGCGGTTACCGCTATATGCCGGCAAACGGCAACGGCAAGGTGGCTCATTCACCCAACCGGTTTTGAAACCATTTTCCGGGAGTCTGTGCTCAAGGTGGACTATGCTGGGCATATGGTACTGGTCTTTTTTTCCGGCATGGCGAATGCCGCCTGTGAAGTTTTTGACGCTCAAACCTGGGAAGGTGTTGTTGGTACACACTTTCCGGTGATGATACGTTTTTTATCCTGATGCGCACCGAGGAAAACGCTGCTGAGATCACCCGTCAGCTGCAAAGCGCTATACGGTACGCCACACTTTAAACCGCCGGAGGGGGAGCAGCATCCATGCTTGCGGAGCTGAAAATTGAAAATGTTGCCGTGATTGAAAAAGCCGAAGTACAGTTTACCCCGGGCCTGAATGTGCTGACGGGCGAAACCGGCGCCGGCAAATCTATCATGATCGATTCCATCAATGCCATTCTGGGCAACCGTACCTCGCGTGATCTGGTGCGCAGCGGTGCGCCCAAGGCACGCATTTGGGCCACGTTTGAATCTATTCCGGCCCATGTGCGGGAGCAGGTGGAAAAATGCGGCTATGGTGCCCAGGATGACCTGTTGCTGTACCGCGAGATCAGCGCGGGACGGAAAAAGGCAGCTGCCGTATTAACGGTATGCCCGCTACCGCCGGCGTGGTGCGGGATATTTCCGCCGGGTTGCTGACCATCCATGGCCAGCACGACAGCACCAGCCTGACCAACCCGGCAACCCATCTGGCCCTGCTGGATCAGTACGCGCAGGATGGGGCAGAGTATGCCGCTTTACCATGCGCTGTACCGCGCTCTTGTCACGGCAAAGCGCGCGCGCTGGATGCGTTGACTTCCAGCGAGGAAGAAAAGCAGCGCCGGATCGCAGAGCTTTCGGAAGAGATTGATACCATTGATGCCGCTGCGCTGACCGCAGGCGAGGAAGAACGTTTGATGGAGCGCCGCAAGGTCATCATGCACGCACAGGGCATTCTGGATGGTCTGACGGCGGCGCACCAGGCGCTTTCCGGTGATGATTCCGGCGAAATGATGGGCGCAGCGGATCTGCTGGGCAGTGTGGTCAATGAGCTGGCCGAAAGCGCTCGCCTGGATGAGAGTGGCACCGCTCAGCGAGCGCCTGAGCGATTTGTATTACGGTGCGCGGGAGCTGGCCACCGACCTTGCCGACCGCCTGACGGTTATGATTTTGACCCGGGGGAGCTGGATCAAACGAAGAACGGCTGGACCAGATTTACCGCATGAAACAGCGTTACGGTGCCAGTGTGGAAGAACTGCTGACTCGGCGGGATAAGGCGGCCGAAGCATTGAAGGGTACCAGTCCTCCGGCAAGCGCATTGCAGAGCTGACCCAGCGCAAACAGGAATTGTACCGCCAGACCAAGGCTGCAGCGGAAACGCTGACCCAAGCTCGCCTGAAAGCTTTTACCAGCATGAACCGCCAAATGCGGGAAGCACTGGAATTTTTGAACATGCCCGGCGTGCGTATGGTGCTGCGCCATCAGCGCGGCCCGTTAGCTTCCGCAGGACAGGATAACATTGAATTTTGATTTCTACCAACCCCGGCGAGGCCCAAGCCGTTGGCTAAAATCGCTTCCGGCGGCGAGCTTTCCCGTATCATGCTGGCGTTCAAGAGCGCCTTGGCTGATAAAGATGCGATTTCGACCGTTATTTATGATGAGATCGACACCGGTGTTTCGGGCCTTGCCGCCGGGCGTATTGGCCAAAAGCTGAAGCAGACCGCCAGCGGCCATCAGGTGCTGTGCATCACCCATACTCCGCAGATCGCCGCCTTTGCCGATAACCAGCTGCTGATTGAAAAGAAGGTGCGGGACAACCGGACCTTCACTGAGATCCATCCGCTGGATCTGGATGGCCGCGTGCAGGTGTTAGCCCGCATGATCTCCGGCGATAAAGTTACAGACCTCAGCCTTGCCAACGCCCGCGAGCTGATTGAAAAATCGCAGGGGTAAGTGCAGGACAATAACGAAAGAAAAACAGAATAGAAGCATACAAACCTCTGGCCGACAAAACAGGCTGGAGGTTTTTTTTTTGGCATTTCTTTTTTTATTATCGTTCTAAGGCAACACCGCACAATTCTAAGTGCCGATACGGCGAGTGAGGTGCGGCAGCTGCTAAACCAAAAGCGCAGATAATACTGGATGTATTATCGAGCATTTTAACAACGCAAATCTGCCGTGCCGCAACCGCCGAAGCGGTGCTTAAGCAAATAAGGCAGGAATTGTGCGGTATTGCCCCAATTGGAGCCAAGAAGAAATAAAAGCAAAATGTTTGGGAAGGCCCCTTGACACCATGGGGAAGATATGGTATTCTAACTACGTTGGTTAGATAAACCTAACCAACGAATATCCCGTACCTTCTGCATAAACATAGCAATGGCGGCGGGAATTTTTAATGACCGGAAGTTAGCACAAACTAATTATACGGTCAAAACAGGAGGGTACACCATGCAGCGTAATTTTGAAACCTCGTTTGTAACGCAGTGTGCTCCTGTTCTGGCGGGACTTAAAGTGGCAAACCTCTTCCGCTGGGTTGAACCCGATGCAAGCGCCATGCACGCCATGGTGGAGCGCTGGGCGGCCGAGCTAAAACCCAAAGGCGTTACGGTTTCTATCATCAAGGAATGCCCCGTCACCCACGCCTATCTGGTTTATGTCTACCGCGCAAAGAGTCTGGAAGAAAGCCTGCAGCAGCCGGATGTGCAGCAGTACCTGCTGCGGGAAGGTTACCCCAGGGCGGCTTGCAGGAGTGCTTGGATCATCTTTCCCGGTGCCTTTGCTGCGAAGCAGAGTTCCCGCACGAGATTGGCGTTTTCCTTGGTTATCCGCTGGAAGATGTCGTTGGCTTTGTGGCAAACAAGGGCAAAAATTATACGTTCTGCGGTTACTGGAAATGCTATGGCGACCCCGCTGCAGCACAAAGACGTTTGAACGCTTCCGCAAATGCACTGAAGTTTATCTCCGCTGTTTCCAGAGCGGTACACCGATCACCCGGCTCGCAGTAGCCGTTTGATATAATGGGCGCACGCCCATGTTAAGGTAATACCGCACAATTCCCGCCTTACGGCTTAAGCACCGCTCCGGCGGCTGCGGCACGGCATCTGCGTTGCCAAAATGCTCGATAATGTCGGGTTGCGGTACCCGCATCGTGCTTCGGGGGCAAAAGCCCCTCGCACTCTGCGACCGCTGCCCCTGCTTCGGTTCGCTGTTTCCGCCCACTGGCGGCCCCCACCTTGCAGCATCCAGTATTATCTGCGCTTTTGGCTTAGCATCTGCCGCACCTCGCTCACCGTATCAGGCACTTAGAATTATGCGGTATTGCCTTAAAATATAATAAAAGGAGCTGTTTGATTATGAACAAGGTAGCAATCGTTTATTGGAGTGGCACAGGCAATACTGAGCAGATGGCCCAGGCTGTGGCAGAGGGCGTTAAGAATGCTGGCGGCGAAGCCGATGTGCTGACCTGCGCAGAATTTGATAGCGCAAAGCTGGCCGATTACGGCGCAGTTGCTTTCAGGCTGCCCCCGCTATGGGCGCAGAGCAGCTGGAAGAAGGCGAATTTGAACCCATGTTCGCTGACCTGGAAGGCAGACCTGTCTGGTGTGAAGGTTGCTCTGTTCGGTTCTTACGGCTGGGGCTCTGGCCAGTGGCTGGAAGACTGGTGCGCACGCTGCAAGGAAGACGGCGCTGTGATGCAGGAAGAACCTGGCGTTATGGCAAACGAAGCACCGGACGACGATGCAATCGCAGCCTGCAACGCTCTGGGCGCAAAGCTGGCAGCCTGCTGAGCAAAGTGCCCGGAGGTGCTCACTACACCTTGAGCAAATAGCATTATGACGGCGGGGAACCGATACCGAGAAAAAAGGCATCGGCTCACTGCCGTTTGCTTTTTACAGTTTATCATCAGGGCTGTTATAAGATAGAAAAGACAAACAAAAATCCGGCAGAACACCGGGTAGCGGCTCTGCCGGATAATGAAGCGCACGGATTGGGCAATCAGCCAAAAATACCAAACAGCTTTTTCTTCTGGTAAGGCGCGCAGCTGTAGCTGACCATGCGGTAGCCAGTCGGTTCCAGCGCTTTAGCGATGTCAGCCTCAGCAATTTCGTTTTCGGCTACAATAACAGCCTGGCCCTTGGTGTGGTTGGGCGGTTACCTTTTTTGACGGGGAATGCCTTGCGGATTGCGTCAGAAACATGTGCTTCTCATGGACATGGGCATCACCAAGGGTGTTGAGATCTATGTCCGTAAGGTGGCACCTCTGGGCGACCCCATGGAGCTGACCGTGCGCAACTACGAGTTGAGCGTGCGCAAGGCCGACGCTGAAATGATCGAAGTGGTTTGATTCCAAAGAGAGGAAAGGACACGCAATGAGTATTAAAATTGCACTGGCGGGTAACCCGAACTGCGGGAAGACTACCCTGTTCAATAACCTGACCGGCTCCAACCAGTACGTTGGGAACTGGCCCGGTGTCACAGTCGAAAAGAAGGACGGCAACCTGAAGGGCCATAAGGATGTCATCATCCAGGATCTGCCGGGGATCTACTCCCTTTCTCCGTACACGCTGGAGGAGGTCGTCTCCCGTACTTACCTGGTCAAGGAGAAGCCCGATGCCATCCTGAACATCATCGATGGCACCAACATTGAACGTAACCTGTACCTGACCACCCAGCTGATTGAGCTGGGCATTCCTGTGGTTATGGCCGTCAACATGATCGACCTGGTCCGCAAGAACGGTGATAAGATCGACCTGAAGAAGCTTAGCGCAGAGCTGGGCTGCCAGGCTGTTGAGATCAGCGCACTGAAGGGCGAGGGCACCGAGGCTGCTGCCAAGGCTGCGGTTGCCGCTGCCCAGAAGCAGAAGGCCGGTGAGCTGCCCCATGTCTTTACCGGCAGTGTGGAGCATGCCATCGCACACATCGAGGAGTCCATCCAGGGCAAGGTTGATGACCGCTTCCTGCGCTGGTACGCCGTCAAGCTGTTCGAGCGTGATGAGAAGGTCATGGAAGAGCTGAAGCTCGACAAGGCTCTGGCTGACCACATTGATGAGCACATCAAAGACTGCGAGAAGGAGATGGACGATGATGCGGAGAGCATCATCACCAACCAGCGCTACTCCTACATCAACGGTGTCGTTGACAAGGCGGTCAAAAAGAAAGGCCCGTGTGGAGCACCTGACCGTTTCCGATAAGATCGACCAGATCGTGACCAACCGTGTGCTGGCTCTGCCCATCTTCGCGCTGGTCATGTTCCTGATGTACTCCCTGTCCATGGGCACCTCCATTGCAGATGGCGGCTGGGCTATCGGCACCTTTGCGACCGACTGGACCAACGATGTCCTGTTTGGTGAGATCGTGCCGGGCGCGCTGGGCGGCTTCCTGGAGAGCATCGGTGTGGCAGGCTGGCTGTACGGTCTGATCATGGACGGCATCGTGGCCGGTGTGGGCGCAGTCCTGGGCTTCGTTCCCCAGATGCTGGTTCTGTTTTTCCTGCTGTCCATTCTGGAGGACGTCGGCTACATGGCCCGTGTTGCCTTCATCATGGACCGTATCTTCCGCAAGTTCGGCCTGTCCGGCAAGAGCTTCATCCCCATTCTGGTTGGTACCGGCTGCGGCGTGCCCGGTGTCATGGCTTCCCGTACCATCGAGAACGAGCGTGACCGCCGCATGACCATTATGACCACCTGCTTCATCCCCTGCGGCGCTAAGATGCCCATCATCGGCCTGATCGCAGGTGCAATGTTCGGTGGTTCCTCTGTGGTGGCTGTTTCCGCTTACTTCATTGGCATGGCTGCCATCATCTGCTCCGGCGTGATCCTGAAGAAGACCAAGCTTTCGCAGGTGATCCCGCTCCCTTCGTGATGGAGCTGCCCGCATACCATGTGCCCGCCTGGGGCAACGTCCTGCGCGCTACTTGGGAGCGCGGCTGGTCCTTCATCAAGCGTGCCGGCACCGTCATTCTGGCTGCCACCATCATCCTGTGGTTCCTGCAGGGCTTCGGCTTCGAGAACGGCGCGTTCACGATGGTCGAGGATCAGGACAACTCCATCCTGGCTGCGATCGCTACCAAGATCGCCTGGATCTTTGCTCCTCTGGGCTTTGGCAACTGGCGTGCAACCGTTGCTTCCGTCTCTGGTCTGATCGCAAAGGAGAACGTGGTTGGCACCTTCGGTGTTCTGTATCACTTCGGCGGCGAGCTGTCTGAGAACGGTGATGAGATCTGGGCTGCTGTTGCGCAGGACTACACCGCTCTGTCGGCTTATGCTTTCATGATCTTCAACCTGCTGTGCGCCCCCTGCTTCGCTGCTATGGGCGCGATCAAGCGTGAGATGAACAACGGCAAGTGGACGGCCATCGCCATCGGTTATATGTGCGCTCTGGCTTACTGCGCGGCTCTGGTCGTGTACCAGATCGGTGGTCTGATCAGGGCGTTCAAACAGGTGTACGGCTTGCCAATCAATACTTACCTGCGCCGCTGCCGTGTGCAGCATGCGGAACAGCTGCTTTTCACAACGGATTTGAGCATTTTGGAGATCGCACAGCGGGTTGGGTACGACAGCCCCAGCCGTTTTGCGGCAATGTTTAAGCGCGAAAAAGGCATTACCCCGCGGGAATGCCGCCGCGTGCGCACCGACCAGCTGCCGGAAGAAAAAAACGATTGCCTGATGTGGAATTACAGCGCAGCAAAACGCACAGCAACGGTGGGCTGAAACTGGGCGAAATGGTGGAACGTGGAACATGGAATTTTCAAAATAAAACCAGACGGCACATTTTTTATCCAAAATGCACTTGTAAAAAGTGTAAAATACGTTATACTTGCGAATAAGGATTTTTTGCAAGGAGTTAATCTTGCGAAACATCGCCAATTGCAGCCGGGGGATGTATGCAGCAGCTTGCACCCCTTGGGAATGTCGAATCAATAGAGAGGAGTTCAACGTATTATGGTGAACGTAAAGAAGGTAGCAATTTTTGTTGGTGGTATGCTGTTTGGCTCCGCTGGTTTCAAAATCCTGGCCAGCAAGGACGCTAAGAAGGTCTATACCCAGACCACCGCAGCCGTTCTGCGTATGAAGGACTGCACTATGGAGACGGTCAGCCGCGTTCAGGAAGAGGCTGGCGACATTCTGGCAGATGCAAAGGCCATCAACGAAGCCCGCGCAGCCGCAGCTGAACAGGAAGTTATCGCTGATGACGCTGCTGAAAGCGCCGCAGAATAATTGCTTCTTTTGCCGCCTGCAGGCGGCCCTTTTTTGTGGTGGGGCACAGCGGCTGAACGGATGATGCCTTTATCGCTGTGCCAGAATTGGTAGTTGGGAAAAGCTGAATAAGGAAATACAACTATGAAATGTACAATTTTACATGAAAGCCGCGGCCGTATGCGTGTGCATGTAAATGCCGTGCGTATGACCCTGCACCGTGCAGATGTTTTGGAAGCATACCTGAACCATTCGGAAGTCATTGAACATGCCAAAGTGTATGAACGCACCGGCGATGTTCTGATCAAATATAAGGGCAGCCGTGCGGGTGCAGTAACGGTGCTGAGCCATTATAAGTTTGATAACCCGGAACTGGATTCACTGGTTACTTCGGCTGACAGCCGTAAGATCAACCAGGAATACCAGGAACGTTTTGTCAACTTGGTGGTGTTCCGTGCGTTCCGCAAGCTGTTTCTGCCTGCTCCGGTGCAGGCCGTTATCACGGTGTTCAAAGCAATTGAATTTATCCGCCGTGGTCTGGTCTGCCTGTGGCATCGCAAGCTGGAAGTGGAAGTGCTGGATGCACTTTCTATCGGTGTATCGTTGCTGCGCAGTGACTTTAATACCGCCGGTTCCGTTATGTTCCTGCTCAATGTGGGCGCTTTGCTGGAAGAATGGACACGCAAAAAGAGCCTGGATGATCTGGCTCGCAGCATGTCCCTGAACGTTGACCGTGTTTGGGTGCGCAGTCAGGGGACCGAAGTTCTGATGCCCATCACCAAGGTCAAGGCGGGGGACGAGATCATTGTGCGTTCTGGCAACATGGTGCCGCTGGATGGCACCGTGATCGAGGGCGAAGCCATGGTCAACCAGGCGGCCCTGACCGGTGAGTCAATGCCGGTACGCAAGATTGCGGGTGCGACAGTTTATGCAGGTACTGTTGTTGAGGAAGGCGAATGCGTTTTTGCTGCAAACGCCGTGGATGGTGCCAGCCGTTACGATAAGATCGTATCTATGATCGAAGAGTCCGAAAAGCTCAAGTCCGGCACGGAAAACCACGCCCTGGAGCTGGCGGATCGCCTGGTGCCGTGGTGTCTGGCTGGTACGGTCGTGACCTATGCGCTCACCCGCAACGTAACCCGCGCAATCTCGATTCTGATGGTCGATTTCTCTTGCGCACTTAAACTTTCCATGCCGCTGGCCGTGCTGTCTGCTATGCGTGAATGCGGTTCCTACCACATCACCGTCAAGGGAGGCAAGTATCTGGAAGCCCTGTCCAAGGCGGATACTATTGTGTTTGATAAGACCGGTACCCTGACCCATGCAAGTCCTAAAGTGGTCAAGGTTGTGCCGTTCTCCGGGTGTGATGAGGAGGAAGTTCTCAAGCTGGCCGCCTGCCTGGAAGAGCACTTCCCGCATTCCATGGCAAACGCCGTGGTGCGTGCTGCCAAGGAGCGCGGCGTTACCCACGAGGAGATGCATACCGAGGTAGAGTACATTGTGGCCCACGGCATTGCAAGCCGCGTGCGCGGGGAGCGCGTTGTGATCGGCGAGCCATCACTTTGTGTTCGAGGATGAAAAGTGCGTCATTCCCGCTGCGGAACAGCAGAAGTTTGACGATCTGGAACCGGAATATTCGCACCTGTATCTGGCGCCTGCGGCCAGCTGGTGGGCGTTATCTGCATTGCGGACCCGCTGCGCCCCGAAGCACGCCATGTGCTGCGCCAGCTGCGCGCCATCGGTGTCACCAACACTGTGATGATGACCGGTGACAGTGACCGCACCGCAGCCGCGATTGCCCGCCAGGTAGGCATTGATCAGTATTTCTCGGAGGTTCTGCCGGAAGATAAGGCAGAGTATGTCCAAAAAGCAAAGGCAGAAGGGCATACCGTTGTCATGATCGGCGACGGCATCAACGATTCACCCGCCCTGTCCGCTGCCGACATTGGCATCGCCATCAACTCTGGCGCAGCCATTGCACGCGAAATTGCCGATGTTACCATCAAAGCCGACAGCTTGGAAGAGTTGGTGCAGCTCAAGAGCATTGCCAACGCCATGCAGCGCCGTGTGGCGAGCAACTATCGCTTTGTGCTGAGCTTTAACTCTGCCCTGATCATTCTGGGCGCACTGGGCATTTTGCAGCCGGCAACCTCGGCTATGCTGCATAATCTTTCCACCATCGGCATCAGCCTGAAGAGTATGACGAACCTGCTGCCCGAAAAAACGCAGAGCCAGCTGCAGCAGGAGAACACAAAGGCCTGATGCAGGCACTAATCGCATGAAAACGCAGCCACTATAAACAGGTGAGCTGCTGCCAGCAGGCAAAAAAAGTATGGCAGAACGATGAAAAGAAAACCGAAAAAGAAAAAATACAAAAAAAATCAAATTTTTTTAGAAAAAAGCTTGACTTTCTTTAGAAGCCTGTTATAATAATACCTGTTGATGACAGCAGCCCACGTTCGACCGGGTGTAGCGCAGTTTTGGTAGCGCGCTTGAATGGGGTTCAAGAGGCCGTGAGTTCGATTCTCGCCACTCGGACCAAACAGTGAGTTGAGTTTTTTCAACGCGGAACCGCTAAGTTTGAAAGAACTTGGCGGTTTTATTTTTTTGCTTTTTTGCGGTGAAAATAGGGCCAGTTCTAACCGATTTTATCCAGCAGGCAAAGGTCGCTGCATATTTGCTGCAATGCCTTGCTTTCTTTTTGGTATCCAAATGTTCGTAAATATTCGCCGTCATCTTTATATCAGGATGCCCTAACCATTCCTGCACGTCCTGCAAGCCAAAGGATGGGGACAGTATTGAAACTCATGTGTAACTTCAAAACTTTCGATAAAGTGTGAAAAGTCGGGAGCTTGAAACGCTGCGGATATTTAACTGTTTGGAGCATCACAAAAAACGGACAAACATATGCCGTGTGCCGATAAGACAGTAATTTGAGAAAACTACAAAATCGGCATCTGCCAAGCAGGATTGGACAACAAAACAGGCGGCACTCAACGTCGGTTGGGTGCTGCCTGTTTTTGTACATCTAAGGGTTGCGAATCACCTGTTTTTTGCGCTGAAAAGCAAGGATAGCGAAAAGGGTGAAATAGTTATCGCCTCTGTGCGGTTCTTTTGTGAAACAGCGAATTGCTGCATAGCGGATACCGTTCGCTGGGGAGTGCGTATATTTACGGTCGTACAAAATACCCCTCAAAACCGTAAAGTCGATAGGTAGGTATTTCGATGCAGAGTATGATTGACACTGTTAGAATCGAAAAAATCAGATTTTGGCACAAAATAATGTTGCTAAATGGCGATAACTTCCGTCGCGCCTATTGAAAATAGAATGATTGCTGTGTCATACTGTGTGTACACACGAACGAGTGGGCACGTTTGACGATCTGATCTACAATGACCTGCTACGTATGCCGTCATCGTTTTGAATGGCGATTCAAAGGCGCATCTCGAAGTGGTCACGGAATATCAGCCTTTAGATCAGGCTCAATTATTATCATGAAGCAGACGATTGGAGAAATACCATATGACGATCAACTGTGTATGGGAGCATAACGGCAGAGACACCTTGCTTTATGCGGTGGATTTTGTAGGTGCATATACCCGCGGAGAAACATTGGAAGCCGCTGTCCGGAAAATGCAAGCGGAAATATGCTCTTATCTCAAATGGTGCGGCAAAAAGCAGTAACAAGCATGGATATCGTCATCATCGAAGAAAAGGTTTCCGAGCTTGCGATCTGCGACGCGGACTCTGATGTGCTTTTTGAAAGTGAAAAAGCACCGCTGACAGCAGAAGAATATATAAAGTTAAAGGCACTTGCGCTGAAATCAGCGCAGGATTTTCTTGCCTTGTATGATTCTGTTCCCGATAAGAATGCAACGGCTGCTCCCGAACGCAAGACCTTTTACGGACAAGTTCCCCGCACGGCAAATGAAATGTACGAGCATACAAAGAATGTGAATACATATTATTTTGCGGAGATTGCTGTGGATGCCGATCATGACGGCAACATATACGAATGCCGCAAGCGGGGATTTGAATCGCTTGAATCTAACCCTGATTTTCTGCAAAATACCGTCAGAAAAGGCAGCTATGGCGAGGATTGGTCACTGCGTAAAGTCCTGCGCCGTTTTATCTGGCATGACCGTATCCACGCAAGAGCCATGTATCGAATGGCGATAAAAGTGTTCGGGGCGGAGAGCATTGTAAATCCGTTTTACTTTTTTGATGAAGGAGTTTTAACATAATGGCAAGAACCGAAACGGTTGAATTTACAAATATGTGCATGATCTGTGATGGCAGCCGAGTTGTCGTGATCGACCGGAAAAAACGGGACTGGCCGGGCATCACCTTCCCCCCGGAGGTCATATAGAGCCGGGAGAATCCTTTACGGATGCCGTGATTCGTGAGGTGCAGGAGGAAACTGGACTGCATATCCGTTCTCCCCAGCTCTGCGGTATCAAAGACTGGTGTGAAAATCAGTGCAGGTTGTTGTGCTGCTTTATAAGACAACTTGTTTTGATGGCGAATTACATTCCAGCTCCGAAGGTCGGGTTTGGTGGGAAGATATTGCCAATCTGCCTAATCTCAAGTTGTCTTTGGATATGCGTGATATGCTACGGGTTTTCAAAGAAGAAAAATCTGAGCGAGTTCTTCTACTATCAAGAAAGCAGTGCATGGAAGTATGTCTTGAAATAGCAAAACGGTGATAAGGTGGAAAAACAATGAACAAAGATATGTGCGTAGCCTGTGACGATGGAATTTTGAATATCCGTGTCGGCGCAATCATCATGAAGGATGGAAAGATTTTGATGGTTGGCAATGACAGAGACTATCTCTACTCCGTTGGCGGCAGGGTAAAATTCGGTGAAACAGCAGAAGAGGCTGTCGTCCGTGAGGTGTTGGAGGAAACAGGCGTTCAGATGGAAATTGACCGCCTTGGCTTTGTGCATGAAAACTATTTCTATGGCGACATGCCTTCCAATCGGAACAAGCTGATTTATGAGATTTCGCTTTTCTTCTATATGAAAGTGCCTGATGCTTTTGCGCCGATCAGTGAAAGCTTTATGGAGGATAACAGCAAAGAACATTTGGTATGGGCTTCGCTCGATGAGGACATTAAGATGTATCCAGAATTCTTCAAGACCGAATTGAAGGATCCAACAGACACAGTATCCGGCAGCAGCCGTGCCCGCGTTTTGAGCCGCAGGCGGGGCACAAAAAATCCAATGTTCTTTGTTTGAATTCATGGTTCACTTCGCTTTATATTAAAGGTACGGAAAAACAGCCTTACGCTATGGGCGTCCAGCTTTTCCAGGCATTCGGCCTCACGTTCCGGCTGGCGGTCACAAACGCTGAGAAGGGTAATGACCGGGGAGACGTATTGAAGCGCCAACGTGTCGGGATCTTCTGCCCGCAGAATACCCAGTGAAATAAGGGTGCGGAAGATATCCGCATGATAGTCGATCATTCGGTCCACATATCGCCGGGAATACAGTTCAGCCAGCTCTGGGGAACGAAACTGCTCTAGCGTCATCATCTGGCGAAATTGGCTGACGGTATGATCGTGCAGGGAGTAAAAAGAAAATCTGACGAACCTTTTCAACCAACGCATCCTCTGAAATATGGGTGAACAGTGCAAAGTCCTGTTTGACATCCTGCACATGGATGGAAATTTCACCCGTGTCTTTTTTTCGTAATGGGCAGCAGTGCTCTCCACAATGGCATCAAAAATGGCCTGTTTGCTGGCACAGTGGTTGTAGAGCGAGGGCGCCTTGACGCCAACGGCCTTTGCAATTTCCCCCACGCTGACGGCATCATACCCCTTTGAGGCAAAAAGCTCCAGTGATTTTTTCCAGGATACGCTGTTTGGTATCTTCCTGCTTCATACCAACCTCGCTAACTAACGTTCGTTAGCTATACTATAATCAAAACAAAGCCGCTTGTCGAGCTGTTTTTTGAAAAGGAGAAAAAAATCTAAAAAGGGAATAGAGAAAGCAATGGTTTATTTGCTTCCGGGGATGTAGGAAAAGAGCATAGGATGCAACATAATAAGAATAGCGATGCAAATGTAGAAATCCGCTGCGAGGCCCAGGCGACAAAACGAGGGGGAAAACGTAACTGGAAGAGCCCGCGAGTTGGATATCGGGAAGGAAAAAAAGATTTGAAAAAATGTGGAACAAAATGCAAGAAAACCCTTGACTTTTTGGGAAAGGTCAGTTATAATAACAAAATGTGCGGCCGTAGCTCATCTGGTAGAGCGCCACCTTGCCAAGGTGGAGGTAGCGAGTTCGAGCCTCGTCGGCCGCTCCATGTGGAAGTTTAGCTCAGCTGGGAGAGCATCTGCCTTACAAGCAGAGGGTCAGCGGTTCGAGCCGTTAACTTCCACCATGTGGCCCGGTAGTTCAGTTGGTTAGAACGCTAGCCTGTCACGCTAGAGGTCGTCAGTTCGAGCCTGATCCGGGTCGCCATTATGCCTCTGTAGCTCAGTCGGTAGAGCAGGGGACTGAAAATCCCCGTGTCATTGGTTCGATTCCGATCGGAGGCACCACCTGTTTTGCAGTTTCAGGGTAAAGAAACTGCAGTATGCGGCCGTAGCTCATCTGGTAGAGCGCCACCTTGCCAAGGTGGAGGTAGCGAGTTCGAGCCTCGTCGGCCGCTCCAGACAAACAGCAAGGAACCGGTTTACGCCGGCTTTTTGCTTATTATGTGACGTGGCCAAGTGGTAAGGCAAGGGTCTGCAAAACCCTCATTCGGCAGTTCAAATCTGCCCGTCACCTCCAAAACTCCCGCAGGCAGGTCGCTCGCGGGAGTTTTTCTTCATATAGCCCCTTGATTTTGTGCGATAGTTGATTCCTCATAAAAATAAGTGACGATATGAAAGTCTCATGCCCTGTAAGCGTGCATAGCAAAATGCTTATGGGGCGTTTTGCTTTCCGGCAAAAATATATTACCTTGCGCCTTTCATTGTAAAAAACAACAGGTATTGTTTTTAGCAGGCACCAAAGGTCAAACAGTACAGAGCAGTGATTGATATAGATCAAATCATATTTGAGCTTTTCTGCAGGGTTCAAATCATAGCCGCCATTGACTTGCGCGTAACCAGTCAGGCCCGGCATAACCTGCATACGGCTGCGAAAGTTCTCGACTTTGCCGTCAAGGTCGTCATAAACAGTGGGGCGTTCGGGGCGCGGGCCAACAAAGCTCATTTCGCCCATAAAGATGTTGAGCAGCTGCGGCAGTTCGTCCAGGTGGGTCAGGCGCAGGATATGGCCAACGCGGGTAATGCGTGTGTCGTTTTCACTGGTCCACTTCGCATCATCCGGGGCAGTGCTTTGCTGCATAGAACGGAATTTGTAGATAGTAAAAGGCTTCCCGCCGTATCCAAGCCGTATTTGTGTGTAAATGATCTTGCCGGGGGGAATCCAGCCAAACAACAAGCGCAATCACAGCCATGAGCAGCGCGCAGGTAACAAGCAGAACCAAAGAAAATACAAGATCAAACCCGCGTTTGAGGATGAGATAGCTCATCCTGCGCAGTAAAGGTACAAAAGATGAGCAGCTGACGGGGCGGGGTTCCATAGCCGAATGATACATGCGGCATCGACCTTTCTGAAATGTATGGGGCCTGGCAAATACAACAAAAGCTATTTACAATGTTAACCCAAAATATACTCAAAATCAATATGTTTCGACAAGATTCATGAAGAAATATTATGAGTGTACGTTAAAATACAGTATAAAGATACATCTGATATGAATTTTATGTTTAAACAAAGAAAAAAAGCTCCCAACTTGTACCAGCTGGGAGCAAATGATAATGAAAAGGAGACGTTAATAGATTGCACATCCGCGTCAGCATCCTTGAGATGAATCTGCTCGATTTTTTGCGGTCAGTTTTATCATGATGCTGGTCAGCCGCATTCAGGGTACGGCCCGCGTGGTCAACTATGCGGGCTTAGTGCGCGGCGAAACCCAGCGCATCATCAAACTGGAAGGTGCAGGTCTGCCGCAGGACGGCATGATTGAGGATGTTGCCTCCTTTGCCGCTTTCGCTGCGCGATTGAACAGATCGCGGTTTCGGCCAGCGAGAATCTTTCGGTCAATAATGATATCAGCGTTTCGCTGTCCATCACGTTCTATGAAAAGCAGATCGAAAAATAAGCTGCCGCCAAACGCTTGACAAAAGCGGCAACATATGCTAATTTAGTAAGCAGTTAAATGCAAGGACGGGAACGAGTAACCGTTTTGCTGTATGCGAAAGAGAGGCCCCGGTTGGTGTAAGGGGCTGGCAGGCAAAGCGGTGAATACATCCCTGAGCAGCAGGCTGAACGCCTTTGATTAAAGGCTGTTAGGCTGGGCCGTGCGCGCACGTTACAGCGTTTGGGTGTCGCAGTTGTACACTTTGGCTACCGCACCCGCGAAGGCCCGCCGCCGCGAGGCACGGGCAAACAGAGGTGGTACCGCGTATTTGATCGCCCTCTGCCAAATTCAACATTTGGCAGGGGCGTTTTATTTTTTGCCCTTGCCGCACAAACCAAGGAGGATGCAACCCCATGACCATTTATGACGAACTGAAAGCCCGCGGCCTGATTGCCCAGGTAACGGACGAGGAAGAAATTAAGGAAGTAATCAACAACGGCAAGGCTGTTTTCTACATCGGCTTTGACTGCACAGCCGACAGCCTGACCGCCGGCCACTTTATGGCCCTGACCCTGATGAAGCGCCTGCAGATGGCAGGCAACAAGCCCATTGCCCTGATTGGCGGCGGCACCACCATGATCGGCGACCCTTCTGGCCGTACCGACATGCGCAAAATGCTGACCAAAGAGGACATTGACCATAACGCCGAGTGCTTTAAGCGCCAGATGGAGCGCTTTATTGAGTTTGGCGAAGGCAAGGCTATGATGCTGAACAACGCTGACTGGCTGCTGAACCTGAATTACATTGAGCTGCTGCGGGAAGTGGGCGCCTGCTTCAGCGTGAACAACATGCTCCGGGCCGAGTGCTACAAGCAGCGCATGGAGAAGGGCCTGTCCTTCCTGGAGTTCAACTACATGATCATGCAGAGCTACGACTTCTACCACCTGTTCCAAAATTACGGCTGCAACATGGAGTTTGGCGGCGACGACCAGTGGAGCAACATGCTGGGCGGCACCGAGCTGATCCGCCGCAAGCTGGGCAAGGATGCTTACGCCATGACGATCACGCTGCTGACCGACAGCCAGGGCAAAAAGATGGGTAAGACCGCCGGCAACGCCGTTTGGCTTGACCCCAACAAGACCAGCCCGTTCGAGTTCTACCAGTACTGGCGCAATGTCGGCGATGCTGATGTACTCAAGTGCATCCGCATGCTGACCTTCCTGCCGCTGGAGCAGATCGATGAGATGGACCACTGGGAAGGCGAGCAGCTGAACAAGGCCAAGGAAATCCTGGCTTACGAGCTGACCAGCATGGTGCACGGTGCCGAGGAAGCTGAAAAGGCCCAGAGTGCAGCCCGCCAGCTGTTCAGCGGCGTAGCCGACCACGAGAACATGCCTACCACCCAGCTGGATGCCGCATTGGTCAAGGACGGCAAGGTTGGCCTGCTGGCTGCCATGGTTGGCGCCAAGCTGTGCGGTTCCAACCGTGAAGCCCGCCAGCTGGTACAGCAGGGGCGGCGTTCTGGTGGACGGCGAGAAAGTGATCGACCCGACCTTTGGTCTGACGGTTGAGCAACTCCAGAATGGTGTTGTGATCAAAAAGGGGAAAAAGACCTACCACAAGGTAATGCTTTGATTGTCTGAATTTATAAAATGAGCGCGCAGGTCGCTGCATCCCCGGCACACCGGGCGGCGGCCTGCCGCTTTATTTTTGGAGCATACCTTGCCCCCACACGAGATTTAGGATATAATAAAAAGGGTACGAAAAATGCGGTCGGGGGGAGCAACCATGCCAAAAGATAAGCTGAAAACAATTTATGTGTGCAACCAGTGCGGCGAAACCAGTCCTCGATGGCTGGGGCGTTGCCCATCGTGCGGCGCTTGGAATACGATGACCGAGGATGTGGTGGCAGAACCGGCAAAGTCTTCTTCCGCCCGCGCTGCCGCGCCGGTACGTGGACGGGTCAGACCAGCCTGAAACCGTTGAAACTGAAAAACGTAAGCACGACCGAAGAAAAAAGCCGCATTGTAACTGGCATTGCAGAGCTGGACCGCGTGTTGGGCGGTGGCATTGTGCTGGGCAGTGTGATTTTGATTGGCGGCGAACCGGGCATCGGCAAATCTACCATTCTGCTGCAGCTGTGCGGCGAAGTAAGCCGGACGCGCTCGGTTCTGTATGGACGGGCGAAGAATCTGTACGGCAGATCAAGCTGCGTGCCGTTCGGCTGGATGTGCCGCAGGATAACATCTCCATTGTGGCGGAAAGCGATGTGGATGAAATCTGCGGGCTGATTGAACAGATGAAGCCGGATCTTGTAGTGATCGACTCCATCCAGACGATGCGCTGCACGGATGTGGCGTCGTCCTCCGGCACGGTCAGCCAGGTCAAGGAAAGCTCGGCACGCTTCTTGAATGTGGCAAAACGAATGAGATACCGACCTTTATTGTCGGCCATGTCAACAAAGACGGGGCCATTGCGGGTCCCAAAGTCATGGAGCACATTGTGGATACTGTGCTGTACTTTGAGGGCGACAAGACCCTGCCGTACCGCGTGCTGCGCGCCGTGAAAAACCGTTACGGCTCCACCAATGAGATCGGCATGTTTGATATGACCGGCAAGGGATTGGAACAAATCGAAAACCCCTCGCAGGTCATGCTGGAAGGGCGGCCGATTGGCATTTCCGGTACCTGCGTTGCCTGCGTGATGGAAGGTACGCGGCCAGTGCTGAGCGAGATTCAGGCACTTGTAACGAAAACGGCGTTTCCAAGCCCACGACGCACGGCAAGCGGGTTTGACTATAACCGTATGTATCTGCTGCTGGCCGTGCTGGAAAAGCGCGCGGGCTATGTGTTTGGCAACCAGGATGTGTATATCAACATCATTGGCGGTCTGAAACTGGACGAGACTGCCTGCGATTTGCCGGTCTGCCTGGCAATGGCGTCCAGTCTGCTGGATCTGCCTGTACCTGAAAAAAACACTGGCCATTGGTGAAGTGGGTCTGGGCGGGGAAGTGCGCAGCGTGCCGCACCTGGAAACCCGCCTGCGGGAGGCCCAGCGCGTGGGCTTTGATACCGCCATTGTGCCCAAACATAACCTGAACATGCTGGATGCTGCACAATTCCCGGGGCTGCGCCTGGTGGGCGTTGCATACCTGCGGGAAGCCATCAATGCAATCAAAATCAATAAATAATAAGGTATGGGCAGCGACCCAAACCAAGAGGAGTATATCATGAGCGAACAGGAAAAAGAATACGACCCCGGCACAGAATGCAGCCCCGGCAGCACCCAAACCGCCGAAAATTGATAATGCAGCGCTGAAAAAGGCTGCTGCGGCCCTGCGTGAGGAAAACAATCCGCAGAACTTTAATGCGGTTATCAACCTGATGATGCGCGGTGTATTCCTTGCACCGGCTAAGATTGAAATTGGCGAAAACGCTCCTAAACCGGAAGAAAATGGACGAATCCAGCGCCAAAAGACACCAAGGTGACCTTCGCGCTGCTGAAATCTGGTGATGGAAAGTCTTTCTTTACCGCATTCACCGATGCAGAAGAACTGGATAAGTGGCAGAATAAGCCCGCTGGTCAGGTTATGCTGCTGCGCTTTGATGATTACGCCCGGATGCTGAACGGTAACGACCATGTGGCAGGTTTTGTGCTGAACCCGTTCACGGATAACCTGCGCTTTAACTCGGATATGGTTGCATCTTTGCTGAAACAGCGCAATGCGATGCTGGAAAAAATCAAGCAGACCGCCGCGCAGCAGGCAGCCCAGCGCAATGCACAGATCAAGCCCGGCGATAAGGTGACGATCGTGGAGCCTTCGGTATACCCGGATGAATTGGTCAACCCGCTGTGTGCCGAGTTGGAAAAGTACCCGATGGTGGGAGCCGCATACCTGCAGATCATGGTGATCAACGGAGCAACCAAGAGTTATCTTTTGGTTCTGGATGCACCCAAGGACGATGCACTGTTCAAAGCCGCAGGCGATGCAGCGCGCCCGTTCCTGGTCAGCAATGAGAAAAAGATGAACCTGAACATCACGATTTCTACTTCGCCGCTGGGCCAGCAAGGCATGCGCGGCAGCGAGCCGTTTTATATTAAGGGCCAGGGACGTGTAGATAATCTGGTGATGACGAAGATTGATAAAAGGCTGAATTTGGTATCGAATGATATGCCTAAGTAAATAAAATAAAAATAGGCAAATAAAAGAGCGAACGGAAAGAAGAATAAAACCAGGAGCTACTGGCATGCAGAGAACACACGAAATCTTGAATCTATCTACAAGCGGGTGCAGGATTTCGTGTGTTTTTGCATAACATACAATTTCGCTAAAGGCGAGTTTAGCGAAATATGGAGGAGGGCTTTACTCACAATAATGAGTACATACATTGATGTGGCGCACCCAAACCGGCATGCGCCGTATACGGATATTCCGGATCTTGTTATGGATTATCTGCATTATCTGGATGTTGTCAAGCTGCGTTCGCCGCGCACCATTAACGGTTACTATCTGGACCTGCGCGGTTTCTTCCGCTATATGATGATGGTTTGGAACCTTGCGCAGCCAGATACACCGCCGGAAGAAATTGACTTGACCCATATTACCAAACGCCAGATCAGCACCATTACCAAACGGGATATTATCAATTACCTGGATTACGCCCGCAGTAATGATAACGGTGCCAAGGCCCGTGCCCGCAAGCTGAGCGCCCTGCGCGGCTTTTTTGGCTACCTTGCCACCAGATCAATGAACTGAGCGAAAATCCAACGGATAATATCAACCTTGGTAGCCCAAAGAAATCCCTGCCCAAATATCTGAGTGCCAGTGAAAGCATACGGTTGTTAAAAAATATACAAAGTGACTTTTATGAACGGGACTACTGTATTATTGTCTTTTTCCTGAATTGCGGTATGCGCTTGGCGGAACTGATCACAATCAATCTTGGCGATTTTAAGGACGATACCATTAAAATTACCGGCAAAGGAAACAAAGAACGCCTGGTGTACCTGAACACCGCGTGCCAGGCTGCGTTGGAGCATTACCTGCCCGCGCGGGCTGCGCTAAACAACCTGCGGGATAAAGAAGCACTTTTTGTATCCAAAAAGACTGGCAGACGCTTAACAGCGCGCCGTGTGGAGCAGATTGTTGCCAACTGCCTGAAATCAGCGGGCTTGGACAATATGGGTTATTCGCCGCATAAACTGCGCCATACCGCCGCTACACTCATGTATCAGGGCGGTGTGGATATGCTGGCCATCAAGGAAATCCTGGGGCACGAGAATGTATCCACGACGCAGATTTATACCCATATCAACCAGCAGCAGTTGAAACAGGCGGTGGAAGCCTCTCCCCTTGCGGATACTGGCTATATTGCACCGCAGTCCAAAGCGATGACGGATTCAAAGCAGGACACTGGCGAAGAGGACAGCTGAACCGGAAAAACATAAAGCTGCTGACAGCGCACCCTAGCAGGCAAAGCAGATAATGTACAGATAAGCGCCGGATTGCGCCGTTGAGCGCACAACGGCAGCCGGAAAAAACAATGCTGGACAGGCTTTGACTTACCCTGCACGAACTATGCGCAAGCCAAAGCATGAATGCCGACAGCACAAGCTCCGGCAGGCAGTTCAGGAGCCAATAAACAACAAGCGCACGTGTCCCGCCGGACGCATAAATGGCGGAAGCGCACACACCTAATACAGTGCCCTTGAACGCAAAATAAGCCCCCATAAAAATGCTGCCCCACAAATGAAAACCGCAGAGATAAATCAGCGATGCCTGCAAAAATGCCGCGGCAAACCAACTGCACCAGACAGACCAGAATGCCGTATAACTTTGTGCGGCCATGACATGCTCTGTAAGCGAAGTGAAAGCACCGTGGAGCTCAAACCGGCCGAGCGGAATGCCGGCGAGATACCCGGTCAGAAACACAGAAGAGAAAGCGAATAGATCGTTTTTGCCCGCAAGTTTTTGTATGCCCAGGGCAGCAGCCACCGGCGGATGAACCGCTGTCAAGAGCCCTTTTGGGCGTGTAAGGGGCCGGTGCTGGTCGCGGGGCGCGCATCAGCGTTCGGGCGCAGTGTTCCCTACTGCGCCCAATGCACTCAGCACGCCGCCTGCGGTGCCGCCGAACAGCAGCGCTGCAAGTAAGGCGAGGTTCACATGATCAAATACAAGCGGTTTGCCGCTCAAGGCGGTAGTGAGGCTCAAACACAGCGCATAAAAGACACCCACGGAAACACCGCATAAGAGCCGTTTTTGAGCAATACCATTCGCAAGAACGAGACCGGAAAGAACAGCCCCCACCGCCACGCTGGCACAGGTTGCCGGTTTGACAAGTTCCAGCGAGAGTGCAGTATGGGCAAAAAAATCTGTGCGGCCAAAGCGAAAAGCAGGATGGCGGTACCCACGCCGCAGCCGAAACTTTTGATCAGCAGCCAAGATAAATGGCCGCTGGATTTACTGCGGACTTTGCAGATATGACTTGATCGAAGTTTGGCAGATGAAGCCCTTGAATTAGCAGCAAACATAAAGAAAACGCCCCCTTTGCATGGTACAAACTATGCAAAAGGGGCGTTTGTTATTCAGGTAATACAGTCAGAACCAATCAGTTCTTCTTGGCAGGAGCATCTTTCTTGGCGGTATCTTTTGCAGTGTTGCCCATGTCCAGCTTCTCAACGGAGGAAATAGCGGAACGGCGGAAGCGAATCTTCACACGGTCGCTGGTGGTTTCCAGAACAAAGGTATCATCCTTATCATTGATAGCAGCAACGCGGCCAACAACACCACCAATGGTAATAACGGTATCGCCTACTTCAATGGAAGCGCGCATGGCAGCATCTTTCTTGTCCTGCTTTTTCTGGGGCAGGTACAGGATGATGTACATGAACACAAGGATCAGAACCATCGGCAGGAAAGTGACAAGCAGGCTGGCGGTGCTGGAAGTATCAGCGGTCAAAAATTCGATCATAATGTGGAACTCCTTAAATTTTGATTTTACAGTATTTCTATTATTATATAGGCTTTCGCCATAAACCGCAAGGGGGGTAAAGCAAAGGAAACACGGAATCCGCTTAAATTCTGGAATCCAGAAGATGCACATACTTATCATGGAACTGCTGGAATGTGCCGTTATCCAACGCTTCACGAATCCGCTCCATCAAATGATTGTAGAAATACAGGTTGTGCATAACAGCCAAACGCATACCCAGCATTTCATCTGCCTTTTGCAGGTGGCGGATGTAAGCGCGGCTGTAATTGCGGCAGACCGGGCAATCGCACTGCGGGTCAATGGGCTGTTCGTCACGCTCATATTTCAGGTTTTTAATGTTGATGATGCCGTTCCATGTGAACAGGTGGCCATGGCGGGCGTTGCGGCTGGGCATGACGCAGTCAAACAAATCCACACCGCGGTACACGCCCTCAATGATGTTGCCGGGGGTGCCAACGCCCATCAGGTAGCGGATCTTATCCGCCGGGGCGTAAGGTTCTACCGCGCTGATCACATCATACATCACTTCGGCAGGTTCGCCGACAGCAAGGCCGCCGATTGCATAACCGTCCAGATCATATTCAGCAATCTGCTTCATGTGCTCAACGCGCAGGTCTTTGTAGGTGCAGCCCTGATTGATGCCAAACAGCAGCTGGTCCGGGTTCACGGCCTTGCCCTCGTGCTTCAGGCGGGCCATTTCCGCCTTGCAGCGCACCAGCCAGCGTGCGGTACGCGCGCAGCTGTTTTTGGCGTAATCATATTCAGCGGGGTTTTCCACGCATTCATCAAAGGCCATGGCAATGGTGGAGCCAAGGTTTGCCTGAATCTGCATGCTCTGTTCCGGCCCCATAAAAATGCGGTGGCCGTCCAGATGAGAGTTGAACGTTACGCCTTCCTCGGTAATGGGCGCAGCTTGGCAAGGCTGAACACCTGAAATCCGCCGCTGTCGGTCAGGATCGGGCCGTCCCAGCGGGTAAACTTGTGCAGGCCGCCCATATCGGCAACGACCTGATCACCGGGACGCAGGTGGAGATGATAGGTGTTGCACAGCATGACCTGTGCGCGGATTTCTTTCAAATCATGTGCCGAAAGCCCGCCTTTGATCGCGGCAGCAGTGGCAACGTTTTGGAAAGCAGGTGTCTGAACCGTGCCGTGCACAGTCTGGAACTCGCCGCGGCGGGCTGCACCCTCTTTTTAATCAGACGGTATGGCATAAATGATGGTCTCCCCCTGTTTTGCTGTTTCATTTTGTTCAAAAACATGCGGCGTCAGAGTGTTTTCCTCCGCCGCTTTGTGATTTTATTATACTGGAAGCAGTAGGATAAGTCAACTGTTCTGCGAGGCAGGCTTATTGGATGAACATGGCATCGCCAAAGGAGAAAAAAAGCGATATTTTTCCTGTACGGCAACCTTATATGCAGCCATGGTTTTCATACCCGTAAAACGCAGAGATCAGCATAATCAGAGTGCTTTCCGGCAGGTGGAAGTTTGTCACCAGGCCGTCAATAGCGTGCAGCTCTACACCGGGGTACAGGAAAATATCGGTAGTACCGCTGCAAGGGACAATCTTGCCGTACTTGGCCCAGACAGCTTCCAGCGTGCGGCAGCTGGTGGTACCGACAGCAATTACGCGATGGCCGCTGGCGCGTGCTGCGTTGATGGCCTCGGCTGCAGTATCATCCACGCAGTACCATTCGGTGTGCATCTGGTGCTCCTGAATATTATCCTCGCTGACAGGGCGGAAGGTGCCAAGGCCAACGTGCAGGGTCACTTCCACAATGTTGACCCCCTTGGCACGGATGGTATCCAGCAGTTCCGGGTAAAATGCAGCCCGGCTGTGGGGCGCCCGCGCTGCCAAGCTCTTTTGGCGTATACGGTCTGGTACTGGCTCTGATCCTCTAGCTGGCGGGTGATGTACGGCGGCAGCGGCATTTTGCCGAACTCATCCAGCTTTTCGTACAAAGTCTGGGTATCGTATTGAAGGTTACATATTTGTTGCCATCCGGCAGGGTCTCGTCTACTGTGGCCGTCAGGGAGCCGTCGCCAAAGCTCAGCTTGGTGCCAGCCTGCATCCGGCGGCCGGGGCGGGCCAGGCATTCCCAGGTGTCACCGTGGGCCTGGCGGAGCAGCAGAACCTCGCACACGGCGCCGGTGGGCACTTTAACACCCATCAAGCGGGCAGGCAGAACCTTAGAATTGTTGACGACCAGCACATCTCCGGCGTTCAGGTATTCCGGCAGGTCATGGAAGATGCGGTGTTCAATCGTATCATTCTTGCGGTCAAGCACCATCAGGCGGGCGCTGTCACGCGGGTCAGCGGGCTCCTGGGCAATCAGTTCTTTGGGCAGGTCATACCAAAAATCTTTCTTTAACATTGTTTTGCTTCCTTTTGCGTTGACAAGTTGGCCGCGCAATGCTATTATTGAGGCATGCAGGCGGCGATTGTATCTACAGCAGCCGCCATGCGGCACAGAGGCGCGGATTTCATCAGTATATTCCCTTTTATGCCAGCCAAAGGCTTGTGGGGAATGGAAAGGGACGTCCGCCGAAGGCGGTGCACGGCACGCATCGTTCCTGGGCCCGCAGCCGAACAGGGGCGGGACTGTCACGTTAGGATTAACGTGTTGCGCTGTGCTCATGCAATGTATCATTATATTGCATTTTGTGCCGGTTTTCAAGCCGGTTTTTTTATTATCTCGTGTTTGGCAGCAAAATGGCTTGAATGCGGCGGCAGGTTTGTGTTTACCCCCTGCAAAACCTGCGGCGGCAGCTGCATATAGGTAATGGTATGGGGCTGGGAACAGAAGCAGAATCCCCAAATGTGCGTTGGGGTTCTGGAGGAAAGGACGGCAGTTTAAGATGAAACAGTACAAAGTTGGCGTTGTTGGTGCAACTGGCATGGTGGGCCAGCGTTTTATTACCCTGCTGGAAAATCATCCTTGGTTTAAGCTTACGGCTCTGGCTGCATCGGCACGCCCGCAGGCAAGACCTATGAGGATGCTGTCGGCGCCCGCTGGCTGATGAAAACACCGATGCCGGAAGCAGTCAAAAAGCTGGTGGGTCTGGATGCTTCCAATGTGGAAGAAGTTGCTGCACAGGTGGATTTTGTGTTCTGTGCAGTCAACATGAAAAGGACGAAATCAAAGCGCTGGAAGAAGCTTACGCCAAGGCAGAATGCCCTGTGGTTTCCAACAACAGTGCAAACCGCATGACACCGGATGTTCCGATGGTAGTGCCTGAAATCAATGCAGACCACCTGGAAATCATCCCCGCACAACGCAAGCGCCTGGGCACCAAGCGCGGCTTTATTGCCGTCAAGTCCAACTGCAGCCTGCAGAGCTATGTGCCTGCTCTGCACCCGCTGATGAAGGATTACAGCGTAACCAAGTGCCTGGTCTGCACCTATCAGGCAATCTCCGGCGCTGGCAAAACGTTTGAGACTTTCCCCGATATCCTGGATAACGTGATTCCCTACATCGGTGGTGAAGAAGAAAAGAGTGAGCAGGAGCCGCTGAAGCTGTGGGGCCACATTGATGGCGATAAGATTGTGCCCGCAACTACACCTTCCATTACGGCCCAGTGCCTGCGCGTACCGGTATCCGATGGCCACATGGGCGCGGTGTTCGTAAGCTTTGATAAAAAAGCCCACCAAAGAAGAAATCCTGAAAACCTGGAAAGAATTTCATGGCCCGGCGCAGGATCTGGATCTGCCCAGCGCCCCCAAGCAGTTCCTGCATTACTTTGAAGAAGATGACCGCCCCCAGCCCAAGCTGGACCGCATGATTGAAAACGGCATGGCTGTCAGCATTGGTCGCCTGCGTGAGGATACCCAGTACGATTACAAGTTTGTCTGCCTGTCCCACAACAGCTGCGCGGCGCTGCCGGCGGCGCGGTGCTGCTGGCCGAGCTGCTGGCTGCCAAGGGCTATTTTGACTAATCATCCCCTAGATTGAAGGAGAAACATTCCCTATGAAACAACCTGTATTTACCGGTGCTGCTGTTGCCATCATTACCCCGATGCACGCAGACGGAACCGTCAACTTTGAGGAACTGGGCCGCATTATTGATGATCAGATTGCACACGGCACGGATGCCATTGTGATCTGCGGCACTACGGGTGAATCCGCAGCGCTCAACCACGAAGAGCATGTGGAGTGCATCCGTTTTGCTGTGAAGCATACCGCAAAGCGCGTTCCTGTTATTGCGGGCACGGGCTCCAACGATACGGCCTTTGCCATTGAGATCTCCAAAGAGGCCGAGGAAGCCGGTGCAGATGCCCTGCTGCTGGTTACTCCTTATTACAACAAAACCAGCCAGGCGGGCCTGATTGCCCACTATACGGCCATTGCAAATGCCGTTACCCTGCCCTGCATCATTTACAATGTTCCGTCCCGTACCGGTGTGAATCTGCAGCCCGCCACACTGGCGGAGCTTGCCAAGCTGCCCAATGTAAACGCTGTAAAGGAAGCCAGCGGCAATATCTCCCAGGTTGCGGATGTTGCAGCCCTGTGTGGCGAGGAACTGAACATTTATTCTGGCAACGATGACCAGATTGTGCCGATCTTGTCCTTGGGCGGTAAAGGGCGTCATCAGCGTGCTTTCCAATGTTGCGCCGCAGCAGGCACACGATATCTGTGCCGCATGGTTTTCCGGTGACACGGCAAAGAGCCTGGAGCTGCAGCTGAAAGCGCTGCCGCTGTGCCATGCCCTGTTTGCTGATGTAAACCCCATCCCGGTCAAATGGGCAATGAACCGCCTGGGCTGGAATGCGGGTCCATTGCGCCTGCCTCTGGTGGAGCCTTCGGTCGCCGTGCAGCAGTCCCTGGAAAATGAGATGAAGGCTTACGGCGTTCTGAAATAAAATAATCACGACCAGGCCCGCAGTACCGCGGATTTGTTGCGGCGCCGCGGGCCTGTGCTTTGGAAAAGGAAGGAACCAAATTAAGATGACGGATTTGATTATTCAGGGCATTAACGGCCGTATGGGCCATACCCTTGTGGAAAAGATCTCTGCCCGCAGCGATTGCCGCATTGTTGCCGGTGTGGACCAGAAAGCCGGTCAGATCGGGGATATCCCGGTTTACGCTTCGCTGGAAGATTTGCCGGAGGCAAAGGGAATCGTAATTGATTTTACTTCCCCTGCCGGTACGGTGCACGCGGCACAGTTCTGCGCGGCACATGGTATGCCTTGCGTGCTTTGCTCGACCGGTTTGAGCAAAGAGGACGAGGCTGTGGTGGAACAGGCCAGCGAGAAGGTGCCGGTGTTCCGCAGCGCCAATATGTCGGTTGGCATAAATGTGTTGATCGAGCTGGCCCGCCGTGCTACCAAGCTGTTTGATGGCGAGTTTGATATCGAAATTGTGGAGAAGCACCATCACAACAAGCTGGATGCCCCCAGCGGAACCGCTTTGATGATCGCAAATGCCATCAACGAGGAAGCTGGCGGCAAATATGAGTATGTCTATGACCGCCACGCTGTGCGCCAGAAGCGCGGCGCGCAGGAATTGGGCATCAGCTCCGTGCGCGGCGGCGGCATTGTGGGAGACCATGATGTGCTGTTCTGCGGCCCGGAAGAGGTTGTGACCATCAGCCATGTGGCCCAGAGCCGCGGTGTGTTTGCCGATGGCGCTGTACAGGCAGCACTCTTCCTGGATGGGTGTGAGCCGGGTTACTACACCATGACGGATATGCTCAAGGGGAAAATGCAATGTCTTTAAGGTCCCATGAAGCTGCTGCGTGCGCAGTAATTGCAATTGGCGTGTGCGGTGTGTTGGTTGGTTCCCTGCTGGTAGAATCCATGCGGAACGGTCAAAGCAGTGCAAAAGCCACGGTAAGCACAGCACAAAGCACCGAAGAAGTCCAGGCTCAGACAGAACCGACACAGACGCCCGCGCCAACACCTGAACCGGAACCGGTCGTACAGACAGTACACTTTTCTGCAACCGGGGATAACCTGATCCACGAGGGCATTTACAACCAGGCCAGGGCGCGCGGCAGTGATGGTCACTATGACTTTATCCCTGCCTATGAAAATCTGCGGGATTTTTACGCCGGGTTTGATGTGAACTGGCTCAACCAGGAAACGCTGCTCAATGATGATTATGAACCTTCCGGTTACCCGATGTTCTCTACGCCTGGGGATATTACCAATGCGCTGTATAATGTTGGCTTCCGGGTGTTCAGCCTTTCCAACAACCACAGCTATGATAAAGGCGCTGGCGGCATTGCCTCTTCGATGGCACACTGGGTGGCTATGCCGGATGATGTGGTGTCCATGGGGTTTTTATAATCTGGGAACCTATGATGACTATGTGTACCAGACAATGAACGGCGTTACCATCGGCTATCTTTTCTTATACGGAGATGACCAAGGGCCTGCCAACGCCGGCCGGCAGTGAATACGGCGTGGTTTATCTGGACCAGAGGGATGTGATTGAAAAGCAGATCACGGATATGCGCCCCAACTGGACGTTCTGGTTGTCAGCTGCCACTGGGGTGTTGAAGGCAGCCATACAGTTACGGATGCACAGCGCGAAACAGCCCAATGGCTGGCTGACCAGGGTGCAGACCTAATCATTGGCACCCACCCGCATTTGACGCAGACGGCGCAGTGGCTGACAGGAGCGAATGAGAATAAGTCGTTTGTTGCCTATTCGCTGGGGAACTTTATCAATGCGCAGGATATGCCGGACAATATGATCGGTGCCATTCTGGATGTGACGTTCCAGAAACCAACCGCAGCAGATGGTACCGTTACCGTGGAAATTCAAAACCCGGTACTGCACCCGGTGATCACCCAGTATGAGCCGCATTATGCAAACATTCGGGTTTACCTGTATAAAGACTATACGGATGAACTGGGCGCTGCACATGGCAACTTTGCATTGAGCAGGGCTTCCATTGAACAGGTTTTGAATGGTTCAATCGATTCTGAGTTTTTATCGTTAGAATAAAGGCAACACCGCACAATTCCCGCCTTACGGCTTAAGCACCGCTTCGGCGGCTGCGGCACGGCATCTGCGTTGCCAAAATGCTCGATAATGTCGGGTTGCGGTACCCGCATCGTGCTTCGGGGGCAAAAGCCCCTCGCACTCTGCGACCGCTGCCCCTGCTTCGGTTCGCTGTTTCCGCCACTGGCGGCGCTCACCTTTGCAGCATCCAGTATTATCTGCGCTTTTGGCTTAGCATCTGCCGCACCTCGCTCGCCGTATCGGCACTTAGAATTATGCGGTATTGCCTAAAACAAAACGAAAGGGGTATTTTTATGTACGGTGTCAGCAAAATCAGCAGCGAGCAGAATATTATGCTTACCACTTTCCCCGCTGCCCAATACAGCGCACAGAGCCTGGCAGAGCATTTGGAGGTGTTTGCCAAGGCAGGTATTGTGGTGGATATGATCTGCCAGAGTGCCCCGCGCGGTACGGCGGTGGATTTCAGTTTTACCACCAGCTACAGCAATTTTGCCGCAGTCATGCAGGCCATCCCGGCGGGCCGCCAAGGCCAATCCCCCGCTGATTTCCGGTGGCTATACCAAGATCAACCTGTTTGGTGAGGATATGGTTACCAGTTGCGGCGTTGCAGCACGCGCTTTGGCCGCGCTGGCAAAAAGTGAACGCAGAAGTTGTTCTGATCACCACCAGTGACCTTGACATTTCCCTGTTGATCCATCAGGAAGATGAAGATGTGGCACTGAATGCGTTGAATAAGGCGTTTGAGCTGTAAGCGCGTATACAGGGCAAAAAGTCTCATATAAAAATTAGAACAGCACCCCGGCGGTTTTATCCCTTTTTGTTGGAATATCCGCCGGGGTGCTGTTTTATTTAGGTTGAAAATGACTTATGCGGAGATACAACGATGTGCTTTAGGCTTTACCAAGAGTCATTTCCAGGAAATAAGCCCACTGTTTTCCCACCAATACCAGTCGTGGGAAACATCCTGGCCCCAGATGTCAACAATGGGATGGATATCCTTGCTTTCCAGAATATCCCGCAGCTGCAAGGTGGAACGCAGTAGTTCTTCTTCCCACTGGCCCTGGCCGCAGCACATAATGAACTTGTCCGCTTTGGCATACAGTTCTTTGTATGGGTGGTTATCCGGGAAATTGCGCATGTAATCACAGGGACTGTTGCGGTAAACAAGGTCATCCATATAGCCCTTAAAGAACATATCCGCCTGGTATAGGCCGCTCAAGGCAATGGTGCCGTTATACAGGTCGGGACGGCGCAAAAATAGGTTGACGGCATGCCCGGCACCCATGCTGGCACCACCCACAAGAACTTTGCCCATGTGGTCCGGCCCCTGCTCCCGATTGATTTCCAGCGCACGGGGAGTCAATTCCTCGCAGACATAATTATACCAGCGCTCCTGCATTTCAATGCGGGGGCGCGCGGGGCCGTCATTGTCCCAGCTTTCGCGGTCAATGCTGTCTGCCGCGATGATCTGCAGCTTTCCGGCATCAATCCAGGGCGCTGCAAGGTTGCACATGTTGCGGTCTTCCCAGTCAAAAAAGCGGCCGCTCTGGCAGGGAAAAATCAAAATGGGCCGCCCGGCGTGGCCGTATACCTTGAATTCCATATCGCGGTTCAGGTAGCGGCTGTATTCTTTGTAATAACGGATCTGCATGATACTCTCCCGTCTTGTACGGCAAAGCCGCACATTGTATTTTTCGGCAGCGCTGGAATAGCAGCAAACTGCTTTACATCATTTGTAAAAGAACTTTTTATTTAGGCTTAACAACCCCACAAGCGGTTGCATAAACCCTGTGCGTGAGGATTTGAAAAGCCAGTAATAGATAACGGCAGCAGCTTCCCGCAGGTAACAGGTGAGCACACTGCGTAAAGGAATCCCGGCGGGCAGTGCGTGGGCTGTGGTAAAACCAGCCATAGCCGCGTATACCCCGCCGCGGTAGCAGTGGAATGCGTTGGTTACATAGACGACCGGCTCCTGAGCACTGATGCCCTGCTGGACAAGAATCTCTTTGGCAAAGAGAAAATTTTCCTCGGTGGAAGTGGATTTGCATTCCGCAAGAACGCGCTGGGAATCCAGTCCTTTTTCAATCAGATAATTCCGCATAGCCTGGCCTTCCGGCACCCATTCATCCCTGCCTTGTCCGCCGGTGGTGATGACCAAGGCATCTGGATGGGCAACGGCGTATTCATAGGCTTTGTCGAGTCGGTAACGCAGCAATAGGCTGGGGCAGTCCTTGCGCAGACCAGCACCTAGGACGATCACAACTTTTTCTTGTCCGGTGGCGGGGTTGGCATAGCCGCTGAACGCTACAAAGCCGAGCAGCGCAGCATACAAAATGCTAAACACAAGCAAAAAGACGCACACAATTTTGCCGGGTATAGTACCGTGCACCCAATGATGGATGGGCTGCTGCCAGATGGCATAGACATCTACTGCTGCGGTAAGCAGCCACACCAACAGGTTGCCCATGTTAAAGTTGGAAGTGAAAACCAGAGAAACGGAATAAATAAACAGCGCCAAGGCCAGCAGGCGGAGCAGAAATAACATGAAATGGCTCAATCCTTTTGTGGTGGTAACGTGTTTCGACATCATGCCTTGATTTCATTCCATACGCTGCACCCGGCCAGGCAGGCTTTTACATCCAGGGCATCGCATACGGTGTTGGCAATGGTGCCAAAGCAGTACCGGGTGCCAAGGTCAACACCGTGGCGCAGGTTCTTGCCGTAAATCAGGAACGGAACATATTCGCGGGTGTGGTCGGTTGTTTTGGTGTAAGAAGGATCACATCCATGGTCGGCCGTTACCATCAGAATGTCATCGGGGCGCATCTTGTCCATAAATGTGGGCAGCCAATCATTGAATTCGGCTGCTGCTGCGGCATAACCGGCCACATCCCGGCGGTGACCGTACAGCATGTCGAAATCAACCAGATTCACAAAAAGCAAGGCCGTCAAAATCACGGTCAGCCAATTCCATGGTCACTTTCAGGCCCTCCGTATTGCCGGAGGTGCGGATGGTTTCGCTCACACCCTTGCCAGCGAAAATATCGTGGATCTTGCCAACGCCGATGGTGGATTTACCAGCCTGCTGCAAAACATCCAGCATGGTATCTGCGGGCGGCACCAGGCTGAAATCATGGCGGCGCGGCGTGCGGGTGAAGTTGGCGGCACAGTCGCCGACAAAGGGGCGGGCAATGACGCGGCCAACGCCGTATTTGCCAACCAGCATGCGGCGGGCTTCGGCACAGATTTCATACAGCTTTTCTACCGGGACGATCGCCTCGTTGGCGGCAATCTGGAACACGCTGTCTGCGGAGGTGTATACGATCAATGCGCCGGTTTTCATATGTTCCTCACCATAGTCTTTGATGACTTCGGTGCCGGAGTAAGGCTTGTTGCACAGTACCGGATACCCGGTGCGGGCGGTAAACTCATCCAGAACTTCTTTCGGGAATCCATTCGGGAAAGTTGGCAGTGGCTCCGGGCTGAGCAGACCGGCAATCTCCCAGTGACCGATGGTGGTGTCTTTCCCGGCGCTGGCTTCCCGCAGGCGGGCATAGCAGCCGACAGGGGCATCCAGCTTTGTGCCACAGGTTACACCGTCCAGATTAAACATGCCAAGGCGGGCCAGTTGGTCCCACTTGAAATTGGGGTGTCCGGCAATAGCGCCCAAAGTGTTGGTACCGGCATCGCCAAAAAGCAGGGGCATCAGGCTCGGCACCAATGCCAAAGCTGTCAAGAACGATTAAAAAATACGTTTTGCCATAATGTTCAAGCTCCTTGTATTGTACCATGTTCCGCGGGAAAACAAAACGAGAACACGGATTTGTGTAAAAAGTATGATCCTTTACGCCGTTCGCAGGGATAAGAAACTCAAATGGCTGATTTTTTGTATTGATTTTATTATACCCTATTCCCACCCAAAAGTAAAACAAAACCTTTTATTGTGCTTTGCAGTGTAAATTGAAGAGAAATACAGGATGACAAAACCGCAAGACGTACGTTGTAAAATCTGCACAAAAATGTTTGCGCAAAGGAATGCGCGGCTTGTACTGGCTTGACCTTTGTATTATAATGTTTGTGTTAAGATGTTGTATGGAAAGTACCTGCTGGAATACTGGACTTAAAACTCTGGCAGATAAAAATCCTGTACAATAGCATATTTTCAGGAGGGGTATTTATGCGCAAAACTAAAATTGTATGTACTTTGGGGCCGTCTACCGACCAACCCGGCATTCTGCGCCAGCTGCTGGAAAACGGGATGAATGTTGCACGCTTCAATTTTTCGCATGGCGATTACGCGGAACACAAAGGCCGTTTGGATCAGCTGCGCGCACTGAGCAAGGAGCTTGACGTTTCCATTCCGGCAATGCTGGATACCAAAGGCCCGGAGATCCGCCTGGGCGAATTCGAGAACGGCAAGGAGCAGCTGACCGCTGGGCAGAAATTCATCCTGACCTCCCGCAATGTTAAGGGCACGAAGGAAATCAGCTCCATCACTTACAAGGACCTGCCGCATGATGTCAGTGTTGGTGGCCGCATTATGCTGGATGATGGCCTGATTTCCCTGCGCATCGAAAGCATTACCGATACGGATATCGTCTGCACCGTGGAAAATGATGGTGTGATCAAGACTAAGAAGGGTGTCAACGTTCCCGGTGTGCACCTGTCCATGCCGTATATGAGCCAGCGTGACCGCGATGATATCCTGTTTGGTATTGAACAGGGGTATGACCTGATCTCCGCCAGTTTTACCCGCAGCGCACAGGATATTATGGATATCCGCCACCTGCTGGATGAGCATAATGCCAATATCCGCATCATTGCCAAAATTGAGAACCAGGAAGGCATTGATAATATTGATGAGATCCTGAGCGTTGCCGATGGCATTATGGTTGCCCGCGGCGATATGGGCGTTGAAATTGACTATGCCGAAATCCCGTCCATCCAGAAGCACCTGATTGACCATGCCATGCAGATGGGCAAAATCTGCATCACGGCAACCCAGATGCTGGATTCCATGATGGTGAACCCCCGCCCCACCCGTGCAGAAATTACCGACGTTGCCAACGCCATTTATGACGGCACCGGTGCCGTTATGCTGTCCGGCGAAACTGCCGCAGGCAAGTATCCGGTAGAGGCCCTGAAAGCCATGGCAATGATTGCCGAAACCACCGAGAGCGATACCAACTATGAATCCCTGTGCCACCATGTCGGCATGGATTCTACCCGCCTGACCATCAGCGCGCCGCTGTCAGCCATGCGGCCTGCACCACGGCTTCGGATATCGGTGCTTCTGCCATCATTACGGCATCCAAGAGCGGTGAAACTGCCCGTCTGCTGAGCCGTTTCCGTCCGGATGCCCCCATTATTGCCTGCGTACTGGATGAAACGACATGCCGCCAGATGAACGTTTACCGCGGCGTGACTCCCCCTGCTGATGGATTATGCCCATTCGACCGATGAGCTCATCAGCATGTCCGTCAAGGCGGCGGAGGATGCTGGCTTGATTCATTCCGGCGACCGTGTTGTGGTTACGGCCGGTGTTCCCGTTGGCGTTTCCGGAACCACGAATATGATAAAGGTACACTTGGTTGGGGATACCCTGCTGACCGGCATCGGCATCAATCCGGGCCTGAATGCCAAGGGCGAAGTTTGCGTTTGCCGCAATGCCGAGGAAGCCGCCAAGAAGTTCAAGGCAGGTCAGATTTTGGTGGCCCCGTTCACCACCAACGATATACTGCCGTATATGCGCCAGGCTGCCGGTATTATTGCCGAGGAAGCCGGTGCAAATAGCCATTCCGCCATTGTTGGTCTGACATTGGGTAAGCCGGTTATCATTGGTGCAACCCACGCAACCCGTACCCTGAAGGATGGCATGAAAATTTCGATGGACTGTGCCCGCGGTGTTGTACAGGCAATGTCTGAATAAGGAGAAAAACATGGAACGCATTGCAAGCTTTTGTGTTGACCATAATACCTTGGTTCCGGGCATGTACCTTTCCCGCAAGGATGGAGATGTGCTGACCTGAGATATCCGCATGAAAACGCCGAACAAGGGCAGTTATCTGTCCCCTGCCTGCGCCCATACGATTGAGCATCTGTTTGCCACCTATGCCCGCAACAGTAAATGGAGCGAGCATGTGATTTATGTTGGGCCGATGGGCCGCCTGACCGGTTTCTATCTGTTGACCCGCGGCCTGACGGACGCCGAAGCGCTGGCGCTGACCCAGGAAAGCTTTGCCTGGATGGCAGAGTATGATGGTGATATTCCGGGCGCTTCCGCCGTTGAATGTGGCAACTACCTGATGATGGACCCGGTGGCAGCACGACTGGAATGCAAGGCTATGAGCGAAGTTCTGCAAAAGCTGGATGCCGACCATATGCGCTACCAGGAGAAGTAAGGCTCCGATAGCGAAACAGCGTAAAAGGCCAAAAAGAATAAAGAAACAAAAAAGCACATCCTGACAGGATATGTCACTGGCCAAATGCCGGCAGCAAAACCCTGTTGGGATGTGCTTTTTTGTATGATTTTCTATGAATGGAATGGCAAATTATTCGACCGAACCATATCCGTTCCGGGCACAGATAATCAAGAACTGGTCAATCTGGTCGCCGCTGGTAACCGTGACGATAAAATTATAAATGGTATCAAAGCGGACACGCGTGCTGTTATCTTCCGGTTGGGTCAGGAATACCATATCGACCTGCTCGACCGGCAGCGCCAGATCATAAGCGGCCATGCCGCCTGCCACCGGCTGTACGAACTGGATATCGACCTGCGCCTTTGGTGCGGCAATTTCAAGCAGCGGAGCACTGTCGGCAGCGTATAACTCCATGATAGACTGCGGTTCCCCTGCTGCGCCGGGATTGGCCCAGTAAGAGACAGTTTTCTCTTCCAGTGTGCAGCCGGATACCTGTACCGTGATGCCAGTATTTGGCAGTTCAGCCTGCCAAACAGGTTCGGTCGTTGATGTGCTGCCGCCGCATGCGGTCAATAGCAGAAAAAGGCATGCGACAATAAAAGCCCAGAAACGTTTCATAGGATTTACCTGTTATGTGTTATGAAAGAAAATCAAAGGCAATACCGCATAATTCTAAGTGCCGATACGGCGAGCGAGGTGCGGCAGCTGCTAGGCCAAAAGCGCAGATAATACTGGATGTCTTATCGAGCATTTTGGCAACGCAGATGCCGTGCCGCAGCCGCCGAAGCGGTGCTTAAGCCGTCAGGCGGGAATTGTGCGGTGTTGCCCAGAGAATAACGGCGCTATTCATATGGATCATACGGCCCGGTTGGAATATCAGTGCTCGGTGGTAACGTGCGGGGCACAAACCGGTGTCCGCCTGTACAAAACCCATCAGCATCCCCAAATGCAGGTGCCAATGCCGGAACTGTGCCAAAATCAAGGTGAAGCGGGTCCAGGTACAGTTTTCCGGCCGCTGCAAAAAGATCCTCGTCATGCAAGGAAGTCAGATACAATGAAAGCTTGGCCTTAATGGTATAAAAGTAGTCATCAATCTGGCGGCGGTCCAGGTGGGCTGCGGGGTAAATGGATAGATTCTGCAAATGTGGGTGGTGCACGGGCGGTTCCACAAAATCAGGGTCATCGGGGTTAATGAACCACTGATCCAGCTCATGCAGCATATGGTAAATATGCTGCCAAACGGGCGCCCCCGCCAAACCGGATGTCCCACAGAGCATCCGGGATGCAGTCCAGAACATTCTGCGTTTCCCAAAGGGCACGCACGGTCATTTCTGTAATTACTACATGGTACGATGTTTCCCGCATGGCTGACACCCCGCTTTTGCTGCTTTGCGTTAGTATACCGCAAAAACGATGGCTTGATACATGGCGGAACCGATGGAAAAGTACGGCTTAAACGCAGCCGGAAATCTCGCGCGGGGTGCGCTTTTTGCGGCCAACTCTGCCAACGGCTCCAGAAGGCGGCGGTCATCCGGGGCGGCGGCATGGCTTTTGGCCTGGGCCAGCAGCCAGCTGACTTCGCCAGCGGCGGCGCGGCCATATACCTGGGCCTGGTAGCCGTTGCAGCAGATACCAACCTTAGCGGCTTCGATCTGGGCGGAATTTGCCCCGGCATACCGGCGCAGAATGCCCTCCTGCGCGGCATGGCTGGAGAACAGAGTCTTGATCAGTTGTGCATAAGATGCTGCATAACGCGGCGCAAGGCTGTCTGCAGTGCGAAGTTCAATGCCGTTATGGTTCAGGCAGACATCGTAATAGAACATCGAAAGGATCTGCTCAATATCGCCATGTCCCAAAAAGGAAGGATATACTTCAAAGGCGGATTTGCGCCCAACGCCGACAATGCGCGCCCCATGCCGTGCCACGACAAGCGGCTGCTGTAAAATATGGGCGGCGTAACTTTCAAAGCCAAAATTGGAATCCATCACGTTGGGGTAAATGCCGCAGCGGTCGGGGTCCACATTGTTCCAGATGTGGGTATGAATGCTGTAGTTATGGTTGGATTCCCCCTGGTACAGTGGGACATTGTCCGTCAGCAACGCCAGCAGCGGGGTGATCAGGCAGGCCACACGGAACTTACGGACAAAGTCAGCTTCGCTGGTGTAGCGGATAGTAACGCGGGTGGAAGCGGTGGCCCGCAGCATGACTCCACCCTGATTGCCGGTATTGCGGAAATAGCGGTCCATGATCATATAGCCGCTCTGCGGTACCAACGGCAGAAGCTCCGCCCGGCGGGATGGATGAACCCCTACGGTGCGGGCATACATGTTATTGGCCGCAAGGGCGTTGCACAGGCGGGTAAAGCAACCCTCGTACACTGCCATAGCCTGCAACACAGTGGGATATGGTGCCAAAGAAATGGTAACCTGGCAGCCGGCCTGGATGGTAATGGTATAACTTGGGAAGCGGAACCCGAGATACACGTTATCCTCCCGCAGGGGCTCATCATGCCCCTGCATGGAGTAAATGACCTGTGCCAGCTGGGCATAGTCAACGGGGTTCCGTCCAAACGGGTAATGAAATGCTCTATCGTAAGCGCAATGGGCAACACACCAGGACGGGCGCAATCCGCCTGGAAATATGCTGTAAGCGCATCAATTTGTTTTTGAAGATTTGCCAATGGGGCCTCCTATGCCAGTAAAACAGCGGCGATGAAACAGGATGATATGGTAAATTGAAATCAGCTTTTTAAAATAAACATAAAACACCATTATAAATTATTCTACACCATAATGCCCGCAAAATCAACAATCGCTGCGCGAGGTTAAAAGCGGCTGGCAAAGCAAAAACCGCTATCCCGGCGGAATAGCGGCTGAATGAGGACCTTTATTGGAAATCTTTCGCGCAGGGCAGGCCATAAGCGGCATCAGCACTTTGTACGGCACGCAGGATCGCTTCGCTCATAACGCGAGCTCCCAATGCGCCGACAACATCCTGGTCCGCGGCAAGCTTACCAAGGGATACGGCATAAATGCTGTCACCGTCTGCCGAGGTGTGTACCGGGCGGATGGAACGGGCGTAACCATCGTGCGCCATACCAGCCAGTTTGCAGAGCTGGGTTTTCTGAACGCTGCATTGGTGAGCACAACGCCGATGGTGGTGTTGCCGACAAACTTGTTTTCTACTACCTCATAATTTGCGAAAACAACATCCTCGCTGTCCACAAAATGCTTGCAGTCAGGGGTTAGCATACCGGCGACTTTGTGCCCATCACGCCAGTTATAAATATCCCCCAGCGAGTTAACGGCAACGATGGCACCGACTTTCAAATCGCCCAGCTGCACGGCATAGGAACCGATGCCGGATTTCATGCAGGTGCCCATACCGGTCATTTTGCCAACGGAAGCACCTGTTCCTGCACCATAGTTGCCATCGCGGTAATTGTTGTGCTCAGCACCCAGGCAGGCGGCGCAACCCATGGCGGCATCAGGGCGCACATCCATGCGGCCGACCGTCAAATCAAACAGGTCGGACTGGCAGACAAGCGGCACCTTGGTAACGCCGACATCAAAACCAATGCCGCGTTCTTCCAGATACTTCTGTACACCCCCCGGCAGCATCCAGACCGAAAGCACTTCCGCCGCTGAGCAGAATGGCATGGATGATCTGTGCGGCTGCCATGGGTTTCAGCAGCTCACTTTCGCGGGAGGCTGGTCCCCGCCGCGCACATCCAGCCCGGCGGGCGCGCCATCTTTGCCAAACAGCAGTACCGTGCAGCCGGTGGCGGCTTCCGTGTTTTCAGCATTGCCGATCTGCAACCCCTCGAAATCGGTAATTTTAATTTCTTTCATAGCCATAGGTATAAGCCCCTTTCAAAGTGGCAGAATCTTATTTATATTGTAACGCAGAAAAAGGCTATGGGCAAGGAAAAGATGATAAGGCAACACCGCATAATTCCCGCCTTACGGCAAGCACCGCTCCGGCGGCTGGCACGGCATCTGCGTTGCCAAAATGCTCGATAATACACAAAGTATTATCTGCGCTTTTGGCTTAGCAGCTGCCGTGCCTCGCTCGCCGTATCGGCACTTAGAATTATGCGGTATTGCCATAAGCGTTGATGTTTCCGGCCCGATATGATTGCCAGACGTTAAGCAAGGGCGATGCGCTGGGCAATATAATCGGGAACGGCATCTTCCTCTATGCCAAGGGGCATAAGCAAGCTCACTGTACAGCCGTTCCTGCGCCTGGCGGAAATAGCGTTCATCAGCGGCAGTATCATGCTTTTTTGTGCTGTACACGGATTTCGTGGCGGTCATGCAGACCTTTTATCATCTTAGCAATCTCGCGGGCAGTCACAGGTTTGCAGGGCCTCGCGGCAGCGGCTTTCCCGCTCTTTGGCATCCATGATGGGGACAACTGCATATTGGGGCATTTCCGAAATCAAAGTCTCCGCCTGCGCCCTGTTCAGCGGCTGACGCATCACAACGGTCTGGTTGTCAACGGGGGCATAAATTGTCATGCTTGGCTGTTTGCAGGTGTGCAGCGTGTAATAGCGTTTGCTTTTGTCCGCAAATTTCATGGGCAGTGGGCCGATGCCATCCACTTTGCATAAACCCTGTGCGCCGTAAACGACAATATCACCAACACAAAACATAAAACAAACCTCCCATTCACACTTTTTAACGTCTTACAATACTATTATAGCACAAAACCCAAGGCCTGGGTAAGGCCTTGGGTTTGAAAACATCAATTTTGTGCGTTTTGGCAAGGCTGAGGCAATGGAAAAGAAGAGAAAATGCAGCAAAATTACTGGTTTTCTTTCTTTTTCTCGCCAAAGCGATATTCTGTGCCGTTCTTCAGGCGCTGGATGTTGGAACGGTGCAGCCAGATGACATAAGCGCCCATTAACACGCAACATACCGTGATGAACACAAGGGATGCAGCATCGGTGCCCTTCCAGAGCCAGTAGCAGAGCGTGAGCACAGGATACAGTGCAGCAATAATAATGCTGCCCAGGCTGACAATGTGGGTGATAGCAACTTCAACCAGAAAGATTACCAAAAGCACCAGGCAGGCAATCGGTTCGGTGGCTAACGCAGCACCGGCACCAACCAGCATGCCTTTGCCGCCGCGCAGGCCAAAGACAGGCTTGCTGTGGCCCAGCATGCAGAAGATGGCGGCAAGGTAAGCGCCGCAGATCGGCTGCAAAAGCGGCTGGAAATCAGCCCCGGTGCCGGACAGCAACGAAGCAAAGATAAACTGCCCCAGCTTGACGGCAACCACACTTTTGCCCACATCGCCGATGGTGGTGATCACTGCGGGCAGCTTGCCATAGGTGCGCAGCACGTTGGTCATGCCGGCGTTGCCGCTGCCATGCAGGCGGACATCATCGTGGTAAAAAGTTTGGAAACCAAAACGCCAAACAGCAGGCTTCCCAACAGATAGGCCTGCAATGCTGTAAGCAGGCAGGCTTCCATCAAATGAACCATCTGTTCTCCCCCTCGTGGTCCTCAGCGTGCCGAACCATCGCCGTGCTCACGAATCAGCAGGCGCATCGGTGTACCGGTCAGGCCAAAGTTTTCCCGAATCTGGTTTTCGATATAGCGCTGGTAAGAAAAATGGAACAACGCTTTCTGGTTGACGAACGCAACAAATGTTGGCGGGCGGGTGGAGCTTTGGGTGATATAGAAAATCTTGAGGCGCTTGCCCTTATCAGAGGGCGGCTGCACACGCGCGGTAGAGCGCGCCAGCATCTCGTTCAATGCGCCGGTCGGGATGCGGGTGCCGTTCTGCACGTCCACATACTGGATGGTTTCAAACAGTTTGTCCAGCCGCTGGCCGGTTTTTGCGCTGATGAACAGGATGGGCGCATAAGACATAAAGCTGAAATCCTCTTCCAGCTGCTTGCGCATCTTGTCCATGGTGTAGCTGTCTTTTTCAACGGCATCCCACTTGTTTACAGCAATAATGCAGGCCTTGCCCTGGTCATGGGCATAACCGGCAACCTTGGAATCCTGCTCCGTAAAGCCGACGGTTGCATCAATCATGATAACGCACACGCGGCTGCGTTCCACAGCAGCCCAGGCTGCGCAGCACGCTGTACCGCTCCACGCCGTCCTCCACTTTGCCGCGCTTGCGCAGACCGGCGGTATCGGTAAAGATAAACTTGCCGTACTGGTTTTCCACCATGGTATCAATGGCATCACGGGTGGTACCTGCCTCATTGGCAACAATCAGGCGGTTTTCGCCCAAAATATGGTTGATCAGGCTGGATTTGCCCACGTTGGGGCGGGCCAATGACGGCAACAGGAATGCGGTCCTCTTCTTCCTCATCGTTGTCATCAAAGTGCAGGTTCTCACACACGGTATCTAACAGGTCACCGGTACCATGGCCATGAACGCTGGAAATCGGCACGATATCGCCAATGCCAAGGCTGTAAAAAGTCATACAGCTCCATCGGAGGTTCGCCGACTTTATCACACTTGTTGACTGCCAGAACCACAGGCTTGCCGCTGCGCATGAGCATACCGGCAATATCCTGGTCCTGGGCGGTAACGCCAGCGCCAATTTCGCCCACCATGATAATACAATCCGCGGAATCAATGGCCAGCTGTGCCTGTTCGCGCATATGGGCCAGCAGGCCGTCGTCAATGTTGGGCTCAATGCCGCCGGTATCAACCAGCAGGAACTTATGGCCGCACCATTCGCAATCACAGAAAATACGGTCGCGGGTAACGCCGGGCGTATCTTCCACAATGGCAAGGCGCTGACCGGTCAGCTTATTAAAAAGCGTTGACTTGCCCACATTGGGGCGGCCAACGATGGCTACGATCGGTTTTGCCATAGTCAAATGCCTCCTTACATAATAAAGTTTATGCGGTTTGCACCGCAAATACGGGCGGGATTACCGCCCACCAAAAGAAAAATGCAGCTTTTTGCGTTTGGGTTTTGGCTTCAGTTCCCCAATGGTAAGCTTTGCACCCACCGGCACCATCGGTTGGGATAACCTCAATCTCACAGCCAAGGGCCTCCCCCAGCTGCTTGGCGGTGAGATCATCCAAAAGCGGTCTTTTTCGTCCCGGAGCATCACTTCGGGGACACAAAGAATATTGCTGCTCAAATTGCCCTTGCATTGCTTGATGATATCCGTTCCCGTCACAAGGCCCGCAACGCTGACAGTGCCGCCAAAATAATCGTTCTGGATGGCGTGTACGGTAACGGAGATCTGCGGGTATTTGGCATGGGTGGCTTCTGCCATTTCGCGGATAAGCGGCGCGGCAAGGGTTCCGGTCACAACAGCGATGCTGCGCGGTTCCACATTGCTGCGTGGGAACTGCAGTTCATCCCAGAAGGAATCATGATACATCCGCCACATGCCAACGCCGTCTTCCAGCTGGTCATAGTTGTCATAGAATTCAGCAGGGGGAACTTCCCTCCCCGCCAGCAGATACCATTCATCACTGGGGTAAACAACACTGCGGCCGTACTGTTTCCGGCAACGGGCACAATATTCCTCCATGATGTCCAGCGTTTCGGCGGCGGACTGCTGGTCGTAAGGCGTCAGCTTAAACAGCCCCTTACGGTAGGCTGTTACACCGGCGGGCACGGCAGCAATACTTTCCACCTGCGGCCGTAGCCGCAACAGGTCGTCCAGCGTGCGGCGTAGCTCGTCTCCATCATTGATGCCGCGGCATAACACCAGCTGGCAGTTCATATCAATGCCGCCTTTGGCAAACACGTCCAGATAGCGCAGGGGGTTTCGGCTGCGCGCTTGTTTGCCATCATGCGTACCCGCAGGGGGGTTGGTGGTGTGCACCGAGATGAAAATAGGGCTGATATGCAGCTTGATAATGCGCTCAACCTCACGGTCCGTCAGGTTGGTCATCGTGATATAATTGCCATACAAAAAAAAGGAAAGACGTTCATCGTCATCCTTAAAGTAAAGCGGTTCCCGCATACCAGGGGGCAGCTGGTCAATAAAACAGAACATGCAATGGTTAGCACAACTGTGCTTTTCATCACCAAGGTATGTTTTGAAATTGCAGCCGAAAGGCTCATATTCCCCCTTTTTCAACAGGAATTTGCTGTTGTGCACCATTCTGGCAGATCGTCAGAGTGAAATGCGGCGCAGAGGTATAGAACTGATAGTCCAATGCATCGTTCAGGGGTTACCATCAATGGCCAACAGCGTACAGCCAGGTTCCAAGCCCAAACGCTGTGCGGGGAATGTTCATCAACACTGACAAGATGTAGCGGCATGGTGGCAGCTCCTTTCCGGCAGAATAAAAAATGGGGATAAACAAGAAAAAGGGAGAGGCACAGCCCCTCCCTTTAAGAAGCAATTAAGCCTCTTTGCTAACCTTGACAACTTCGACGCCCTTTGTAGTAGCCACACTTGCCGCAAACCTTATGGGGAACCTTCAGTTCGCCACACTGCGGGCACTTCACCAGCGTAGGAGCCTCCAGCTTCCAAACGTTAGAACGGCGTTTATCGCGACGGGCTTTGGATTGTTTTCTCTTGGGTACTGCCATTTTTAAGCACCTCCTTGGTGAAATTCAACTAAGCAGTTGTTTTAATATGCTAAGCCGGGCATCTGCAGGGGCAGCTTCGTCTGCCGGTTGGCAGTTACATCCTGCCGCCTTCCTTTTTGCCACAGATGGGGCATAGGCCTTGACAATCGGGGCTACATAAAAGTACCCGCGGAATTTTGAAAATCAATTCCTGGTACACGAGCTCCCGTATATCCAAGCAGCCTTTTTCATCCAGCGGTAACTCAAAGTCCGGGTCATCAAGCTCACGCTCTTTGACAAAATAATCCACACTAAAATTATAACTCTGGTGAATGGGTGTAAGGCAACGTGCACATTCGGCATCGGTTTCAGCGGCAATCGTCAGCTGCATGACCACACCATCAGCAGTGGGCACAGCCTGAAAAGAACCTGTGACCGGTTCACGGATCACACTTCCATCAAAATTTTCTGTGGAGAAATCTTCAGAAAATTGCGCTGTATAGGGCGTTTTGCCCGTTTTGAAATAGTTCCGAATATCAAAGCGCATAGTTACACCTCAAAAGGTTGCTTATCTAGTATACACAAGTCGACCCATCTTGTCAACAAAAAAACAGAAAAAAGTAAAAGAATTTGATTTTCCCACTCTTTTCAATCGGATGGGCAGCTGTATTGCGGCAAAAGCCACTGCTTTTGCACGGCATACAAAGGGGCAGGCTCTTGCAGCGCCTGCCCCCAGTTACTTAAAGGACAATGCTTTTACAGGTACTTCTTGATGCCTTCCGGCAGAGAAGCCTGATCAGCGGATACGGTCACAACAACCTCAACACTATTGCCTGCAATCTTATCAATCTCAGCCAGGACCTTGGCGGCTGCATCCATGTTGTGGTCAACGATTTTCAGGATGCCGTCAATGAACAGTTCGGTGATATCATAGTTACCAGCCAGAACACCAGCAACAAAACCGTACAGCATATCAGCGCCGTTGATGTCGTATTCATCGGCGTCCAGCAGGCGGGCTGCGTGGTTAATCTCGGTGGTAAGTTTCATGGACTTCTCAATAACAACGATGTTGCCGGAAGTGGTCTTGGTTGCGTTGTTGATCATATCGATCATGGTCTTGGTTTTGCCGGAGCCTTTGGCGCCAACGATCAGTTTAATCATAAGAAGTGACCTCCTTTATATTGAAGCGGAAACAGGCATTAGCCAAGCTTTGCCTCCAGCTCCGCTTTGCGATCCTCATAACCAGGTTTGCCAAGCAGGGCAAACATGTTCTTTTGTAGCTTTCCACGCCGGGCTGGTCAAACGGATTGACGCTCAGCAGATAACCGGAAACAGCGCATGCTTTCCAGAAGAAGTAAATCAGGTAGCCAACATTATAAGCATCCAGAGAATCTACTTCAATCACGCCGATCGGCACGCCGCCATCATTATGGGCCAGAATGGTGCCTTCCATGGCCTTGCGGTTTACAACGCTCATGTTCTGGTCAGCTAGGAAATTCAGACCATCAAAGTTGCCTTCCAGCGGTTCAATGTAAAAATCCTCACGGGTATTCTTGATATCGACATAAGTCTCGAACATCGTGCGGCTACCATCCTGCAGGAACTGGCCCATGGAGTGCAGGTCAGTCGAGAAGATGCAGGAAGTCGGCATCAGACCTTTCTGGTCTTTGCCTTCGCTTTCACCAAACAGCTGCTTGTACCATTCGTTCATCATGGTAAAGTCGGGCTCAAAAGCGGCCAGGGTTTCCACAACCTTGCCCTTGCGGTACAGGATGTTGCGGGTCATCGCATAACGATAAGCATCGTTATCCTTGCTGCAAACGCTGTAAGCTTCGCGGGCATCAGCAGCACCTTTCATCAGGGCATCAATGTCGATACCGGCACAGGCGATGGGCAGCAGACCAACGGCAGTCAGAACAGAGTAACGGCCGCCAACATCATCAGGAACAACAAAGGTCGGCCAGCCCTGTGCATCAGCCAGCTGCTTCAGGGTGCCTTTGGCACGGTCAGTGGTGGCATAAATGCGCTTGTTCGCCTCTTCCGGGCCAACGGAATCTTCCAGCAACTTGCGCAGAACGCGGAACGCCAGAGCAGTTTCGGTGGTGGTACCGGATTTAGAAATAACATTGATGGAGAAACGCTTGCCCTTGGTCACCTTAATGATGTCGTTCAGGTAAGTGGGAGAAATTGTGTTACCGCAGAAATAAATCTTCAGGCCGTCCTCGGTATCGTTGTGGTACAGGCCCTTGACGGCCTCGACCACAGCGCGTGCGCCCAGATAAGAACCGCCGATACCGGCGACGAGCAGCACATCGGAATCCGAGCGGATCTTCTGCGCAGCCTCCTTGATGCGGGCAAACTCTTCCTTATCATAAGTAACAGGCAGGTCCAGCCAGCCCAAAAATCATTGCCAGCACCGGAACGGGATTCCAACTGCTGGTGGGCAAGCTCGACCTGCGGGAAGATCGTATCATATTCTTCGGGACGGATAAACTTTGCAAGGTGTTTGCCATTGTATTTGACACTCATCGCTTAAATCCTCCTCATCCATAATTTAGTAACTTCATGATACAGTTTTTGCGCTTGATTGTCAAGCCAAAACCTGGCGTTTTTCATCCGTTTTGCACAAAACCTTACGCTGTAAGCCATAAAGCATTGACAACACGCCGGAAACAACCGCTAAAACTGCGCACGTCAACGGGTTTTGCCGCAATAATTGGGCAGCTTTGCAAAATGCCCTGGCTGTTTTTGATGTTTAGGCTGCCGATAACCGAACCTTCCCGGATGGGAGCCTCCAGTGTTTGCGGAAGTTCAACTTCAGCTTGCAGGGCGCTGCCCTGCCCTTTTACGGCCAGGCAGCGCTCCGGCGCGGTGTAACATAGTTCCAGCGTGGGCTCTTCACCCTTCTGCACGGGCAGTGTTTTGGGGGCGTCTGCCGGGATGGGAACCAGCGCACTTTCAAACATAGCGAAGCCATAATCCAGCAGGCTGGTGGCAGCGGCAAAGCGCTCCTTGCCGCTGGAAGAACCCAGCACAACAGCAATCAGCCGCAAATCATCCCGCGATGCACTGGCGGAGATGCACACACCGGCCTTGCCGGTTGTTCCCGTTTTCAGCGCGGTGATGCCATTATAACTTTTCAGCAGTTTGTTGGTGTTCACCAGTTGGGTTGCACCGCCGCGCAGGGTATCCATCCATACAGTGCAGTAATTTTCAATTTCCGGGTGGTTCAGCAGCATTTCCCGGCTCATGATGGCGACATCGCGCGCGGTGGAAAGGTGGCCGTCTTCATCCAGCCCACAGGCGTTGCGGAACGTGGTGCTCTGCATACCCAGCTCTTTGGCGCGGGCGTTCATGCGCTCCACAAATACCGGCTCGCTGCCACCAATAAATTCGGCAACGGCTACTGCGGCATCATTGGCGGAGGAAATACAGATGGCTTTCAGCATTTCATCTAATGCCAGCTGTTCGCCGGGTTCCAGCCAAATCTGGCTTCCACCCATATGATAGGCGTGTTCGGATACGGGGACGATATCACTCAGGCTGACCTTCCCTGCTTCCAGTGCTTCAAAGGTCAACAGCAGCGTCATAATCTTGGTGATGGAGGCGATAGGGCGGGACTCATCGGCGTTCTTTTCATATAAAACTGTGCCGGAATCTTCATCAATCAGGATAGCCGCCTGGCAGGGAACATCAAAATCCCGATCGGTGGCCGGGTTAATATCCAGCGCTGCACAGGGCAGCGCATTCAAGATAAAAAATAATCCCAAAATCAGGGCTGCAACCCGCTTTTTCATGACCAAAGCCTCCCCCTGCCATCGTCTTTGGCCGGGCGCTGCCCGGCAAGAATGTTTTTTGCTTTGGTGATATTGTATGCGGTATAAGGGATGTTTATTGCAGCCGCATGGTATTACCACTCATCTTTTTTCTGTGTGGGCGGTGGAGCCTTGTCAGAATGGGCAGATTCTATTATAATACTAATAGAGCGTTAACCAATAGAAGGACGGAATACGATGAGAGTTTGTTTTTATACCCTCGGCTGTAAAGTCAACCAGAACGAAACGGGTGCGTTGGCCCAGCTGTTTGAGCAAAATGGGTTTACTGTAGTGGAAGAAAAAGACGGTGCGGATGTTTATGTGGTCAACAGCTGCACCGTGACGAACTTTGGCGACCAGAAAAGCCGCAAATGGCTGCGCCGCGCCAAACGCGAAAACCCCGGCGCGGTGACAGTTCTGACGGGCTGTTACCCGCAGGCGTTCCCGGAAGAAGCCGCTAAAATTGAAGAAGCCGATGTGGTAACGGGTTCCGGCAACCGCCACGCCATTTTGCAGGATGTGCAAAAAGTGTTGAACGGCGAGGAAACCAAGGTGGTGGACATTCGCCCGCACCAGAGGGGCGAAAACTTTGAAGAACTGCCGATGGACCGCTTTGCAGATCACACCCGCGCATTTGTGAAAGTAGAAGATGGCTGCAACCGCCGCTGCGCTTATTGCGTGATTCCCCGCGCCCGCGGCCCGGTGCGCAGCCGCAGCGAAATAAGCATTCTGGAAGAACTGCGCCGCCTGGCGGCATCCGGTTACTGTGAAGTTGTGCTGACGGCAATCAGCCTGCCCAGCTATGGCAAAGATACCGGAACGGGCCTGGCGGAGCTGGTGGAACATGCGGCGGCTGTGGCGGGCATTGAGCGCATCCGCTTGGGCAGCCTTGACCCGGATATGCTGACGGATGACGATATCCGCCGCCTGGCTGCTGTGCCGAAGCTTTGCCCGCAGTTCCATCTGAGCCTGCAAAGCGGCAGCAGCAAGACTCTGCGCGCCATGCGCCGCCCTTATACCACGGAACAGTATGCCGCCGTTGCCGCAAAGCTGCGAGAAGCTTTTGGCGAGGAAAACGTGAGCATTACGACCGATGTGATTGTGGGCTTTCCCGGTGAGACGGAGCAGGATTTTGAGGACAGCATGGCATTTGTGGCAGGACAGCGCTTTTTGAAAGTACATGTTTTCCCCTATTCTCGCCGCGAAGGAACGCCCGCGTTCGATTTTCCGAATCAGGTTCCGGAGCATGAAAAGGAATCCCGCAGCCGTCGCATGACCGCTGCTGTGGAGAAGGTACGCGCAGAACTGGCCCATGCAGCACAGGGGCGCACGGCACAGGTGCTGCTGGAAACCCCACTGTCCTCCACCTTGTTCACCGGATACACCAAACAATATCTGCCAGTTGTGGTCAATGCGCCGGGGCACAAAAGCGGTGAAATCGTGACCGTAACACTGGGTGAATGGGACGGCAAGCGCTGCCGCGCCCAGGCACAGTGATGGACAAGGCGGGAAAACGTAAAAATCTGCACGGTTTTTTCTTGAATTTCCGGGTTTTCCTCTTGTAATAAAGGCGGTTTCTTGGTAAAATCTTAACAGGAGCCGTATCGTTATTATTTTAACTTAGAGCATGGAGAACAGCAATTTCCATTGCGGCCCACATCCAGCAAATGTGCGTGTGCGGGGCCGAACCGCGGCTTTGCACATACGGCCAATTAGAAGTTTTGTGTAAGGAGCATAAGCACAATGAGAGGCATTTATACCCCTGTAACCGACATTCGGCGCAAGGTATTTACCGAAGTTGCCCGCATGTCCTATGAGAGCAATGAAATGGCAGATTACGCGAAGGAAATCCGGGACCTGCCCTTTAAGATCATGCCCGGCGAGGACTCTTCGCTGCGCAGCAGCATCTTCCTGGAGAGAGCGATTGTTTCTGAACGCATCCGTCTGGCTATGGGCCTTTCTCTGCGCCCGGTTACCGAGAGCGTTTCCGCTACCGAAGACCTGGAGCATAGCGTAATTGCTGACAAGTACTATGAGCCGCCGCTGATCAACGTTATCAAGTTTGCCTGTAACAAGTGCCCGGAAAAGATCATAAAGGTTACCAGCATGTGCCAGGGCTGCCTGGCTCACCCCCTGCCAGGAGGTCTGCCCCAAAAAGGCAATCAGCTTCCGCAATGGCCGCAGTCACATTGATCAGGATCTCTGCATCAAGTGCGGCCGCTGCGTAACCACCTGCCCGTACAACGCCATCGTCAAGGTGGAGCGCCCCCTGCGCCAAGGCTTGCGGCGTTGGTGCTATTCGTTCTGACGAGCATGGCCGCGCAGATATTGATTACAACAAGTGCGTATCCTGCGGTATGTGCCTGGTGAACTGCCCCTTCGCCGCCATCGCCGATAAGGGCCAGATCTTCCAGCTGATCCAGGCCATCAAGCGCGGAGATGAAGTCATCGCCATCGTGGCACCTGCCTTTGTCAACCAGTTCCCCAACATGACCCCCCCGCCAAACTGCGCGAGGCCATGAAGCGCCTGGGCTTTGCCAACACTGCAGAAGTTGCCATTGGTGCTGACCTGTGCACCATTGATGAAGCGCATGACTTCCTGGAGGAAGTTCCCTCCAAGCACCCGTTCATGGGAACCTCCTGCTGCCCGGCCTGGAGCGTTATGGCCAAGAAGAACTTCCCCAAGTTTGCTGACTGCATCAGCATGGCCATGACCCCCATGGTGCTGACTGCCCGCCTGCTGAAGCAGGATCACCCCGCAGCCCGTATCTGCTTTGTCGGCCCCTGCGCCGCAAAGAAGCTGGAAGCCAGCCGCCACAGTGTGCGCAGCGAGGTTGACTTTGTCCTGACATTTGAAGAAGTGATGGGCATGTTTGAAGCCAAGCAGATCAACTTTGATGACCTGCCGGATGACCCGAATGATAACTTCAACAATGCCAGTGCCGACGGCCGCGGCTTTGCCGTCAGCGGCGGTGTTGCACAGGCGGTCGTCAATGTTATCAAGAAGGAAGACCCGACCCGCGAAGTGAAGGTCGTTTCCGCACAGGGCCTGGCAGAATGCAAGAAGATGATGCAGCTGGCTGCTGCAGGCAAGTACAACGGCTATCTGCTGGAAGGTATGGCCTGCCCCGGCGGCTGCATTGCCGGTGCCGGCACTTTGGCTGATCCTGCCCGCAGCGCAATGATGCTGAACAAGTACAAGGCACAGGCAACGATGAAGACCGCTGCCGATACCCCGTACAAGGATACCCTGGATAAGCTGAAGTACTAATTTTTGCGGCGTAGCGGAAGTTGAGCCGATAGGCTGACCCGGTAAGCCAAAACAAAATATAATATAACGTTCCCCGGAACTGGTTTGCTGTTAGGGCAGAATGGTTCCGGGGAACGTTTTTGTTTTTTACATGCAGTTGTTAAAGCACTGCCCTGTGAGCGACTTGTCTCTATCCACAAAAAGGAGTGTTAAGGAAAGCAGCAAGCCCGGTAGATCAGGTTTTGGCTGTTTGATAATTTAAGAGAGCTGACCGTCCATTTTCGCATAAAAAATATAAGGCAATACCGCATAATTCTAAGTGCCGATACGGCGAGCGAGGTGCGGCAGATGCCAAGCCAAAAGCGCAGATAATACTGGATGCTGCAAAGGTGAGCGCCGCCAGTGGCGGAAACAGCGAACCGAAGCAGGGGCAGCGGTCGCAGAGTGCGAGGGGCTTTTGCCCCCGAAGCACGATGCGGGTACCGCAACCCGACATTATCGAGCATTTTGGCAACGCAGATGCCGTGCCGCAGCTGCCGGAGCGGTGCTTAAGCCGCAAGGCGGGAATTATGCGGTGTTGCCATAGGCATAAAACAGCAAGGCCAGACAGAACATTGGCGTTGTCCGTCTGGCTTTGCTGTTTTATATTATTTGTGATATTTCATGCCATTGTTGATGGTGCAGGCGCGGTAGATCTGTTCCGTCAGTACAAGGCGGGCCAGTTGGTGCGGCATCGTGATGCGTCCCATGGACAGCTTTGCGTTGGCGGCTTTTTTACAGAATCCGCCAGCCCGTGGGATGAGCCAATTACAAATGCAATATCCCCCGCCCCGCTATTGGCGCGGTCTGCAATCAGTTTTGCCAGCTCTTCACTGGAAAATTGTTTACCTTCCACGCAAAGTGCGGCGAGATATTCCCCTTTGCGCAGGCTGGAAAGAATGGCGGTTGCCTCTTTGTCCAGAGCTTTGCTGATTTGGGCGTCACTGGCGTTTTTATCTGCAATCGCAGCTTCTGGCAGCTCAATAATACGGAAATTGCAGAAAGCGCCAAGACGCTTTTGATATTCGGCAACGCCTGCCGCAAAATAGGGCGCGTTCAGCTTTCCAACACAAATCAAATCAATATTCTGCATGGGGTACCTCAGAACTCTATGAGGGGCTTACTTCATTGCGGGACTGTGCCTGAATCAGCACATCCCGCCCTGGCTGGATGCCAGCGGCAAGCAAGACATTGTATACTGTGGTTAGTGCCAGCTCTGGCGAATTGTTAGTTTGGCTGAGATGGCACAGCGCAAACTTTTTGCAGCCGTCCTGAATCAGGTCCAGCAGCTCGGCCGCACAGGCGCGGTTGTCCAGGTGGCCGCGGTCGCTGGCAATACGCACTTTGAGATAATAAGGATACGGCCCACCGTGCAGGCTGAACGAGTCGTAGTTGGCTTCCAGCGCAACCAGGCTGCAACCGGCAAGGTTTTCCTGCACGACAGGAGTTAATACACCAAGGTCCGTGGCAAGCGCCATAATGTGGCCGTCCGGCGTTGTGACGCGGTAGCCACAGCACGGTACATCGTGGCTGGTGGGAAAGCTGGAAACACGGAATGTGCCAATATCCTCAGTGCGGCCATCCATGGCAATCGCGTCCAGTGCGGGCGGAATGGTTCCGCGGGAATAAAGCGTATCCAATGTGTCAGCACAGCCATAGACTGGCACCGAATAATGCTTGAAAAAAGTATCCAACCCGCTGACATGGTCTGAGTGTTCGTGCGTAATGAGAATGCCCTCACAGTCGGATACAGCAAGCCCCAGGCTGCGGAGCGCATTCAAGGTTGTACGGCAGCTTTTGCCCATATCGATCAGAAGGTACTTTCCCTCGTGCAAAATCAGGGCGCAGTTGCCGGAGGAACCGGAATACAGTGTGGTAAATAATGCCATAAAGAATGATATCCTTTTGAATTGCGGCTGCACGGGCGCATCAATGCAAAAAATACAGCCTTTGATGAAACGCTTTTGCCAACGGCCATAAAAAACAGGCCGCATTGCTGCGGCCCGTAAAAGCCAGTGTTACATTGCGCGAGTCATGCGTACAGGGGCTTCGACACGGCGGATATCCGCGCCAAGTGCCTGCAGCTTTTCTACAATGTTTTCGTAACCACGCTCAATGTGTGCGGTCTCGTCAATTTCGCTGACACCATCCGCGGCAAGGGCAGACCATGACCATTGCCGCGCCGGCACGCAGATCCAGCGCACGCAGCGGGCGGGATACAGCTTTTTCACACCCTCAATAACGGCGACCTGGCCATCGACCTGGATGTTAGCACCCATACGGATCAGTTCGTCCACATAGCGGAAGCGGTTTTCCCAGATGCCTTCCGTTACAATGGAAGTGCCATCGGCCAGCGTCAGTAGCACTGTCATCAATGGCTGCATATCCGTCGGAAATCCGGGGTGCGGCATGGTCTTGATTTTTAACCGGATGGATGGCACCGTGGCGCACAATGCGCATGGCATCATCGTATTCGGTCACTTCGCAACCAGCGGCGCGGAGCTTTGCGGTAATGGGCTCCATATGTTTAGGAATCACATTGTGCAGGGTCACATCGCCGCCGGTAATAGCTGCGCCAACCATATAGCTCCCCGCTTCAATCTGGTCCGGAATGATGATGGAATAAGAGCAACCATGCAGCTGCTTGACGCCACGAATCTTGATAACATCCGTACCGGCACCGTGCACATCAGCACCCATCATGTTCAGGCAGTTGGCAAGGTCTACAACATGCGGTTCACGGGCAACGTTTTCCAGAATGGTCAGGCCCTCCGCTTTCACAGCGGCCAGCATGGCGTTCATGGTGGCGCCAACGGAAACCGTATCAAAAAAGATATGGCTCCCAGTCAGGTGCTCTGCACGAACACGGATCATGCCGTATTCAACGGAATCATCGGCACCCATAGCGGTAAAGGCTTTCAGGTGCTGGTCAATCGGGCGCGGTCCCAGATTGCAGCCACCGGGCATGGCAACCTGACCGGCACCAAAACGGCCCAGCAGCGCGCCCAAAAAATAATAACTGGCACGCATCTGGCGGGAAAGCTCGTTCGATACCTCGGTGCAGTTCAAATGGGTCGTATCAATTTCATATGTGCTTTTGCTAATCATGCGGATGCTGGCCCCCAGCTCGCTCAGGATCTGGAGGGAGGCCATAACATCGCTGATACAGGGAAGGTTTTCGATGGTACATTTATCTGCCGCGAGAATGGTGGCCGGCAAAATTGCCACAGCGGGCATTCTTGGCGCCGCCGATAACGACATCGCCGTTCAGGGGCTTGCCCCATGAATCAAAACTTTTCCAAGCAGCTACTCTCCTTTTAGGGTAAAACGTGCGAAACAGCCCACAGTAATCAGGAGCCACCGCACACCTATATCATATTATACACCATCCGGTGTACTTTGAAAAAGCGCTGACCCTATTATTTGTAAAAAATAGATAAATTGTAACCTGAATGAAATCTTTTTTGCGCCAAATCTACAGGAAAATACCGGTATAACAGGGATGACTTGCATCATTCCCGCCGCTTAGCGGGAAGCACGCATGCCGCCAAAGTAGGTCTGGGCGCTGAAACGAGCACCATTATAATACATCTCAAAGTGGCAGTGGTTGCCGGTAGAGGCACCCGTGGAGCCAACCAGGCCGATGACATCGCCCCTGGTTCACGGCCTGGCCTGCTGTGCATTTCAGCTGCGACATATGCGCATACAGCGTGCGGTAGCCGTTGCCGTGGTCGATAATAACATAATTGCCATAGCTGTAATGCCAACCGGCAGTAACGACCTTGCCGGAATCCGATGCAATGATGGGGGTACCGTAAGCGGCACAGATATCGGCACCCTTATGGTAAGAGCTCATCCAGCGGCTGACATAGGTATAGTTCGGAACAGGCCATACAAATGTGCCGCTGCCAATGCGGGCAACCATGCCGCTGGCAAGCTTAGTACCTTTAACAATCAGCTGTGTGGTAGGGTTCTGTAAAACTTTATAATTGACAACTTCGCTGGAGCTTTCAACGCCGTCAATATAGGTGGTTTCGCGGGTAATCTCCTCGGTGCCGTCGGCACCTTCCTGCACAACAACCGTCTTGCCGAAATCATATTCGTCCGATTCACTTGTCTGGGTGTCAAACGGGATCGGCTCGGTATAGGTGCTGCGCACGACCTCTTTGATCTGCAGCATATCCGGGTGCGAAACACCAGTCATAACAGCGGTTCCCTCATCCAGAACTTCATCGGTCCCGGTCAGATCGGGGGTTTAATGCGGCCAGCGTATCCCAGGATACACCGGTATTATCCACAATTGTCTGAACAGTATCCCCCCGCTGCTGCGGTGTAATAGGTGGGGGCCGCCGCCCTGGTTCAGGGTACTGATCACATTGTTGTAATCCAGAATGGAAGAAAGCAGATAAATGCCGTCAACCAGCTTGATGTCATGTACAAAGCTGACGCGCTTGTTCTGGTCCATTGCGTTGACGTAAGGCGCTTTAATACTTTCCAGATAGGTGCGCAGATGGTCGCCTTCCGTGGTGACAAAACGCAGGGGAATCATCCACATAGACAGCGGTTGCTTCGCCGATCTGGTCACTGGAAGCGCACAGAATGGCGTCCGCAGCTTCGGTTTCCGTCATGGTGCTGCTGCCGGATTCCAGCGTGTAGGTAGGGGTAACATCCCAGCTGTCATCCGAAACCTGTGCGCCGGTGGAAGCCATAACAGCTTCCGCATTGGTGATACGGGAACGCACATCTTCACGGGCGCTTTCAAATACCTGTTCGCTGGCTACCGTGCCGACAGACGTTCCATTAACCTGAACATTCAGAACAAAGTTCTGGTTCAGCCCGCTCTGCACCACATACAAAAAGCCTGCCGCCGCAGCAACCGGCATAATGTAAGAAAGCGCGTTCAGCAGCAGCGGCAAAAATTGCCGTGCGGCATGGGCGAAATAACGGAGTTTTTCCTTGCGGATGGTATGGGCGCTTTCGTCAGAAAGTTCATCCGAAATTGCGCGGAAATGGCGTATGCCGGAGCCAACCACCTGGAACGGCTCGACGATATCCTCGCACAGGGTAATGATGCCGAGAGCAAACGGGCGGATGATTGTGACAAGCAAACGGGCTGCGTTCATGCCAATGGTAGAAGCAACTTTGTAAGTACCGCGCACAGCGCAAACCACGGCATACTCGACCCAAAAAGCCGATCATGTACAAGGCATCGCCAATCAGGTTCGCGTGCGGAATACGCGCCAGTACCTGACGGAAGCTGTGATGGCGGCGGGCTTTTTTTGTTCTGCGCCGCCAGGCGTGTACGGTCAGCTTGCAGCGCAGGCCGTCCAACCAGAGGGTAAAACCACTGTGAGTACGGATAGAAGATACAGGTGCTTTATTTTGTTGTTCAGTTTGATTCTGTTGTTCCAAATGGGTAGGATTTGTGCTCAAAGGGGCTCCTTTCCGCGCGTAAAGGCGCGTGCATGGGATTATAGGGTGCAATGTAGGCATTTTGTGCTACTCAGCGCAGGGCAGCACGGATTGTAACATTGTTTGAATCTCTTCTTTGTCTGGCAAATAGGCTGCGCAGCAGGCGGCCAGAAAATCCTCCGGCAAAGGGCTCTGCACCCGGCGGGGCTCATGGTCCGCGGGGCGGTTGAACCGCAACACTGCACAATGCAGGGCGTGACGCGCAATGATATCCGTATGGCCGCCGTACAAACTAGCCCCCGCCAGCGGGTGGCCGAGCCAGGAAAAGTGAACGCGGATCTGATGGGTACGGCCCGTTACCGGAAAACAGGAAACCAATGCATGGGAAGCGCTGGCGGCCAGCACGGTGTATTCCGTCACGCTGGGCTTGCCGTCTTCCCTTACACAGCGGCCAATGATGGAATCGCCGCGGCGCGCAATCGGGACGTCAATGCGGCCCGACCCAACGGGCAGCGGGCCTTCCACCAAGGCAAGATAACACTTTTGTGCAGTCTTGGCGAGTTCCGGCGCGGCAAAGGCATTCTGCGCACACAGCACAAGGCCGCTGGTGTTTTTATCAATGCGGTTGACCGGGCGGAATACGCCATCCTCGCCGCGGCATTTCAGGCGGTACAGCCAGCCGTTCGCAAGGGTCCCGCTGGTATGGTTTAATGTGGGGTGTACCGCAATGCCGGCAGGTTTGTTCAATACAGTCGCAAACTCATCCTCATAGATAACATCAATAGGCAGCGGCTCCGGCTGAACAGCGGTGGGAGGCTCAGGAGGCAGAGCGAACGAAACAATCTGCGCTGTTGCAACGCGGTAATCTGTATGGACGGGGATGACCTCATCCCCCAGCCGCACACACAGAAGCCGGTGCCCTGATATTTGACCGCCTTGATGCAGGCGGAGCTGACACCATGGTGCGCAGAAAAATATTCAGGCGCATGCCATTGCAGGATGTGGGCACGCGGAAATGCAGCATCTGCATCAGTTTGACCTCCGTTCGGAACCACCGGAGCGGCTCATACGCAATGTATTATAACACAAAAAAAACAGCAGTTGCAAATGATGCAAAAATATGGTATGATAATACACAAACGAGTGGAACATACGACGGCGGGGCGGCTTGACCGCCCTGAGGAAAAGTCCGGGCTTCACAGAGGCATGGCAACTGCTAACGGCAGCCGGGGTGACCCTAGGGATAGTGCAACAGAAATAGACCGCCGCCCCCAACAGGCGGTAAGGATGGAAAGGCGAGGTAAGAGCTCACCAGCGCACTGGCGACTTTGCGGCTATGTAAACCCTGCCAGAAGCAACACCCGTATGGGACATATGTGGAAGCCTCGCACGTCCCGGAGTTGGCGTGACGGCCCTTTGGGGCCGCGGAGTTTTGCGGCAACGTAGAACCAAGATAGATCGTCGTTTAATACAGAACCCGGCTTACGGTCCAGTCGTTTTTATAACAAATCAGCCCCGCACGCAGTAAAAATACTGTGCGCGGGGCTTTTTCGTGTTCTGAGCTTAAGGCAACACCGCATAATTCCCGCCTTACGGCTTAAGCACCGCTCCGGCGGCTGCGGCACGGCATCTGCGTTGCAAAAATGCTCGATAAGACACAAAGTATTATCTGCGCTTTTGGCTTAGCAGCTGCCGCACCTCGCTCGCCGTATCGGCACTTGGAATTATGCGGTATTGCCTTAAAAAGTAATACTATAACAGGTTTAGCACCATCAATAGAATTACACCCGGCAGCCCTAAGATAACGGCGGTTCCCGCAGTCAGGGCGTTCAGCGGCAGAGCAACGCCCGTTAAAGGGCCAAGCAGTGCCACTGCCCCCAGACCGGCCAGACCGCATGCTGCCCCACCAAAAATGCCAAGCAGCGGCCAGCGGCGGCGAGGCAGCCGCGCGGGCAGTGACCAGCAGACAGAAAATACCCACAGCGATTATAGATGCAGGCATGTGCCACTCCCCCTCAGTTCTCGCAAGATTGCCCGGCAGTGGCACATTAAGGCGGCGTGCTCATAAATGGTGCGTTCGATGGCAAAGTCTTCCTGCGCCTGTTGGAAGGCGGCTTCGTTCTGGCGTAGTTGCTGCAAAGAGAGGTGGAACGCCCGGCGGGTGTTCTCACACCGGATTTGTGCAGCTCTGGCCAGCCTTTTTGCCTGAACAATGCGGCACCTCCTTACAGCAAAATGCAGATCAGCCCGTCGCAGCCATCATTGATAATGCGTTCCAGTGTCTGCTGCAGGCGGGTGCGGGCTTCGGCGGGCATATGCATAAGTTTGGCCTGTAAACCCTCATTCACCAGTTCGTTCAGACTTTTGCCAAAAATATTGGTGCTCCACAACTTGCTGGGGTCGCTCTCAAAGTCTTTCAAAAGCCCCTGGATCAGTGTTTCTCCCTGCTCCTCGCTGCCAACGGTTGGCGAAAGCTCGGTGTGGATGGTCGCGCGCATCAGGTGCAGGCTGGGGGCACTGGCGGAAAGCCGTACCCCATACTGCCCGCCCTGGCGGACGATTTCGGGCTCTTCCAGGTGCAGTTCCTCAATACCGGGCATAACAATACCGTACCCAGTGGCCTGAACCTGCTCCAAGGCGCTTTTGATTTTGTCATACGCCGCTTTGGCTTTAGCCAGCTCCAGCATACAGGGCAAAAGGCTGGCTTCATCTGTGATGGGAAGGTCGGTTTCCTCGCCCAAAATCTTGAAAAAGATATCAGGCTCAATACCAACCCGCAGCTGCACCTGGCCGCAGGCAAGGTCCATGCCGGTCAGGGTAACGCCGGTTGTGTTGGCACAGTTCAGCTGGGGCTTGCCGCGGGTCATATCCCCCATTTTGTGCACGCTGCCGGCCAGTTCCAGCAGGGCCTGGTAGACAGAACTTTGCAGCCAGTGCCCCGGTTCCAGCATGGTGACCCAGGACGGCATCGAAACGGCAATTTCCCGCAGTGGGAACTCATAAAGCAGCTTTTGCAGGATATTGTTTAGCTGTTCCGCTGTCAGGTTGACGGCATTGATGAGGCAAACCGGGTGATGATAGACTTCTTCCATCTGGGCAGCAAGCGCATGGGCAGGTTCGCTGTCCGGTTCTGTGCAGTTCAGCAAAATCAGATACGGCTTGCCGATTTCATCCAGTTCGGCAATGATGCGGCGTTCCGCGGGCAGATACTTTTCACGTGGGAGTTCCGCCACACTGCCGTCCGTTGTTACAACAAGACCGATGGTGGCGTGCTCGCGGATGACCCGGCGGGTGCCGGTTTCAGCTGCCTGGTCAAAGGGAACCGCTTGGTCAAACCAAGGGCTTTTGACCAACCGCGGGGCGTTGTTTTCTTCGTGCCCAAGGGCACCATCCACCATATATCCCACGCAGTCGATTAGCCGTGCGCGGAAGCTTCCGCCGGCTTTCAGGTCAATGCTGACCGCTTTTTCCGGGATAAACTTTGGTTCGGTTGTCATGATCGTCCGCCCGGCGGCGGATTGGGGCAGTTCGTCCTTGGCGCGGGCGCGCTGTGCTTCGTTTTTGATGCGGGGCAGCAGCATCAGCTCCGCAAAGCGCTTGATGAAACTGCTTTTGCCGCTGCGCACGGGGCCGACCACGCCGATATAAATATCGCCGCCAGTACGCTGTGCAATGTTCTGATAAATTTGATCCTGTGTCATTGCAGCATCCCCTTTCACAAAGCTGCCGGTATCAGCAGGCAGGTTGCGTCAGCAGTAAGCTCCTGGGCGCTCTGCCCTTCCGGGATGGTCAGGTGGTTAGCCGTGGCGAGGTCGCTGGCGCGGGCATGGTAACGGCGGGCAATATCAAAAATGGCCTCCCTTTTTGGGCATAGTACAGGTAGAGCGCAGGCCCATCCTTACTGTCAGGGTATTCTTCTCCCGGCGTGGCGGAGAAAACGACCTCGTGAGGAATCCCCTGCAGCAGAATGCCGCTTACCTGCAGTTCCAGTTCGACCCGCGCTTTGCTTCCGGCGCGGCTGCTGGCAATATGCCGTACCGCTGCGTGCAAGTGCGGGATGCTTTGCCCGATAGAACCGTGGAAGGTCTCCGCCAGGGCCCAGGGGAAGATTTTATCATAGCAGGTCAGTTCGCCGCGGTCATCCGCACAAATCAGGTGCGCGGTACCGCGCCCGGCAACTTGGATGACATCACCCTTTTCTGCGGCGGTCAGCTGTGGGGCTCCAATCGTGACAAAACAGCCCAGAATGGAAACATTGGCATCCGGCAGGTCATCTTCGATCATAACCGGGATAGTGGTATCTACACTGGCAAGAGGCATGAACTGGTTGAAAGTCCGCTTTTCAAGCGTCATGTTACAGGTCGTGGAATAAGCATCCGAAACCGCCATGTACACTGTCGGGCGCCAGAATTCAGCATGCAGCTTCCATGTGATGCTCAAAAGCGGCTCTTCTTCCTGCTTTGTCGCAGTCAGGGTGCAGGCCAATACTTCACCCCAAAGTACCGCACTGTCGCCTTCTGCGGCGTTGGGCAGGTCAAGCGTCTGGGTGACGGGAACATCTTTGGTTTGAATTGTAAGCTGTTCTGTACCGGCAGCGCGGGAGCAGAGCTGCATGGCAAGGGTTCCGGCTGCATCCAGCTGGCCGGTATGAACGCTGGATGTGCCGGGCAAAAAACTGCCCGTAATGTCCAGGACTGTTTCACCTTCACCGGGCAACGGAAACGGCGTTTCTGCAGTAAAGGTGCGTTCCTCGCACGCAGCGCAGATGATGCCGTTAAGCTGTTGGCTCCACTGCTCAACGCCGCAGCCGGTCAGGTTGGTGATAAACTCTACCGGCTCAACCATGCCAATAGCAGCATTTAAAGTATAAGCGCCGCGGATGTCAATGCGGTGCTCGCTGACAGAGCGGCAGTTGCAGTATTCAAGTTCGCCCCACAGGCGGGCGGCGCCGGGCAGATAATTGCCTTCCGGCAGGTCAATGGTTTTTTCAAAAGCGTATTTCTGCTCAGTGCGGTACAGGCGAGTTCCGGCTTCATCGGACTGATAGTACACAGTGCAGCGTAGGTAGCCGCTGCACTGCCAGCGGCGGTCAGCCACGCTGTTTTGCATGATAACGGGTTCCAACAGGCACTTTACAATTTTGAACACTGCGGGCAGGTAATCCGGAATCAGAATCTCGGTTTCAACAGGCAGCTCCTGCCGGGTTTCCCAGCGGCCAGTATTGGCAAGGGCCTGGCCGGTTTCAATGGTAAGCGGTTGGTTGGCGGCTTTGCTTTGCATGGCGGTATACCCCTTTCCTTGCCCCGATACGGGGAAAGTTTTTGATTGCCTCTTGTGTACTATATGCGCGGGGGTAAAAAAATAGCCCTGTCGGAACCGTACAAACATACGGCCCGGCAGGGCTACAATGGAAAAAATTAAACCTTAAATACAGCGCGCAGCAGCCAGCGCAGGGCATGCGGACATTTTACCACAACAATCTGCATGGCATATTCCCCCTTCCAGGTTTGTAAGCCATACTATGCAGCAGGTGCAGGCAATGTTACCCGTCAGCGCGGGTCAAAATCACAAGACCATGGCCGCTTTGGCAGCAAAGTTCAGCTTCAGGTGCGGTAAATTCATTGCTGATGCCAAGGGGGTAATCCGGTGTCAGCGTTGCATCTTTCAATGGATAAAACACGCCGTGAATCGATACACCGCCCAGCGGCCCATCCAGCGGGAACACGGAAAGATACATCCAGTCTTTTTTTTTGCAATGTTAGCGGCTTGCCTGGACACAAAATATGCAGCTCGCTGTGCTCGTCTGCAAGGGTGACATCAACGCCGTTGCTTGCCAAGTACAACGCGGTGGATACGTTGGAAAACGTGTGTTCCATCCGCTTGCCGCCAAGGGCACCCAGCATGACGATATGACGGTACCCCCGTTCACACAGCCACTTTGCAGCATAGTGGGTATCAGTATCGTCCTTTACATGGGGCAGAATGATCATATCACCGGTGGTTTCCGGCTTGGGGGCAGAATCAAAATCCCCCACGATCAGATCCGGCTGAATGCCCAGCACAGCCGCATTGCGGTACCCGGCATCACAGGCAACAACGGTATCCCCCGGCTGCAGGTACGCGGACAAAGCGGGCGTAACCGGCATGGCCGAAAGAATAACGGCACGTTTGGTAAGATCCTGCATCAGCGTTCCCACTCCTTTAACTGGCTGGCTTCCTCGTACATGGTCAGGTAGCTCTGATAGCGTGTATCCGAAAGCTTGCCCTCTTCCAAAGCCGCGCGCACCGCACAGCCTTTTTCGCTGCGGTGGGAAGCAGCCGGTAAAACGGCATTGCCCAAAATACGGCTCAAATTCCGGGAAAGCATGCTGCAGCTCTTCCGGCGGAATGCGGCAAATCTTGTTGGCATCCAGGCTGGCAAAACCGGGGGTATCGGCAAGCAAACCACCACATACCTCAAAAATCTCCACTTCACGGGTAGTATGACGGCCACGGCCCAATTTTTTGGCTGATACCGCCGGTCTGGCGTTCCAGCTGGGGAGCCAGCGCGTTCAACAGTGTAGACTTGCCCACACCGGAGTTGCCGCAGAATGCACACAAGTTCCCTGCAATGCGCACACGAATTTGATCCAGACCTTCGCCGGTATCGTAATCCAGCCGGATCAAAGGAATCGTGCTGTTCGCATAAGCTTTCTCCAAGGCATCCGCAGCGGCAAGGTCGGCTTTTGTGATGACAATAACCGGCTGCACGTCTTTATAAACGGCGGCAGCAGTCAGTTCATCCAGAATCAATGTGCTGGGCACCGGCTGGGTGGTGCTTGCCACAATAAACAGCACATCAAGGTTAGCAACCGGAGGGCGGATAAAAACATTTTTGCGCGGCAGAATTTCGTCAATCGTGGTGCGGTCGGCGCTTAATACAACCTGATCTCCCGCTACCGGCGTAATACCGCGTTTGCGGAAAATGCCGCGGGCGCGGCACTCCGCAATGCCGGTTTCGGTTTTAACATAGTAAAAAAACCGCCAATGCCCTTTGTGATATAATTTGTCATTACCACAGCATTTCACCAGTATCCAGGCGGTAAACATGGCCATCGCGCTGTTCTACATCGACCCACCATGTATTACCGTTATCGTCAGTAATTTCCTGAGGCCAACGTGCACCATCACCAGAGGACGGAGAATCCGAGGCGATGGGGTCTTGCACAACTTCCGGCATTGCGGTAGCCACATACAGGCGCACCGTGCTGCGGATACGTACCTGGGTGCCTGCAGCGGGTTCCTGGTTCAGAATAGTGCCCTCGGCCTCGCTGCTGGGCTGTTCCACAACGCTGACCACCAGGTTCTGGCGCTGCAGGTCGGCGGTGCCTTCGCTGACCTGCAAACCTGTCACGGAGGTAACGGAAACCATGTTGTCTCGCTTGGAGCGCGCAATATACATGTTTACGGTGCTGCCGCCCTCTACCGTTTCGCCGCCGGCGGGTTTCGGTATACACAACGGTGCCTGCGGCAACGCTCTCGTCCTCCACATATTTGCTTACAACCTGAAGGCCGCTATCCTGTAAGGTCTTTTTTTTGGCATCATCGCTTACATATGTTTTTACATCCGGCACAGTGACCCACTGGGTGCCAAGGCTTACCTTCAGGGTCACTTTCTGGCCTGCCTTTACAGTGCGGCCCTGCTTAGGGTTTTGCTGAAAAATCGTTCCTTCCGGTGCATCGTTGTATTCGTACACCCACTTGGCGAGCAGGCTGGAATTATAATCCGATGCACGGAACTCATCCTCCGTCATGCCGACAAAATTGATGAGCTGTACGTCAGCATGCTTGGAGAAGAAAGAGTTTGTGGAGTTGGTGAAAATAAGATAGACCAGAATGGCAGCACCGATCACAAAGGCGACCGCCATACCAAAGAAGATGGGCAGCATGCTGAACCCCTTGGCTGCCGTGGCTTTCTGCTTTTTCACGTTTTTTGCCTTTCCCACTGTTCATGGTGCCGGCACGGCGTGCCTGGCTGGTGCTGACAGCGGCTTTGCCCGCTGTTTTGGCTGTGCTGCTGCTGACAACACGGTTAATGGTTTTATCCGGGTTGTCCTGCGTGTTATATTCGTATTCAAAGCTGATGCTGGGGTCGCGGCGGAACGCAGCAATGGCATCCAGCATTTCCTGCGCGGATTGGTAACGGTCGGCGGGATCCTTTTCCATGGCCTTCTCGGTGATTTGGCGCAGCCCAACCGGGATATTGGGGGCAACCTCAGCCAGCGGCTTCGGCTTTTCACTGATCTGCATGATGGCGATGGAAACTGCCCCAGTACCATCAAACGGCAGCTTGCCGGACAGCATCTCGTACATCATAACGCCAACAGAATAAATATCAGTGCGGGCATCGGTATGGTCGCCTTTGGCCTGTTCCGGGCTGATGTAATGAACCGAGCCGATGGCCTTGTCGCTGACAGTCTGGCTCTGTGCACGGGAAAAGCGTGCAATGCCAAAGTCCATCATTTTGATGGAGCCATCCGCCTGCAGCATAATATTCTGCGGCTTCACATCGCGGTGAACAATGCCCTTGGAGTGTGCATGATCCAACGCGCTGAGCACCTGTGTGGCAAAGTGGACAACCTCTTTCCAGGTTAGGGCACCGTTGCGTTGCTTCAGGTATTCTTTCAGCGTAATGCCGTCAATATATTCCATCTGATGTACTGCAATTCATCTGTTACAGAGACATCATACACCTTGACAATGTTGGGATGGTTCAAAATCGAGATAGCTTTGGATTCGTTCTTGAAGCGGCGGACCAGCTCTTCGTTATCAAGAAACTCTTCTTTCAGCACCTTGACGGCGATCTGGTTGCCGGTGCGGACATCGCGGCCTTTATAAACATTGGCCATGCCACCAACGCCGATCAGACTTTCAATCAGATAGCGGCCATCCAGCTTTTTGCCGATCAGATTATCCATTTGTTTCCTCCGTAGTTTCAACGCCCAGCAAAAGGACGGTGATGTTATCCTGCCCGCCGCCTTTCAGGGCACGGTCAACCAGTACCCCCGGCGCGTCAAAAAAGGCGGACTCCTGCAAAAGCAGCGCAAGCTCTGCATCGGGTACCATGTTGGTTAATCCATCGGTACAAAGCAGCAAAAGGTCACCGGGAACCACCTCGCAGCGGTTATATTCCGGCACAATATTGGCCGAAACGCCAAGGGCACGTGTAATCAGATTTTTCTGCGGATGCAGGGGCGGCCTGTTCGCGGGTGATCTGCCCGCTGTCCACCAGCTGCTGCACCATGGAATGATCCCGCGTCAGCTGGCGGATTGCTCCGCCATGCCACAGGTACGCGCGGGAATCCCCTGCGTGTACAATATGCGCCAGGTTGCCGCGCTGTAAAGCACATACCCCGTGGTGCCCATACCGAGCACTTCGGGATCAGAGGTCGCTTTTTCATATACGGCGCGATTGGCATTATCAAATGCGCGCATCATAAAAGGCTTTTTCTTCGCCGTTTTCAATCGTGCGCAGGGAATGGTCAAAATAGCGCAGCATGGTTTGGGTGGCAAGGGTGGAAGCGACCCGCCCGCCGTTGGCTCCGCCCATGCCGTCACAGACAAGGCCCCAGCCAGTACCATCGACCAACTGACGGGCACAATAATTATCCTGGTTTTCCTGGCGGCAGCTGCCAATATCTGTTAGAGCTGCAATTTTCATTGTGCGTTGGTCCTTTCGCTCGTCGTTTGCCGTGTTGCTTGTTCGGCCTGTTTGGCATCTTCGCGCCGGAGCTGGCCGCAGGCAGCGCTGATATCGGTACCAAGGCGGCGGCGGATGGTGGCATTTACACCCAAATCTTCCAGCATTTTCTGGAACCGGCGCACATTGGCTTCATCCGTTGCCGAGTAAGGGCTGCCATCGACCGGGTTAATGGGAATCAGGTTGACATGGGCCCCCATGCCACGGATCAGATCGGCCAGTTTTTTTTGCCATTTGGGGCGAATCATTGACACCATTGACCATGGAATATTCAAAGCTGATGCGCCGCCCGGTCGTTTTCTGGTAGCGGCGGCAGGCCGGGATCAGCTTTTCCAGCGGGAACGCATCGTCAACCGCCATCATGGAGCTGCGGGTCACATTGTCCGGCGCGTGCAGGGATACCGAAAGGGTCAGCTGCAATTTGAGCTCTGCCAGCTTATCAATTCCCCGCACAAGGCCGCAGGTGGAAAGGCTGATGTTGCGCATCCCGATATTGACGCCTTCCGGGCAGGAGATAATGTCCAGAAAGTCCATCACGTTATCAAAATTGTGCAGCGGCTCACCAATGCCCATGAGCACGATATGGGAAACGCGTTCTCCGGTATCCTTTGCGCGGTATAAATTTCCGCAGCAATCTCGCCGGAGGTCAAATCCCGCACGCGGCCCGCCTGGGTGGAGGCGCAAAAGCGGCACCCCATCGCGCAGCCCACCTGTGTGGATACACATACAGTGTTGCCGTAATGGTAGCGCATCAATACCGTTTCGATGCAATTGCCGTCCGCAAGCTGAAGCAGATATTTGACCGTACCGTCTTTGGACTGCTGGCGGCGGCGGATGGTGGGCACAGCCAGGGTGCAGTTTTGTGCAAATTGGGCAAGCAGGGCTTTGGGTTGATCTGTCATGGCAGAAAAAAATCCGTAGCCTGCTTTTGGTGGATCCACTTAAAAATCTGCTTGGCGCGGAAAGCTGGCTGGCCGATGGATTTAATGTAATCCGTCAGCTTGGGCAGCGTCAGGTCCGTCAGACATTTTTTTTGGTTTCTGCCTGGGGCTCGTTCTGTGGCTGCATATGTGCTTGCTGCATGCGGTGCTTTCCCTCAATTATTATATACCTTTTCTCTAATTTTTGAATAGACGATTTGTGTATTTTGCGTCAGCAGTTCTTTTGGCGCTCCAAAATAGCGGCAAAAAAACCGTCTGTGGATGTTTCGTGCGGCAGAAACAGTGTGCCGTACTCCCCCACCCGCATACCGGACAGTATGATTTGTGGCGCTATAACGGAAAAATCTTGATTGTCTTGCAGGAACTGGCGTACTTGGGCTTCATTTTCGTGATGATTCACCGTACAGGTAGAATACACCAAACGGCCGTTCGGGGCAAGATATTTTGCGCCGTTTTGCAGGATTTTTTGCTGTGTTAATAGTAAATTTTCAATCCCATCCAGCGTTTTTTTCCCGGATGTCCGGTTTTTTGCCGATGACACCAAGGCCGGAACAGGGCACATCGCATAACACGCGGTCAAAGCTGCCAAGGCCAAAGGCGGGGTTCAGGATAGTGGCATCCCCATGGTAAGGCTTGGCGCGCTCAATGCCGCAGCGGTCAAAGGCCTGCTTCAGCAGTTTGACGCGGCCTGTCATGGCTTCACCGCTGAACAGCTCACCGCGGTTCTGCATCTGCTCGGCAATCGTCAGGCTTTTGCCCCCAGGGGCGGCGCACAGGTCCAGCACCCGCATACCGGGGCGGGCATCACAGCACAAGGCAGCAAACTGGCTGGCTAACCCCTGCACATGGAATTGCCCGGCGTGGAATGCTTTGGATGCAGCGGGATTACCGTTGAACATAACCAGCAGACAGTGCGGCCATGGGCCAGCCGTTACGGTGTGACCTTCCTGTTGCAATGTCTGCGTCAGGGCTTCATCGGTCGTGCGCAACGGGTTGACCCGGATGGCGGTGGGGCGGCGCTGATAAAACGCAGCAGCCATTGCCTCGACATCCTGCGGATACTGTGCTGCAAACAACGCGGCAATCGGCTGAGAGAGACAGTAATAGGTGCGCAGCCGTTCTTCCAGATCCGGCCAATGTTCCGGCTTGGGGTCCAATGCGGCTGTGCGGCGCAGCATGGCGTTGACCATACCCGCAGCACTGGTTTTGCCAAATGCTTTGGCTAGCTTGACCGATTCATTGACAGCCGCAGGCAGCGGAACATCCATAAACTTGGCCTGTGCCAGCCCGGCGCGCAGAATGGCCCGCACAGGGGCATCCAGCTTTTCCAGCGGGCGCTTGGAAAACTGTGCCAGCATCCAGTCCAGCAGGCTGCGGCGCTCCAGCACGGTATAAAAATACCGGAAGCAAAAGCTGCATCCCGCGGGGAAAGCGGCGGCTTGCAGGCTTTCAGCTCAGAATCCAGCACAAGGTTTGCATAGCCGTTTTGCTCCTGCCGCATAAGGGCCTTGACGGCCAGGTAACGCGCGGTCACAGGCTGTCCCCCCACTTTCAGGCGGCGGCCGGCAGCCCATGCGGTACCCGCCATCGACTTGCCGCCTTCCGGTGTGACGGAATCCAACACGATTGCGCCATCCTGGCAGGCAATGGTCAACGGCTTAACCGCCAATACAGAACCCGGCGCAGCGTTGGCGGGATTTTCAGAAAGCTTGCTGGCGGTGACTTTGATTTTTTGCCATCGTGCATAAAGAACGCCATTGGCCATGGGTTCATACCGCGCACCCAGTTGTGGATGTGGACAGCAGGCTGGGTAAAATCGAACTGTGCCATCTCTTTGGTCAGGGACGGCGCCTTGGTGGCGAGAGACTTCTTCTTGCTTTTTGGGGTCAGCTTCCCTGCTTCGATTTTGGGCAGGACCTCAACCAGCGTTTTGGCACCAATCGCACTTACGCGGTCAAACAGCTCGCCGCTGGTCATGTCCGGGTCAATCGCAACCGGCTGCACATACAAAATATCGCCGGTATCCAACCCTTCGTCCAACTGCATAATAGTCACGCCGGTTTCGGCATCGCCGTTGAGCACAGCCCATTGGATAGGGGCGGAACCACGGTACTTGGGTAACAGCGAGACATGCAGGTTGATGCAGCCATATTTGGCCACATGCAAAAGCTGCGGCGGAATAATGCAGCCGTAAGCTACCACGACAATAATATCGGGTGCCAGGCTTTTGATCAGCTCATCCGAGCTGCCATCGCGCAGGGTGCGCGGCTGATAAACGGGGGATGCCGTTGGCCTCAGCCGTCTGCTTGACCGGTGGGGCAGTTAAAATCTGTTTGCGGCCAACTGGCTTATCTGCGCGGGTAAACACAGCGCAGATATCGTGCCCGGCGGCAATCAGAGCGTTCAGACTTTCGGCAGCAATATCAGGGGTGCCCATAAAGAGGATACGCATAGAAGTTATTCCTTTTCTTATCGTAAGCGTATGGGAAAATTGATGTACAAAGCGGGATCAATCCTCCGCATCTTCCGGGTAGTCATCCTCATAAAAATGGGTGGCACGGTCCATGATGGTAACGCCGTTTAGGTGGTCGTTCTCGTGCTGGATGCAGCGGGCCAGCATGTTTTCGGCTTCCAGTTCAAACCAGTTGCCGTTGCGGTCCTGTGCCTTGACCTTGACCTTTTTGGAGCGGGTAATGGCGCCGTTGTGGCCGGGGAAAGACAGGCAGCCTTCATACAGTTCAGCGGTTTCGTCGCTCAGGTATTCGATTTCGGGGTTGATGAACTCAATAAAAAGTATCTTTGTAATCGGCGGGGGGCATCTTCCGGGCGGTTGCGGTCATCCAGGCAGATGAAAATGCGGCGCATCATGCCAACCTGGGGGCCGGCAAGGCCAAGACCGTCAGCATCCACCAGGGTATCCTGCATATCATCCAGCAGGGTGGCAAGGCGGTCATCAAACTTGGTAACGGGGCGGCAGACTTTCTTCAGGATCGGGTCACCATCTTTTTACGATTGTACGAAGAGCCATAATAAAATCCTCCTTAAAATTCAATCGCCGTCGGAATTAAAGTCCAAAGCGATCCCGGCTTTGCGGGCAGCTTTTCGGCGGCGTAAGCATCCAATGCGGCGTGCATCAGGATACGGAACCCCGCATCGTTGCGGCATTTCAATGTTAGTTTATAGCGGTATTTCCCGCTGATCATGGCAATGTTCATGGGGGTGGGGCCAAGCACACGCAGCGGCTGGCCGGGGTGTGCAGCGAACTGCTGCCCCAAAATGGCGGCAAAACGCCGCGCAGCCTGAAATACTTCCATCTCCTGCGCGCCGGAAAAACTGACCACGCAGAATGAGCAAAACGGCGGATAGAGCGAGAACTTGCGGAACATGATCTCCTGCTGGTAAAACGCCGGGTAATCCTGCGCTGCGGCCAACTGGAGCACAGGGTGATCCGGCACGGCGGTTTGAATCAACGCCCGACCCGGCAGTTCCGCCCGGCCGCCGCGGCCAACGACCTGAGTGATCAGGCTGAACACATTCTCATAGGAGCGGAACCCCTGCCCAAAAAGCAGGGAGTCGATGCCCAGCACACCAACCAGGGTGACATTGCCGAAATCCAAGCCCTTGGCAACCATCTGGGTGCCAAGCAGAATATCATACTCCTGCTTGGCAAAACGGGCCAACATTTTTCGTGGGCGTTTTTTTTGCATGGTCGAATCCTGATCCATGCGCAGGATCCGCGCACCGGGCAAAAGTTCGGCCAGCTCCTCCTCCACTTTCTGGGTACCAAAACCGCTGTACACGATTTTGCCGCCGCATTCCGGGCAAAGCCCTGGTACAGGGCTGACCCGGTGCCCACAGTAATGGCAAAGCAGCGCGTGCTGTGCTTTATGATAAACCAGCGGCACGGAACAGTTGGGGCACTTCAGCACATGGCCGCAAGTGCCGCACATGCCAACGGTCTGGTAGCCGCGGCGGTTCAGCAACAAAAAATGCTCTGTTCCCCGCGCTGCAGATTAGCAGCGAGTTCCTGTACCATCCGCTGGCTGACTTCCCGCGGGTTCCCAGCGGCAAAGTTCGGCGCGCATATCAATAAAATCAACCGTTGGCAGCGGGCGACCGCCATAACGGTGGGTCAGCGTAACAAGCCGCATCCGGCTGCTTATGGCGGCGTGATAGGTTTCGGTGCGCGGCGTGGCGGAGGAAAAACAGCAGCAGCGAATGCTCCATCATGGCGCGCTTTTTGGCAACGTCATGGGCGGAATAGCGTGGGGCGGATTCGCTTTGGTAGGTGTGTTCCTGTTCCTCATCTAAGATGATCAGCCCAATGTTTTGCAGCGGTGAAAAAGATAGCGCTGCGGGTGCCGATCACGATATCAGCATCGCCATTTTGGATCATCCGCCATTGCAGCAGGCGCTCGGTGTTATTCAACGCGGAGTGCTGCACCGCAAGGCGGCTCGCCGAACATGGATTTCAGGCGGCGTGTCATCTGCGGGGTCAGGCTGATTTCCGGCACAAGTACCAGAGCCCGCCTGCCCTGCGCCAATGTCTTTTCAATCAGCTTTAAGAATACGGCGGTTTTGCCGCTGCCGGTAACGCCGTGCAGCAATGCCGCACGGGTCTGTCCGCTCAGCAAATCCTGTTCCAGCTGGTCGTAAGCAGTTTGCTGCTCCGGCGATAGTTCCAGCGGCTGTGGGTCAAAGGGGATATCAGCAAATAAATCCAGCGATTTATCCCGTTGTTCGGCTTTCAGAATGCCTTTCTGGCATAACCCGTTTAAAGTGGAGGAAGATAGCCCCTGCGCTTCCAAAGCGGATTTGGTGCAAGGCCCTGCGCGCAGCGCTTCCACGGCCTGAATCTGGCGTGCGCCGGGTTTTGGTTTCTCCGGCAGCTCGCCAACCAGGGCATAAACGATTTCCAGCGTGCGGGTTAGGCGGCTTTTTAATACGGGCTTTCCGTTTTCCATGCCGGGCTGGTACTGCGCGCCATACGGAATGACCGCCTTGACTGCCTCGTACCAGGTGCAGAAATAACGATCTTTCAAAAAATGCACGAGCTCCAACAGGTCCGGGGTCAAGCAGGCTTTTTCCGGCGCGGCGGCCAGCAGGCTTTTTAAACGTGGATCGGGGGCTTCTTCCGTTCCTACTTCCAGAACAACAGCCATCCGTGGGTGATTGCCACGCCCAAACGGCACCAACACAATGCTGCCGGGCCAGAGGAATTCCGAAAAAATCTGGCGGAACCAGATAGGAATACAGCTTGTCAAAATGGATGGTGGCGTCGTTTACCGCCACTTTTGCAATGCAGGGCAAACACGCACCTCCTGTTTTGGCGTTTGGGGCAGCGGATTATTCGGCATCGGGCTCGGCAATGCGCTTTTGGATGATGGAATAAATCTCTTCGGCGCAGGTGTCGACAACATCGTTGACCACATGCTCGTCATAATCAGCCGAACGGGCAATCTCAGTTTCGGCACGGCGCAGGCGCTTCTGAATGACTTCCTCCGCTTCGGTCCCACGGTAACGCAGGCGGCGTTCCAGCTCTTTCATATCCGGCGGCATGACAAAAAATGGTGGTGGAACCGGGGTACATCCGCTTGATGTTGCCGGCACCCTCCACTTCGATCACCAGAATAACCGGAATCTGCTGCTCCATATGGCGCTCAACTTCGGAACGCAGGGTGCCGTAATAGTTTTCGCAATAGCAGGTGTGCTCAACAATATTGCCTTCTGCCAGAGCGGTTTCAAACTGCTCTTTGGTCAAAAAATGGTAGTTTTTACCGTTCACTTCCCCTTCACGCATGGTGCGGGTGGTGGCGGAAACGGTCTTTTCGATTTCTGGGTGGCTGCCCAGCAGCTTTGCCACAACGGTATCCTTGCCGGTACCGGAAGGCCCGGAGACAACAAACAAATATTTTTCGCCTTTCATGCAAAAATCCCCCTAACATATATTATACAGGCGGTTACACGGTTGGTTTATCCTGTTCTTTTTCAAAACGTCCTAAAACTTCCTCCGGCTCGAAAGCCGAAAGCACCACATGGTCAGAATCCGTAATAATCACCGCGCGGGTGCGGCGGCCATAGGTTGCATCAATGGCCGCACCTTTGTCGCGCGCATCCTGCACAATACGCTTGATGGGTGCAGAATCCGGGCTGACAACGGCGATCACACGGTCCGCGTTGACCATGTTGCCAAAGCCGATGTTGATAAGCTTCATGGCCGGGCCTCACTCAATGTTTTGAATCTGCTCGCGAATTTTTTCAATCTCAGATTTCAGCTCAACCACAAGGCGGGTGATGTTGATATCCTGGCACTTGGAGCCGATGGTGTTGGATTCGCGGTTCAGCTCCTGCGTCAAAAAGTCCAGCTTGCGGCCAACCGGCTCGTCCAGCTCCAGGATGGAACGGTACTGGGCCACATGGCTATGCAGACGGACAGTCTCTTCGTCGATGGCAGTTTATCGGCAAAGATAGCAGCTTCTGTCACGATGCGGGCATCATCAATGTTGCGGTCTTCCAGCAGCTCTTTCAGGCGGGTGTACAGCCGTTCGGTATATGCCTGCACACGCCCGGCGCTGTTCTGCTCGATTTGGGCAACCAGCGTTTCAACCGCTGCCAAGCGGTTCAGCACATCGGTGCGCAGCTTTTCGCCTTCCACCGCACGCATGGAAACAAACGCGGTAACCGCCTGCTGGGCAACCTGCTCCACATCAGCCCACAGGGTATCCGGGTCTGCGGGCGCAGCGGTCTGGGTCAACACATCTGGGAAACGGCAGATGGTGCTGACTGTAACATCGTTTTCAGGTCCAGCTTTTCCGACATTGCCTGCATGGCGGTCTGGTAGCTTTGGCTAACTGCCAGTTGACCTGAACAACGGTATCTGCCGCCGCAACATTCTGAATGCTCAGGTTCAGCTCAACCTTGCCGCGGCTAACCTTGGCAGCCACCAGCTTTTTGAGCTTATCTTCCAAAAATGAGCAGGTTCGGGGCACACGGGACGAATATTCAAAAAAGCGGGAGTTGACACTGCGCAGTTCCACAACGATATCGCGCCCGTTCAAAACCTGCTCCGCGCGGCCATAACCGGTCATACTAAGTACCATATTCCTACACCTCGTTATCAAAGCATTACAAGGCAGCGCTTGCCGTAACCTGCAATCAGGAGCGCCCCAAAGGCAGCAAACGCCAATACATATTTACTATTTATTTTACTATTGTTGGCCGCTGTTTGCAAGGCAATGCGCAGGAAAAGCGGCAGTTTTTTCATTTTTGTAACCCCTTTGATAGAATCAATCAAGGTAAAATAAAAAGGCCTGTACAGCTTTGATGGCAGTACAGGCTTGAATGAATCTGAAAAAATCAGGATAAATACGATTTACAGCTCAGCAACAGCGGCTTTCAGTGCTTCCACGCGGTCGGTGTTCTCCCACTTCACGCCCAGCTCCTCGCGGCCCATGTGGCCGTAAGCAGCCAGCTGACGGTAGATGGGACGGCGCAGATCCAGGTCACGGATGATGGCTGCCGGGGTCAGATCAAATACTTTACGCACAGCGGCTTCCAGTTTGTCGTGCTCGATGGTGCTGGTACCAAAGGTATCAACCATGATGGAAACGGGCTCGGCAACGCCGATAGCGTAAGCCAGCTCAACTTCGCACTTATCGGCCAGGCCGGCAGCGACAACGTTCTTGGCAACCCAGCGGGCAGCATATGCGGCCGAGCGGTCAACCTTGCTGGGGTCTTTGCCAGAGAAAGCGCCGCCGCCGTGGCGAGCATAACCGCCGTAAGTATCAACGATGATCTTGCGGCCGGTCAGGCCGGTATCACCCTGCGGGCCGCCGACAACAAAACGACCGGTAGGGTTGATGTAATACTTGGTGTTCTCATCCAGCAGTTTGGCGGGGATGATGGCTTTGATGACATGCTCCATCACATCGGCATGCAGCTGTTCCTGACTGACGGAAGGGCTGTGCTGGCTGGAAATAACAACAGCATCCACGCGCACGGGTTTGCCGTTATCGTATTCGACGGTAACCTGGCTCTTGCCATCAGGGCGCAGATAATCCATTATGCCATTCTTACGCACTTCGGTCAGGCGCTTGGCCAGCTTGTGGGCCAGGCTGATGGGCAGAGGCATCAGCTCGGGGGTTTCGTTGCAGGCATAACCGAACATCATACCCTGGTCGCCGGCACCGGCAACATCATCGTTGGTGCCAAGGGCAATGTCGGGGCTCTGGCCGTCAATGTTGGTGATCACGCCGCAGGTATCGCAGTCAAAACCGTACTTGGCGCGGTTATAACCAATCTCGCGGATAACCTGGCGTGCAACACCAGGAATATCAACATAGCAGTCGGTCGTGATTTCGCCCATGATATGGACAAGACCGGTGGAGCAGGTGGTCTCGCAGGCAACGCGGGCACCAGGGTCCTTTTCCAGGATGGCATCCAGAATGGCATCAGAAATCTGGTCGCAGATTTTGTCGGGATGGCCTTCGGTAACGGATTCGGATGTGAACAGAACTTTGGACATAAAAAGCTGCCTCCTTAAAAAAAATAATATAGGGTCAGAAAGGCAACTTGCCGAGAACAAAAAACGTGCGCCGGGTGTGGACCCAAAGCGCACGTGAACGCTTATCTTTCGGTTCCCCGCAGGAATTGGCACCTTACGCTTAGGTGTAGGTTGTCGGGCTTCATAGGGCCTGTTCCCTCTGCCACTCTTGATAAGTTGCTATTCTGATGTAACGTGCTTATGTTACCATAGGCAACCGGCAAAGTCAACGATGTGGCGTTGGGCAAATTGTCAGCTTTGCACAAAATGGATTGAACTTTTGTCAAAACGGGTAAAAATGACCAATGATGGCTGCCCAATCAGCAGCAATTAAGCGGTTACGCTTTTGCCACCGCTGTTGCGGCCATGCAGAATGGGCGAAAGCGGCTTGTAAATTGCAAAGCAGATTACGGCGTCCAGCATCCCTTTGAAGAAAGTGAACGGCAGGTTGAACACCAGCAGGCAGTTCAAAAGGCCATTGACATTCGGGTTAATGGCCTGGTACATGCCGATGATGGCATCCAGCGGCAGATGATACATGACCACATAGGCCGGATAGACGATGAAGTAGTTGTACGGAACGCTGACGATTGCCATAACCAAAGCGCCGAGCACTGCGCCCAGGATAGCGCCGCTGCGGGTTTTCTTAAAGCGGTATACCATACCGGCCATGCCGACAAACAGAGCGCCCATCACAAAATTAAACAGCTCCCCCCACCGCAGCGGTGCTGGTGCTGGGCAGTTTGATCAGGTTTTTGATCAGGCACACCACAATACCGGCAACCGGGCCGTAAGCAAAGCTGGCAATCAGGGCTGGCAGTTCCGAAACATCCAGCTTGATAAAGGCGGGCATGATGGGAATGGGAAACTCCATATACATCAATACTGTGGCAACGGCAGCAAGCATGGCGGTTCCGGTTAATACGCGGGTGTTGAATTTGGTTTTCATAAAAAATACCTCCCTGGGGGGCGCGGCCCCAAATAAAATGATTTGGAAAGCCAGTAACAGCTTCGGGAGGCTGATAATTGCAAATAAAAACGCCCTGTTGCAAGCTATACTTACAACAGGGCGCAGAAAAGCAAATAGAACAGCTTTCCGTTTCTTTCATCCGGACTTTACCGTCGGCCCCGGAATCACACCGGATCAGCGGCTGCATCAACAGCCGGTCGCGGGCTTGTGGCAATGCCATTTACCGCCGGTGGGGAATTGCACCCCGCCCTGAAACAGACTTTCTAGCTTTGAGTATAGCACAGGTTTTACAAATTGCAAGAGGGTGTGCTATAATTGACAAAAATAAATGTGGAGACTGGGTGGTGTTTCCCTGCTGCTTGGTACACTCAGGAGGTTTAGGGCAATACTGCATAATTCTAAGTGCCGATACGGCGAGCGAGGTGCGGCAGATGCTAAGCCAAAAGCGCAGATAATACTGGATGTCTTATCGAGCATTTTGGCAACGCAGATGCCGTGCCGCAGCCGCCGGAGCGGTGCTTAAGCCGTCAGGCGGGAATTGTGCGGTGTTGCCTTAGAAATGGAGGTTGCAATGGAAATAGGAGAGATTTCGCTGTTGAGCATTGTCACGGCGGTGGCCCCGATGGCACTTTTTGTGCTGCTGGCGCTGTTTGCCCCACTGTTTTACCGCAGAATTGCGGGCAAACTGATTGAAAAAATTCCGTCCACATCAGCAGCAGTGGATCAGCATCATTCTGGATAGCTACCTGCACCCAACAACGATCTTGCTGCGCGCCGTGTTTATTTATGCTGCACTGTGGGTTTTGCCGCTGGAACTGAACACCCCCACATACCGCAGCGTATTGGCGCGCATCATGCAGGTAACAGCAATCTGCCTGATTGCCTGGGGCGCATGGATGGCTGCCCCCGTGTGCCGCCTTTTGCTGCACAGCGCAGAAAACAAGCTGGATATTGCTACCAACCGCACAATGGGGCGCTTTTTTTGAAAATATCTTCCGAGCTGTTGTAGGCGTTGTGGCGGGCATTGCGGTGTTGGATGCATTGGGCATTCCCGTTACCGGCCTGCTGACAGGTGCTGGCGTTGCCGGTATCGGTATTACCCTGGCGGCGCAGTCCACCATGTCAAACCTGATTGCAGGGGTAGCGCTGGTGCTGGAACATCCCTTTGGCATTGGTGACTATGTGATTCTGGGCAGCTATGAGGGCACGGTGGAAGATATCTCGTTCCGCTCCACCCGTATCCGCACGCCGGACCATGCAGTGATTACGGTAGAAAACTCCAAGGTGTGTGGCGAATACATCCAGAATGTTACTGACCGGACCAACCGACTGTGGCAGTTTACGATCGGTGTCACCTATGATATCCCGCGCGAAAAAGTTGAAACGCTGTGTGCAGATCTGAAAGAACTGCTCAGTGCGGATGCACAGATCAGCTCGGACGCAATGACTGTTACCCTGAATGAATTTAGCGCTTCCAGCATGGATATTCTGGTACGTTGCTATGTGACGGCGGTGGATTATACGGGCTATTTACAACTGAAAAGCCGCATAAATCTGGCCATCATGGACCTGATGAAGCGGGATGGATGCGACTTCGCCTTCCCTTCCACCAGCGTTTACCTGGAAAAATGCCGCCGCAGAAAGGCAAATCCTGATTTGGCAGAAACAGCTCATCAAGTGCCCAAGTTAGGGGCAATACCGCATAATTCTAAGTGCCGATACGGCGAGCGAGGTGCGGCAGATGCCAAGCCAAAAGCGCAGATAATACTGGATGTCTTATCGAGCATTTTGGCAACGCAGATGCCGTGCCGCAGCTGCCGGAGCGGTGCTTAAGCCGCAAGGCGGGAATTGTGCGGTATTGCCTTAGCAATTTGAACCAAACAATATAACAAAACCGCCACGAACCAATCTAACAGGTTCGTGGCGGTTTTTATGTACGTTTAAGTTTTACGCGGCAATCTCAGATCAGAGCAGCAGTGATGAGGCTCATCTTGTAGACTTCCTCAGCATCGCAGCCACGGGACAGGTCGTTGATGGGAGCATTCAGACCCTGCAGGATGGGGCCGTATGCAGCAAAGCCGCCCAGACGCTGTGCGATCTTATAGCCGATGTTGCCGGCGTTGATGTTCGGGAAGATAAAGACGTTAGCTTCGCCAGCAACGGTGGAGTTGGGAGCCTTCAGCTTGCCAACTTCCGGTGCAACGGCGGCGTCAAACTGCAGTTCACCGTCAACCTTCAGTTCGGGATGTGCTTCCTGAACGCGCAGGGTGGCGTTGCGCATCTTATCAACGGTCTCGCCCTTGCCGGAACCCTTGGTGGAGTAGCTCAGCAGAGCAACCTTCGGGTCGATACTGAAAATCTCAGCGGTATGAGCAGTCTCAACGGTGCTCTCGACGATCTCATCCTCAGAAGGATCGATATTGATGGCGCAGTCGCCCATCGCCAGCTTCTCGTCGCCGCGGACCATAATGAAGCAGGAACTGACGGACTTGATGCCGGGCTTGCACTTGATCAGCTGCAGAGCCGGGCGAACGGTATCAGCGGTAGAATAGGTAGCGCCGCCCAGCAGGCAGTCAGCCTTACCCATCTTGACCAGCATGGTGCCGAAGTAGTTGGACTTGGACAGTGCAGCGCGGCACTGCTCCTCGGTCATCTTACCCTTGCGCAGTTCAACCATTTTGGCAACCATTGCGTCAAATTCAGGGTAAGAGGTCGGGTCGCAGATCTCTGCGCCGGTAATGTCAAAGCCGCCCTCAGCAGCAGCCTTTTTGACTGCTTCCGGGTTGCCCAGCAGCAAAACGTTCAAAATCTTGCCAGCCAGCAGCTTGGATGCTGCGGACAGGATACGGGCATCAGTGCCCTCAGTAAATACGATGGTTTTAGGATTTGCTTTCAACTGATTTTCAAAATTTTCAAAAACGTCCATGATAATACCTCCGTATCAATCTGGTGCCGGGTATCCGTGGATCCCGCACACGCTAGTACAGATACAATTATAGCACGATTTGAATTATGGCACTCGGTGGCGCTCTGCCACAACGCACGGGTGAAGTCCCGGTCGGTCAGGGGTAGGATGTAGGTCAGGGCAATCACGTTGGTGGCGTGGCAGTGGTAGATGACACGGTTTGCGCCATTGGTGGCGGCCTTGCGGACACTGTCCAGCTGTCGCCCTTGTCGTTGATCTCCACAATGCCGATGCTGTGAACAGAGTCCGGCTCTACGTTGCGGAAGAACTTGCCCGAGCCGGTGGTGATGAAATACTCCCCGGCCAGATTATCGGCCTGCACCCCCATGTTCACCCACTCCCGGGGCTGTGCGTTGAAGAAGGGACGGCACTGCGCCACTTCCTCCTCCTTCATGCGGTAGGTCAGGTTGCCGCCGTTGCGCTCGTGCCAGCCCTGCAGCCAGCCATCGTTGCACATCCGCATAAAGCCTTTTACGATCTCAATATCCAGAATACCCATGATAAATACCTCTCTTTTTCGCTTGTTTCAGTTGTTTTATCGCGTAATGATGTCCACAGGAACATCGAAGATCTTTGCCACTTTCAGAATGGTGTCGATGTGACGGCCGGTGGCTGCTGCCATGTGGTGGGTGGGGCCGGCTTCGCTCCAGCGGTTACAGAACTCACGCGCACCGCAGCTGAAGCGGGTACGCATGTTGGTATCACCAAAGGTAAAGATGGGGCCGGGTTCATTGACACCCTCGGCAACCACAAACTTGAAGTGGCCGTCCTTATCCTGCGTAATGGCCAGATAGGTCACAGGGCCAAGATGGGGGTAGAATTGGGTCAAATAGCCGCCACCAGTCTTGCCGTGGAACACGGGTACGATCTTCATGGTCGGCTTTTTCTTGGAGATATCGGCATCACCGGAGCCGGAGTGGCCGATGATGCAGATGTCCTCGTTGAAGTCGATGGAGTACATCTCGGAAAGCTGGCCGGTGCCGGCGATGGTTTTTAAGATGGACATTGCCATCGCCACCTTGATGTCGCCCTCCACGGCGCAGGCCACCCCCTCCTTGATGAGCATGGAGAAGGCGGGGATGAGCATGGAGTCCAGCACGCCGGCCTTGCCCTGGGCAAAGCCATCGTAGTGGGAGGCGATGAACGCGATCTTCTCATCCTTGACCCACTGTTCAAAGGCCACGACATACTTCGCCATGTCCCAGACCTTTTCAATGGTGCCACCGCCCTCAATATCAAAGGTATCCAGAATATCCTGTGCCTTGGCACGAATCGCTTCTTCATCGGTGATGTTATCGGCAATGGCCCACATTTTTTCCCAGTCAAACTGCTTGGTGTACAGCCACATACGGTGGTAGAGGTTGGTCTCGTCGATGTACAAATCCATCATGCCGGGGTAGGGGCGGCCGATCTGCGCCAGATTGGTGTCGCGGAAGCGGCGGCGCACCTGTGCGGCACGGCACCAGTCCTCGATCTCGGCCTGCACCTGCGGGTCGCCGCCCTCGACAACGCCGGTGATGACGGCGTGACGCTTGCCAGCGCGCTCCAGGTCGGCCACCATCTCGCCCACGGCACCGCAGGCGTACAGTTCGCCCAGCCAGGTGGGGGTGTCGGTATTGGCGTAGTCGGGCTTTCTTCTTCTGGACATTCACCAGTACCACGGGTACGTTAAGGTCGCGCACGGCGGGCAGCATATTGTAAGAGGTGGCGTAGGTCAGCAGCTGCAAAATGACCAGATCCACATCCGCGGCGCGGAACTTGTCGCCTGCGGCCATGGAAAGTTCCTTGGTGGTGACGATGCCGCCGTCCACGATTTCCACGGTGTCGGGGATGGTCTTTTTAAAGTCGGCGTACTGCTGCTCAAATTCGGGCACAAGGGTCGGAACTGGGGCAGATACGATAGGGGTACCATCGGCATCCAGAAGCAGAAAGTCAACAGCCCAGGTATCAATACCGACCGTTGTGGGCGTATAGCCTGCATCGTGGGCGGCTTTCAGCCCCTCGATCACATTCTGAACCAGGCCTTCCATATCCCAGCAAAGGTGACCATTCTTTTCAATCAGGCGGTTTTCAAAGCGGTAGACTTCATGCAGGGCCATAACACCATGTTCCACGGTGCCAATAATGTGCCGGCCGCTGGATGCTCCGATATCTACAGCAAGATAACAGGTTTGCATCTTTTTCTCCTTTTTGGTAAAATACGAATCAGGCGAACTGCCTTATACTATTAGTATAGCGGCATAATATCCGGCATTCCATGGTTTGAAGTGGACTGTTTTTGTGAAAATTCTACTTTGCCATTCCCTGCTGGCAAAGGCGGTTTCGCTGCTTTTGTTTGACTTATAGTAATGGGAAAAAATAAGTCTGTGTTTTTTCGATGACAAGGCGAAGCTTGTTGTAATACTGTCGCAGTGCCCGGCGAAAATGCTAAGGCAATACCGCATAATTCTAAGTGCCGATACGGCGAGCGAGGTGCGGCAGCTGCTAAGCCAAAAGCGCAGATAATACTGGATGTCTTATCGAGCATTTTGGCAACGCAGATGCCGTGCCGCAGCCGCCGAAGCGGTGCTTGCCGCTAGGCGGGAATTATGCGGTATTGCCCTAAAAAGTAAAGAATAAAAAAAAGCCCCGCCTGCCGGGCAGAACATTTTGCATCCGGCAGGTGGGGCTTTGGTTGTTGCAAATAGATAAATGAAAATTTACTGCCTTTTCTGCATCCGCAGCAGGCTGTACGGCATCAAGGGCGTGGCACAGGGAATGGTATACTGCATCATCGGGTGCGGGGTGGCATCCACCGCTTCCCCTTCCGCGTTTTTGATCCATTCAGGGGTTACGGGCACGACCGAACCATCTGGCTGCAAAATTTCCAGCGAATCTCCCAGGCAGAACTTGCTGCGCTGGGTGCAATGGGCAACGCCGTCTTCCCACGAATCCACAGTGCCGATGAAATCCCAATCTCGCACATAAGTATGGCTGGGCGTCTGCAGGGCTTTCTCTTTGCCAAAATAGAAACCGGGTGAATAATGGCGGTGGCTGGTACGGTTCAGCTCATCCAGCACGGAATCCGGTAAATCAAACGTATCACTGGCGGGGTTTGCCAGGTACTGGTCCAGCGCTTTGCGGTAAGCGGCGGTAACGGACGCAACGTAATAGAACGTTTTGGCGCGCCCCTCAATTTTTCAGAGAATCCACACCAGCCTTGCAGATCAGGTCCAAAAACGGTGCGGTGCATAGGTCGTTGGCGTTCAGGATGTAGCTGCCTTCCTCATTTTCGCCAATGGGCATATACTGGCCGGGGCGGTTTTCTTCTACAAGATAGTATTTCCAGCGGCAGGGCTGGGCACATTCGCCGCGGTTGCCGCTGCGCCCGGTCATATAGCTGGAAAGCAGGCACCGACCAGAAACGCTCATGCACATGGCGCCGTGCACAAAAGGCTTCCAGTTCCAGCTGCGGCGGGGTGTTATCGCGGATCTGGGCAATATCGGTCAGGGTCAGCTCGCGCGCCAGCACCACACGCTTGGCGCCCAGGTTGTAGGCCATGGTTGCAGCAGCATAATTGGTGATGCCTGCCTGGGTGGAAAAATGCACATCCACATCCGGAGCATACTGTTTGGCAAGGCTCAGTACGCCAAGGTCCGCAATGATAAAGGCATCCACCCCGGCTTCGGCCGCATCCTTGATATACTGCGGCAGCTCGGAAAGCTCATCGTTGGTGGGCAGGTTGTTCAGGGTCAGGTATACTTTTTTTGCCGCGAGCATGGGCAAAAATGCAGCCATCATGAAGCTCGCCAATGGTCAGGTTGACCGGTGCGGCGCGCATACCAAAGCGCGGCAGCGCGCAGTATACGGCATCGGCACCATACATGACGGCATATTTCAGGGCTTCAAGGTCTGCCGGCAGGCGACAGCAGTTCCGGACAGGACAACATAAGATAACGGCTCCTTTGTTCAGTGAAGTTCAGCTTTTATCAGCCCCAACCGGCGATGATGCAGTTCTGATGGTGTTCGTCTGCCGTTTTGGCATAGAAATATTCGCCAGGGTGGTCGCCGTTCGGGTTGCCGGTAACAAAGAAATAATAGCCTTCGTCCAGATATTCCTGGTCGGGATTCAGCGCGGCGGCAATGGCATCAATACCGGGATTGGTGATGGCACCGGCGGGCAGGCCGCTGATGCGGTAGGTGTCGTAATGAGCAAGCACATCATCCGGAACAGCACCCTGTTCCGGCCAGCCGTAATAAGCGGCGGTGGGCGAATTCCACAGGTAGTTATTGTCGCTATCGTTCATGATATAGCTGCTGGCATTGGATTCCAGCTTATGCTCTGCCCACTGCGGGTCATCGGATTCCAAACGATTGTGGAAGCAGGCGGAAAACCTTGGCGTCTTCTGCGGGCATACCGGCTTCTTCCTGAATAAAGCTGGCCAGAATGACAACATCATTCATTGTGGTGCCCTTTTCGTTGATGGTATCCCACAGGTCGGAAGTTTTGGCGTCGAATGCCTTATAGAAGGTGTTGACGTAATTATAGACCGAGTCATCGGTGAAGAACTCGTAAGTGTCCGGGAACAGGTAGCCCTCGCACTTCATCAGGCGGCCTTCGGTATCCGGGATGGCATTCCAGAAATCATACTGGCTGAAATCGGAACCATCCTCGCCGTTGGCGCAGGCAAGGAAATCATCCACCGAGCACAAGCCATTTTCTTCCATCTTCTGGGCAATAGCAACGGCTGTGTAGCCTTCGGGGAATGTGATGGTAATGGTCTTGCGTTTGACCTGCTGCACGCTGAGGGTTTTCAGGATCGTGTTATAATCCATGCCGGAGCGCAGGGTGAAATCGCCATACTGCAAACCGGAAGCGCGGCCGCTGTATTTGGCATACAGCTTGAACAGCCAGTCATACTGGATGACGCCATCATCTTTCAAAACGTTTGTGATGTCTGCAACAGTGGAACCCTGTTCAATGGTAACGGTCTGCTCCGGGCCGAGTTCGCCGTTGCCGGCAACTTCGCCGTAGAACTGGAACACTTTCCAGCCGCCGATGCCGACGATAGCCAAAATGACAACAAGAACCACAAGCCCAATGGGAAAACGGCGGCGGACGGGTTCATCATCGTCATCCTCTGCGTACTCGTCTGGACCTTCGGCATCTTCGTACAGGTCCTGCGGGTCAGGATCAGGCTGTACCGGGCGCTTTGGTGCGGGGGCTGGCGCAGCATGATAAGCCTGGCGCGACTGCGAGCCCTTGTCCTGGGAATCACCACGATTGATTTTCATTCCAAATCTCCTTTACCAGGCAGCAGAACTGCCCTGTTTCACGTATGCACGGTCTTACAGCAACAGGCGGAAATAAACGTCCGTAACGGGGAACGGCTGCCCAAGGTAACAAATCATGCCGTAACCACAGCGCTTACCCTCGCCCAGGTACAAAAACTGATTTTCCGCCAGCAGCAGCCGTGCTTTGGCCAGACCGGTATGTTCCCGCGCGGCCTGCAGCAGAATATCAGCCGAATGGTCGTTATCGGCCTGCAGCTCCATAAAAAGCAGCTCGTCCTTTTCCTGGCAATAGAGGCCGTAACCGCGCTGGTTGGAAACAATGGTCATACCGCGGCGGTAGAGCCGGGTGATCATGGTGTTCATGCTGCTTTCCGGCAGGGCAATGCAGGCAGGCTGGTAGCGCATGCGGGTGTCGATCAATTTGCGAACTGTCAGGTTATCAAACTCTGCTCGTGCCCACAAATTGTGTTCAATGGGCTTGCGGATGATGCGCAGCGGGAAGCGCCCCTGAAAATTCAGCTGGGAAAACGCTTTTGCAGCCCGCGTGCTTTGCGGTGCCGCCACAGCGAAATCACACCCTTTGGCGGAAAAAGGCGCGCAGGCAGGTTGCCAGCAGTTTGGGCATCAGCCCGCGCCCCTGCAGGGACGGGTCCGTTGCCATGCAGCAGAGCCATACGCCGTGGTGGTGCCCGCATTCCACTGGAACCGCACCAATCATGGCGGCCGGGATGGGCTTTGCACCGGGGGCCGGGTCCCGGGCAAGGATCAGGATATTAGCCAACCCCACAATTCCACAAAGCCAGTCCAAAGCATCCTGGCGGGTTCCGCCATACGTTTTGCGGCGGAACGCAACCATCTGCTCCAAATCAGCTTCCGTTGCTTTGCAAAAGCATGTTCTATCCCTCCTTGCCGTATTCAACGTGTGGCTTTTGCTGCCAACGGTTTTAGCTCAAAATCCGCTCCAGGTATGCCATCACTTCGGACTGAATATCCTCCGGCGTGCGGATGGTTTTCTGGCCGTCTACCGTTGTGGTACACTCAATGCGGTGCCAGCCCAGCTTGCGTGCGCAGTATTCAGCGGCGGCGCGGGAACGGGCCAGGTATTCGGTATCGCGTTCCTGAATATCTTTTTTTGCTTTCATCGCCGTGGTAGCGCTGCGCAATCAGGCGCTGGCTGACATCGGGATCAACCGCAAGGTATACAACCGCATCCGGCGCAGGCAGGCCGAGCTTTTTGTACTCGAACTCAAACAGCCACTCCAGAAAACCATCCCAGTGCATCGGCGGCAGTTTGGAACATTGGTGAACAGCGTTGGAGGTGGTGTAACGGTCAGAGATGATTAGCCCATTCTGGCGGTAGACATTGCCCCACCTGGTTTTGTAGCTGGCAAAGCGGTCAACAGCATAAAACGTTGAAGCTGCATAAGCGTTCACGTCATCCGGGCGCTGGCCGAACTCGCCGGAAAGATACATCTTGACCAGTGCGGAGGACGGACTGTCATAATCTGGGAAGCTGATTTTCAGCGGGTCATACCCTTTGCTATGCAAATTCTGGCAGGCAAGTTCTGTCTGTGTGCCCTTGCCGGAACCATCCAGGCCTTCAAAAATAATCAGTTTACCCATGGTTTTCAGCCTCCTGTTTCAGTGTTGCATATTTATCACGCACGGCGTTCTGCTTGCCGCAGCACATACCGCCCTCCGGGCAGGGACCCGCCAGGCAGCGGGGACCAGCTGCGGCAAAAAACATGCGGCGCAAGCGGGTATACAAGGCGCAGCATTTCATCGGCAACGGCGCGGATCTCCCACTGGGCACGGTTGCAGCAGCGCAGGTTGAAAAAAGTTGTTCAGGCTGCGGCAGTTCATGGTCATTACCATTTTTGTCTCGCAGGCGTTGGGCAATACAAAGCGGGCGTCCTCGTTTGCCATTTTGCTGGCTTTGGCGCGGGCGGTCTTTTCCGGCATGCCCTGCTCCATCAAGGTGTGGGTATGCTTTTCTTCCAGTGCTTTGACCAGCTCCAGGTAGTGTTTGGCATCGGCGTTCATTGCATCAATAAAAGCCGCTTTGGCCGCAGGATCAGCCTCAATTTCCGGGGAATCACATAACGGAAATCTTCCAGCCGCACATAGCGCTGGCTCTGCACACTGAAACTTGCAATGCGGTGGCGGGTGACCTGTGCCAAAAAAGTACGGGATACGCCCTCAATGCCAAAGGTAAAGCTGGCATGTTCAATGGGGCTGGCGTGGCCGAAGTCATTCAGCTTTTTGCAAAAAAGGCTGCGGTCTTTTCCGGTGTTAGGCCATCCAGCAGGGTTTCGATATGTGCATCAGAATAGCACAGCTTGGCGGCTGCGGCAATGGTCTTTTCAGGGTCATTGGTGTGGGCGATCAATGTTACAAGCATGGACCCGTTCCCTCTTTTCCTTTTTTATCAGTGGTTTATTCTTCGCTGGTCAGCTTGGTCAGCGGGGCGTAATTGGCCATTGTTTTTTGATGCCAACGCGGTCAAACTGGATTTCTACAATACAGTCCCCCGCAACCGGCGTTACTTTCAGCACCTTGCCGCGGCCAAACACCTTGTGGTCCACAAGGTCCCCGGCTGCAAAGTTGGCGGCCTTTTTGCGTGCGGGTGCGGCGGGCGCAGTGGTAACGCCACCGCTCGCCGGAGCAACCGGAGCACCGGAATGATGGTTGACGCGGCTACTGCCATACCCGGCGCCAAAGCTACTGCTTTGGACCGTGTGGCGGCCGCCGGGGTAGTTCGGGCTTTCGTGCCCGCCGGAAGCAAACCCACTTTGGAAGCCGCCGGCATACTTGCTGCCAAAGCCGCCGCGGTTGTATTCACTGTTCAGATACCCGCGGGAAGCCCCGGAGTATCCGCTACGCCCGCCGGGAACATTGGTGCTGTAGCTGCCGTACCCGGCGCCAAAACCGCCGCTGTAAGCAAGCTCTGGGCTTTCGGTTTCGTCCATCACATTGGGGTCAATCTCATCCAAAAAAGCAGGAAGGCGGGTTGCGGCGCGTCTGGCCGAAAATCATACGGCTGCGGGAGGAAGAAAGATACAGCTCTTTCTTGGCGCGGGTAATACCGACATAGCACAGGCGGCGCTCCTCTTCCATTTCTTCCTCGCTGTAGCGAGCAAGGTCACCGGGGAAAACGCCATCCTCCATACCAATGATAAACACATACGGGAATTCAAGGCCCTTGGCGCTGTGCATCGTCATCAGGGTAACGGAATCAGCATCTTCATCATAGGAATCAAGGTCTGCAATCAGGGCGACTTCTTCCAGGAAACCGGAAAGGGTTGCGTCTTCCCCGTTCTGTTCCGCATAAGTCTTTACGGAAGAAATCAACTGGCCCAAGTTTTCCAGCCGGGTCTCGCCCTCTTCTTTCTGCGCTTTCAGCATGGCTTCGTATCCGGTCTTGCGGATCACTTCACCGGCAAATTCATCCAACGGAAGGGTGACGGAAAGATCACACAGTTCACGGTACATGGAGTAAAACGCGTTCAGCGCGCTGGCGGCACGGCCCAGTGCGGGATAAGAAGAAGCCTCCCGGATGATCTCCATCATCGGCACGCCGTTGGCGGCGGCCAGTTCCCCCGATCTTATCAATGGTGGTGGCACCAATTTTTCGTGCAGGTTCATTGATGATGCGGCGCAGGCGCACGTCGTCCCGCGGGTTGACCACAACGGCCATGTAAGAGTTGATATCCTTGACTTCCTTGCGGTCAAAGAAGCGTTGGCCACCCACAATGCGGTACGGGATACCGGCACGGGCAAAATAAGTTTCGATGGGGTTGGACTGCGCATTCATGCGGTACAAAACGGCATGGTCTTTTAAGGAAGCACCATTTTTCAGGTTTTGGCCAATAACCTCGGCCACATGGCTGGCCTCATCCTGTTCCGAAGCCGCCGTATAATGGTGAACTTTGTCACCATCGCCGTTCTGGGTCCACAGGGTCTTGCCCTTGCGGCCGTTGTTGTTCTTGATAACGCTATTGGCCGCATTCAGAATGTTGGAGGTGGAACGGTAGTTCTGCTCCAGGCGGATGGTTTTGGCCCCGGCAAAAACTTTTTCAAAGTTCAGGATATTTTCAATGGTAGCACCGCGGAACTTATAAATGCTCTGATCGTCATCGCCAACAACGCATACATTGTTGGAACCACCGGCCAGCAGGCGCACCAGGTGGAACTGGGCCACGCTGGTATCCTGGTATTCGTCCACCACAACATAGCGGAACTTCTGCTGGTAGTATTCCCGCGCTTCGGCATCGGTTTTCAGCATCTGCACGGTATGGAAAATCAGATCGTCAAAGTCCATGGCACCAGCCGTGCGCAGCCGGTTGGAATAGGCGGTATAGATTTTGGAAATCAAAGCAGCCTTGGTATCGCGCGGCGCTTCGGCGGCGACATCTTTGGCGGAAAGAAGTTTATCTTTGTATCCGCTGATCTGGGAGATGGCTGATTTGACCGGCAGGAACTTGTCATCAATCATCAGTTCTTTGTAGATCTGCTTGATGACACGCTGCTGGTCGTCGGAATCGTAAATCGTAAAGCTTTTGGGGAAGCCAATGCGTTCGGCATCGCGGCGCAGGATCCGTACACAGGCAGAGTGGAAAGTGGAGGCAAATACATCCCCGCCCATGGTATCGCCCAGCATGGCTTTCAGGCGTTCTTTCAGCTCTCCGGCGGCTTTATTGGTAAAGGTAATGGCCAGCACATTCCACGGGCGGGCCGGGGCAACGCTCATCAGCGGCATCAGGGACTGCGGAACCGGCTGGTCGCACATGATGGCGGTGCGCAGCTGCTCCAGATCACTCTGCGCAACCGGGCGGCTGACCTCTTTGGAGCCATAGGCGCGGCCAAAACGGATGATATTGGCAATGCGGTTGACCAGAACGGTGGTTTTGCCGGAGCCTGCACCTGCCAGGATCAGCAGCGGGCCTTCGGTGGTAAACACAGCCTGCTGCTGCACCGGGTTCAGCTTAGTAAAGCAGGAAGCAATATAGCGGTCCCGCAGGGCCAGAAATTCAGTGGTAATGGTATCGGGCATAATGAACCTGTCCTTATATTATATGGCAGAACCAGCCCGGAACCATGCAGGGCTGGGAATTTTGGCAAACGCTGTATAGTATAGCACACTTTTGCCGGATAGAAAAGTAGGCTGGCGGAGGTATCCGCAGAAAATCATACTTTTTACAACCTGCACAAAAGCTGCGCTTTAATCGGAAAAAACCTTCTGGGGATTGCAGTCGGTTATGCCACGCTCTGGGGTGGCATCGCGGAAACCGGCTGTCAGGTATTGGCCCAGCGTTAAGCTGGCTGCGGTTCCGCGTGCCACACAGTTGATGGGGTCTGGTGCGATGGCAACATCCACATGCAGCTCCCCGGCAATATAACCAGCCAGGCCACGCAGCATGGAGCCGCCGCCAGTCAGCAGAATGCCGTTCTTGGCAACATCAGCGGCCAGTTCCGGCGGGGTGCTTTCCAATACATTGCGGGCAGTGGCGGCAATGCGGGCGGCCTGCACGGGCAGGTATAGGTCCCGCGTATAGACAAGGCGGCGGGCGGGCAGGTTGGTCTCCCAGGAATGACCACGGATCTCCATTACGCCCTCAAACTCGCTTTTGGTGCAGCAGGCAACCTGCTTTTTCAGCGCTTCGGCGGTTAGAGGGCCGATGGCAATGTTGAATTTTTCCCTGAACATACTGGGCAATGCACTGGTCAAAAGCGTTGCCGGCGACCGGCAGGCTGGCGGCGCGCACCCGCCCACCCATGCTGATCACGGCGATATCCGTGGAGCCGCCGCCGATATCAATACCATGCAGCCCATGGGTTTGCGGATATCCAGCCCTGCGCCAAGGGCGGCGGCGACAGGCTCATCCACAAGGAAAACCTGCCGTGCCCCGGCCGCCATGACGGCTTCTACCACGGCGTCAGCTTCAATGCCGGTAATGGCGCCGGAACGCAGACCGATACGCGCGGCTTTGATGATGCGCGAACGGCATACCTCATTGATAAACCGCACGATTAGTTCGTTTGTCATGCGGTGGTCCTGAATAATACCGTCCCGCAAAGGGCGGATGATATCAATATAAGAAGGCACACGCCCACCATGCGCAGGGCTTTGTCCCCACTGCCAGAATGGTGCTGCTGCGGGTATCAACAGCACCAATGCTGGGCTGATGGAACACAACTCCCTGTTCCTGTGTGGCAATGATAATGGAAGTTGTGCCAAGATCAAGGCCGATATCATATTGCTTCATGTTTATCTGGTACTCCTTGCTGCCAGAAGCAGCACTTTGTTATCTATTGTGAATTGCCATCAACCATCCGGCAGATAAAAGTTATTTGCTTTCTTTTTGGTGTTCCGGCGGCACCGTGGCTTTTGGGCATCAGTTCCGTCGCTGCAACACACACGCCGTCCACACTCACAGCGCCACCCTCCAATAGCGCTTTGGCGCAGGCAGAGATGGTGGCACCAGTGGTGATCACATCATCCAGCAACAGCAGCCGCATTCCGGAAAGATCAACCCCAGTACGGCAGGCGTAAGCATCCTTGACATTGGCAAAGCGCTTTTGCTGGTCCAGCGATTTTTGCGGTAAAACCTGCCGGGTTAGGCACAGCGGCTGGATGACCGGAATGTGCAGGATGCGCCCAAGGCGCTGCGCCAGCAAAAGGGGCATATTTTCCGCGCGGTTCTTCTTTACGCGCGGCGGCACCGGAACAATGGCGCTGTACAGCGAAATGCCGGATAGATTCTCGTATATCGGGCGGTACCCTGGGGCACGGGCGGGCTGTGCGCCAAAAATCAGCACAGCCATCAAATCCGCCAGTTCTCGCGCATACCAGGGGTTGCCGTTCTCCTTGCAAAGCAGGATAGCATGGCGCACGCTGTCTGCATAGTAAAAAGGCAGCTGCGCAGGTGTTGACAGCGTAAAAGGCGTGCTCCGTTACAGGCAGACGCGGTGGAAGATGCCGCAGACGCTCGGCTTCCGGTATACAGGAACGGCACACGGCGGCTTTCCAGGCGCTTTGCTCAAGTACCGTGCCGCACAGCGGGCAGTGCCGCGGATAGGCAAGGGGCCAGCAGCGGTTCCAGAGCCGTTCGCCCACGGTCCAGCCAATCCAGAGATATACGTTTTCTCTGTTTCATCTGCGTTTTTCAGCCGGAGTGACTGCCTCGCGCAGCAGGTAGCGCAGCCCGCTGTAACGCATGTTCTGGCGCACATTATCCACCATGGCCTGCTCGGTGCGCCGGGTTCCCGCCAGAATGCACAGGCGGCGCGCGCGGGTAACCCCGGTGTACAACAAGTTGCGGTAACAAAGGCGCGCGGGTACATCTGCCACAGGCATAATGACGGCCGGAAATTCAGAACCCTGGCTTTTGTGCACTGTTACAGCGTAAGCGGGTTCCAGCTCGGCAAGCTGGTCAGCACCGTAAATATACTTTCGGTCATCCATCTGTACCGTCACAGCACGGCTTTCGGGGTCAACGGCAGTAATAATACCCATATCCCCGTTATAGGCACCCACACCGGCTTCGGCACCGTCCCGCTCATAGGGAATGTCATAATCGTTTTTGATCTGCATTACCTTGTCGCCACAGCGCAGCACACGGCCGCTTTGCTCCCAAATGATCTGCGGCTTATCCGGTGCAGGCGGGTTCAAAATGGCCTGCAGGCGGCGGTTCAGTTCTACGCTCCCGGTGGGGCCAACCTTGGTGGGGCAAAGCACCTGGATGTCCCGCACGGGGTCATAGCCATAACTTTTGGGCAGCCGGGTACTGACCAGGTCGCAGATCAGCCTCTGGCAGGCAAGACCGGTGGATTCGATCATGAAAAAGTCATCATCCCGCCCGCCTTTTTTATGGGCATCTGCCCTTCCACAATGCGGTGGGCGTTCTGTACAATCATGCTTTTCTGCGCCTGGCGGAAGATCTCATTCAGCCGTACGGTGGGCAGAACGTCTGCCTGCAAGATCTCCCCCCAGCACACTGCCGGGGCCAACGCTGGGCAGCTGGTCGGCATCACCTACCATAATAATGCGGCAGTGGTAACGCGCGGCGGCCAACAACGCCTGGAACAGCTTGGCATCTACCATACTCATCTCATCCAGAATGATAACGTCAAACGGGAGAAGATTCTTTTCATTATGAATAAAACGCACGCTGCCGGTAGAATAGTCCACTTCCAGCAATCGGTGGATGGTGGAAGCGCTGTGGCCGGTCAGCTCGGTCAGCCGCTTGGCGGCGCGGCCGGTGGGGGCACACAGGGCAACCCGGTCATAAATACCTTCATACAAATTCAGAATCGCTTTTGACCGTTGTGGTTTTGCCGGTACCGGGACCGCCGGTCAAAACCATTACGCGGGAAGAGAGTGCTAAGCGGATTGCTTCCCGCTGCAAAGGGGCATATTCAAAACCTTGGGTCAATTCCAAAACGCGGATATCGCTTTCCAGCGTTTTGGGGCTTTCTGTCGGGAATGTGGCAAGCTCCCCCAGCCGCGCAGCAATATCCTGCTCTGCGCTGAGCAGATCTGGCAGGTAAATATATTTCGTTCCGTCAAAGGTGCAGGCGCGCATTTCGTCATGCTCCAACAGGCTTTGCAGCCCGGCCTTTACGGCATCCGGCTCCACCCGAATAAAGCGCGCAGTGCTTTCGATCAGCTTATCTGCGGGCAGGCAGGTGTGGCCGTTGTTGGCGTTGTGGCGCAAAGCGTACAAAAGCCCGGCGGCAATGCGCAGGTCGCTGCCCTGTCCTACCTGCAGCTGGGCGGCGATACCATCGACCTGGCTGAATTTCAGGTTCAGCGGCTCCCCGCACAGCATGTAGGGGTTCTTTTCAGTGCTTCTACCGTGGCGGGGCCAAACGCGCGGTAGGCTGTAACAGCCATCTGGGCGGAAAGCCCAAACTTGGCCATCCAGGCAACCACTTCCCGCACACCGTACATACGTCGGAACTCGTTGGAGATGGCGGCGGCTTTTGCGGGGTGATACCTTTTAGCTCACAGAGTTTGTCCGGCGTTTCGGAGATGACGTTCAATGTATGCGCCCCAAATTTTGCCACAATCTTTTTTGCTGTGGAAGGCCCGATATAGGGCAATACCCCACTGGAAAGGTAGCTCAGCAAAGCCGCGGTATCCTGCGGCAGGCTGGCCTCACAGGTTTCGGCACGGAACTGTTCGCCATAGCTGGGGTGGTTGACCATATAGCCATACGCCGTAATGGACATACCGTTATCCATGCTGCCCACGTTGCCTGCCACCACAATATCGGTGCCACCGGCATCCACTTCAAACACGGCATAACCGGTATCCGGGTTTTCGTATATCACATGCTCAACAACGCCCTCTAATTTGAGCATCTCAGCAGTTTGTGTTGCACTATTTGTCTGTAAAGTATCCGTGCTTGCCACCTCCTTCCGGGTGCAAATGGGGTAAAAACCGTTCAATACACAATTTTTTATTTTATATTATAGCCTATTTGTATCTCTTTGGCAATTTTTTTTGACAACTTCCCCTTTGTAGCTGATATAATAAATGTCCTTTTTGCGGTTTTGAAGTGAGTGCAAAAGAAGGCGCTGGGCAAGGAGGCGAAGCTGAAATAAAATTGCATGGATCGAATTTTCTGGCAGCGGCAAGTCCACAGTGGCGCGGACGCTGAGGTAGGGAATACGCGGTGTAAATGCCTTGCAGCTTGACTGCGTACAGCATATACTGGGCAGGCAGGTACGCCCGCTGGAAAAAAGCGGACAGCCGTACCCGCAGGCAAACTGAAAAAATCGCCAGGTTTTTGCGCAGTACCCGAGGAAGTGCGTGTGATCAAAAAAGCAGGGGAGAATTGGATGAATTTTACCGGGAAACGGGAATGCGGACAGAGCAGACTTTGCAGCAAAAGCGTTAAGGCAACACCGCACAATTCCCGCCTAGCGGCTAAGCACCGCTTCGGCGGCTGCGGCACGGCATCTGCGTTGCCAAAATGCTCGATAAGACATCCAGTATTATCTGCGCTTTTGGCTTAGCATCTGCCGCACCTCGCTCGCCGTATCGGCACTTAGAATTATGCGGTATTGACTTAACATATGTTTGCACAGGAGCAAACAACGGGAAAAATAGGAGCAATTTATACATCAATGGTAAAAAATGTTTTGAGAAATTGTTATCACTTGCGGAAGGGATGCAAACAAAATTGTGTATTTTGCCAAAAATCAAGACATTTCGATGTACGGTTGAAACACACCTGAATTTGTGCTAAAATCATGTTAGCTATCTGTGGCCAAATTGCCGTAAAAGCACAGCTACTTTACATAAACATGCGTGCTAAGATTTTGCATGTGGGGCAGCTGCGGGCCCCAATTGTAAGAGTGGTGCTTTGCGTCAAAAAGCCGACCGAAGCGGCAGACCTGGCCAACCATCTTTGACTGGAAAACAGGAATTAAGAGATTAGAGAGGTGCCTTTTGTGGATAATGAAGAAAATGAAGTAATTGACCTAACAGAAATTTTAAGTGCGGTTCGCCAGCATCTTCTTGAACTGATTTTTGTAACTTTGGCTGCTGCGCTGGTTGGCTTTACGGCGTCTAAGTTTTTGATGACCCCAAAGTATGATTCTTCTGCCCTGATGATTGTCAATACCCGGCAGGATGTAAACGCCAATGTTACCAGTGACCAGATCAATTCTGCAACCAAGCTGGTTTCTACTTTACAGCATTATTATCAAAGAGTGATACGGTTCTGCAGCAGGTTATTGATAACCTGGGCCTGAACCTGACTTATGCTCAGCTGAACAAGCGCGTTACCGTAGCAGCTGTGGACGATACCCAGGTTATGAAGATCACTGTGCAGAGCGACAGCCCGGAATGGGCACGGCAGGTGTGTGAACAGATCATTACAGTGGCTCCGGATGTGATCAAAGAAGCTGTTGAAGCGGGTTCCGTCAAAGTGATCTCCAATCCTTCTTTGGCAACGGAGCCGGTTTCCCCAACATTAAGAAGAACACGATGTTGGCCGCAGCGGTTGGTTTTGTTCTGGTGATTGGTATTATTGTGCTGCAGGTTTTGCTGGACAATAAGATCAACACGGAGGAAGATGTTACCAAGTATCTGGATATGACTGTTCTGGGCGTGATCCCGCAGTATGATCAGGGAGGTAAAAAGGAATGAGTAAAAAGCGTGAACATCATAAGCTGTTTATGGTTGGCTCAGATGCACCGTTCCAGTTTACAGAAGCTTATAAGTCTCTGCGAACCAACCTGGAGTTCCTTGCCGCAACCAGCGATTGCAAGACTATCCTGATTACCTCCTCTGTCCCCGGCGAAGGGAAGAGCAACGTCGCAGTAAACCTTGCGATTACCCTGGCAGACAGTGGCAAGCGTGTGGTGCTGGTTGACTGCGATATGCGTAAGTCTACCATCTCCCGCTACCTGCATATTCCGCGTGATCATATCGGCATTACCAACACCATTACGGGCAAGGACCGTACCCAACTGGCCAATGCACTGGTCAACTTCAAAGACCTGGGCATTGTGGTGCTACCTGTTGGCACCATCCCCCCGAACCCATCGGAACTGTTGGCAACCAAGGCAATGGAAAGCACCTTTGCTGCACTGAAGCAGGTGTATGACTACATTATTGTGGATACGCCGCCGGTTTCTGTTGTTACCGATGCTGCAGTATTGTGCAAGTATGCGGATGGGGCATTGCTGGTTGTACGCCCGGGTGTTACCACCATTGAAGGTGCCCAGCTGAGCAAGAAAAACCTGGAAGCTGTGAATGCCCGCATCCTTGGCGTAGTAATGAACGGATACGATGTTAAAAAAAGCCGGTAAGAAAGATGGCTACTACTATTCTTATTCTTACGGGTACAGCGATGACGACGCAGCTGGAAAGAAGAGCCGGAGTAAGGCATAATGAGTTCGCAACTGGTTGATCTCCATTGTCATATTTTGCCTGGCATTGATGACGGTGCCAAAAACCTGGATGTTTCCATGTCCTTGATCCAGAAAGAAATGGAAGACGGGGTTGTTGGCATTGTGTTCACACCGCATTTCCATTATGAGCGCATTACGCTGGATGCTTTTGTTCAGCAGCGCAAAATGGCTTATCGCAGCGTTGTGGCGCAGCTGGCAGAACGCAAACTTCCTCTTGCCGTTAAACTGGGTGCAGAGGTCTATTTTACCACAGCTTTGGCCAGCTTGGATCTTTCCAAATTGGCATTTGCAGGGTCGCGGTATATCTTGATTGAATTCCCGACCAGCATCCATCCCGGTGGAATTGAGGATACCCTGTTTGCGGTGCAAAACCGTGGGTATACTCCCATTTTGGCCCATGTGGAGCGCTACCCCTATGTTACCGAGGATCCTACCCTGCTGTACCGCTGGGTCAGCTCCGGCGCATTGGCGCAGATTAATGCTTCGGGTTTGGTGCGCGGTGGACATACGGCCAAATGGCTGCACAAACTGCTGGATTGGAACTTAGTTCATCTGATGTGTTCTGACTGCCATTCTGTTACAACCCGCCCGCCAAACCTGAAAGACGGGATGGCACAGATAAGCAGTTCAACGGCAAAACTTTTACAGAAAAATGCCATTGATGTCTACCTGAACAAAAAGAAATTTCCATCAAAGAACCAATTGAGCCAAAATTCCGCTTTGGACGCTGGGTATAATAGGCTTGCAAGTTACGGTTTGCTGCTCTACTATATTCCGGGGCCATCATGCGTGGCAGAAAGCCCGTTTCACATGCCGCAAAGGGAACGGTCTTTCTTCGTGCTTTTGCGGCTTTTAATTGTATCATGAACCATTCTACATCAAAAAATACTGCATATTCTGGATGCTTTTCTGGACTTTTTCCTGCTGCTGGGAGCGTATGAGGTTACCAGCCTGCTACGTATGCACAGCCCCTGGGGTGAAGCGTTCTGGTGGGTCGATGTTGCCCGCTTCCCGCCCGCTGGCACTTGTATACGCAGCGGCAATCATTCTGATTTATATTGCACAGGGTGAATACCGCACTTTTAAGCGGCGCGGCTTAGTGAGAGAACTGGCAAAAGCCCTTTTGGGAAACCTGGGCGGCTTTGCGCTGGCAGCAACCATTTTGTATGTATTCCAACTTTCGCAGTTTTCCCGCCTGCTGCTTGTTTACTATTACCTGCTGTCCAGCGTGGTCATTACGATCAAGCGGTTATTGCTGCACCGGATTAGCCTTTGGTATGCAAAGCGGCGCCATATTGTAGCCCGCGTTTTGCTGGTCGGCAATGGAAATCTGGCATTACGCTATTATAATGATGTTGTAAAGGGCAAGGATGTATCGGCAGAGTATGCCGGCTATGCAGCGCAGAACCCGGTAGTGGAACTGCCGAATTACCTTGGCACAGTAGCCGATCTGCATAAGATTCTGGAAAGTACCCGGATTACCCATATTGTGATTGCGGAGGAAACCCAGAACCGCAGCGAGTTGCTGCAGATCACCGCGATTGCAGAAAATTACGGCATTAAGGTTAGTGTAATTCCGGTTTATTCGGACTTTCTCTCTTCCCGCACAATGGATAATACCGTAAACGGGTTGTATGTGATCGACCTGAAAATGCAGGAAACCTGCGATATTATGGGTGTGAACATTGTGGTAACGGACATGGACAAAACCATGACGCTGCTGGAAAGCCAGCTGGAATTTCAATGGCGTGGGAAATATATCTGCGTGGCCAATGTACATACCACCGTAACGGCGCACGAGGATGCCGAGTACCGCTATATTCAGAACCATGCAGTCATGGCGCTGCCGGACGGCGGTCCCCTTTCGCAGTTCAGCCGCAGGCAGGGGGTATGCTGCTGCGCGCAGCGCGTTACGGGGCCGGATTTGATGAAGCAGGTTTTGGCGGTCAGCGCAGAAAAAGGCTGGCGGCACTATTTTTATGGCTCTACCCCGGAAACGTTGCAGTTGCTGCGCAAAAAGGTGGAAGAGCGCTACCCTGGTGTTGTGATTTCCGGTATGATGTCGCCACCGTTCCGCGAGATGACCCCGCAGGAGGACGCTCAGGCGGTAGCGGAAATCAACGCAACAAAGCCGGACTTTGTGTGGGTTGGCCTTGGTGCCCCCAAACAGGAACGCTGGATGGCCGCCCATGAGGATCGCGTACAAGCCTTGATGATCGGCGTTGGTGCGGCGTTTGACTATGAGGCGGGCAACATTAAGCGTGCGCCCATGTGGATGCAGAAGCACAACCTGGAATGGCTTTACCGATTGATGCAGGACCCGAAAGCGCCTGTTCCATCGCTACCTGAAAACAAATGTAAAAATATCTTTTGTGGACCTGGCGCAGCGGCGAATAACGGAAAAGATAAAACAATAGCAAAAAATACCATGCTGTACATTGGAAGGAGGAACCGGCCAAGGTTCCTTGCCCGATGTGCGGCATTTTTTATGGCTTTAGGGCGCCGACCGACAATCTGATTCTATGCAGAATAAGCGAACAGATTCCGGCTGTGCGACAAATCAGAATCGAAGAATCTCGACTTTTTTCTCAAGCCCCCTACCTATTTGCCGGGAGCTATGGTATAATACCTGTATATGCTGTTATATATGCAAATTTAGATGTTTGGAAAGGAGCTACCACATGCAGCAGGAAACTGTCATTGTGTTGGACTTTGGTGGCCAGTATAACCAGCTGATCGCCCGCCGTGTCCGTGAATGCAACGTTTATTGCGAAATTTATTCTTACCGTACTGACCTGGCCAAAATCAAGGCCAAAAATCCGAAGGGCATTATCTTTACCGGTGGTCCCAACAGCGCTTACCTGCCGGATTCCCCCTACCATCGATCCCGAAATATATATACTTGGGGTGTTCCGGTACTGGGCATCTGCTATGGCAGCCAGCTGATGATGCATATGCTGGGCGGTAAGGTTTGCAAGGCTCCGGAACGCGAATATGGCAAGACGGTTGTGGATCTGGATACCACCAGCCCGCTGTTTGACGGCCTGCCGAACCAGAATGTTTGCTGGATGAGCCATAATGACTATATCGAGCAGGCTGCCCCCGGCTTTGATATTATTGCCCACACCCCCAACTGCCCGGTTGCCGCTGCACAGGATGCCGCCCGTGGCCTGTACTGTGTGCAGTTTGGAAGATGGACTCCTTTGTGGAGCATAGCGTGAACGCCCTGCGCGAGAAGCATCGGCAATGGCAAGGTGCTGTGCGCTCTTTCCGGTGGTGTGGATTCCAGCGTATGTGCTGCCATGCTGGCAAAGGCCATTGGTAAGCAGTTAACCTGCGTGTTTGTTGACCACGGCCTGCTGCGCAAGAACGAAAAGTGAAGCAGGTTTGCTCTGTCTTTGGCGGGCAATGCCAACGTTCGACATCAACTTTGTCTGCGTGGACGCCCGCGAACGTTTTTCAGCAAGCTGGCCGGTGTTACCGAGCCCGGAGCGCAAGCGTAAAATCATTGGCGAAGAGTTCATCCGTGTGTTTGAGGACGAGGCCAAGAAGATCGGCAAGTGCTGGACTTTTTGGCACAGGGCACCATCTACCCGACGTTGTGGAAAGCGGCCTGGGCGGTGAATCTGCTACCATCAAGAGCCACCACAATGTTGGCGGCTTGCCGGATTATGTAGACTTTAAGGAAATTGTGGAGCCGCTGCGCGACCTGTTCAAGGATGAAGTCCGCCAGGTTGGCCGTGAACTGGGCTTGCCTGAATATCTGGTCGCCCGCCAGCCGTTCCCCGGCCCCGGCCTTGCCATCCGCATTATCGGCGATATCACCCAGGAAAAGGTTGCCATTGTACAGGATGCTGATGCAATCTGGCGCGAGGAGATCGCCAAGGCGGGTCTGGATAAGGAGATCAACCAGTATTACGCCGCTCTGACCAACATGCGCAGCGTTGGTGTGATGGGTGATGAGCGTACCTATGATTACGCTGTGGCCCTGCGTGCTGTGACCACGACCGACTTCATGACGGCGGAGAGTTACAATGCTGCCCTGGGATGTTCATGGGCACCGTGACCAGCCGCATCGTCAATGAGGTCAAGCACGTCAACCGCGTGTTCTACGATTGCACCGGTAAGCCGCCTGCAACTATCGAGCTCGAGTAATCTGCAAACCCTGAAAAGTATTGATGCAATGCAATATTTTGAGAGCCAAAAGACTCTGTGATACTGCTTTGATACTATCAGGCGATTATTCATAAAAGAGAATGATTGCAACATGAGAATGCCCTCTGAGAAACGGTAAGTTTTTCAGAGGGCATTTTTGTTGTCTTTATTTTTACGCCACTTTTTCTTCGGCATCGTACCGGCCGCAGCCATCGGCAGGTCTGAGGCCAGTTGAGCTTCCATTCCAGATACTCTTCCTTGGTGATCTCCCCTCCCGGAAGCTGCTTCTTACGGAGCTGCCACTTCCTTCAGAAATCGTCCAGCAGGCGATAGCGGAAGCTGACTGCCATGTGCTTTTCCGGGAACATCGGGTCGGTGGTGTCTGTGACCTCGTAGAGCCGGGTGCCGGGGTAGTGCTCGTCCAGCTCGAACAGAGTGTACATCACATCCTCTGCTGCGAAACAGGGTCGGATGGAGAACGGGGTTCACGTCCAGCCTCCGAATGTTGCGGAGCAGTCCTTCCTTGGGTGTGCGGGTGTTGCTTTCGTATTGTGCGATACGGATGTCTGCGCTTTTCTCCTCAAACCCGATGGCAATGCCCAGTTCTTTCTCATACCTCGGAGGTTGCGGGCACGTTTGATGCGGTCACCGACTGCCATGCGATTGTCCGACTTAAACATATTTGTTGAAAACCGATAGCACAGCCCCAATTCCTTTTGCAATAGAAAATAAACAAAAAGTTTAAGATTTTACCCAAAAGCCTTTGACTTAACGAAATATGTTTAGTATAATGAGAACAAAAAGATAAGCAAAAATGCTTAGTAAAATTGAATGACCGCCAAACTGACCCAAACCGCCAAGACCTTCCGAAAGGAAGCGAGCGCTTGACCGTAACGGCACAGCACCGCAAAGGGGATATGCCTGCCGGAAGTCAGAGGATGAAGCGGCACCGAAACGAAACCGACAAGGAAAGGAAAAAATGGCAAATAGCATTTTTATCAAGGCAGACGAGCTGGCAAAGGAGCTGGACATCTCGCAGGGTCTGGCGTACAAGATGATTGCCCAGTGGAACGAGGAACTGAAGCAGAAAGGGCTCACGACCCCGGGAGGCCGTGAAGCAGGAGGTACTATCAGGAGAAGATCTACGGGGCAGGGAAAATCAGAGGAGTGATAAGATGCCAGCCTACAAAGACAAGGCAAAGGCACATGGTACGCTTCCTTCTACTTCGAGAACTGGCAAGGTGTGAAGCAGAAGAAGCTGAAACGGGGGTTTGCCACCAAGAAGGACGCTCTGGCGTGGGAGCGGGAGTTCCTTCTTCAGCAGGCGGCAGACCTGACCATGACCTTTGAAGCCTTCGTGGAAATTTATATCACGGACAAGAAAAAGCGACTCCGGGAAAACACCTGGTCTGTCAAGGAGCATATCATCCGAACGAAAATCTTACCGTACTTCAAAGAAAAGCGGCTCAGCGAGATCAAGCCGCGGGATGTGATCGCATGGCAGAACGAGATACAGGAGTATATCATCCGCCGCTTGACCGACCGGGAACACCGTGGTAGGCAACCCAAGGGTCTACAAAGCCCTACGAGGCCAGATGGAGCTGATCTATCAGGAATTACAGCGGCTGGCCGTGGATGAAGAAGTCCCGCCGGACTTGCTGGAGACCTTGCAAATGGTAGCCCTGACGTTGAACGGACTTAAGGAGGAATGCGAATGACGGACAATAGAAAAACGACCGTACCGGGTGCATCTGTTGGCGCAGATGCGGTACAGTCGTCTGATAAAATTACCACCAATATTATAACAAATTCGGGCAAGCAAATCAATCTGCAAGCCGCGAAAAAGTCAAACAATTTCGGACTGAACACGGTATCAATGACCGAGCTGTACGACACGGTGTATCCACCCTCGGAAGCCCATCGTGAACGACCTGCTGTACAGTGGCACCTACCTCTTTGTAGGAGCACCCAAGGTGGGCAAGTCCTTCTTCATGGGGCAGCTCGCCTACCATGTGGCGATGGGGCTTCCGTTGTGGGAGTACGAGGTGCATCAAGGGCACCGTCCTCTATCTGGCGTTGGAGGATGATTACGCCCGGCTGCAGCGGCGGCTCTCCCGGATGTTCGGGGTAGAGGAGACCAGCAATCTCTACTTCGCAACGCAAGCTAAGTCCGTGAGCGAGGGACTTGACCAGCAGTTGGAAGGATTCATCCGGGAGCACCCGGATGTACGGCTCATCATCATCGACACCCTGCAGAAGGTGCGGGAGATCGGCGGGGACCGATACAGCTATGCCAGCGACTACGAGATCGTGACCAGGCTGAAAACCTTCAGTGACAGGTACGGCATCTGCCTGCTGGTGGTTCATCACACCCGGAAGATGGAAGCCGAGGACAGCTTTGATATGATCTCCGGCACCAACGGTCTGTTGGGTGCAGCGGATGGCGCGTTCATCATGCAGAAGAAGCGGCGCACGGACAACACCGCACTACTGGACATCGGGGGCGTGACCAGCCGGATCAGGAGCTGACATTGGAGTTTGACCGGGAACGCTGCGTGTGGGAGTTCCAAAGCCGAAACGGAACTTTGGAAGCTGCCGCCCGACCCGGGAAGCGGTGGCAAAGATGCGAACAGCCAGAGTGGTACGCCCACGGAGCTGCTGGAACGTCTGTCTGGTGTGAGCATACAGGCAAACATCTTGAGTGCCGACAGGCTACTTATGGAATTCGGTACGAAAGCAAGCGCACCCATACCGTCTGGGACGACACGGAATGGTGATAATAATGAAAAAATGTGCAATTTCGCAGGAGCTTTTCGTCGCCTTGCTGCATTATCATTTGAGCGGCGAAAATGAGTACGAAGAAGTTATTGAACAGTGTTTGGAGCAAAAACTGGATGCGATGCTGCGGCATGAGCTGTATGCCCAGTACAAGACAGCACCCACCGAGGAACAGCGGGAGCAGGCTCGGCAGGAGTATCTGGACAGACGAGGCGTGCCAGAGAGCTTCCGCTGGTGAGTTCCTCTATTGGCAAAGTACAGGAGCGTGTCACGCTCCTGTGAATGCAATCACGCAGGAAGGTGGTGTTGGACCGGGCAGCGGCGAGGTACAGCGAAACCCCGTCCGCAGACGGAAGCCCCGGCAGGGCGCAAAGGCATCTTTTGATGGACGGAACGTCTGTCAAAAGTGCTTTTTTTGCGTTACTTTCGACGAAAGTAACAAAGCCTATGCCGTGTCCGGCACCAGTTACTTCCACAGAGAAAGGACGTGCGATTGAAAAGAACCATTTCCGCAATGCGGGGTCCCGGCTCCCTCAACCATAACCGGAGAAGTTTCACCGCTGAAAACGTTGACCCGAAGCGCAGCAGCCTGAATGTCGTGTACCGGGATGAGCCGATTCAGAAGGTGTACCACGAACTTTTTGACGAGGCAGCGAAGCGCTACAACGCCAAGCAGAAGCGCAAGGACCGCTGTATCACCGACTACTATGAGCACCTGCGGACAGGCAAGCAGGAAAAAGCTCTTCCATGAG